>ERZ825525.122-NODE-122-length-110293-cov-7.408289_pt1 | contig 110293 bp, 84 predicted proteins | sample MGYA00519930_ERZ825525 | MGnify/ENA primary metagenome ERZ825525 (study PRJEB31778, sample SAMEA3449203) | human gut metagenome | biome: human gut; feature: human-associated habitat; material: faeces | place: United Kingdom | collected 2010/2012 ... | reverse complement strand
ACATACAAATTAAGCTATTTCAATACCTTATCAGCATTTATAAATATAATATTTGAAAAAGCTCTTAAAAATCTGAACACCAACCACCTTAACGTTACAACAGAATTCATACCATAAAAAAGAGACTGTAACCGAAGTGGAAACAGTCTCTTTATGATGTTATTAATTATAAAATACCAAATTAAAGCACTCCCAAATATTCAAGCATTTTATACGCCGCACTTTTCTTTGCTTCCTTTACCTTGCTACCTGTTCCGTCTTCATATCTGTTTCCCAGATAGCAACGAACGACAAAGGTGTGGCTATTATCATCGTTAATCGTATCAGACACGGTTTCATATTCAGGCCTGTCGATATCCTCAGATTGGCAATATTCCTGGAGCATATTTATTGCATTTTCAAAAGTTACGATAAACTTATTGACATTAGGCTCAAATTCCTCTTCCAATTTCTGAAGCACTAACTCTGCAGCCGCATTTTCCGCCTCCTTTCGGTTATGCCCGATTCCGCGCTCACAAATTCCCAACTCTTCTATTTCACAAAATGAATTATATCCTTCCCAAGTCTGATTTGTACGATAAACAGGTAAATCATATCCGTAACGCTGGCACCATTCCTGAACATCGTTTTTATAACTTATTCTTATCTCTCCGTCATTCTCTTTTAAAAACCGATCGATGTCCAAAATCTTTTCGACAACTACAGTCGTTTTTTCTAGATTTTCCTCTGAATCTATGTAAACAGCCCCTACAATGCTTTCCAATAAATCTTCCAACACGGATTTTCCATTATTTACGCCCTGAGCCTCATCTCCGATACTCATTCTTAAATACTCTTGCAGGCAAAGTTTGCTCATTTGCTTTGCCAAAAACTGTTTATTGACAAGTGCGCTCTTTAAAGCACTTAGATCCCCCTCGTCTCGGCATGAATAGTACCCACTGCCGTCCATGCCCGTATATTCTCTGCATAGAATATTTACTACAATCAGTGAAAGGACGGAATCCCCAACAAATTCAAGTACTTCATTGTCCTGATCTTCCGGATGCTCATAATGATATGATGAACGCGTAAAAGCCTGTGAAATCAATTGCTTGTTATTGAACTTATACCCGATCACGTCTTCAATGGTTGCGATTGCTTCTTTTTTTAACATAAAAACTCCTTTGAGGCATAAAAAAACCTCTGCAAATTATTTTTGCAAAGGATATAAAAAGAGCTTGCGTAAAAGAGAATACACCTCTCCTCTCAGCAAGCAAACAATATTCCAAATTAGACGTTATATATTTACGACAGACCAATCTCTGGCGGAAATATATAAAATATAGCTTAAAATATCCTTCGCTTATTTTTATATTAACATTATCAGTATCCTTTGTCAATAGTTCTGCATAAATTGTCGAAAAAAAGAGACTGTAACCGAAATGGAAACAGTCTCTTTGTGTTATTAAGTTATATAAACCACCATTGTGATGGGAGTAAAACGTGTCCTGAAGAATTTTACTCCGAGGCGTTTGTAATACTCCTTTGCGATTGAGGCATCAATCGTTATTGTAAACAGTGGTTTTTCAGGCGAAAAGCCATTAGCCCCTCGGACGTTTAATATTCGCCTGAGCGGCTGCCAGACGTGCAATGGGTACACGGTAGGGCGAGCAGCTTACGTAGGTAAGGTTGATGTTGTGGGCAAATTCGATACTGCTGGGGTCGCCGCCGTGTTCGCCGCAGATACCGCATTGAAGGTCGGGACGAGTTTCTCTGCCGAGAGTAACAGCCATCTTCATAAGTTTACCAACGCCAACGGTGTCAAGTCTTGCAAACGGGTCGCTTTCGTAAATCTTTGCAGCGTAGTAACTGGGAAGGAATTTACTTGCGTCGTCACGGCTGAAACCGAATGTCATCTGAGTGAGGTCGTTTGTACCGAAACTGAAAAACTCTGCTTCCTTAGCAATTTCGTCGGCTGTAAGTGCCGCTCTGGGGATTTCGATCATTGTACCAACCATGTATTTGAGGTCGGACTTGGCTTCTGCGATAACGGCATCGGCAGTAGCAACAACCGTCTTCTTGACATAGGCAAGTTCCTTAACTTCGCCAACCAACGGAATCATGATTTCGGGAACAACGTGCCAATCGGGGTGACGTTTTTGAACGTTCAAAGCAGCCTTGATAACAGCCTTTGTCTGCATCACTGCAATTTCGGGATAGGTTACTGCAAGACGGCATCCACGGTGACCCATCATGGGGTTGAATTCGTGCAGGCTGTTGCAAAGTTGTTTAACGTATTCCACGCTCTTGCCCTTAGTCTTTGCAAGCAAAGCGATGTCCTTTTCGTCGGTGGGAACAAATTCGTGAAGAGGAGGATCCAAGAAACGGATGATAACAGGTTGTCCCTTCAAGGCTTCCATAAGTCCTTCAAAGTCTTGCTGTTGAAGAGGTTCGATTTTTTCCAATGCCGCTTCACGTTCTTCCACGGTTTCGGAAACAATCATTTCACGGAATTTTTCGATACGTCCTTCGCCGAAGAACATGTGTTCGGTACGGCAAAGACCGATTCCCTGTGCGCCGAGTTCGGCAGCACGCTGTGCATCGGCAGGTGTGTCGGCGTTTGTACGAACTTCCAAAGCCTTGTACTTGTCTGCCAACTTCATGATACGTCCGAAGTAACCGCTGTTGGGATCGGCAGGAACAGTCTTGATTTCGCAGTCGTAAATCTTACCTGTGGAACCGTCCAAAGAAATGGGGTCGCCTTCGTGGAAGATTTTTCCTCCAAGTTCGAACTTCTTGTTTGCTTCGTCCATTTTGATGTCGCCGCAACCGGATACGCAGCATGTTCCCATACCACGTGCAACAACTGCAGCGTGAGAAGTTTGTCCGCCACGAACGGTAAGAATACCTTGTGCGTGCTTCATGCCTTCGATGTCTTCGGGGGATGTTTCAAGACGAACAAGCACAACCTTTTTCTTTGCCTTGCCGAGTTTAACTGCATCTTCCGGTGTGAACACTACCGTTCCTGCTGCAGCGCCGGGACTGGCGGCAATACCCTTGCCAACCACGTTGTTTTTGTCGGCAGCGGCAAGTGCATTCACGTCAAACGTGGGGTGAAGAAGCATGTCCAAAGATTTGGCGTCGATTTGCATCAATGCTTCCTGTTCGGTAATCATGCCTTCGTCGATGAGGTCGCATGCAATTTTGATTGCGGCAGCAGCCGTACGCTTGCCGTTACGGGTTTGCAACATGTAAAGTTTACCCTTTTCGATGGTAAATTCCATGTCCTGCATGTCTCTGTAGTGATGTTCAAGTGTATCGCAAACCTGGAGGAATTGTTTGTACACGTCGGGCAATACTTCTGCCATTTTGGAAATGGGCATCGGGGTGCGAACGCCTGCAACAACGTCCTCGCCTTGTGCGTTCATAAGAAATTCGCCCATCAAGCCCTTTTCGCCTGTTGCGGGGTTACGTGTGAATGCAACGCCTGTTCCGCAATCGTCGCCCATGTTACCAAACGCCATCATCTGCACGTTTACAGCGGTACCCCAACTGTAAGGAATGTCGTGGTCCATGCGGTACACGTTTGCACGGGGGTTGTCCCAAGAACGGAACACTGCTTCAATAGCGGCAAACAACTGTTCTTTGGGGTCGGAAGGGAAATCCTTGCCGATCTTTTCTTTGTATTCCGCTTTGAATTCGTTTGCAAGTTCTTTGAGGTCGTCGGCGGTGAGTTCTACGTCGTAGGTTATGCCCTTCTTCTCTTTCATTTCGTCGATGAGCACTTCAAAGTACTTCTTGCCTACTTCCATAACTACGTCGGAGAACATCTGGATGAATCTTCTGTAGCAGTCCCAAGCCCAACGGGGATTGTTGGATTTCTTTGCAAGAACTTCCACAACTTCTTCGTTAAGACCAAGGTTCAAAATTGTGTCCATCATGCCGGGCATGGATGCACGTGCGCCGGAACGAACGGAAACAAGCAGAGGATTTTTCTTGTCGCCGAACTTTTTGCCGGTGATTTTTTCCATTTCGGAAATGGCAACCATAATCTGCGACTTGATTTCGTCGTTGATTTTTCTGCCGTCTTCGTAGTACTGCGTGCAGGCTTCTGTGGAGATGGTGAAACCTTGGGGAACGGGCAAACCGATGTTTGTCATTTCTGCAAGGTTGGCACCTTTGCCACCCAACAGTTCACGCATTTTTGCATTGCCTTCGCTAAACAAATAGGTGTATTTTTTAGCCACTGTTTTATTCCTCCTGAATAAATGTTTTCTTGTATTATTTGGACAAATATTGTCCATCCAAACGTATACATTTTACTATATTTTATTAAATTGCACAACTGTTTTAGCGGAAATTTTCCGCACCTCACCTTAACACCTTCTTTTAAAGACGTTTTGTTGAAAAATTATCCCGAAAATTTTTCGCAAAGACAACAACATTTTTCCCGACAAAGGACTTTTACAAACCGATTTTCCCTTTTTGCCTTTGCAACGTCCTTTGCACACCTTTGAAAACACCATATCAACGCTGCAAAACAGTTTTCCTGCATCTGACTTTTGCAATACTTCGGTTTCCAAAAAATCTGACAAAACCGACACGTGAACAGTAACTTGCATTGGAGGCACCGTTGCGGCAACTTTCATGCTGTCATGTACAGAAAACCTAAAATGCCCAAAGCACTCGCTTTATCGCCACAAAACAATGCAAAAAGCAGTCAAAGCGTTGACAATGCCCGAGGCAAAAAGAAAATACCTGCACTAACGGCGAGAAAATACCCGTCAAAAGTTTCAAAAGTAAAATAATGTTTGCAAAAACCGTTGCATAAATGGTTAAAGTGTGGTAATATATGTAAAGCAAAAAACAGTAACAGAACGTTCATAAGGAGATACTAATGCCTAACATCAAATCCGCAGAAAAAAGAGTTTCCGTATCTGCAACTAAAAAACTTCAAAACCAAAAAATCCGTTCTCAGATGCAGACGGCTATTAAAAAGTTCAACGCCGCAATTTCCGAAGGCAATGTAGAACTTGCAAAGCAGTTGTTGCCCGTTACAAGTTCCAAAATCGACAATGCGGCAGTTAAAAACGTTATTCACAAAAACGCAGCCAACCGCAAAAAGGCACAGATTGCAAGAACGCTTTCTCAACTTGAAAAGGGCGTAATTGTAGTTAAGGTTGACGCAAAGACATTGAAACAGGCTGAACAAAAGGCCGCCGCAGCAAGAAAGGCAGAAGAAGCGCAGGCAATCAAGGCTCAGAGAAACGAAGCCAAGAAAGCCAAGGAAGCAGCAAAGGCTCCCGCAACCACAAAGAAATCTTCCAAAAAGGCTACCGCAAAGGAAGAACCCGCAGCAGCACCCAAAAAGCGTGCTACGAAAAAGGCTGCACCCGTGGAAACACCTGCCGAAGGCGAAGAAATACAATAATTGCACTGCTTGCGCAACCCCGATACTTGTCGGGGTTGTTTTTTGCCTAAAAAAATTGTTTTGACGGCAAAATTTTGAATGATATTCTTTGACTTTTCAAAAATTGTCTGTTATAATTGAAAGGCTGTGAAATAAACTTCGCAGTAATGCTGGAGTGGCTCAGTCGGTAGAGCAATTGATTCGTAATCAATAGGTCGAGTGTTCGATTCACTTCTCCAGCACCAAGGACTTTCCGAAAGGAAGGTCCTTTTTCCTTTTCAGGCGTATTTTCAGGTAGTGTCCACCACTTTCTGCACTACGGAAAAATCGGCGTGTGAGTCTGACGTTTTTTTGCCCCGACTGTAACTAACTTTTTCAAATTGCCGCACGCAAAGCGGCGTTACAAAACTGTTTCAATAAAAAGTTTCACCTGTTGTTGATGGTATATCAAAAAACCTTTCGACACGTTGACGACACACCACCGCTTACCACAAACACCTGCCGAAACGCTCTGCAAGTACGCTTGCACGTGTGTGCTTTCACTGCAAAGTATCGTTAAAATAAAATTTTAATGAAAAGTTTCACCTGTTGTTGATAGTATATCAAAAAACGTTTTGAAACGTTTACGGCACCTCACCGCTTACCACAAACACTTGCCGAAACGCTCTGCAAGTACGCTTGCACAACTGTGTTGTTTAACGGGCAGTAAACTTAAAATTTTTGCAAAAATGTTTCGGCAATGCACACCAAAAGGGAATTGTTGCAGTTGCAAACATGCTGACGGGAAAGTTTGCACAGTTGTGATTTTTTCATACAAAAAAGGCGGTTTTGAAACCGCCTTTTTCCCTTTGCACCGCCCGCACTTTCCACCGAAAGTTGAAACAGTGCCTTTTTCTGTTGGTTGGGCAATAGCATTACTGTTGCGCTATTGTTTGCAGATTGATGTACTCGGTATTTTCGAACACACCGAGGTAGTCGTCTCGGGATTGGTCAAACATGGCCGCAGTTGACGAAGCGGATTTTATCTGCTGTTCATCCCCGATGAAAAACAGCGTTTGCCCCACCATGGAACTGGACATTGTGGAACTGTGGTAACCGCCGATGTACACGTCGTTGTACAGATACATGTACGTTTCCGCAGGTACCGCATTGGGCAACACCACTATTTTGTTGGCTTCAAAATACTCGCTGCGACCGTCGGTGAAATTGCTTATCGGGTAGGACGGATGTCCCTTGTAGAAAATGTTGTATTCCGCCGAGTACTTACTTACGATGTAAGGCAAAAATGTCATAAGCGTTGTGTTTTCGCCGCAACCGTAACTGTTGTTTTCGCCGGCAACGGAAGTTCCCAAAATAAGCAGGTTTTTCTTGCCGTTTTCCGATTGGAAGTAGTCGTTTGCCGAGCCTTCCTCGCCAAGGTTGTCTATCCAGCGTGTGCGCAACAGAAATTCCAACTGACGTGTTTTGCCGACATTTTCCACAGACGCCAACGCCTCCTGAATGGTGTAACTGTTGATGTTGCTGTCCAGAAGGGCGTAGTACTCGGAGTAACCTTCCTCCTGCGGATTGAGGGTGGAAAGCAAACTGTTTTTGATGTTGACATAGTAATGCACGTTGGAATCGGTAGCCATGGCAATGAAGTGAGGCACATTCCAGATGGAGGTTATTTCTGCGCCGTTTTTGAGGCTTTCAACGTAACTTTGGTAGTCGGATTTTCTTTGTTTGTACTGTGCGTAGGAATTGTATCCGTAGCGACTGAAATACACTGCCGTTGCGGAACCTTCCGTGTACATGCACACGTCAAAGTTGGAAACGTCGATGTTGTTGCCGTAACTCCACCACAACGCAACGTTTGCAACGACGTCGTCTACATAAAATGTGAAGGTTGATGTATTGTCCATTTCGTACAAATCGGCAATCCACTTTTTGATGTGTTTCAATGCCGTTGTTACTTCGCCTGCGTTGTACACTGCTCCCCAACTTCCGTCAACCCAAGCCTGATAGTTGCTGGTTTTTTGGTTTCCGTCGTCGTCGAACAACGCAAGATTGGTTGTTTTGGTTTGGAATGTTGTGTTGGGAATAGCGTAACAGTTTTGCGGAAGTTGCCCCCAATCGAATGTTGTGTTGCGTGCAATGGCAATGTAGGTGGGATAGGTTCCGTCCGACTTGACAATGTCCGTCGAAGCGTACAGCACGGGCAAGGTGGAATTGGAATACACAAAATTGTAGTGATCCGCCTTGACGTTGACGCAATCGCATTGCACCGTTGCAACGGCGACTTCTCCTTGGTAGTACTTTATTTCCGCAATATAATTGCCGAAATAGGGGGCAGTAACATCTGCGGAAAATGTTGCGGTGGGCAATTCCCTTTCGGTAAAGATGTAGTCCACGCTTACAACGCCGTCCACTTCCAGTCCGTTGCGATAGACGGAGTAGGTAACTTTGTCAAAAATGTCGGGATTGAATACATCTACATAAAGCCAACCCGTAAGTTGATTTTTATTTTGGAAAAACGCCACCTTGGTGGTATCGTCAATGCTTACACCCAGAGGTTTCCCTCCGACGGTCCATTCGCCGTCGGCAAAGCCCAAAGTGAGGTCGATGTCGGCGTCTGTTCCCGATTGCCCTTTGAGCGATTCCAACCATTCTTCGACGGTACCCTGAAAACCGTTTTCAACGGCTATTTCGTAGGCGCTTTTTCCGTTTTGGCAGGCAGTGAGCGCAACAACGCACACCAGCATTACCAAAGACAAAATTAAAATTGCTTTAAGTTTCTTCAAGATTGTTTCCTCCTGATTTTATCCTGTGTAAAAACAGCAAAAATATTGTGAATACGAACAAGTCTTGCAAGGCAAGAAATTGCACGCAACGTTTTTCAAATTTGCATGCGTGTCTTTTGCAAAAACGCAAAGATATTTGTTATTGTAACGCACAATGCTGAAATGAAGCAAAAAAATACATCTGAATGTTAAATAAATGTCAAATTATTGAAAAATACTCTGTTTACCCTGCAAGTTACCGAAAAGCAATGTTCATTGATAAAAAAGTGTTACGGTAGATTTTCGGCATAGATGCCTTGGAAATTGAGAAAAAAGCCCTCACCCAACGTGAAGGCTTTTTATTTTCAGAATTTTTCCGTTTTTGCAATGACTTTGACGAGCGTTTTTAAGGTTGGCAACGTCGCAGGCAGTTTTTTCGAACAAACTTCCGATACCTTTTGGAATATGCCACACATTTACGCAATACCGCTAACAACACTCACACCACCAACTGCCAAAACAAGCGTCAGGTTGTTGTCGCATTGGTCAAAGGGCACAAAACCTTTTGAACCATTGCATTACAGCGTAAGACCGCAATAATCAAGCAAAAGACGTTTGAAAGGCGAAACATCTGCTGTAAATTTCACTTTACAACGCCGACAAAAACTCACAAAGAAAAGATTTATCGCAAAAAGATGCGCTGACGTCAATTTGCCTTTTTGAGATGCAAGGCAAATGTGGCAAAATCGGAAAATACCTGAGGCAACAGGATTCCCGCACTGCGCAACGTTTTTCCGCTGACCGTCTGTCCCGTTTCTTGGATGAGGTAATCAAAGTCGTCCTCCAAACCGTGTATTTTGAGCAAAACGGGGCGTTGATTTTCCAAAATTAATCCGTGAAGCCCCACTACCCGGGCAAGGCTTTTGTCGGGCAAAACCTGACACACCGCCCAAAGTTGCTGCGTGGAAGAAAGTCGGTACAAGTCGCCCTCCAACACAAGTTTCCAATAGGTGCGATAGTCGGCAATTTGTTTGGAAATTTGCGCCTTTTCCTCTTCGGAAAGTTTGCATATATCCAATTCGTAACCGAAAGAGCATGTGCAAGCCACGTTGTAGCGAGCCTCCGACGAAAGAGTGCGTCCCGTTTGGTGGTTTGGACAAACAGAGTAATGCGCCGACATTGCGCTTTGAGGATAGCAAAGGGAAGTACCCTGCTGAATGAATGTTCTGCAATAGGCGTCTGTGTTGTCGCTTGTCCAGATTTGCGGAAAATAGTACAGCATTGCACCGTCGAAACGGCCTCCTCCGCCGCTGCACCCTTCCATCAACACGTCGGGGAAGCGTTGCGTCAGTTTTTGCGCCAGCGAATACACACCCAAAACATATCTGTGCGCCACTTCACCCTGACGTTGCGCAGGCAAAAATGGCGAATACAAATCGGCAAGGTACCTGTTCATATCCCATTTGACGTAGTCGACGTCGTTTTCGCCTATTATGTCGCTTATTTTTTGGAAAATGTGTTCCACCACTTCGGGGTTGGCAAAATCCAGCACAAGTTGATTTCTTCCACGCACCCGTCCCGCATCGGGATTGTGCAACACCCACTCGGGATGTGTGCGGAAAAGTTCCGTGCCTTCGTTGACCATTTCAGGTTCTATCCACAGTCCGAATTTGAGTTGCAAATCATGACACTTTTTGGCAATTTGTTTAAGTCCGCCACGCAGTTTTTGCGTGTTGACCTGCCAATCTCCCAAACCGTTTGTGTCGTTGTTGCGGTTGGTAAACCAGCCGTCGTCCAACACAAAGGCGTCGGCGCCTATTTGCTTGGCACAGTCGATAATTTCAAACAGTTTGTCGGTGTCAAAATCGAAGTAGGTTGCTTCCCAATTGTTGACCACTATCGGACGTGGGGCAAATGCAAACTTGGGATTTACTACGTGCTTGCGGTAGAAATTGTGAAACGCACGGGACATTTCCCCTAATCCGTGTGCAGAAAATGCCATTACCGCAGCGGGTGAATAAAATTCACTACCGCTTTGCAGCAGCCAACGGAAATTTTCGCTGTCGATACCGCCTTGAAGACGGCAGATTTTGAGAGAAGAATTTTCCGCAGAAAGAGAAAAACTACCGCTGTAAAGCAAGTTTACGCCGATTGCTTCACCCTCGTTTTCCGTGGCGTAGGGAGAAACCAACGCCAAAAAAGGATTGTGGCAGTGAGATGACACGCCTCTGCCCGAAGACGTTACCTGCAAAATTCCGCCGTGCGAACAGTTGCGCACAACTTGCCTTTCGCCTGCCCAATTTCCCACAAGTTGCACTGTGTCGTAGTTGCTGTCGTACAAGTCCAGCATAAAGGAAGAAAGTTTCAAAACGGTAACGTCGCTTTTGCCGTTGTTTACCAGTTTGCAATTTCTTACCACCACGTCGCAGTCGTCAAAAACCGTGTAGTACAAATACAAATCGAGATTGTTGACGCTGTCGGAAAGTTGCACTTCCAACGTTTCGCCGTCCCTTGGAAAGGGCATTTCCGAAATGGTGAAATGTTGCAAAATTTTGTACCCGTTGTAACGAAAATCTGTCAGACGGCTTCCGTTTGGCAACAGCACTTCCACCGACGGACGGCGGTAGTCGCCCAACTGCGAACAGGAATTTTCCAGCAACATGGCATTGAGATTGTCGTTGGGCATTGTTGCCCCGTCAAAGTTGACGGCCGCACCCAAAAATGCAGTTTGCGACAGGTACAAAATGTCCTCTTGTGCTGGGATTGCTTCGCCAAAATACAGATGGCGCAAAAAACCGTGTCTGTCGGCAAAAAAGACGTAACTGACGTTGCCGCTTTGCAAATGAAATATTCTTTTTTCGGCGTTGTAGTGTATCATAACTTCTCCTTGCAATATATTTTCAAGTACATTGTAGCAGTTTTTTGTCTGTTTGTACATACCCAAAAAAATTTTCATGCGACTTGGGTGCAAATACGCTTGTTTTACTGTCCTTTTGCTTTTCACATTGACGCAAAAATACAATACGTAGTTGCAAATTTTGTGCAAAATGTCATGTGGTGCTTGCAACGAAAAAAAATGCAACGGCACAGTGAAATTGAAGGTTTGAAGTACTGCGACGTTGACGTTTTTAACGTTTTTTGCCATTTTCCTATTCAGTCAGACAGACAGTGATTGTATCTGCACGTTTTTGCCGACAAATTGCTTACATTTACGGAATTTTTCGTACTTTTGCAAAAACATACTAGAAATTGCATAGTTTTCAAACGGTTGCAACATTGCATGTTTTTTCGGCACCGCTACTGCTGTCTTGGCAAAAGAAACGAAAATTTGATTTGCAATTTACATAAAATCTATTTAGGCAAATTGCAGAAACATCCGCAGTTTTTACCCCTCTTGCGCTTTTTGCACAAAAAAAGGCAGGCATAAGCCTGTCTTAAATAAAGCGAACATAAGTCTGCACTAAATAAAATCGGTTGACGTCCATTCTCACTCACCTGTCGAGTTGTGAAAGTTGTCGCAAAAACCGTTGCGCCTCTTTGGGACTTGTAAGGCGGATTACCTTTATTTGCGGATTTTCTTCCATGAGGGAAAGTATCACGGGGCGTACTTTTTTTCGGAAAGTCCAGATGTATTTGAGAAAATAACCGTCCAACTTTTCCAGACAGCCGTCGGCAATGTCTTCACGCTGTTTTCCGCTGTAACGCACACGGCGTTTCACCGCTCTGTAAAGACACAAACTGCGGCGAAAATCCAAAAAAATCACCAAAGTTGCCCTTTTGAACCTGTCGGGAAGGTGGCTTTTCCACATTCCGTCAATCAGCCAACTGTCCTGACAAATAATATTGTTGTGAATTTCCACACGCTTTTCGTAATCCAGCATTTTCCAGTTGGCTGCCCACAACACTTTGTCAAGATGAATTGCCCTGCGGTGCAGAATTTCCTGCAAGTTGTTGGAAAATGTGGTTTTACCGCTTCCCGGGCAACCTATCACTGCCGTGCGTGTAAAATCGGCATCTTGCAGGCAAAAAACATTACTTTTCATAGCCTACCTTTCGCCGTATTCCTTGATTGCACGCTGTTGATCACGTTCCATGTCCTTTTTGAGAATACTGTCCTTCTTGTCGTAGTTTTGTTTACCTTTTACAAGCGCAACTTCCACTTTTACAAGCGAACCCTTGAAATACATTTTCAGCGGTACCATGGAATAGCCCTTTTCCTTAACCTTGCCGAGAATACGCATGATTTCCCTTTTGTGGGCAAGCAAACGCCTGTCTCTGCGGCTTGCCACGTTGGAGTAACTGCCTTTATCGTAGTTTTTGATGTGACAACCCAGCAACATCAAGTTGCCGTTTTCCACACGGCAGTAGGAATCGGTGAGGTTTACCTCGCCTTTACGCAAAGATTTCACCTCACAGCCCACAAGATTTATGCCGCATTCCAATGTTTCCACCACAAAGTAGTCGTGAAATGCCTTTTTGTTGGTAGCAATTACCTTACCGCTGTTTTGTTGTTTCATCGAAAATATCGTCGGAGGAATTTTTCTCCTGCACCTTTTTGTTTTGTTTGTTTTGTCTTGCCAGGGACACGGCAAGTATCACGTCGCACACGAAGTACGCCGCAAGAAAGAATATCCAAAAGTAGGAAAACACCGGCGGAAGTCCCTCGTCAAACACAAACTGCGTCAACACGAAACACAGGAAAGAAAGGGACAGAAAGACAAGTCCCGTTACGTTCAGTCTTGTGTGATTTCGGTGTCGGATGTTGACAATCAGGTCGGTGAAAAACAGTGCCATTCCCACTACTCCTACCGCCAGTGCAACCCATTTTGCTGCTTCCATAATTTTCCTCTTTGGTTTTGTTGCCAACAGCAACAAATGTTTAATTTAACTTGCTTGCGTCTGAACTTTCCGCAAAATTTTAGCCATTTTTGTGCAAAAGGTATTGCGAGTGAACAAGTCTTGCGGTTTTTGTTGAATTTGCGCCTCGAGACCTTTTCACGGCTGACATTCGCACCCCAAAAGGACGCAATGCCAAAATTTTTGGGCACGGTGTACGTGCAATTTTTCATTTGCACCGTGTCGAAAGCCGATTTGCACCACACGACGGAAAATTTGCCACACATCGGCATGTTTCCTACGTGTAAAGACTCAGGCAAAATTGCCTTTGTGTTCACAGAAAAACGCCTTTGCCCGTGTTTACGCAAAACACAAACAGTATTATAGCCTCTTTCGGGCAGTTCAGTCAATATCTTTTGCCAAATCGAAGTCTATTTTGTAGACGTTTTTGTTTACGCCAGCAACGGTAATTTTCACGCTGTCGCCCAAAGCGTATTTTGTCCCCTCGTTGTACAGACAAAACGTTTGCGCATTGTAGGTGAAATATCCGCCCAATTTTTCCACGGATACAAATCCTTCCACTGTGTTGGGAAGTTCGCAATAAATTCCGTGTTCGGTAACGCCGGAAATAATGGCGTCGAATGTTTGTCCGACGATTCTTTCGGCATAATTGCATTTTTTAACGTCGTCCGCCTTTCTTTCCGCCTCGTCGGCAACCTTTTCACGCACGCTTGCCTGTCGGCTGGTTTCCTTTGCCATTACCGTGTAGGCGGAAAGAGCCTTGTCCGTCATTTTGCCCTGCACCGCCGTTTTCAAAATACGGTGAACGACAAGGTCGGGATAGCGACGTATCGGCGAAGTGAAATGACAGTAGCAATTGCTTGCCAAACCGAAGTGCCCGCTGTTTACCGTGCTGTACTTTGCCTTTTGCATTGTACGCAACATGACGTCGTTGATAAGATTGAAATAGGGCGTTTTTTCCGCCTGCGCCAAGGCGTCCTGCAACACCGAACTGTGCAACTGCCGGGAATGTCTGACGTTTATTCCCACACCCTTCATGAGTGCCACAAGGTTGGCAAACTTCTCTTCGTCAGGCTTGTCGTGTACACGGTACACAAAAGGATAGTCGCAATTTTCCGCATAAGAAGCAACGCTTTCGTTGGCAATTATCATAAACTCTTCGATCAGTTGATGAGCAAACGTCCTTTGATAGGGGACAACGTCCACCACGTTGCCTTGCTCGTCATGCACAAAGTACACTTCCTTTGTTTGGAAATCGATGTTGCCACGCTTGTTGCGTTTGTTTTGCAAAATTTCCGCAAGCATTTTCATTTTCAGCAAGTCGTCCACTATGTCGGCGTACTGCGTTTTGACGGTTTTGTCGCCGTCGAACACTGCCTGCACTGCGGTGTAGGTAAGACGGTGTTTACTGCGTATTACCGACGGGAAAATGTCACTTTGCAAAACCTTTCCCCGATTGTTGATTGTCATGCGACAGGAAAGAGTCAGCCTGTCTACCCCCTCGTACAGCGAGCAAATACCGTTGGAAAGTTCCCGAGGAAGCATGGGAAACACCGTTTCGGGGAAATACACGCTGGTACCACGGGCAAAAGCCTCTTTGTCTATGGCGTCGCCTGCCTTTACATAGTGTGAAACGTCGGCAATATGCACGGAAAGCGTGTAGGTGTCGTCGGCATTTTGGACAATGGAAACGGCGTCGTCCAAATCCTTGGCGTCCTCGCCGTCTATCGTGAAAACTGTGTCGCCACGCAGGTCAACACGCCCTTCTATTTCCTTTTCCGATACGCTTTGAGGCATTTGTTGCGCCTGTTTGCAGCAGTTTTGCGGAAAATCCGTGTGCAAACCGTAACTGTACGCTACCGACATCATGTCCACGTTTTTTTCGTTGGGAAAGCCCAGAACCTGAACTATTTCGCCCTCGGGACTGTTGCGGTTGTCTTCGGGAAAATGCAATACATTTACAACTACCTTTTGCCCGTTTTTTGCGTTGAGATCCTTTTTGGGCAAAATGTAAATGTCGCTTATGAATTTGCGTTCGTCGGGAATGACAAAACGTGCATGATTGCTTTTATCGTATGTGCCTACAATTTGCGTCATTCCTCTTTGCAAGATTTTTACCACTTCCGCTTCGTCCTGCGTGCCGGGTATTCTACGATACAACACGGTGTCACGGTGAAAAGCACCGTGCGTTTTTGGAGCGGGAACAAACAAGTCCCCCTCTTCACGTTGCAAAAATCCGAAACCACGGGCGTTTGCGTCAAAAACGGCAGTGCCGAAATCGCCCTCTTTTACAAGACGGTAACGGCGGTTTTTGTCGTCGAAAATTATTTTACAGTCCCTTTCCAGTTGCTGCAAAGCGTCTGCCACTGCACGCCTTTCCGCCGTGGAATGGGTGTGCAACGTTCCGCACAACTGTTTTGACGTGAAATAGTCGTCAAAGGTATTATTTATTATTTCTAGTATTTTTTCGTTAAAATTCATTTTTACCTCTCAAAACAGTGCCTCACCTGTTGTTTTGCCGAATTTTCCTTGTTGTAAACTGCCATTCGATGAAACAAAAGAATTTCTGTTTTTCATTTTGTCGAAAAAAGCACCCTTCTGCCAAAGTTGAAAACAACAGTGTGAAAAGGTTTCCTGCGTGGTGGCATTTTTGCAAGTGTTTTCGCAGAAAAACCAAAAAGTTTACTACGGTGATACTTTGCAAAAACTGCCGTCTGCCTAAACAACGAAATGCCTGTTTTTCATTTTGCCGAAAAAAGGCGACCTTCTGCCAAGTTGAAAACAACAGCGTGAAAATATTTACTGCGTGGTGGCATTTTTGAAAGTGTTTCAGCAGAAAAACCAAAAAGTTTACTACGGTGATACTTTTTGCAGACTTCAACGACAGACAGAGTAAACTTTGCGTGTTCCTTTGTCGTTGATTGCAGATAAAATTAAACGGCAAATGTTTTGAAAACAACCTAAAACAATTTGCGTTTTGTTACTGTTGCAATTTGTCTGATTTTTCCAAAATACGTCGGCGGTTGCACGGTGTTTTTGCAGACTTCAAAACACTAGTGGCAAATTTGCATTACGTTGTCCGCACAATCCCTTACATTGAAAAGAGCCTTTTTGAACCTTTTTGGCACAAAAAAAGAGCAATCGAATTACTCAATTGCTCTACTCTCTTTCTTTTACAGTACGGAAAGAATGATGAACACAATACAGCAAACTGCCAAAACTCCCGAGCAGATGTATGTCCAGAGTTTAAGTTTTGCATCACGACGGGAAGATGCGTTTTTGCCGTAGTACGTTTCGGAATCGTCGGATTTGGAAGAGCCGCTGATGGCTTCCATACCGTCGCTGTTGCCCGATTGCATGAGGACAACGCAAATGATAAATACCGTACAAACAAGAGCAATCACCGCAAGAGCAATTTTAATTCCAAACACCACATACGCCGTGTTGGCAAACAATAAAAGAGCGTTGAGCACTGTTCTACCTCCATTTGTAAACGTAAAGAAACCTTCTTTACGCATATCGCTTTGCTAGTATACCACAGTTTTTGTTTTTGCGCAACTTTTTTGAGATAAAAACTGCAACATAGTTTACTTTTCCTGCACAAATTTCGCCACATGCCGAAAAGGTCTGCCACAGTTTTTACTCACTGCACTGCTTTTTGCATGTTGCCTTTTCGTGAACTTCATCCAGAATCCCCTAGCAAAAAGTATAGCAAAACGTCTTGTGATCATTTTCAAACACGCCGTTGAGTTTTTGCACATTTTCACAGAAAGTAAAGTTGCAGTAACTGTGTAATTAACCAAACTCAATTCTGTTTTTTTGTAAATTGCACCGCACAAAGATTTTCAGAAATCTGTTGCAGACAGCAAATATATTACAACGTCTTACGCTTTTTATACACGCCGTTGAGTTTTTGCACCATTTTCACTTAAAATTAACGTGCGATAACTGTGCAATTAAACAAACTCAATTCTTTTTGAAAATTGCGCCATGCAAAGATTTTTCAAAAATATTTTGCAGACAGCAAATATATTACAACGTCTTGTACTTTTCAAGCACGTTGTTGCGTTTTCTGTACATTTTCACAGAAAGTAAAGTTGCGGTAACTGCTTTTCAATTTGTTGAAAAATTCAAGCAACAATGCTTGTTTTGAGTACGATACAAAAAAGCGGTCTGACTACAGACCGCTTAAAAGCAATTGACTACTTTTTTCTTATCAGGCTTTTACCCGTCATTTCAGGAGGAACAGGCAAGCCCATTGCCGTCAGCATTGTGGGTGCAATGTCGCACAACGCACCGCCGCTACGCAATTTTTTGTCACGCAGTTGTTCGTCCACCATTATGAAAGGCACTTTGTTTGTTGTGTGTGCCGTGAAAGGACTTCCGTCCTCGGCAAGCATTTTTTCCGCATTGCCGTGATCCGCCGTAACAAAGGCTCTGCCGCCGTTTTGCAATACACATTCCACCACACGACGGACGCACTCGTCCACGGTGGCGACAGCCTTTTCCGTTGCGGGAATAACACCTGTGTGCCCCACCATATCGCAGTTGGCATAGTTGAGAATCATCACATCGTACTTGCTCTTTTCAATTTCCACAATGGCACGCTCGCACACTTCGTAAGCGCTCATTTCCGGTTGCAAATCGTAGGTGGCAACCTTGGGGGAAGCAATAAGCACACGGCTTTCGTTTTCGTTGGGGGCTTCCACTCCGCCGTTGAAGAAGAAAGTTACGTGAGCGTACTTTTCCGTTTCGGCAATACGCAGTTGTGTTTTGCCCAATTTGGCAAGATATTCGCCCAAAGTGTTTTTGTACGTTTCCGGTTTGAAGGCAATGTCCACCCCTTCAAACTTTTCATCGTACTGAGTCATGCAAGTCCAATGCACTTTGCGAGCCTTTCCGTGAAGGTCAAATCCCGTAAAACCGCTTTGAGTGAAGGCACGTGTCATTTCACGAGCCCTGTCGGGACGGAAGTTGAAGAATATCACGGCGTCGCCGTTTTCCACCGTTGCAACGGGTTTGCCGTCCTCGGTGATTACGGTAGGCAACACAAATTCGTCCGTTACACCTTCGGCGTAACTTGCATTGAGTGCCTCAACGGGGTCGGTTGCAGTGCGTTCGCCAACGCCCAAAGCAAGCATGTCGTAGGCCTTTTCCACACGGTCCCAACGGTTGTCTCTGTCCATGGCGTAGTATCTGCCGCACACGGTTGCGATTTTGCCGAATTGCAGTTGTTGCATGTAGTCGCCCAACTGCTTTACAAAGCCTGCACCGCTTGTGGGAGAAACGTCACGTCCGTCCATAAAACAGTGAACGTACACGTTGTCCAGCCCCTGACGTTTGGCAAAATCCACCAAAGCCATAACGTGGTTGATGTGAGAGTGAACGCCGCCACTGCTCAAAAGTCCCATAAGGTGCAGTTTGCCGTTGTTTTTGCGTGCATATTCCGCAGCAGCCAAAAATGCGGGATTTTCGAAAAAGTCTCCGTCCTTAATGGACTTGGTGATGCGTGTCAGTTCCTGATAGACCACACGACCTGCGCCTATGTTGAGGTGTCCCACTTCGCTGTTGCCCATTTGTCCTTCGGGCAAGCCAACGGCAAGACCGCTTGCGTCCAACTGCGTTGTGGGATAGTTTTGCATCAGGTAATGCACATAGGGAGAACATTCCACGCCTACTGCGTTGCCCAATTTTTCTTTGGACAGACCGTATCCGTCCATAATAATGAGTGCGGTTATTTTCTTATCCATAAAAACTTCCTTTATTTGTGAGCATTTACAACGGCGGCAAATTTTTCCGCAACAAGGCTGGCTCCGCCGATAAGTCCGCCGTCAATTTCGCTCATATTGAGCAAACCTTCGGCATTTTTGTCGTTCATGCTTCCGCCGTACTGAATGTACAGTTTTTCGGCAGCCTCTTTGCCGTACATGTCGGCAAAAACACTTCTTACAAAGGCGATGGCGTCATTTGCCTGTTCGTCGGTGGCGGTAACGCCTGTGCCTATTGCCCAAACAGGTTCGTAAGCCACTACGATGTTGGCAAGTTCTTCTTCCGTTACGTCCTTGAAGCCTTCCCTCACCTGACGTTGCAGTACCTTTTCCATATTGCCGCTGTTGCGTTCTTCCAAAGTTTCGCCAATGCACACGATGGGTTTAAGACCTGCCGCCAATGCCGCCTTTGTACGTGCAAGCACGGTTGCGTCCGTTTCGCCAAAGTAGGTACGACGTTCGCTGTGTCCGATTACAACGTATTCCACGCCCAATTCCGTCAGCATTGAGGGGGCGATTTCGCCTGTGAATGCACCGCTTTCCTTCCAGTGGCAGTTTTGCGCTCCCACGTGAATGTTTGTGCCTTTGGTAAGTTTGACTGCCTTGCACAAATCGGTGAACGGCACGCAGATTACCACTGTGTTTTTGGTGTCCTTAACAAGAGGAATAAGCGCATTGATGAGTTGTTCCGCTTCAATGCGTGTTTTGTTCATTTTCCAGTTACCGGCAATAATTTTGTTTTTCATGTTTATCTTCCTTTTCGCAGTACAAGCAGACAGAAAAACCTGTCTGCCTGTGTGTATTTTATTTGCTTACGGCAAAAGAGGTAACGTATTCCAATGCAATAACGGTGTTGACAACCTTGCGCCCACGTTTTGCCGAAAGCACAACGCAGTTGTCGTCAACGCTTTCCACTGTGCCGACGTTAACTTCGCCGAAAATGTTTTTCAATGCAACAGTCTGGTGTTGATAAGGCAACAAAACTTCCTTTTTCACAAAAGTTTTCTCCTTTTTTTGTTGCAAGAGGGCTACTTGCATTTTACGCTTGTGCAAATTGACAAAATGCCAAAGGACAAGAGAAACTGCAATTACAGCCGACAATGCAAAGCAAAGCCACGCCACGGTTATTTATCGTTGAGGCAGGCAATTCCCGGCAAAACCTTTCCTTCAAACAATTCCAGACTTGCGCCGCCGCCTGTGCTGACGTGCGTCATTTTGTCGGCGTAGCCAAGTTGCGTAACTGCCGCTGCGCTGTCGCCACCGCCGATTATCGTTGTAGCGTCGCTTTCAGCCATAGCCTTTGCAACGGCGTTGGTGCCTGCCGCCAAAATGGGATTTTCGAAAATTCCCATGGGTCCGTTCCAGATGACAGTCTTGGCGTTTTTGATTTCCGCAGCAAACAACTCGCAGGTTTTGGGTCCAATGTCGGCGCCTTCACGGTCGGCAGGAATGTGATCCACGTCTACCACGGTAGTTTCCACGGGGGCGTCGATGGGGTTGGGGAATTGGGCAATGGTTACGCAGTCTACGGGAAGCAACAGTTTTTTGTCCTCCGCTTTAGCCTTTGCAATCATATCACGGCAGTAGCCGATTTTTTCTTCGTCAAGGAGTGATTTTCCCACTTCTTTGCCTTGGGATTTGAGGAATGTGTACGCCATTCCGCCACCGATGATGAGGGTGTCGCACTTTTCAAGCAGATTGTTGATAACGTTGAGTTTATCGGCAACTTTTGCACCGCCCAAAATGGCAACGAAGGGACGCACGGGGTGTTCCAACGCTTCCGCCATGACGGAAAGTTCCTTTTCGATGAGGAAGCCGCAAACGGCATCTTTCACAAAACCGTATTCCACGATTGCTGCCGTGCTGGCGTGAGAACGGTGAGCCGTTCCGAATGCGTCGTTAACATAGATATCGGCAAAGGCTGCCAACTTCTTGCAAAACTCAATGTCACGCCCCTCTTCGCCTGCATCGAAACGTGTGTTTTCCAAAAGTACCACATCGCCGTCGTGCATTGCGGCAACTTTTGCCTGTGCGTCTGCTCCGACGATGTCCGTAGCAAAGGTAACCTTGCCGTCAAGCAACTGATTGAGTCTGTCGGCAACGGGTTTGAGGGTGAACTTCTTGGCGTCGCCCTTCAATGCTTTGGCAATCATTTCCGCCTTTGCGCTTTCACGCTGATCTTCGGGAAGTGCTTCAAGTGCAGCCTTTTCCTTTTTGTTGAGTTTGAAACCGGGCGTGAAAATGTTGTGAGGTTTTCCCAAATGCGAACACAAAATAACCTTTGCGCCATGTTCCATAAGGTACTTGATTGTGGGCAAAGCACCCTGAATACGGGTTTCATCGGTGATGACTCCGTCCTTCATGGGAACGTTGAAGTCTACACGAACAAGACATCTTTTACCCTTTACGTCTACGTCTCTGATACTTTTTTTGTTCATTTTTTTCACTCCTTAAAATGAAATATTTGCAACTTCGGCATGCAAAACATTGCGTACTGCAAGCCAAACTTTGTCTTATATCATTATAGATTGTTGCGTAATAATTGTCAAGCATAAAGAATATTGCTAATATTTATGATTATTATAAGTTTAATTTATAAGAAACACTTTGCACAAAATTGTTGAAAGACACGGCACAAAACCGTTAAGATACACTCAAAAGGTAGCCTAAAATAAGTAACGAAAAATTTTGCCGACCAAAAGTTACACAGTATCAAAAATCATTCGCAGGGAAAGAAAATTGCGTCAAAGTACAAAAAATCAAGATACGGTAGCAAGAAATCTGCACACAAAAAAAACGATTCGGGGACTGTAACAGTAATTAGGGGAAAATCATACACTGAAATAAAAAACGGAGAAACAGCGTGAAACCTTTGATTTGCGACTTACCCTACCCCTCTACCGACAATTTGCAGACAGACGTTAAAAGCGGACAGATAATTTCCTTTGCGTATGCTTCTTTGAAAAGCGAGTTGACGGCAATTTTGCAATATCTGTACCACGGACTGCACCTGAATGCCGTGAGTGCCGACGACGCCGACATTTTACGTCAGATTGCGCTTGCGGAAATGAAACACCTTGACATTTTGGGTGAGGCAATGCTGAAACTTGGCGTGAATCCCCGATACGTGCAGGTACCACGTTCCAACCTGTACTTCGACACCTCTGCCGTGTCGCAATCCACAACACCTCAAAAAATGATAATGGACGACATTCAAGGGGAACTGGACGCAATAGCCGAGTACAAGAAAATGCTGTACGTATTGAAAAACGAGGACGTCAGTGCCATTATTCAACGTATTGTGCTGGACGAACAACTGCACCTTGAGGTGTTGAAACAAATGCTGGACAGACTGGGTTGCACACATCGTTGACAAAAAATTGAAAAAACATTTATCAGGAAAAAACCTGTGAAAACTAACGGTTGAAAGTTGAAAGCAGTATTCTGTACACATATTTGCGTTACACTGTAAACTGCTACTATGCAAGCAACATAATTGCCCTACATAGATTTGGCAGTGTTACAGGTTTCAAACCTTGTGAAAACTCACGATTGAAAGTTGAACGCAGTATTTTCCACGTGCTTGCCATACACAGCAAACGACGAATGGAACAAAAAATTGCAATACATCGCAGGTCATATCCTTGCCCGTTATAGTACTTGTGCAAACTTGCAGTTGAAAGCAGTATGTCGACGCATGACTTACGTTACACGGCAAACTGCCGATAATGCAAGACGATGTACTTTCAATACAAAGCATTTTGTAATGTTAACAGTTACAAACCTTGTGCAAACTTACAGTTGAAAGCAGTATTGTCGATACGTGATTGCGTTACACGGCAAATTGCTGATATGCAAGACGACTCTGCTTGCAATACAACGCAGTTTGTAATGCTACCCGTAACAGCCTTGTAAACTTGCAGTTAAAAGCAAAATTTTTGCCACGTGCTTGCCATACTTTCCAAAAGGTGAGATTATTCAAACAATACAGTTACATCACTGCAAGTCGGCAACTTTACTTTTTGAAAGTCAAATTACATAGCGAATAAACGTCTTGGCAAATGACTAATGCAATAAAAAAACAGGGGCAACCCTGTTTTTTCATTTGTCGCTGTTGGCAATGCGCTGTTACCCAAAATGCAACAATGCAACTTATGTTTGCCACGTCGGAAACAAGACTGTTCGATCTGCCATGATTTACAGTTTGCCTAGTACCGTTACTAAACGTCAATTTTTGGAAGCGCTTTCTTCCTCGTCGAGTTCTATTTCTTTGTTGGCAAAACCTTTGCCCAACACCTCTTTGACATTTTCCACATAGGCAAATGCCTTGGGGTCGACTTCGTTTATTATTTTTCTGGCATGAGTAAGTTGCTGTTTGTTTACAACGCACAAAATCATGATTTTTTCGCTTTGAGAGAAACCTCCCACCACCTTTATTTTCGTTACGCCGTGTTTAAGCCCTGCCTGCAACGCATTTGCCATTTCCTGGGGTTTTTCGGTGGTGATTTCCAATTCCAAAGCGGCGGAAAAGCCCTTGAAAATGCCTTCCTGTACAATTTCGCACACAAACATAGCCGCCACGGAATAGATGAACATGTTTACTGCGTGGGAAATATCCTTTTTGACGAGATAAGCCGCAACAGACGCAAAAAACACAACGGCTACGTTGGTCAGCATTACCACACGCATTGCAATGCTACTGCTTTGTTTGGAACGCTTTTGCATCATCAGTCCCACGATGTCGCTGCCGCCGGTGGAAGCATTGACGGAAAGCATGATGGGAAGGGAAACGCCGTGCAACGCACCGCCCAAAATTACGTAGATTACCTTGTCTTTTTCGCCATCGCCGTACATGAGTTTTTCAAATGCCGTTGAAACATCCAAACTGTGCAAAACAACGGTTATTACTGCCAAAAACAACACATACAAAAACGTTTTGAATGCAAAACGCCTGCGATAGGTGGCAAAACAGTAGATGAAAATGGGAATGTTGATGACGAACACCCAAATACCTGCGGAAAAATACCACTGCGCAGAGGATGTGCACAGCAAAATGTGCAAAATGGAAGCAATTCCCAAAGCCCCGCCCACCACTGTGTCGCCGGGAAGCAAAAACACTTCCAAAGCAACCGCCGTGGCAAGACTTGCAATAAAAATCAGTACAATCTGCTTTATGTTGTACAACACGGCAGACTGCTTTTTTGGTTCGGGAATGATTATTTGCGGATTTACTTGCTGTTGCGTTTCCGCAGAATTTGACGTTTCGGTGACGTTGCCTTGATTTTCCGAATTGTTCATGGTTTTGTTTTGTAACTCCTGTTGAAGGTGGGACGTGAAAACACGTCATAAACGTCTTTGATTACCGTGAATGCACGGGGATCACGCTTGCGAATGATGTGTTTGAGGAAATAAAGTTGACGGTACTGAACGATTACTACAAGCATTTTTCTCTTGACGCCGTCGTAACTGCCTTCCACGTCAAAAACCGTGTAGCCACGTTTGAAATATCTGCTGATGTCGTGTCCGATTTTTTCGTACTGAGAGGTGATTATCAAAAACTTTTGCGGATGGTTGAAACCACGTTTAAGCATGCCCAACACATTGCCGCCAATCAATACGTACATGAGAGAATACAAAATGATGTCCACCGATTCTTTAGTGATGAAAATTACCACAATACTTCCGCTGACGGTGATGATGAAGTTGGCAATGAGAATAACGTTGGAAATGTCTATTTCGGGGTGATACTTGGCAACGATTTTGCCTATTATTTCCGTACCGCCGTTACTTCCGTTGTTTTCGTAGGCAACGTACATTGCCAATCCCACCAGAATACCTCCGAATATAACGGCTATCAAAGGCGCACCGCTGAACTTGAACCCCTCAGGCAAAATAGCCAGAACGATGGTACTGACAACAGTTGCCCAAATAGTTTTGAATGTGTAGTCGCCACGCAGAAAAATCAAAGAACAAATAAGCAAAGGAACGTTAAGCACAAAGTACATTACCGACATTATGCTGTCGAAAGTGGCATCCATAAACAACACGCACACGTGGGAAAGCACCGATGAAAGTCCGCTGAAACCGCCGGCTATCAATGTTGCGGGGTTGACAAAGGTGAAAAGGGAAATGGCGTTCAGCACGCCTCCCAAACCGACCCAAACGTATTCTTTTATCAATTTCAAAACTTGTTTTGAAGTGATTTTCGGCATTTGTTTTTTCACTTTCTAGCCCGTCCCGCTGTTGATGATGTCCTGTGTACTGCGTACAAAATAAATATAGTATTATTATGAGAATATGTCAAATGTTTGTGGAAAAATATCGCATGTCTGCGGGAAAAAATCGCAAATGTTTGCGTGCGGCAAAGGTGGAAAACAAAGTATCCGCATGCACAGCAAAACGCAAAGCACTGCTGTTTACACACGTCAAGACAACGGACCCGCACAGCAGGGTACCGACTGAAAAACAGTACAAAACACAACAAGCGTTGCGTTAGACGTTTTCATGTTGGTGAAGGTACATATACAGTACTTAAAGGCGACGAAAGCGTCATTGCCGATGGTTTTCCTTGTTTGTGAAACTGAACATACTGCGTATTACCAGTGTTTTTCCGCAAATTTACATAAAAGATTTGATATGCTTTTTTGCTTGGCACAACCGCAAGGCAATTTACACGTAAATTTTTGTTTTTACACTACTGCAAAAGCATTTACAAAACACAGCCACGGCAAAAAAGTTGAAAGTTTGTACTTTACCTACGGCACAGAATATTGACAGAAACAAGTTTTTTTATTTTGTATTTGTGTAGAGAATACCTGTCGAAAGGGTTTTGTTGTAGCACTAAACTGTACACTGTTCAAACTTTCCGACACTTGTTCTCTTACCAAAATAAGTTTTTATCCTAGCACAAATTGCATGCTTTCAGACATACGCAAAAAAATAAGTACTGCACTGTGTTTTTACCACAGTACAAATTGCAAACCGTGCCAACATCACGCAGATTGATAAAAAAGTTCCTGACACGGCAAGTTCGTTTTTACACTAATGCACGAGCAATTTGCAAACTTTCCGCACAAATTGTGCAGACAAATTATTCTCTTTAATTCCGCTGTTTGTCGCAAAAACGTTGATACGGTTGTAAAAATTGTGTACAATGTTAAGCAAATATTAAGACTCCGACACAAGGCGCAGGTTCTACAGGGATTTTTCAAACAAAAAAGGGATAACGAAAAAATGTTATCCCTTCGATTGCGTTGCAAGCACACGCTTTGCAAAGCAAAGTACAGTGTGCAGTTTTTGAATATGTTCCGCACAACACGTCAACCCGACAAATTGACATTTACTCTTGCGAAGATAATTCTTTGTAACTTTTGTTGTTGAATCCCCAGCACGATAATGACAAAGCCTTGAATCTCTCGTCGCAATAAACTTCCGCTAAACTGTTTACATCTATCTTAAAGTCTTTCGGAACACCTTTTTTCAACTTTATTGTGACTCTTACCGTCTTATCGGTGGAGTCTTTCAGCAATTCAATCATCTGCTCGAAGTCCCCGTTGTCGTACATTTTGGCATTTTTCAACTCATAGCAAGCGTAACAATACTTATTTTGCCCGAAAACATTTCCATATGCTTCTATATTGATCAACCCTGCATCACTATCGGACGGAACATCAATAAATCTGAATGGCAATTTGATTTCTTCATACGTCGGTTTTGTAAAAAACATAGGTAATGCCTCTTTGTAAAAATCTTTCACGAGTCGGGTTTTGTAAACTATTCAGTTTAATCCCTACAAATAGCAACAATGCTTGGCGTCCTTTGTTTCTATTTGACACGTTTCAGAACAACGTAGCCGTTGTGTTGCAATTTGCAGAAATCGCTGTAACGTCTGCCTGTGAAAACGTCTTCGTAGACACTGCCGAGGTACAGATTGTACTCCTTTCCTCCACGGTTCACCGCAACGATGACTTCCGTTTGCGTTTCTTCCAGACTGCGTTCGAATGCGTACACGCCCTTTTCCGCCACCAACTGACGGAAATCGCCGTCGGCAAACACCCTGTTTTTGCGCAAATCTCCCAGACGCTTGTAGAAATCCAGCATCAGTTTGTTTTCGTGCCCCCACGGGTAACAACCACGGCAGAACGGATCACGGTACCCCTCCATCACTGCTTCGTCGCCGTAGAAAACGCAGGGGAACCCGAACAACGTGTATTGCAACAAAGCGGCAAGTTTCAGCAGACGGCATCCCAACAAAAACTGTTCGTCGGAAAGTTTGGTGCGTGCAAGCACGTCTTTGGAACTGTTGCCTATTCTGTCGCCGGCAAGCATGGTGAGAATTCTCGCCGTATCATGCGTACCGAGAATGTTCATCAGGTTGTTGCGAACGTACCGTGGATAGTTGTTGACGATGTTGAACACTGCCGACGCCAAAGAGGCCTCGTTGCCGTCCCTGACAAAATCGATGATGCCCTCACGCAGAGGGTAATTCATTACCGAATCCAACTGCGAGCCGTCCAGATAATGTCTGCGCACGCCGTAGTCCACCTTGTTGGAAGCGTCCTCCCACACTTCGCCGATTATTGCGCAGTCGGGATTTTGCTTTTTGGCGGAAGAAACGATTTTGTCCAACATACAGTCGGCAATTTCGTCCACAACGTCAAGTCGCCAGCCGCTTGCGCCTGCTTTCAGCCAGCGGGGAACAATGCCGTTTGCACCGCAAAAGTACTTTTGCGCACCTTTGCTTTGTGCGTTTATCCTGGGCAATGTGGGGAAACTCCACCAACAGTCGTAGGAGTTGTCGTCGTGAAAGTAAAACCAATCACGGTAGGGGGAATTTTTGTCGTTGTAGGCACCGCCTTCACCGTACTTTTTGTCTATGTTGAAGTACTTGGAAGAACTGCCCACGTGGTTGAACACGCCGTCCAGCACTATTTTGATTCCGTACTTTTCCGCTTCCTTGCAAAGGGTGGAAAAATCCTCTTTAGTGCCGAACATGGGGTCTATTTCCTCGTAGTCCTCCGTGTCGTATTTGTGATTGCTGTACGCCTTGAAAATGGGGTTGAGATACAGCGTGGTAACGTTTAGCGACGAAAGATAGGGAAGTTTGGAAATTACCCCTTTGAGGTTGCCTCCGAAAAAGTCCCTGTTGCGAACGATGCCGTTTTCCTCTCGGTAAAAGGGTTGTTCGCCCCATTTGCGCAGAATTTTGTCCTCCGTCACTACCGTTTCGCCTTCGTGGCAAAACCTGTCCACCATTATCTGATACATAACGCCCTTGTTGAGCCAACTTGGCGTTTTGTACACTTTTTTGTACACGGAAAGTTGCCACGGACGCACGTTCTGGTAGTACAAACCGGCGTTTTTGCTGTCGTCAATGCCGATGTAATGCTCGTAGGTTACGCCGTCCATGCGGAAGTAGTACCAATACAAGCCTTTGTTGAACTGCACATCGGCAAGGTAGTTGTCGAAACCCGCACCGCACACGTCTTTGTACATGGGGTATTCTTCGTGAAATCCCTCCTCGTTGTACACCACCAAAGTTACCTTGGAGGGGGCAATGCATTGGTTTATCTGCAAACGTATGCCGAAACGCACCCCCTCGGGTACAGCACCCACAATGCTTTTGTGGAATTCCTCGGTGGGGTTGTATTTTACATAAATCATTTCATTCTCCAAATCTTTTCAGCGTACTCTCTCACTGCACGGTCGGCGGAAAATCTTCCCGATTCGGCAATGTTTTTCAGCGACATTCTGTTCCACAAATCCACGTCTTTGTAGCATTTGTCCATTTTTTCATGTGCGGCAAGGTAACTTGCAAAGTCGGCAAAGCACATGTACGGGTCTGCCACCTGATTGGAGCGCAACAGATAGTTGGAGATGTTTTCAAACGTTTCACCGCCAAAACCGTTGTTGAGTTCGTCTATTATCACACGCAGTTTGGGCTGTTTGAAGTAGTAGTCGGTGGAATTGTAGCCTTTGCCCCACAAATCCGTTACCTGACGTGCGTTCATGCCGAAAATGAAAATGTTGTCCATTCCCACCGCTTCGCTCATTTCCACGTTGGCGCCGTCCATCGTTCCAAGCGTCAATGCGCCGTTTATCATGAATTTCATGTTGCCTGTGCCGCTGGCTTCCTTGCCTGCAAGAGAAATCTGCTCGGATATTTCCGCAGCGGGCATCAGACTTTCCGCCATTGTTACGCAGTAGTTTTCCATAAACGCCACGTTGAGTTTCTGACGTATTTTGGGGTTGGATTCCAAATCCTTTTGGATGAAGCAGATGAGTTTTATTACCTCTTTGGCGGCGTAGTAACTTGGAGCAGCCTTTGCACCGAAAATGAAGGTTTGCGGAGTTACGTCCAAATCGGGATTTTCCTTCAATTCGTGGTACAGATAGACTATTTTCAACACGTTGAGCAACTGACGCTTGTACTCGTGCAGACGTTTGACCTGAACGTCGAAACGTGTGTTGGGGTCGAGTATCACGTCAAGTTTTTTGCGTGCAAGGTCGGCAAAATGACGTTTGTTTGCCAACTTTATTTCCGCCATTTTCTGATGCACGGAGGTGTCGTCCAAAAAGTTGTTGAGTTTTTTCAACTCGTCGGCGTCGGAATAGAATCCGTCGCCGATAAGGTCTTTGATCAGCGCAGTAAGACGTGGGTTAGCCTGACACAGCCACCTGCGGTGTGCAATACCGTTTGTAACGTTGCCGAACTTTTCCGGATCGATGTCGTAGAAGTCTTTGAAAAGTGTTTTGCGCAAAATTCTGCTGTGAAGGGCGGAAACGCCGTTGACGTAATGGGAACCTACGATGGAAAGGTTTGCCATTCGCACCTGTCCGTACGCCACAACGGCAAGGTTGGAAACTTTGTTCCAATCGCCGCAAATGTTCCAAAAACGTTTGCACGCACGTTCGTTTATTTCCACCACAATCTGATAGATGCGGGGAAGAAGTTTTTTGAAGATGTATTCCGGCCAACACTCCAACGCCTCGGCAAGCACCGTGTGGTTTGTGTAGGCGCAGATGTTTTTGACTATCGACCAACTGTAATCCCACCCGAAATGGTACTCGTCGATGAAAATACGCATCAGTTCCGGCACGCACAAAGCGGGGTGCGTATCGTTGATGTGTACCGCCACCATTTGCGCAAAGGTGTCAAAATTGCCGTAACGCTTGTAGTGGTCGCTTGTAATGTTTTGCATTGCGGCGGAAACAAGGAAATACTCCTGTTTCAGACGCAAAATTTTGCCTTCCTCGTGGTTGTCGCTGGGATACAGCACCTTTGTTATCATTTCCGCTTCCGACTGCTCTTCCAGCGCACGCATATACTCGCCCTGACCGAAAGCACGGAAGTCGAAGGGTTTACAGTTGCGGGCAGACCACAAACGAAGTACGCCCACTGCGTTGGCATGGTAGCCGTCCACCACCATATCGTAGGGGAAAGCCTCTACTTCCTGACAGTTGACCTGTTTGAAGACGGGTCCGTTTTCCGTCCATATTTCCTGCACTTCTCCGCCGAAACGCACTATCTGCGCCTTGTCGGGACGCTCTTTGAGCCACACGTCGCCACCGGGCAACCAGTTGTCGGGAAGTTCCGTCTGCCAGCCGTTGACAATTTTCTGTTGGAAAAATCCGTACTCGAAACGGAGAGAATGTCCCATTACGGGGTAGTTTTCCTTGGCAAGGCAATCGAGATAGCAGGCGGCAAGTCTGCCCAGACCGCCGTTGCCCAAACCTGCGTCGGGTTCGCATTCGTACAGATCGTCAATGTTCACCTTGTAGTACTTTTGCAAAGTTTCGGCAAACAAGCCGTCAAGTTCCATGTTGAAAAGGTTGTTTTTGAGACTTCTGCCCATCAAAAATTCCATGGACAGGTAGTGTACTCTTTTGCGTTCTCTTGCCTTGTACACTTTGTTGAAAGCCGAACGCTTTTCCAACAGCAAGTCACGCACCACCGTTGCCACGCACCTGTACAGTTGTTTGTTGGAAAGTTCGCTTGCGGTAACGCCGTAAGATCTGTTTGCAACGCTTTCGATGAGTTCCTTTACCTGAGTTTTTGTGAGATTTCCAGATACATAAGACATATTTTCACTGTTCTCCGTTAGTTTTTCTTTGAGGTTGCAGCCTTGTAGTAGTACTGCACGCTGGAAGCGGGAATGGTTACTTCGGCGTAACCTTCGTCATTTGTCACTACATCACGCACCACGTCTACGCCTCTTCCGCCGAAGTCGTATTCGTCGCTGTTGAGTACCAGTTTGTACTCGCCCTTGTCCATGAAGAAGCCGTATTTGAAGTAGTCGTACACGCTGAAATTGATTATCACCAGCATCGTGTTGCCCTTTTTGTCCAGACGCTCGTATGCCAGCACGCTGTTTCTGGCGTCATCGGCAAGCAACCACTTGAAGCCTTCCCACGAGTTGTCAATTTGATACAACGCCTTGTACTTTTTGTAAGTTTTGTTGAGTTGCATTACAAATTTTTGGTGAGAATCGTGCTTGGGATACGCCAGAAGCATCCAGTCCAATTCCTTGTTTTCGTTCCATTCGTTCCACTGCGCCAGTTCCACACCCATGAAATTGAGTTTCTTGCCCGGGTGCGAATATTGGAAGCCCAACAACGCTTTCAACTGACCGAACTTTGTGTCGTAGTCGCCGAACATCTTGTTGATGATGCTTCCTTTCAAGTGTACCACTTCGTCGTGGGAAAGGGGCAAAACGTAGTTTTCGCTGTAAGCGTAGCACATGGAAAAGGTGAGTTGATTGTGGTGTTCCGCACGCCAGAGAGTGTCCGTCTTCATGTAACTGAGAACGTCGTTCATCCAGCCCATGTTCCATTTGAAGTTGAAACCCAGTCCGCCCACGTAGGTGGGATGCGTAACTTTGGGAAATGCGGTGGATTCCTCCGCAACAAACAGTGCGTAGGGACACGCCTCAAACACCTTGCAGGAAAGTTTGCGCAAAAAGTCGATGGCTTCCAGATTTTCCTTTCCGCCCCACTTGTTGGGACGCCACTCGCCGTCACGCCTGTCGTAGTCGAGGTACAGCATGCTTGCCACTGCGTCCACACGCAGTCCGTCAAAGTGAAATTCCTTCAACCAGTACAGCGCATTGGACACAAGGAAACTTTGCACTTCGTAACGTGAGTAGTCGAAAATGCGTGTTCCCCAACTCTTGTGTTCCTTTTTGAAATCGTCCGCCGATTCGTAGCAGCACGTTCCGTCAAATTCGATGAGTCCGTGAGCGTCCTTGCAGAAATGTGCAGGCACCCAGTCCAAAATCACGCCGATTCCCGCCTTGTGGAATTGATTTATCAGGTATCTCAAATCGTCGGGCGTGCCGTAGCGACTTGTGGGAGCGTAAAAGCCCGTTACCTGATACCCCCACGAAGCGTCCAGCGGATGCTCGGCAAGAGGCAGAAATTCCACATGCGTGTAGCCCATTTTTTTGACGTAAGGCACAAGATATTTGGCAAGGTCACGGTAGGAATACATTCTGCCGTCGTAATGCCTGCGCCAGGAACCTGCATGCACCTCGTAGATGTTGACGGGACTTGTGTAGACGTCCTTTTTTGTTTGTTTGGCAATCCAGTCGCCGTCACTCCATGCAAACGGCTGGGGATTGTACACTATGCTTGCCGTTTTGGGACGTACTTCGGCGTACCTTGCGTAAGGGTCGGCTTTGTACAGTACGTTTCCGTTTTGCGTTGTTATGGCAAATTTGTAACAGTCGCCCTCACGTGCTTCCACTGTTATTTGCCAGATACCGTCTTCCAGTTGCAATCTGTCGTGATTGACCAGCCAGTTGTTGAAATCGCCCACAACGCTCACGTCTTTGGCGTTGGGCGCCCACACTGCAAAGTGGTACAGATTTTCTCCCACCTTGTGGCAACCCAAAAGTTCGTAGGCGTTTGTACTGTTTCCATTGTAAAAATCGGTAAATCTGTTCATACTTCCTCCATTGATCAGATACGGTGGGCATTTTCCGTAAGGTCAGCCAACCAGACGGCCTTTTCGGCGGAAAAATCTCCGCTTTTTGCCATGTACTTCCAGCAACCCAAAGTGCCGGGGATGTTCATGCGGTAGGTTGTGTCCTGTTCGGAAATGTCCTGCATGCTGTACACCACAAGTTCCGCACGGCTTTCGGCAAGAATTTTTATGAGGTTGTGAGCAATGTGTTCGCCGTTTTCCAACCCCGTGAAACGCAACACCACACTTCTTGCGTTGTCGTCAAGACTGTCCCACCAGCCCTGCGTCGTGTCGTTGTCGTGAGTTCCCAGATATGCCACGCAATGTTCTTCAAAATTTTGCGGTAAAAACAGGTTTTTGTCGTTTCCGTCAAAGGCAAACTGCACGACTTTCATGCCGGCAAGCCCGCATTTGTCACGCAAATCCAGCACGCTTTGGGGAATGTCGCCCAAATCTTCGGCAATTATCGTGAGAGAGGGGAAAGAACTTTGAATGTGTTGCAAAAATTCAAAGCCGACGCCTTTGCGCCAATGTCCGTTGCGGGCAGTGGCTTCGCCGTAGCGTATTGCGTAGTAACTGTCAAATGCACGGAAGTGGTCGATGCGAAGTACGTCGAAAAGTTCGGCACATTTGCCGACACGACGTGTCCACCAATCGTAGTTGTCCTTTTTCATGGCGTCCCAGTTGTACAGAGGATTGCCCCACAACTGTCCGTCGGCGGAAAAATAATCGGGAGGTACCCCCGCAACCCAACTCGGACGGCGGTCGGACGTGAGTTCGAACAACTGCGAATGTGCCCACACGTCGGCGGAATCGTAGGCAACGTAAATGGGAATGTCGCCTATCAGTTTAATGCCGTTTCGGTGCAGTTTTTTGCGGAACTGCTTCCATTGAGAGAAAAACAGATACTGACAGAAGATGTTGAAATCCACCTCGTCGCTGAGCATATCGGAATAGTGCTTCATTGCGCCGTCGGTGCGCATGCGTATGTCCTCGTCATCCCATTCCAACCACGATTTGCCTCCGAAGTGCTTTTTGACGGCACAAAACAGGGCGTAATCGTTTAGCCAAAAACTGTTTTGTTCACAAAATTCCACGTAATCCTGAGGGGGATTGTTGCGAACGAAGTTTTTGAATGCTTCACGCAAAATTCTGTCCTTGTTGTAGATTGCGTAACCGTAGTCGTTGCCACGTGCTTTTTTGCAGTCGGAAACTGTTTCCGCAGAAACCAGCCCCTCGTCACGCAATTTTTCCACGTCGATGAGCAGTGTGTTGCCTGCAAAAGCCGACGGCGACGCATAGGGGGAATTTACAAAATCGGTGGGCGTTACCGGCAGAATCTGCCAATAACTTTGCTTGGATTTTTTCAGAAATCTGATAAATTTGTCCGTTTCCGCAAGCGTACCCACACCGTAATGGGAAGGTAGCGACGTGATGTGCAACAAAATACCGCTTGATCTCATTTTTTAACCTCGCTTAAACGTTTAATTATATGCAATTTTAATGCCGAAATCCCTTCGGCGTTGCAATAGATACAGTGTTATTTTAACATTTACAAAAATTAAAATCAATTATTTACAGTAGTTTTTAATAAAAATATTATAGATATTCACCCTGTACAAAGGTAAAAACACGGTTTATCTCAACAAAAGTTTTCTTACGCAAAAAGACGAACGACGGAACATACCATTACAAAAATTTCCTGTAAAATACTGCGTCGGTATTTTTTTTGACACAACTACCGAAAAGTAATTTCCGTTGCTTTGCAACACGGCGCACAACACCAAAAATCAAAAGGAAAATACACTACTTCTCAAACTTTACGACAACCTGCACAGAGATGCCTGCGAATACACAACCTGCGTCAACGGCATTTGCAAGAAAAAAATCCCCGACAAACTATCGGGGACAAAGTGAATAACATGCAATTACAGTCTGGACGCAGCCGCTTCGTCCACAAGTACGGTGCAATCGGGATGCAACTGCAAAATGCTTGCAGGGCATTGCTCCGTTACCTTGCCTTTCACCATTTTGTACACGGCGTCGGCTTTATTGCTGCCGCTGGCAAGTACAAGAATTTTCTTTGCACGCATTATTTCCGCAATACCCATTGTTATTGCTCGGGTAGGTACCTGGGAAATATCTTTGAAAAAGCGTGCATTGTCCTTAATTGTGCTGTCGGCAAGGCTTACAAGGTGCGTTGTGCTGTCAAAGGGGGTGTTTGGTTCGTTGAAACCGATGTGTCCGTTGCTTCCCAACCCCAAAATTTGCACGTCCTGTGTGTAGTCCTGCAAAAGTTGATGGTATCTTGCACATTCCTGTTGCAAGTCGCTTGCCAAACCGTTGGGCAAATGGGTGTTTTCCTCCGGCAAATCCACCTTGTCGAACAGGTTGCTGTGCATAAAATGTACGTAACTTTGCTCGTCGTTTTTTCCCAATCCGACATATTCGTCGAGGTTGACTGTTTTCACCTTTTGGAAAGAAAGTTTCTTTTGACGGCAAAACTGCGACAAAATTTCGTACAATCCCAAAGGGGTGGAACCCGTTGCCAAACCCAAAACGGGGGAAGATTTTTCCCTCACAACGTTGGCTACAATGTCGGCGGCAACCTTGCTCATTTCCTGATAATCTTTCACAACCTGTACTTTCACTTTTTTACCTCTTGCACACTGATAATTTTTTGTTTACCGTTAAATTGTACCCTTCCGCCACTTTATTTGCAAGCAAATTGCCTGCATTAAGCGTAATTTTTCAAAATCTCACACTAACTTTGCAACACTCATTTCAAAGTGGAAAAAACGTACCCGGTGCGTGAGTGGAAAGCCCGTCCGCCATGTATCAGCGGACTTTTCCACTGTTTTTTGTTGATGGAATCGGGGTAGCACTGCGTTTCAAAACAAAATCCGCCATGCTTGCAGTAGCCGCTGTCGCTTTGTTGCAAAAAATTGCCACTGTAAAACTGCAAACCGGGGCGGTCGGTGTAGCATCTGACGCATATGCCTGTTTGGGGGCTGTACGCCAGCGCAGCAAACCTGCCGCAAAGGCAAAAATTGTGGTCGTAACCTTGCGCAACAAGCAGTTGACTGTCGCCCTTTGCCAAATCCCGCCCTATTGCTTTGGGACGGGTGAAATTAAACGCCGTGCCACGCACCTTTCTCTTTTCGCCTGTAGGAATAAGATTTTCATCCACGGGCAAAAAATGCTTAGCGTTTATTTGCACCACGTTGTCCAGAATGTCGCCGTTGCCTTCGCCGTTGAGATTGAAATAGATGTGACTTGTCGGGTTGAAAAGCGTCAAGCCGTCGCTCAACGCAAAGTAATCTATTACAAGAGCATTTTTCCGTACAGTGTATTTTACGCTGTAAGTAAGATTTGCGGGATAGTTTTCCTCGCCATCGGGGGAAAACCCCACAAACTCCACACTGTTGGGGCATATTTTTGCCTTGTACGTCTTTTTGTTGAAACCGCAGTTGCCACCGTGCAGATGATTTTTGCCGTTGTCGTTTTTGGCAAGAAAGTATTTTTTGCCCTTCAAACAGAAACTGCCGTTTGCAATGCGGTTGGCGCACCTGCCCACAAAAGCACCGAGATAGGCGGAATTGTTTTGCAGTTGTGCAATATTTTTGACGCCCAATGCCACGTTTACGAGATTACCCTTTCTGTCGGGAACACGCAACGCAAGCAATGTGGCGCCAAATGACGCCACATCTGCCTGAATTGTGTCCTTCAATGTGAAGCAAGACACTTCGCCGTTTTCTGTTTTTTCCAAAAAGTTTACTTCTGTCACTGTCGGTAAAAAGCAATGTTACTCTTCCACTTCGGCGAAACAACTTCCGCCGATAAATTCTCTCAAAAGGGAATTGCACGGCACGAATTTGTCGTCCATATCCACAAAGTATTTGAGGAACTTGATGAGTCTGTTTGCCGTGATGTACTGTGCGCTGTCTGACTTGATTTCCTGCAAAGCGGGCATTGCGTACTTTTTCATAACGCACAGTTCGTAGGTGAGTGCCGAGTTGAAAATGAAGTCGCACCCTTCCTGATAGGGATAGATCCACTTGAATTCGCCACGGCGCACCGACGGCCACATTTCCAAAGTTTTTTCCGCACTTGTTCCACGGTACTTCTTGTCTCGCACTATTCGGCGCAACAGACGTATGTCGGTGTAACTGATGGGATTGTGGTTGTCAAGATTTATTTGGAATTGCGGCGCAATGTAAATTTTGTACTTCTGATGCATGGGCACTGCGTAGGACAGGTGGTCATTGAGGGCGTGTATACCTTCGATGATTATCGGCGTGTTTTCGTCTATTTTGGTTTTAACGCCTTCCTGCACACGTCCCGTGCCAAAGTCGTAGACGGGAAGTTCCACTTCCTCGCCGTCGATTAGCGACACCATGTGACGGTTGAAAAGGTCGATGTCCAATGCACGGATATCTTCAAAATCCGGCTTGCCTTCGGCATCGAGAGGAATTTGCGATTTGTCCTTGTAATACATGTCCAACGAAATGCGCAACGGCGTTATTCCCAAAGCCATAAGTTCGATGCGCAATCTGTTGGAAAATGTGGTTTTGCCGGAACTTGACGGACCTGCTATGCAAATGAGGCGTATGTTTTCTATGTCGGAAGCAATAGCCTGTCCCAACTCGTGAAGCATGTCGTTGTGCTTGGTTTCGTTCATGTTGATGAAGTCAACGTATGTTTCGTTGGTAACATGGGCGTTGATTTTCGCCACCGTTTCCGCTTTGCAGCGTTTTGCCCATTTGTGAGCGTTGCGCAACTCTCTGCAAAACAACGGTTCGTCTTTGAAGGGAGGAATTTCTCCGTTTGCTTCGTAACGTGGATACCTCACCATAATGTTTCCGTCGTAGTTGGAAAGCAGGAATTTTTGCAGATAACCGCTGCTGGGCACCATGTAGCCGTACATATAGTTGAGGTAGTCGCCACACTTGTAGAAATGGCATATTTTGTCCTTGCGGTACTTCAATGCTTCAATTTTGGAAGTCTGGTTGGTTTCCGTGTAGTACTTTTCCGCCTCTTCCTTGGTCATTACGCACTTTTCAAAGGGAAGGTCCAAATCCACCAAACGGCGCATCTCTTCCGTTACCTTCTGAATTACCGACATTGTGGAAGGAATTTTGTCCTTTCCCACAAAGTTTATCTGAATGGAACGGGAAATGGCGTAGGAAATTTTTATTGCTACGTCGGGATACACGTTGTGAAACGCCAAAGCCACAAGATAACGCAAACTTGTTTCGTACACCTTGACGGCGTCGTTGTTGGAAAGAGTCAACAATTCCACGTTGCTGTCGAAACACAACTCGTAGGTGAGTTCACGCAGGCGGTTGTTTACCTTCGCCACAAAGTAGTTTTTGGGGTTGTCCACAAGGGACAGTATCGGTGTTTTTTCGTTGAGTTCGAAAGTTTTGTTTTGTATTGTTACCTTAAACATTTTTTCTCCTTTTTTTGAATTTTTGCTCTTTGCGTGATGCGTTGCCCACCACAAAGAAAATACATATTACCTTAATATTTTATTTTTTATCACAGCGTTTGTCAATAGGGTTTTGAAAATACCCTGTCGTATTTTGTCCCCATCGGGAAATTTTTACACGGCAAGACACACTTTTTGATAAAGTAAAAATTGTGCAAAGAATTTGCACTGTCGCACTGCCGAACAACCGTTTGCAACGGCATTATTGTCTGTGCCTGATTGAAAAACTTTTTCCAAAAATGCTTTCCGTCCGTTGAATATTGCACACCTTTGACAAAGTAGAAAATGTGCAACGAATGTACATTTTTGCACTGCCGAACAACCGTTTGCAACGGCATTATTGTCTGTGCCTGATTGAAAAAACTTTTTGCTTTATCAAAATGCTTCCGTCCGTTGAATATTGCACACCTTTGACAAGTAGAAAATGTGCAACGAATGTACATTTTTGCACTGCCGACAACCTCTTGCAACGGCATTATGCCTGTGCCTGATTGAAAAACTTTTTGCTTTATCAAAATGCTTCCGTCCGTTGATAATAGCACAGAAATTGACTTGCTGAAAGTTTACGGAACACGGTTCAAAAAGAGTAAAGAGGGTGCAAAAAAGCGTTCCTGAAATGGGAACGCTTTGCAATTTGGTACAAAAAACTTACATACGGTTGTGAAAAATCATTCCAAACCGTCCAACAACTTTTTGATTTCGGCAACAAGATCGTCGCTGTCGCCGCCGTTGCTCTGACGCAGGTCCTCAATCTTTTTGATGAGGTCGCCGTCGTCGTTTGTTACCGGTGTGTGTTGCTCTTCCGAAACTGCAGTGTCTTCAACAGCGGGCTGTGCCTCTACGGATACAATTTCGGGCTGACTTTGCACAGGCGTTTCCTGTTGCAAAGAAGCAATTTCTTTCATCAATTTTTGCGTTTGTTCCAAAGATGCCACGTCGCTTTGAGAAGGTTGCGAAATTGGTTGCTCCGATGGAGCGTCGTAGTCCCGACGCAGACGCTCTATTTCACGCAGCAACGCTGTTGTCCTGTCTTCCTGCACGTTTTCCGCAGGCTGACTTTGCACGGGTGCAGGCTGTTGCTCTTTTTTGGGTGTCTTTGCCTTGTTTGCAGGCAATTTGACGGTGTGCACTTTTCCGAGATCCACCGTTGCGTCCACCAAAGAAGCGCTTGCCTCGTCCAGATTGTCGGTGGAAACAACCATCTTGCCCTTGCGGTGAAGATGACTGAACAGGTACACCAAGTCGTCGGGTGCGGATACCACCGCTACCGTGTCCACAAGGGGATTGCCAGCCACAAGGTCGGCAACGTCCACGAAAATTCTGCTGTCAAAAACTTTGCGTACACGGCGGCGATTGCGCATTTGCAAATGTATTGCGTAACCGCAGTTTTTGGCATCTTCTATTACCTGCTTGTGCTTTCTTTCGCTGACGCCGTACACTGCGCCGTACACAATCTCGCCCATTTCTCGCAACTGTCCGATGACGTTTTGGTAATGAACGGATTCCATAACGGCGTTGTCCACATCAATGAAAAAAGCAATCTTTCTGTCGTGAAGCATTTTTCTACCTCCTGGCAATTCTATCGCATTGCGACAGACATTTTACACTGTGTTAAACAGTTTTATTTTACAGTATTTGACGCCGTTTGTCCATACTTTCTTTGAAAATAAAACAAATATTGTTGGCAAAGTCCTGCGTCCTGACCGAACAAATTGCAGAAAAATGTCGAAATCTCACTGTCCTTGTGTCCCTGCTCGAAATAGGCGTGATACACCTTTTTAAGCCATGTGTCCACGGGAAAAACATCGCCTCGGCGCAAACCGAAAAGCAATATGCAATCGGCAACTTTCGGTCCCACGCCTTTGAAGGAAAGCAACTCTTTGCGTGCGGAAGCCGTGTCCGCCTGAGTGAGGCGGGAAAGGTCGTAATTTACAAGGCGTTGTGCCGTTTCCTTCAAATAGACGTCTCGGTAGCCTGCGCCTATCGAAGTGTACAGCGAAAGGGGCGCCTGTGCCATCTTTTCCACAGTGGGGAAAGCCTTGCCGTAGGGTGTGTCTTCGCCAAGCGCATCGCACAGACGGCGTATTATCAACTGAATACGCTTGATGTTGTTGTTTGCGGAAATGATGAAGGAAATTATCATTTCCGTCAGATCCTGATTGAGAATGTGTATACCTTTGCCGCAGGCGCACGCCTGCTTCATCAACGGGGAAATAGCGGAAATGCGTTGCACCTTTTGGGCATAGTTTGTGTCCAAATCCAGAAAATGACGAAAATAGTCAACGTCGTCGGTGAAGACACGCACAACATCTTCTTCCGTTACCAAACGGGCGTACTTATCCCGAGAGAACACGGCGTAACAGCCGTCGGAAAGTTTTTCGTATCGGAAAATCTGACCGCACTCCAACGTGTCCGCCACGTTGAAGCAGTCTTTGTCCGTGGTAAACTGTTGCATAAGCCTCCTATCAAAAAGGAAGTCACTGAATGCGACTTCCTTTTCAATGTACTTGTTAGTTATTTTGCAACGGGATAGACGGAAACCTGTCTTCTCGTCTTGTCTTTGCTTTCAAACTTGACGATACCGTCAATGAGAGCAAACAATGTGTCGTCCTTGCCGATTCCCACGTTGTTGCCGGGATGGAAGTGCGTGCCACGCTGTCTTACGAGAATGTTTCCTGCCTGTGCAAATTGACCGTCGGCACGTTTTGCACCCAAACGTTTGCTTTCGCTTTCACGTCCGTTTTTGGTGCTGCCCATACCTTTTTTGTGAGCGAACAACTGCAACTTAATAAACATTTCAAATTACCTCCAAATTGATGTAATCGGAATACTCTGTGTAAAAATCCTGCAAACCGCACAGCAACGTTCCCAACACTATGTCGGCGTCGTGCCTTTCCTGCGGCGTGAGATTTTTTGGCAAAGTAAACCTGAGTGAGCCTGTTTCCTCATTGACGGAGTAACTGACGTTGATGCCCACCACCTGCAACAATCCCAACAATGCCGATTGCAACAGTGTGGATACGCCTGCGCAGACAATGTCTTCGCCTGCTTCGCCGTAGCCTGTGTGGCCGCTTGCCACTACTTCAATGACGGAATTTCCTTCTTTTTTGATTGTGATGTCTGTCATTAGCCGATGGAAATTGTGTTTACTTTCAATTTCGTGTAGGGTTGTCTGTGACCTTGACGTTTACGAACGTTCTTCTTTGCCTTGTAGGTGAAAATGTGCAATTTCTTGCCCTTTCCGTGTTCTACAACAGTTGCAAGAACCTTCACTGCTTTTGCTTCACTGCCTGTGTAAACTTTGTTTTCGTCGGCAGCCAAAACAACTTCAAGTTCAACAGCGGAATTAACTTCGGCGTTCAAAAGTTCCGTTTCAAAAACAAGTCCTTCGGTAACTTTGTACTGTTTTCCGCCCGTCTTAACAATTGCGTACATGTACTTAACCTCCCGTATCAGAGTCTCGCTAAACAAAGGTGACCGACCGTTTCGGTGCTTGACAAAATAACCCTTTTTAAGCGGCTGTTACTATTTTACGAAAAACGCAAGGTTTTGTCAAACGATTGAAAGATGTTTTGCACGGAAAAAAGACAGTTTTTTCTTCAATTTTCAATTAAACATTCGTCCGTTACCGACATTTTACCGACGAATACGCCGACAATGTTTATTTTGTTGCAAATTGCAAATACTAACGACAAAAAAGGGGGAATTGTTATGGCTAAAAGCAGACAAATAAACCACGAATACTACGCAAACTACGAAACGTGTCGCAACGCATGGTTCGACATGTACGACGTCGACGAGCAGGACGAAGATTACACTTTGGACTACTACCAGACATTTGAAACGGGAGAAGACGATGACGACTGACAGCAAAAAGAACAAAGAAGTTACTTTTGACGAAGAAAAAAATTTGCAGGTAATTTCCGACCTGTACAAAAATGCCACCATGGCACAAAACTGCATAAAAACTCTTTTGCCCTACGTGGAAGAGCAGGCTTTGACAAAGGCACTGCACAAACAGGTGGAACAGTACGATTCCTACATCGAGCAAATAGGCACGACGGGGGAAGTTTTTAAGTTTGAACCCACGCCTGTGCCGAAATCCGTTGTGTGGATGTCCAACATGGCGCTTAAAGCCAAAATGCTTGCCGACAGAAGTTCCACACACATTGCAAAAATTATGTTGCAGGGGACGCTGAACGGCATAATCGATTTGTACCGCCTTGCAAAGGAAGAGGGCGTACACCCCGACGTGCAGACATTGCAAAAGCAACTTCTGCGGTACGAAGAGGGAAAATTTGAAAATCTTAAAGATTGGCTGTAATTTACCTCGCCAAACGTAAACTTACGGCAAACGGCATTACAAACAAAACGGCAACTGCATGTTGCCGTTTTTCGTTGTGGGGTGAATTATGCTTTCAGGCACAACACTTAAATGCTACACTTATAAGAAGTTCATAAAAGTCCGTAATGAAACAGAGTTGCACAACTTTACTACAAAACGCAAGAATACGGCAAACGGCATTACGATAAATTGTAAAAGCATATTGAACGCCCGAAAGAAAATACTTTAAGCGAATTGCCATTTACGCTGCAAAAGGAAGAAAGCATTGCTTGCTACCGCAATTGGAAATTACATTACGACAACAATACGCTGTTTTTTCTCAAAAGCGTTTTGCGTGATTAGCGTTGAAAGCAACTTCTTCAAATTGCAAGGTGTTGAGCACCGCAAACTTTGTGTCGAAAACGTGTTACATTTGGGTTTTCAAATTGGAACCTACACCATTTTGGCAATGCCTGTCAGAATGTAACGCCGAAAAGTGTACCCTCATCCCATTAGGCAAAAACGTGAAGACGGTCGCAATAAACTGCGCAACAGTCAGCCCTGCGTTGCAACAGTTAACCATTTGCCGTGATGTCCGGCATTATTTCACAACAGGCGTTGTTTTACACCACTTCGAATTCCACCGTGAGGTCGTCTACGAACAGTTTGCCTTTGCCCTTTTTTCCAACGGTTTTGACGTAGGTTCCCGTCATTCCGCCTTGCAGCGGCACCACCGATTCCCCCACCAGTTGAATTACGCCTTCGGTGCGCAAATGCACCGCCCTGCAAATGTAGGGCACTACGTTGCCGTTCTGATCACGTGCGACAATGTTTACCGCAGCAACATCGTAGGATGTGTTTTCGTGCAACAGGTGTGAAGACACTTCCGCAGTCAACTGCACTTTCTGTACAAACGACGCCTTTTGCCGTGCAACCTCAACGCCCCTTTTGAATGCCTTAACGGTTATGTCGCTTGCCTCGCTTCCCCAGTTGCTGTCGTACTTGTTGTACAACTGCACAAGTTTTTCCAACGGCAGTTTGGTCCCCGACATTATCCGTGCTATTTTCAGTTTGGATTTGACGGGCAAAAAGTTTAACCCGTACTTTTTTATGTCGGCAATGACCTGTTTTATCATTGCGGCGTACTTGGGGGCAATGTTGTCTTCCAGCGTGAGTCTGTCGCCGATGAGGTCGTCAATCAGTATCGGCGCATTGGGAAGATGTTTGAATGGGCTGTCGGAATGCGTGTACTTTTTGATGAAAATTCCCCCTTTGTACACTTCGACGTAATCGGCATTGGTAAGACAATACATGTCGCCAACGTACCCTTCGGGGTAGTCGCCTATGTCCGTGGTGAAACACAGTTGCAGGAAAGGTTGCTTACCCTGTGAAGAGAAAATGCCCGCCGCCATTTTGGCATTGCGGAACATATCCGTTACACCGTGGTAACAAATTCTGTCCCCGCTACCGAAATCTTTGTGGGTGTTGTAGTCGAACATGCACCAACCGAACGCACCGCATGTGTCGTCGTCGGCAAACACGCCGTCCAGCATTTTGGCGTAGCGCAACATGTGCAAACGCCTGTGCGGAAAATCGTCGAAACTTTTGGTGGGAAACATGTGTCCGTTGTACTCCGACACGAGGTAGGGGGCGTCCTTGTCGCAAATCAACTTGCGGTTTGTAGCACCGTTGCGGTTGAAATCGTTGTAGGTGTACACGTCTTCCAACAGATGCGAATGTGCCAGATAGCGCACGCCGCCCGTCTGCCGTGTACCGTCCAAATGGTGCGCAAGCGCATTTGTTTTTTGATACAGTGTGTCGCAATCCAACGATTCGTTGATGCGCACGCCCCACAGCACCACCGACGGGTGATTGCGGTTTTGCAAAATCATTTCTTTTACGTTTTGCAAGGCAATTTCCTGCCATTTTTCGTCGCCTATGTGTTGCCACCCGGGAATTTCCGTAAACACCAACAGCCCCAGCCTGTCGCACTCGTCAAGGAAGTATTGAGACTGCGGGTAGTGAGAGGTACGCACTGCGTTTACACACAGTTTGTTTTTGAGAATTTGTGCATCTCGCCGTTGCATGCTTTCCGGCATGGCGTAGCCTACATAGGGAAAACTTTGGTGACGGTTGAGTCCCACTATTTTAACACGTCTGCCGTTGAGGTAGAAACCGTGCGGTGTGAATTTCGCCGTGCGCACGCCGAACGTTGTTGTGTAGACGTTGCCGTCCACAGTTAGTTTCAGGTCGTACACATTGGGACTGTCGATGTCCCAACGTTTGAGTTGAAGGTCTTGGCACAGTGTGAAACGGGCATTTTCCGCCCTGTATTGCAAGCGGGCAACCTCTGCGCCGTTTTGCGATATGTCCGCAAAAACATCACACGGTTGCAAAAAATTGTGCAATTCGACATCTATTTGCAACCCACCTTCCGTTTCCGTCCTGACAAAGGCGTCGGCAACGTAGGCGCTTTGGTACACGTCCAGGTACACGTCCAGGTACACGTCACGGTAGATGCCGCCGTAGGTGAGGTAGTCTATCACAAAGCCGAAAGGAGGCTGATTGAGTGATTCACGGCTGTCCACCTTGACGACAAGTACATTGTCGCCTTTGTGCAGAAATTCCGTAACGTCAACGGAAAAAGCCGTGTAACCGCAACTGTGTTTGCCGACGATTGTGCCGTTGACAAAAACTTCGCAATAATGCGCCACTCCCTCAAAAGTGAGAATGTACCTGCTCTGCAAATTGTCGGCATGCAAAATACGTCTGTAACCGCTGACAAACTGATACACCCTTTCGTCAAAACAGTTGAAGGGCGTTTGCACGTTGGTGTGCGGCAGACGCACCTCTTCTCCCCTGTCGGAATCGAACACGCTTTCCGACCACTGCGAAAAAAACTTCCAGCCGTCGTTTAGATAGGTTCTCACAATCATTACCTCATTTCTTTGTTTATGGTACAAGTATAGCCTTTCAAATACGAAAAGTCAACATCAACAAAAAATTACCTGCATTTGTTTGTGCAAACCTTTTTTTGAATTTTCGTGGTAAACAAACACTCACTGCTTTGCCTACAAAAAGTGTTGAAATTATTTTGACAGCAAGACAAAACATTAAAATATCTGCAATTACTGACGATACGGAAACTTTTGGCAACTGAAACGGCGTTGCGACAGACACAAAAAAACAGGCAACTACGCCGAACACTGTTGAAAAAGTCAACATCAACAAAAAATTACTACATTTGTTTGTGCAAACCTTTTTTAATTTGCGTGGAAAACAAACTCGCACCGCTTTGCCTACAAAAAGTGTTGAAATTATTTTGACAGCAAGACAAAAAATTGAAAATTATCTGAAATTACCGACGATACGGAAACTTTTTGCAACTGAAACGGCGTTTCGACAGACACAAAACAGACAACGACACCAAACGCTGTTGAAAAGGTCCACCGTTGCGGTGCTTTTCAAATTTGCCAAGTGAGAAAAGACAAAATTGTTTCGTAAAAAGAGTTTCGGACGGTACAGAAAACTGCGTCAGCCACAAAAAAGGGCGTTTGCAAATGCAAACGCCACAATTTTGCTACTTTTCCGATGAAAATGCTTGTAAAGCCTTGTCCAATACGTTTACGCAGTCGTCAGCGTCTTCGCCTAGTACGTTTTCCAGCAGTTGACGCAGTTGCGCCTTTTTTTCTTCTGCCGTTTGCTGCGTACCGTAAATTTCCGACGCACTTTGCGACAACGATTTTACCTGTGAAATAAAATTTTCCAGAGTTGTTTCCCCCTTCAACAGTTGCTGACGCAAATTGCCGCAATACAAAAGTTGAGTGTAAAAAACGCCGAAAACGTCGTCTTTTAGCAGGCTTTTCATGCTTTTCCCCGATAGGGAGGACACAAACTTGAAAATTACCGTAGCCAAAGCCCCTATTGTGGCGGCGGTGATTACAAGTTGAGTAACGAACTGTGCGGAAAATTGCACAGGGTGAATGAAAACCATATCAACCACGGCAAAAACAACGCCAAAAAGAAAAGGAAGTATCTCGGCAAAATCGAATTTGTGCATAACTTCCACCTTGGTTTTGTTGAGAAACAGTTTTTTGACCAGTTGTGTCAGTAGACAGGTCGCCACGGCGTAAACCAGAAAGTAGACATTGTCGCCATCCTTGATGTAGGAAAGAAGCGACTTTACAAAGGTTTCAAAATCCATAATAGATGTATTTCTCCTGTTTTAATCTGAAATACAGTCCCGGAATTTCGACGCAACCTACTTGGGCAGTCCCGTGAAAACACCTCTCGGTTGCAAATACAGTGTACTACACACCCAAAAGGCATTGCAACCTTTGCTGTCATTTTTTTGTTTGAACTTGACGTCTGTCGATACAAAAAAAATTGCAGAAACTGAAAGAGAAAACACCCAAAAGCAAACCACAAAAAAAGCAAAAACAAAACCGCAATGTGTACCGATTTTGCTGATACGTATAAAAAAACTGCGTCAATTTGAAAAAACTAACTATCCTGTTTGCCTGCATGTAGCCCGACAAGTTACACCTTAACAAATATAGTTTTGCGAGAAAATCCCCCCCTTCAACGCAAATGCCTTTGGAAAGTGTTTCAATTAAAAAAATCGTTGCTATTCAGCGAAAACCCACCGCTTTTAGCGCAACTGAAAATTTGCAGTTTCAATAAACAAACAAAAAACTGCCTGCCTGAATACCACATAACATAGCAAAAAATTTACCGTTGAAACCACCATTACCGTTGAAAACATTTGCAAAAACATTTGCCTTGTAATGCGTTTCAATAAAGAAAATCGTTGATATTCAGCAAAAACGCACCGCTTTTAGCGCAACTGAAAATTTGCAGTTTCAATAAACAAACAACAAACTGCCTGCCTGAATATCCCTCGACATAGCAAAAAATTTACCGTTGAAACCGCCCTTACCGTTGAAAACATTTGCAAACACATTTGCATTGTGATGCGTTTCAACGGCAAAAATGTCAGCGCAAGTAAGCAAAACAACGCCCATTGCGGTCAGACACTTGCGACAAGACAAAAAAAACCGCCCGACTGCCGTCGGACGGTTTTGTTGCCTGAAAGTTACTATCTGTCAAATTCCTTTTCAAACTTGATGATGGAACCTGTGTTGGCGTTTACTTCAACTTCGTACTCGTAGTTGCCGCATCTGAATTCCACATCGTAGTAGCACATTCCGTGTTCCTGCTCGAATTCCATTTGCAAACGGGTAACGTCTGCTTCGTTTACGCCTGCGTATTGGAAGACGATGGATTTGACTTCTTCTTGGGTGAGTCTGTTGGAACCCTGACTGCCGCCTTGTCCGTTGCCACCACCGTTGTGTTGTCCGCCGAATTCACTGCCGAATTCCGGTCCGTCGCCATGGCCGTGCCAACTGTTCCACAAGTCTTCCCACTTGTGCCACTGTCCGCCGTTGGGGTAGGCTTGCTGATAGGCGTCATCCACTACGTCGGTGTATTCTTCACTGCTTACCAATCTGATTGTTTTGTCAAGGGCGTCAATTTCGTACACGTACTGCACGTCGCCGTTGACAAAGGAAAGTTGATACACGAATTTCTGCGTAGTTACCGTGTTGCCGTCGCCGTCGGTGCTTGTTTCAGTGAGGTTTTTGCACTGAACACGCAGACGATACAAATCGGTGAGAGAGGTGAAACCGTCGGTGTTGTTTGCAAGGAAGTAACTTTCCACGTCGCTGCGTTTGAGATATTGGTCGGCTTCGCTTGCCATCAATTTTCTGCTGTAGGAGGAAAGGATGTTTCCGTACACGTCTATTTCGTAGTTGTAGCAGTAGTCGCCGTATTCGAACCAGACGTTGTACGCTTCGATGCGGAAGTATCCGCACAGTTTACTTGTTACTTCCACTGCCGAATCCGACGGAACGTTTGCGTTGGCAAGCGCCACATTTTCAATTTGCTGTTGCGTCAGTTTGGTTGCGTTTGCACCCGGCGTGTAGTCGTCGTTGAGCGAACATTCAAAGGAAACAAGTTGTCCGCTGATTGCCCCTATCTTGGCTTCGTAGCAGCCTTTTCCGTACACAAATTCCACTTCGTACACCATTACTCCGTCATCGAAGTCCAGTTTGTTTTCCTTAACCCACAAACCTTCGGATGTGGCGGTGAGTCCGTCCATACCCAACTTGTTGAGGGCTATTGCAAGGGCGGCGTCGCTGCCGATGTAGGATTTTTCGCTGGACGAACCGCTTTGGCTGAGGTTGCCGTCGGTTATGTTGAGATTGCCGAGAATAATGCCCAATTCGTTTACCGTGAGAGAAACAAGTTGCTCTTCGGTGTACAGCGTGCTTTTGGATGCGATATTGTGAATGAGTTGCGCTTTTCCTACGGAAATTCCGTACTGTTTTGCAAGAGCGTTTACGGCATCGTTGGACTGAATCCATTGCGTAAGCACGGATGCGGAAATCTGATTGTCGCTGAGCATTACCGTTATTTCGTCGGTAACCTTCTGAACGATGCTGTCGTACACCGATTTAGAAGAATCCACGCTTACAAGCACGGAATTGGACAAATCGGAAAGATAGCCGTTGCGAAGCATGGAACCGATGAGAGCGTTTATTACCACGTCGAGATTGCTTCCACGCAAATCCATGGTGCCGAGAATTATTTCGCCGTCGGTGTTCAACGGAGTTACGGAAACGACCTTTTGTTTGTTGTTGAGTTTAATTTCGATACTGGGGTTGACGTCCAACGAAACCGTTGCCGCCGAAGCGTATTCGCCGTACAGTCCGACGCTTCCCACCACCAACACGGCAATAAGCACAAATGCCAAAGCGCATGTGGCAACTTTCCACATCAGGTTTTGAGAACGTTTTGCCCTTGCCGACACCGACGAATACTGCGCCGTGTTGCAATTTTCTTTTACTTTGTCCAAAACGTCGGGGGTGGCGTTGGTGAAACTGCGATTGACCTTTTTTTCAATCTTTTTCATAAATTCTCCTCCGATAAAATATTTTTCAGTTTTTTTATGGCACGATTGTACTTTGAAAGTACCGTTGAAAGAGGAAGTTGCAAAAGTTTGGCAATATCCGTGTGGCGTAACCCCGACATTGCGTGCAGTACTACCACGGTGCGTTCCTGGGCGGAAAGCATTTCCAGACACTTTGCTACCACAAGCCTGTCTTCAACAGACATTTTTTCGTTGTCGGCAAATTGCTTTTCCAACTGCTCGTCCGTCATTTCGCATGTGTGCGCCTGCAAACGGAATTTGGAATAACACAGGTTTTTGGCTATCGTCAGTATCCATGCCATGGGTTTGCCCCGTGAACGGTAGTTGCCTGCCGATTCGTACACCTTGACGATGCATTCCTGCATTACGTCCATTGCGTCAAATGTGTTTTTTGTAACCGTCAATGCGTATGCGTACACCGCACTGCTTACCAAACCGTAAAGTTGTTCCAAAGCGTTCGGCTTGTTTTCCGCTATTTCCAAAATACAACGTTCTATATCTGCCGAACGTGGCTTTACTGCTTTTTGTAACTGCATTCTCTCTCCTCTTTTCGTAAAAATAACGCACAAACAATGCGTTTTATCGCAAGCAACGCAATAATTTTTGATTTTTTTTTGCAATTTTGGTATTTTTCTGAAAAATATTCTTCCGACGTTGTTAAAGGTTCAACCAGGGGACACCTTGTCGAACCTTTGTTTGTTGATTTATCCGATTGCCTTGAATTGTACTTTGTGTTGCACTTTTGCAACGGCACTGCTTGCAAAATTCCGTTTTGCAATTTACTTGCAATGCAACACCGTGTTGAATTGTAATTGATGTGAATATCTGTTAGACGCTTCACTGCTACGTCAGACGGCGTGTACCGTGTTTTTCCTGCACAAACATGAACTATCGCAGTGTGTTGTTTAGGAATGACTTTACACAAAGAAACAGATATTAAATACTACTGTTTGTCGGTGGCTTGCGTTTATTTAAGCGATTGCCTGTAAATTTCGTTTTTGGGAAGGTTGCGGTCTTTCGCCACCGCCTTGATTGCATCGTTTTTGGTCATTCCGCCACTGACGTAGTAGTTTATATGCTCTTGCACCGTCAGTTTGCAAAGCGGATTTTGCTCGTTTTGCCTGTCTACAACAAGCACGAATTCCCCCTTGTCGTCGTCGATTTCGTCCCCCAAATGACAAAACACCGCCTTTTCGTGCGTTTTGGAAAGTTCCTTTACCAAACAGCAAGGACGGTTGCCCAAACGCTTGCAAAGATAACGCATGTTTTCCTTGATGTCATGCACGGAAAGATAGAAAATGCCGACGTCCACGCTGCCGTCCAACAACGCTTCCCTGTCGGAAGTTTTTTCCGGCAAAAAACCGTAGTAGGTGAAGGGCGGTTGATACCCCGACATTACAAAAGCGTTTACAAAAGCGCTTGCACCGCTGACCACCGTGTAGGGAAAATTATTTTCCTTCAAAGCGTTTACCAGAATATTGCCCGGGTCGTTGATTCCCGGCATGCCTGCATCGGAAATGACGGCAATGTCCTGTTGCTTCTGACAAAAGGACAGCACAAAATCCAGACTCTTTTTTTCGTTGAATTTGTGGTAACTGTACAAAGGCTTGGAAATCTGATAGTTGTTAAGCAATATTTGCGAATGACGGGTGTCTTCGCAGAAAATTGCCGAAACGCTTTTTAATACCTGCACTGCTCGGAATGTGATTTCCGACAAATTGCCTATCGGCGTGGCTACAAAATAGACCATGTATTTCTCCTTGAATGTGTAAACCTGACCGCTTAATTGTTTGGCAAGCCGTACCAGGCTTTTGCCTGCGGCGTGTAGTTACCCTTTTCGTCGCAAACGCACATGGGACTGTGCAAAATGCAATCGGCACCGCCCCCCTTAACCGCCCTTACAAGCACCACGTTGGGTTGCTTGTCGGGTTTGGGACAAACAGGCAATATTTCCTTTACGGCAAGGTTATTGCGGGCGCAACTGACGGTAATTTCCGCAAGTCGGTTGCTTTGATGAACGAGATAGAAACTTCCCCTGTTGTTGAGCAACATTGAAGCACACCGCACAACGTCGTTTAGCGTTGCGGCAATTTCATGCCTGCACAAGGCAATGTTTTGCGCAAGTTGACGTTCGCCCGAACCTGCCTTGCGGTAGGGCGGATTGCACACTACCACGTCGGCGCAGTTTTTGTTGTTTTCGCCGTAGTCTTTGAGGTCGGCATTTACCACCGACACGACGTCCTGCAAACCATTGTACTGCACGCTGCGCAACATCATGTCCGCCAACTGCGGTTGAATTTCCACACCGACAACGCTTGCTGGATGTTTTTTGCGAGCAAGCAACAGGCTGATTACGCCGCTTCCTGCGCACAAATCCACACACCTTTTGCCTGTCATGTCTTTGCAAAAGTTGGCAAGCAACACCGCATCCGTCGTGAAACGGTACTCTGCGCTGCTTTGTATCAGTTGCAGTCCGTCGCATTGCAAATCTTCAAGTTTTTCCGTAGGTTTGAGTTGTACTTGCATGACGTTATTTTACTACATATACAACCAACTGTAAAGGAATGTGAAAAATTACTTTCAATTGCACTGCAAAAACCGTAGGCATACATTGCATCACGCAAAAGCAAAGTGTTGAATTTGTACGCTGAAAACGTGCAAAACAACTTTTTCCTGCATGAAAAATTACCGCCTTTTCGGGGCGTGTTTGCCAAAAGCAGTTGTCTAACGAAAGCACAACGAAAAACTTGTAACAAATCTGCACGCAAAACAGTTTTCTTACAGTCAAACGCACATTTTCCCCAAAAGCACAACACGTGCAACAGCCTTGCACGCTTTGCAACAACAGTCAGCCCATTGTGTTACCGACAACGGCAAGTGTATGGACAATGCTCTCGGTAAAATCCGACTTTTCGTAAAACTTAAACACAAAAAAAAGACGCCGCAAAAGCGACGTCAATCTTTTTATGGAGTTGAAAAATGAAAACTGTCTTACTTTTGGTAGGCTTTTTTCAGCAGGCTGAAATAATCCCACATGTCCGTCCATGTTGCGCCGGTGCTAACGCCGTTTTTGTCCACAAATTCGTTGTCCAACTTGGGGTTGGTAGAACTGTGGTCTGCCTGCGTAAAGTCCGTGGCGGAGGAGGCTCCGTCAAAACCGTGCGCCACAACGTAGTCGCAGGTTGCCTTTACGTTTGCCGTCCAACCCAAAGCGTTTTGAGCGGGTGTTCCCCAATAGCCGTTTTGAGTTTTCAACAATGCTTTGGCGTTGAGAATATCGGTTTTTTCGCCGTTAGCAAGAACTACCGACACCTTGTTTTCGGAAACTGCTTTGAAATACTTTTCGCAATTTGCTTCATTTTCAAAGAACTGCAACATGGTTTGCGTTCCCACCATGTAGCCCTTGGAATAACCGTCGACGAGAGTGGCATCGTACACCATTGTTACATCGGCAAACTTAATTGTTTTGTAGAAATTTGCCGTTCGTGCGGAACCGTGACTGTTGTACGTTCCCTCCACCGTGTAACCCTGAATGGGGGTTTGGGCGGTAACATAGGTGGGCAGACATGCCTCTACTAAATCAGCGGATACTAAACTGTTTCCGGTAACCACAACGGTTGCCTGGCAAACATAACCTTTTCCGTGCACAAGACCGTAGGCGTTTTTTGTCTTTTGTTTGTTGCACGCCGTCAAAACAACAACGGACAGCACCATGACAAGAGCGAGCAAAACGACCAACAATTTTGCATGTTTTTTCATACTTTTTCTCCTTTTTTCAGTATTTGGCTTTTCAGCCAAGCCCATTATAGGAAAGGCAATAGTTTGTGTCAAACAAAACAACACCGCTTTGACATACCGAGTTTTTATGGTCGTATAGATAAAAACCGCCCACGGATTTTTCGATTTTAGCATAAAATATTTTTATGCAACTAAAATTGCATAAAAAATGTATTAACTATTTAGGACCAACTAATACAACAACTGCGGCATTTTCATGTGCAGACGTTAAAATTTGTGCTTTGTTTACGCAGTCTGACGTCAAAACAAAGTTTGTTGCCTTGTTACTGCAAATGCCGACTTCAAACAGATACGAATTGCCTGCCGATACTTGCAACGACGTTGTGAAAATATCCCTTTTGATACGGAAATAGGTTCATGCAAATTTGCGTTACCGAAAGTTTCAGGGCACGGTTGATATTGTTGCAACAACCGGACTTTACCTGAAAAATACGCAGTTGCAGACTGACGTGCAAAAAAATTTCCAAACAAATTTGTTGCTCTAAACGCAAAATGCAAATTACAAAACCTTCGACTGTCAAAAACTTGATTGCACACCAACGGTGCCGAACAATGTAGAAAAACTTACAGAGAAAACAAAAAAAAGCCCACGCTTTTGCGTGGGTGAAAATGGTTTGTGTTTACGCTTCTTCGATAGCGCTAACAGGACATTGAGCAGCACAAGCACCGCAATCTACACAGAGGTCTGCGGAAATTTCGCACTTGTCGCCAACTTTGCTGATTGCGTCGCACGGGCAAACACCAATGCAATTTTCACATCCAATACAATCGTTGCTGATTTTGTGAGCCATAGTGATATTCTCCTTTTTTGGGTTGATTCAATTATACGCCCGAAAAAAATTTTTGTCTACTGTTTTTCAGCACATTGTGACACAATGCGTGCAAACAATTTTCTTTTTGACAATGTTGGCGCAGCCGTCGCACCGTTCAACGAACATTGCCAACACGCCTGCAACCGACAAATTAACGTTGGAAACCGTCTGCAAAAAACGCATCCATTGCCTCAAAACGAGGCAAAAACGCTGTCGTGCATGTTTGCTTTTGTAACGCAAACACACATATACACCGCAAAAATTCAAACCTTCCTGAGAAGGTTTGGTTGTTGATCTGCCCAAAAATGTTGAAAGGGCTGACGCAACGTCAACCCTTTTGTTGGTTTTACTGTTGTGAAGCAGGCTGTGTTTCGCCCGAATCGAAAAACACTTCCGCCTGCGGCTCAGTAGGCTGTTTGCCCAAAATCTGCTCCAACTCGGCAAAGGTTGCCTTCTGGTCGTAGGTTTGCACCACAACTGTCAGCGTGTCGCCTGCATGCAGTTTCTTTTCGCCGTCGTCGTCCATACGTTTGACGCTGTCGGAAGCGACGATTTCGCCTACTTTGGTGTTGGCAGGCCACAAAATATCCCTGACGCTCTTGGAAACGGCAAAGGCGTCGGGTGCAACGACAAAGTTTGCCCTGACAATTTTGTGCGTTTTGCCTTCGTTTTGCTTTTCCACCATTCTTTCCAGCAGTACGTCGTACAGCGGTTCAACCTTGACTATTTCGCACAGCAGATAGGAAACAAACACCGTTATCGCAACGTAAAACAGGTTGGAAAAACTCCACGTACATTCCACCATAAACACCAACGCCGTGAGGGGAGCCCTTGTTGCCGCCCCCATAAAGGAAGTCATGCAAAGCATCACTACCGTGCCGTACAGTGCGGAATCCATACCCATTGCCACAAACAATTCGGCGCAAAGCGCACCGAGCAACGCACCTATTGAAAGCATGGGAATGAATACGCCTCCCGTTGCGCCGGAACCTGTCGCAAAGGCTATCGTGAAGAAACGTATCAGGAACAACGCCAGAATTACCGTCCACACAATGGTTTTTCCGCTGTTGGCGGCAAGTTTGGAAATGAGTCCGCCACCGCCGTACAAAGCGTCGGTACCGTTGAAGTTGCCCACTGCTACAAGACCGATAACCGCCGTAAGCACAAACACCACAATGAGTTTAGCCCATTGGGGAACTTTTTTCAGTTTGGTGTCGTAGACGTGTCCCACCTTGAACACAAAAAGGTTGTAGCCGCATGCCACTGCCGCCACGAACACGCCCAGCAAAAGGGGAACCCAAATGTCCTTCATTTCAAACTGTCCCATGTACTGCGACACGTTGAACAATGCCGTTACCGGATGTTCCAAAGCCATACCCCAAAGGTAGGAAGCGGCTACGCCAAACACCACGGAAGAAACGGACATGAGGAAAATCATCGGGGTGAAACGCTTGTGAGCCTCTTCCAAAGCAAATAAAATACCTGTAACGGGGGCAACGGTTGCCACGGCAAAGCCTGCGCATGCGCCTCCCGTCATAATGTATCTTTTCCAACTGTCGTGGGAAAGGGGAAGTTTGCTTGTGCCGCCGCCGATAGCGGTACCCAACAACACGCTGGGACCTTCGCTTCCCAAAGGAAGTCCTGCAAAGAAACTTATCCAACTGTTTACAAACACGGCGACAGCCGTGCGGAACCATCGGAATGTCAGCACGCCACGCAACACGCCTTCGGCACGGGGAATGCCTCCTCCCTTTGTTTCACTTGCCCACAGTTGCAGAAAGTAGGCTGCGACAGCCAAAACCACCGCTCCGCCTATTACGGCGAAAATAAGCCACGGATTTGCCTGTGCGGCATGATAGATTTCGGCGGATTTTTCCGAAAGCCACTCGGCGCCCAACTTGAAAAAGTACACAACAGTACCCACAAGCAGTCCGGTGAATGCTCCGTACACAAGCACGGGAGCCGTTACGTTTTTCAAATAATACCTGTACTTCTCTTTCATTTTTCACCTGTCAGTATCTGCGCTATTTCCGCAGGGGAATGCGCAGTTAATTCCGCATTTGCATTTTTCAAATCCTTTTCGTTGCCGAAACCGTAGGTAACAGCCATGGCGTCGATGCCGTTGCTGTGCGCCCCTTCCACATCGTAGACGGTGTCGCCAATCATAAGACATTTGTCCTTTTCCCAACCGTTGTCGGCAAGCAACTGTCGCAAAACTTCGCTTTTGAAACCTCTTTTTTCGTTTTGCCCGTACACGCAACGGAAAAATTTGCCCAATCCGAACTTTTCCACCGAAGCCAAAGCATGCGGCTGATACTTGGAAGAGGCAATGGACAGCACAAAACCGCTGTCCGTCAACTTTTGCAATGTGTCCGTTATTCCGTCGTACAAACGGCTCATCTCCACGGCGTTGTCCTGCGCAAACACCTGACGGTGCAATTCTATTGCACGCTGACACAGTTTTTTGCCTGCCAACTCCGTGTAACTGAACTCCAACGGGGGACCTATGTGGCGGGAAAAATCCACGCCGTCGTAGTTTATGCCCAAAATGTCAAGCACTTTTTTGAATGTGTGATAAATTCCCTGCGAAGTATCGTTTATTGTGCCGTCAAAGTCAAAAATAATGTACTTATACTTTTTCATTCAATGCCTCGAAAAAACGTTGACTTTTGGGACGGGAATAGCGTGGGGAAATTCCGTAGTTGTAAAACAAAAACAGTTTCAGTTTTTCCAGCGCCTCCACGTCGTCGCTTTCGCACTCCAACTCGTAGTCGCACCTTCCCAAATACACGTTTTTGTCAAGTTCCAACTTCCACTCGCCCAATGTGAACGCCGTGCGGTAGGTTTGCAGGTTTCCCGCACAGTGCAACGTTTGGTCAAAATGCGTCTTTAACATGCCGTTTATCTCGTCGGGCAAAATGCCACGCTTAATCATGCTGTCGGCAAAGGCTCCGTCCACCTCGCATTCCCTTTCGTCGCACACCGATACTCCCTCTCGTTGGGAAAGTCGACTTTTGTAGCACAAGAGATAGTTTCCGCCTTTTTCACGCAGACGTACCATAACTTCCGACGACATGTTTTGCATTGTAAAATAATAATTGGTTTGCAACTGCGGTTTTGAATCCGCAAGACACCCCAAAAGGGAAAATTCCCTCTCGTCAAGTTGCAGTTTAAGTTCCTGTTCGAAATTTTTCATATTGTCAAGTTTCCGCAATAATGCAGTTTTGCAAGGGCAGGTTTGCAATGTATCTTTCTTCCAGAGGAATCCACTTTGTTTTATAGGCGAAAAAATTGCTTCCCTCACGCTCTTTAAGCCGTGATTGTTGCGTGTTTTTATCTGTCGTAACAAAAATTTTCACGTCGTAAAACCTTTCCATTCCGTTGGAAAGGGCGTAACTTCCTTCCACGACGACAACGTTTGACGGAGTGTACTTCTCCGACACAAACTGTTTGGTGTGGCAATTGTACTTTTCATAGAAAAAAGGTTGGCATCCGCAAATGTTTTCCAACACTTGTAGCAACCTTTCAAAATGTATGTTTCCGCCGACGGCTTCAAGACGTGACGGCGTTTTAAGACTGTCGGGCAAAAAGAAATCGTCGCAATGCACCGTTGTTGCCTGGTACTTTTGCGATATTTCCGACGCCAAAGTTGTTTTTCCTGCACCGCACCTTCCGTCTATGCCCACAATTACAGGTCTTTTGCCTTGCTCAATCAATTTGTCTATTGCGGCATACGCTCGCTCAACTGCGGCAAAATTACTTTTCATTGCTTTTCGCCGACGCTTTTTTGGCGGTTGTCTTTTTCTTGTTGCGGATTTTCACAAGTTCCATGAAAAAGGCTTCGCAATCCTGAAATTCGTAGTAGACGGCGGCAAACCTGATGTAGGCAACTTCGTCGATGTCTTTGAGTTCCTGCATTACAAGTTCGCCTATTTTAAGGGAAGTTACTTCCTGTTCCAGACTGTTGTACAACGTCTTTTCTATTCTGTCCACGGCGGAGTCGATTTGCGCCATGGATATGGGACGTTTTTCACAGGCACGGATTATGCCTTTTTTGAGTTTTTCCCTGTCGTAAGACTGACGTGTTCCGTCCTTTTTTACTACCAGAAAAGGCACGCTTTCGATGGTTTCGAATGTGGTAAAACGCCTTCCGCAGTTGGTACACTCTCTGCGCCTGCGTATACTTTTTCCGTCGTCGGTGGAACGGGAATCGATAACTTTGCTGTCTTCACAGCCACAATACATACACTTCATTTTTCACCTATTCGCAAACTTTTTTGAGCCTTTCCAGAATCACCTTGTATTCGTAGGAGGGGTCGCCGTCCTTTTCAAAACGGTGCATGGTGTTTTCGTCCCAGAAACGTGCGACGTTGGGACTTATTTCGTCGGCAACCACCAGCCTGCCGTTTACTCTGCCGAATTCCAACTTGAAGTCGGCAACCACCACGCCTATTTTGCTCATCAGGTTTGTCAGCACCTTGTTGGTGCGTGAAGCCTGGTAGCACATTACGGAAAGTTCTTCCGGCTTGCACAATTCCATTGCATAAACGTGGTACTCGTTTATTACGGGGTCGTTGAGACTGTCGTTTTTGTAGCAGAATTCCAAAACGGGAGATTTGAGTTTTTTGCCCGGTTCCAAACCAAGACGTTTACACATGCTACCTGCGGCATAGTTGCGCACAACTACTTCGATGGGTATCATTTCCGCCTTTTTGACAAGCAGACAGTTGGAAGATATTGTCTGCACAAAGTCGGTGGGTATGTTGTTGTCGTGCAGTTGCGTCATAAGCAACGCCGCAATTTCGGCGCAGTAATGCCCTTTGCCTTCAAAGTACAACTTCTGTTTGCCGTGATACATCATGGCGTCGTCGGAATACTCTGCAATGAGCAACCTGTCGTCGTTGGTAGTCCAAAGACGCTTTGTTTTTCCTTCACCAACCAGTTGAATTTTGCGGTAGTCCATTGTGTACCCTCCTTGCGGAATTTGCAACAGCGTCGTTTTAGGCAAGTTTACGCAACAAATAAACTGCCGACAGGGTTTAAGCCCGACGCAAAAGATATTATATCAAAAAAAATATTGCGTGTCCACACACTGCGGACATTTTTCGTCTTTTACCTTGCAAAATGCGACGCAAAACGTTGAAAATACTGCACAACCGCAACTTTTCCGCAAACGGGAAACACGGCACGGCAGGTAAAATTTGCAGGGCAGGAATTTTTACAAAACAAAAGGCGTTTTGTTCAAACGCCAAAGTTTTACAGCGATATCTGCGCCATAAGCGCAGTCATATTTTGCAGACATTCCTGTGCAAAAGGATACATTTCCAAAATACTTTTGAGAGCAATCCAACAGATACAAAGTATTTTTGGGTTTTTGAGGCGGAGGGCGTTGGTGAAATATTCACAAACCAACATAATTGTGTCGTAGTGTTTTTGTGCGCTGTCGCCTGCCGCATAAAACAGATTTACCACCTGTTGCACCTGTTGCAACAACGCCGAGGAAGTTGCGCTGGAAATGTACGTCTTTTCCACGTCAAAAAACCTTTCCGCCGATGACGACCACTCGGCATTTACACTGTCGGGGTCTACCGATTGCAAAATGCTTTCGCCTGCACGCTTGAAAGGGCGAAGCACTTCGTTTACAAACTTTTCGTAACCTCTGTTACTGTCCATTTCGTCGTAGTATTCCTTCAAAAAGTCCAAAAAATTGCGTCTGCCGCTGTCTACCTCGGTGAGAAGACACACTACAAAAGCAAAAATGCGGTTGCGCTCTGCAGGCAGTTTCAAACGAGCCTCCACTGTGCCGTCGGGACGTGTCCAAGACACCTTTGCACGGGAAAATTCCGTAACGTAGGAAATGGAACGCAACGAATCGGACAGGCATTTGTACAGCGCAGGCACGTTGGCGACGCACTTCAACACCGAAGCAATGTTTTTGTCCACCAAAATGAGTTTGCCTTCAATAAGCCTGTTGACGGTATCCGTAAAGTAGGCGAGTTCGTTTTTCATCGGGAAACCTCTCTTTGCCACAAAGTTTCGTTGCAAAAATTATATCATATCACGCAAATTATTGGAAGTATTTTTGCCAAAAAGGGGCAAAAACTGTTGTTTCAAACGGAAAAATGTTGTATAATGAATGACACTATCGCAAGGAGAGGAAAGTATGCAGGCAGGTATCACACAAGACAGCACAACAAACAAGTTGATACTTCTGTTTGTATTCGACAAAATGGAAACGGCTTTGACGGAAAGCACCATTTTGGACTTGTGTTGCTACAAAAACAACTGGATAGATTTTACCAACTGCAAACAAACCCTGCTTGACGTTGTGGACAACGGTTTTGTGTACAAAAGTCAAAACGCTACGGGCGACTGCTTCTACGATTTGACGGCGGAAGGTCGTTGGTGCCTGAAAAACTTTTACACACGTATCCCTTCCAGTGTGCGACAACTTATTTCCGAAGACATAAAAACAAAACGCATCGAGTACCGCCGCAGACAGGACTACGTTGCCACCTACACCAAATGCCCCGACGGCAGTTACGACGTGATTTTGAAAATTATCGAGCCCACCAAAACGACGCTGGAAGTGCGTCTTAACGTGATGACACGCAGTATCGCCAAGTACATCGAACGCACCTGGCAGGACAAAGCGCCATCCGTTTACAGTAAAATTTCCGACACTCTTATTGACTGACAACACCACTTTGCTAGCCCGCTTTTGCGGGTTTTTTTGTGGGGAAAACCATTTTTATGTCGCAAAAATATGCACACGGTTGCAAATATTTGCAACATCGGTGTGATTGCACAATGCGTTTGATTTACATTGCACTGCCGATACAGACACTTACATCATCACAGCAGGCAAGATTTACGAATTGTGACACAACACACAACTAGTTTTGTTCCAAGCCTATCAATGTGTAAAAAAAGAGTAACTACCGCTGTAATTTTGCAAAATTTACAGCATACGACAGTGCTTGCGGTCATTGTTTTCAGGTGAGCAAAAAACTTTCCGCACAGTTCAAAAAGGCATTTTAACAGTGTTTGAGGACAAAAAACGCACATACGGTAGTGAAAAACGGGTACAAGACAGTTAAAAACGCTAACAACAACAGCGAGTAACCTGAATAAGATGAATATACATAACAAGTTTCGTTGCAAACCTATCAATATAAAAAAGCGCAAATACCGCTGTAATTTTGCAAAATTTACAGCATAAGACAGTACTTGCGGTCATTGTTTTCAGGTGAGTAAAAAAACTTTCCGAGCAGTTCAAAAAGGCATTTTAACAGTGTATGAGGACAATAAACGCACATACGGTAGTGAAAAACGGGTACAAGACAGTTAAAACACTCAAAGGACTATGAGAAAAATTGTTCCCGTGTTTTTAACAATCAAAATGTCAAAGGCAACCGCCGACAACCTGTAGAAATTCAAAAACACATTAAGTTGAATGCCGAGGAATGATTTTTTCAGCAGTTACGTGAAGTTTGCAAACAGTTACAAATCAGTTGCATAATTTTACCGTCAACTGTCTGCTACACAGACGCTCTGAAAAACATGCAATCGTTTTTGACGGTTTTTCAAAAAAGTTTCTAAAAACATTTGACAAATTTTCAACTTTACACTATTATTATGTAGCAATGCGAGATTGGCGGAATCGGCAGACGCGCACGTTTAAGGGGCGTGTGGGAGACCGTGTGAGTTCAAGTCTCACATCTCGCACCACAGCACCTCGTTTTTCGGGGTGCTTTATTTTCAAAACGGCTCTTTTACGAGCACTTACGCTTTTACTACGACAGCAAAATCGCACCCCCGAGATTTGCTGTCGTACAATAAAAGCATTTTGTGGGGATATGGCTCAGATGGTAGAGCGATGCGTTCGCAACGCATAGGTCACGGGTTCGAATCCCGTTATCTCCACCACCTACGGCGGCTTGCTTAAAGTCGCAAAAGAAATGAGTTGCAAAACACGCAACTCATTTTTCTTTTTCTCCCACTGCTGTGCCGCCTTAAAGTTCCGCTAACGTGAGTGCGAAATGACGTAGCGCTTCACTTCGTTTCGCTTACTCCGCCATGCGGAGACGAATCCCGTTATCTCCACCATAATGGTGGCTTGGACTTGTTCCAAGCCTTTTTCGTTGCTCACGCATCGCCACGCTCGCTAGTACGCGATTTTAAGAAAATCGCTAGGTGTCGTCGCTTCGCTCCTCGCACGCAACGCATAGGTCACGGATACTTGTGCATTTGTTTTCGCAAATTCAAGGCAATGTTTTGCCTTTTAATGCTTCAACAAATGCAGAATGTAATATGTGACGGGATTGTTTCTCAATCCCTATTCCGTCGCTACGCTCCTCACGCCCCGCTATCTCCGCCGAATGCACCAAGTGTAACATTGTTGCGCCACTACCGAAAAATTACCGACACCGCATTTCTCACAGCAAATTTCCGATTGAAGAAAATCCGACATTCCTATGCGTGTTCATCCGCAATTTGTTGCTTGCATTTTACAACGTTGTTGCAAGTTCCGAAAAATGCTTTTTTAGGGCAGATATTTACACATTTTGTATTTTTTACCATGGGCAAAGTAAAAAATAATTTCAATACCGTTATTCCATACAAATTTTGTCGCTACAATGTTGACAAACGGTGGTTTTTGTTTTATAATGTGCAAGCACAAATGATTTGTGTACACACTGCAAATTTGGGGTTATGGCGCAGTTGGTAGCGCGTTTGAATGGCATTCAAAAGGTCAGGGGTTCGAATCCCCTTAGCTCCACCACATGCGGCGACTGCGTTAAAGTCGCACCCAAAAGACGTGCAAAGACGCACGCCTTTTTTGTTGCTCCGTGTGCGTGCGTCGCCTTTATGTTCCGCTAACGTGAGTACGAAATGACGTAGCGCTCCACTGCGTTTCGCTTACCCGCCAAGCGGGACGAATCCCCTTAGCTCCACCACATGCGGCGACTTTGACAAAGTCGCAAAAGAAAAGAGTTGCAAGATGTGCAACTCTTTTTTATTACTCGCACACCTGTTGCCTTTGAATTTGAGTTTCGTTTTTAATCCGTCGTTTGTTTATGGCGTGTGATTGAACATCGAGGCGTAGCCGAGTCATTCAATTATTTGTGCTCTCGCCACAGCACCATTTGATGTCTTTGTTTATATTATTAATGTGACTTATAGTCCGTTGAGAAAAAAGTCACTTAATGTTATGATATGTATATTTTACAGGAGTTTTATAATATGGATATTAGGCTTTTAGTGGGGAAAAGAGTCAAAGAATTAAGAAATAACATGGGCATTAGCCAAGAAGAGCTTGCCGATATGGTTGGTTTGGACAGAACTTATATCACAAGCGTTGAACGAGGCAAGCGTAATATCTCTATTGTCAATGTGGAAAAATTGGCAAAAGCATTGCAAGTTAGTCTTGCGGAATTTTTTGCTTTTTAATAAGGAGAAAACACATGACGAAAACTGAACTTTTTATAAAACTTGCAAAACCCGATGAGAACGGAGTTAGCCGCTGGGTTTCGTCAAGTGAATTTATCGGTGAATATGCTGATTTGAAATTTGGGAATGGCGCATCTTGGGCACGAAAAGAATCCACTCTCGCCAAGAAATTTATTATTGAATTCGATAAAAGTGTTACGCCTGGAAACGGTATAGATAGAATTCGCCTAAACGGTTTTAATGACAGCGACTATTCTCAACATATCCGTGCAGATATAAAAAGAGCAATTAAAGCACGTCGGTGTGTGGTCTTAGGAACTTCAAATCCTGAAGTAGACCATAAAAACGGAATGAAAAACGAAGATAGAGTTATGCGTAACAAAGATCAACGGTTGGAAGACTTTCAGCCTTTAAGTAAAGCAGCAAATGATGCCAAACGTCAATATTGCAAGGAATGTATCAGAACAGGTATTCGTTACGATGCTAAAAAATTAGGATATCCCATGTCTTATTACAAAGGCGCTGCCACGCATAATCATGAAGAAGATGCTTGCATTGGTTGTTATTGGTACGATCCATTAGAATTCAAAAGACATTTAATAGAGAAAAAACAATAGACAAAAGACCAAGCTTCTGCTTGGTCATCTTTGTTATTCACAATATTCTTTTATTTTTTTATCATAGACTTTTTCATAAACTTTTAGTTCAATAAACTTTGATAACTTTATTACGACCCTTGATTTTCCAATCAAAAAATCAAACAAACCAAATAAAGAAATTGCAATACCTATAATTCCTAAAACACTAACTTCTCCGATTAGACCTTGTTTAATACAAAATATGGTTCCTAAAACGCCAAAACCTAATAAAATACAAGAAAGAATTATTAGAATTCCCCATCCAACCATTTGAGATTTTTTGGTAGCATTATGCTTTGCTTTATTTCTTAGATTGCTTATAAATTCTTTGTTATCTTGTTCGGCCTTTAAACGAGCTTGTTTTTCACTATTTAGTTCTGCTTTTAGTTTATAGTTATCGAAGCCTGCCTTTTCTCTAATTTTGTCTTCATATTTTTCTTGAACAAATTTAATTTTTTCAATCGTAATTTCACTAGGGTCACCATTACAAATTTCGACCAGCTCCCTTCTACAATAAATATTTTCCAAAATTAAGCCAGCAGTTTCTTCGTCAAAACTTCCATCGTTTTGATATTGTTTTAGATATGTAAAGACTCCTTCCATAAAAGTTTCTGTAACTTCTTCTGTAGCAGCCATCGCATTTGCGACAAGAATATCTTTGGGAACTGAAGAGTTCTTTTTGCTGTTTTTTAACCACATTAATATTGTAAAGTCTATTTCAGACATAGAGCAACCAATATCATGTGTTGATACTAAAAACTTATTTGAAACCTGCACTAAGTTGTGGTTATTTGTAATAAAGATTACTTTACACTTTTCTATACTGCGTGAAGTAGCTCCTTTACGCAAACGATTAACGTAGGAGATAGTCTTAATATCAATTTCTAAAGCCTTTTCATTGTTTTTATATGATGGTATTTTTTCTTTTAGCTCCTCAGCTAATCCTTTCTCGTCTATAAAATATTGTTCTTCAAGAGGGATTTCTTTAGTGTATTCAGTAATATTATGACATCTTAATTTTTTATCTAATTGAAGACAAAATAATTCGATATCTTCAATAGAAGAGTTTTTTTCATCGAAAAACTCAAGTGTATGTATGTACTTTCCTCCTTGTTTACGTTGATATATATATGAACGAATAATATTATCTAACTCTTTATAATTGTGTTGAAAATAATGAAGCTTTACTTCAGAAGGAAGAACTTGAAGAAATTCTTTAGCAACTCTATTTTCCCCCTCTGTTTTTAACCCTAATATACTTAATAGCAATGGAGCATCTAGTATGATGACAGTATCTTTCATTCTTGCCTTAAATAGATTTTCGTTATTAGTTTGGAGATAGATAGCTTTAGAAAGGAATACCCCTTTAATAAGCTCAATAAGCATATTAAAAGTTTCGCTATTGCTTTTGCTTTCCTCCAATATAAATAAACCAACAATTCTGCTTGTGTTTTCAAATCTTGAAATTTGAAAATCCATTAATGAATTATTTATTGTTGAAAGTCCATATTTGTCTAAAAAATTAAATAGAATTTTTTTTGACTCCTCATCTGTATACGTTCTGAAACTGTTAGAATTAAGATATAGAGTAAGCTTCTTGACTATTGTATCAACTAACATAAAGGCATGATTGCGTTTATCTTTTGTTTTAGAATGATCAGCAGAGACATCCTTTGAAAAAGTATATACTTTACTATTGTATGTAAGACATCCGTTGTTTTTGCTCAAACGTATAAATGCTTTATCAATAATGGCTATAGGCAAATTTTCAAAAGCAAATGCCTTTTGAATAAAATCGCAAACAGCTGAGGCGTTTACAATTTCGCCAATAGTATATTTTTCGTGCAACGCATATTTAACAAAAGGCAACATCAAATCAATGCTGTCACTTTGTTTTTTGTTTGCAAACGTAGATAGAATCGCTGTTCCTATCATAATATTTTCGTTCATCTTCTGTTTATTCTCCATTATTTATTTCTCTAGAATTATTTTCTAAACACAAAAATATACTCGTGTTTGAATAAGTATAACCCATTTTTCAGAGCACGTTGTCGCCAAAGTGCTTTTTGATTTGACTTTCCTTTTGTTTCTTCAAAATTTTTAACTATTGTCGCTTTGAGTGTTAATCCTTCTTGCTGCATTGCTTGCATACAGTAGAACCCTAGTGGAATAAGTTGACTATTTGAATATTTATCGCCGATAACAACAGCACAATATCTTCCTTTCTCAAGTATCGAGGAAGTGTTTCGCACGACTTGACCAAAATTATTTATAAAGTCATCTAAGCTCCTAGAATTAGATAAATCATTTTCATCTTCACTAAACTTGATGATGTCCCAATAAGGTGGATGATAAATTATGAATTGTACGTTCTTTATCTTGTATGTGTCAAGAATTCGGTTAGTATCAAATGTTCTGCTATCGTCAACAAATGTGTCCGCAATAATTCCGTCTTTTTGCTCAGAGTGTATCCTTCCAGTCGCTTCCATCGCTACGTCAGGTTGTAATTCGATGCCAAGAGAATTTCTGCCCATTCTTTGAGCTTCAATAAGGGTTGTTCCACTACCGGCAAAAGGGTCTAAAACGAAATCACCCGCTTTTGTGTACCTAGTTAAAAGTTGATGTGGTATTTGTGGAACGAAATTACCGTGATAATGTCCATCGTGAGCCCCAGAGTTATCTCTATTAGGAATAATCCATAGGCTATCTGTCCAAACATCGGTAAGCTCCTTCCATTTTGTCATATCAAGATCATTAATTTTGCTCATTAGATATCCTTTACCAAACAATGCAAATACTCGATTGTCGAGTCAGATTTAGCATCTCTTGCATTATCTGCTTTGAAACGACGATATTGTTGCATATAAACTTTGTACTTGCCATATTTTCTCATGATTTTTTCAATCGTTTCAAATGACATTAATCCTTCGTTATTATAACTTAAAAAGATATATTTGAATCTGGCATTGTTAATCAAATTGCTAAATGCATCTGCAACCTTACCCTTGTTGCAGAAAACGCTTTTTTGGTCAACATAGTCACGCAAGCCCGTTTTGCCTTTTATTTTAGGGTTATCATATCTTGCTATTGTTTCAAGCAAATGATAATTTGTACAGTATTGACGTGCGTTATATGGCGGATCGAGATACAAAATATCGCCCGAAATGTTTTTAATGAGTTCGCTTATATCTTCATTGTATACCTTACATTCTACGGTTCCTTTCATTATAGGCAGAGCGACTAGTTCCATTTCTTTCAACGCAGACTTTTTAAGCGTTTTTAAATAAGCGCCGTAAACAGAAGCCGTATTTGCGTATTTATCGATGCTATTAAGCAATGAACCGAGTAGGAAGAAGTATTCGTGTTCATTTATTTTACCTTGCTTTAACCAAGCTTCAATTGCTATTCTTATAGCATCACATTTTTTTGCATTGAAATCTGAAAAATACATGCGACGAAACTCCTGTCCTTCGGTCCCGCCATACGAATAATTCTTGTAAATAAAACCTTCGACACCATCCAACTGGTTAAGTTCTTCAATAAGGCGATTGCAATGCTCTTTATCAAGATTTCCGTTATTTTCAATCATGTGCTTGGTAATTACATAACTGTAATATTGAATATCGTTGGCGATAATAGAATAACCCTGTTGCTTAAAAGAACCGCTGACAACACCTGTGCCTGCAAACAAATCGGCAAATACCATTTCCGAAGGTTTTCTTGTTTCGTTGTGCATCTTTAGTGTTTTATCTATGGATGTTTCCAAAAAATCAATTAAAGAATACTTCGATCCGATATAGTTCATTAGTCGTTCTCCTTTGAAATATTCATTGCTTTCCTTTCACAAAAATCATCGAATGCTTTTCTTGCCAAACGGCTAGGTTGGTAGCTTCCATTTTCCCATCTGTTAATAGTCGCAAAGCTAACGCCTAACTCGTGAGCTAAGTCTTCTTGAGATAAATTAAGCTGAGTTCGAACAATTTTTACTTTTTCGGCAAAATCCATAATTCAATTCTCCTTACTGTACAAATATTATAACACTTTTTATAGAATATGTAAAGGTCTATAAACATAATTGCTAGAAATATTTTTCATTTAATGCTATGTTGATGAAGACAATGCATCACTTCAAAGTTGCATTACTCGCTCCACCACATGTGGCGACTGCGTTAAGGTCGCACCCAAAAGACGTGCAAAGACGCACGCCTTTTTTGTTGCTCCGTGTGTGTGCGTCGCCTTAAAGTTCCGCTAACATGAGTGCAAAACAACGCAATATTTTTCACAGCGACAAACGTCTGTGCCGAACAGACAACTTTTATTTTCGCAAAAATAATGTGTATTTCGCCACAACACCTAAGCAGGTTTGCACCACTCTGCCCTACAAACAAAAAGGTTCTTCGCTTTTAGAAAACAATAACCATTCGCAACTTGTATTTTTTCACGTTGAAACAACTTTTGCTGTCTTTAATGCATTTGCGCTGTATGATACTTTGGAAAACTTACAAAGCCTCGCCTGTGGCTATCGGCGCAACAGGCACAACATGCAACAAACACAACATGCGCCGCCTTGCACACTTTGTACGACGGCGTAACAAAGTCGCATATTGCACCCGTAAAAAAGCGCAAAAAATTGCAGTACGTAATTACGTGTGCAGGGATTAAGGAATAAAAGAAATCAAAAAAGTGCAACCTTTTTTACAACAAATTTTTAGGAATACCGTCAAAAATGAAACTTATTTTGAGCGACAAACAACTTAATCTTGCACCGTTGAGCGATGATATTGCGTATTTCAATCTGGCTTCGATGAAAATTGCCAACTGTATCGGATGTTTTGGATGTTGGGTAAAAACGCCGGGCAAATGCGTACTGCGAGACGATGCCGTTAAAGTTTACCCCATCATTGCCAAAAGCGACAACGTCATTTACGTAAGCAAAATAATATACGGAGGCTACGACGTTGTAATGAAACGCATGCTGGAAAGGGCGATACCCATTCAGCAGGCGTTTATACGCATAGTGGACGGAGAAACGCACCATTTGCAAAGAGCCGTTGCTGCAAAAAATGCCAAAATTGTTGCATACGGCAATATTGGCGACGAGGAAAAACGACTGTTTGAAAAAATCGTGGCACGCAATGCCAAGAATATGAATTTTTCCCGTTTTGAGGTGATTTTCGCACAGGAAAAGGACCTGGAGGAAATTGTGAACAAGGAGTTGGAAAAATGGAAAAAATCTTGATTGTGAATGCCAGCCCACGGGCTCCAAAATCAAATTCCAAAAAACTTGCGGAACTTTTCGGCAACTGCTGCAAGGATTGTTTGTACAGAGAAGTTATTCGCACAGACATTGACAAACTTGCAACCGATGCACAAAATTGCCAACATTTAGTGCTTATTTTTCCCCTTTATGCCGACAGCATTCCCGCAACGCTGGTAACCTTCCTGAAAAAACTGCAAGAAAAACCGTCACAAAACAAATTGCAAGTTTCGGCAGTTGTAAACTGCGGATTTCTGGAATACTCGCAAAACGATACTGCAATAGAACAGTTGAAACTGTTTTGTTTGCAAAGCGATTACATGTTTTGCTGCTCTCTTAAAATAGGCAGCGGAGAAGCAATTCTCAACACAATTTTTCGCATATCGGTTAAAATAGCGATGCGACGGTTTGCACGCAGCGTAACGACAGGCAAATGCGCCGAATACAGCGTAACCATGCCCCTTTCGCAAAGGGCATTTATCAGGCAAGCAAAAAAATACTGGCTCAAATACGGTGCTAAATACGGAACAACATTGCAGGAAATGTCCTCCCCTCTCATAGAGGACAAATAGCAATTTTTGCACCGCCACACGCTTTTAACGGCCAAATCGTAATTCAGGCACAATACAAAGCCTTTGGCAACGCCTGTGAAAACCGACGGCGAACAAGAGGGGCAATCCACCATACGACGGAATGTAACTTCGGTACAAAAAACTTCACCACGGCAATAAAAAAATATTTTTCGACGTTTTAATGTCCGAATAGGTGCATTTGCCACAAATGAAAGGCAATTTTGCAAATTTTGCGGAAAATTGCAGAAAAATTGTTGACAACTTGCACGACAAGCCTTTATAATGCAAAAAAAGAAACAAGGAAACTACCATGACCAACTTCGTATTTGCATCGGCATACTTTTACTTTTACTACTTTACGAAACGTAATGTAGCGATTGCTGATGGAATTTAGTTGGTAAAAAGTACACCTTTATATTTTTACAAACAAAACTCTTTCGGTAATCGGAAGAGTTTTTTTGTTACATTTTTCAGGGTTTAAGTCTGTTGAGTGCAGTGTCCGACAACATACAGTTGGCGACTGACGGTCAAAACACAGACAGGCGACGTTGCAAGAATACCGACAAACTTCACTGCGAGTGAAAATTCCCAAGTACTTGCACAAAAATTTTGACGCAACCGCCTAAACTGCCACCGCTTCAAAATGCCCCGCTTCAAAATGTACACACACGGAAATGTCATTTGTTGTTTTACACAACTTACGACAGCGCAACAGGCACAGGTGGAATAACGGTGTAAAACAGGCTTTGTCTCATCTGTCGGTCAATAATAGACGTAAATTTAATGAGGTACAAAAAAACACTACCGTATTGCAATATTTGTACCAAAAGCAGGCAAACGGCAAAAACAAAGTTATTTCAGGCGATACAATTCGCCTTGAATAGGGAGGAAAAACTATGAAAAAAATTGTTGCTACCTTAACTTGTCTTTTACTGGCAATAATAATGTGCGTGGGTCTTGTTGCCTGCGAAACAGGGGAAATAAAGGTGAACCCCGACAAGGAACATTACGTTGTGGGTATCTGCCAACTTACGCAACACGCCGCTTTGGACGAAGCCACAAGAGGTTTCAAAGAAGCATTGCAAACGGCTCTTGCAGAAAAGGGCAGAACGGTGGAATTTGACGAACAAAACGCTTCCAACGAACCCACCATTTGCACAACCATAGTTTCCGGTTTTGTGGCAAAAGACGTCGACCTGATTCTTGCAAACGCCACAAGTCCGTTGCAGGCTGCTGCGGCTGCAACTGCCACCATTCCCGTGTTGGGTACTTCCATTACCGACTACGCAACGGCTTTGGAAATTGACAACTGGACGGGGACTGTGGGAAACAACATTTCCGGCACAAGCGACCTTGCCCCTCTTGACCAACAAGCGGACATGATTGTGGAAATGTTCCCCGATACCCAAAAAGTGGGCATCCTGTACTGCTCGGGCGAGCCAAACAGCAAGTACCAATCTACGGAAATGCAAAAGTATCTTGCCGAAAAAGGTATTGAAACAAGGGAATTTTCCTTTGCGGACACCAACGAAGTTAACAGCGTGGCGCAACTCGCTTGCGACTACTCCGACGTTATTTACATCCCAACCGACAACACTTGCGCTTCCAACACCGAAGCCATCGCCAACGTTGTGCTTGCGGAAAAAGTGCCTGTAATTGCAGGCGAATCGGGAATTTGTCAGGGATGCGGCGTTGCTACGCTTTCCATAAGTTACTACGACATCGGCTACCAAACAGGGCTCATGGCGGCGCAGGTGCTTTTGGGCGAAAAGGACATCCGTGAAATGCCCATTCAGTTTGCGCCCGAAGTTACAAAACTGTACAACGCCGAAAACTGCCGTCAACTCGGCATTACCGTTCCCGACGGATACGAAGCCATGTAACGGGCAACCGTGATAATGAATAACGTTTTTTGAGGTTTACAATGTCATTTTTCGTGGATCTGGCAAATTCCCTGCCAAGTGCTTTGGCACAAGGACTTATTTGGGGAATAATGGCTGTGGGAGTTTTTATTACCTATCGCATTTTGGGTGTTGCCGACCTTACCGTGGACGGCACCCTTGCCCTTGGCGGCGCAGTGTGCGTAACGCTTATCCGTGCAGGTTGCAACGCCTATCTCGCTGTGGCGGTAGCAATTGTTGCGGGACTGCTTGCAGGACTGATTACCGGCTTTCTGCACACCACTTGCGGTATTCCCGTGATTTTGGCGGGAATACTTACGCAGTTGGCTCTTTATTCCGTCAATTTGCGTGTTATGGACAGGGCGGCAAACCTGTCCGTAAGCGTGGATAAGTACCAACTTGTTCTTTCGGCACGCTACGTCAAAATGTTGTCGGTACAAAATCCCATTCCCGTAGTTTTGTTGTTTCTGGCTGTACTGATTGCCCTTTTGTACTGGTTTTTCGGCACGGAAACGGGCAGTTCGTTGCGTGCAACGGGATGTAACATAAACATGGCGAAGTCGCAAGGCATAAACACCAACAGAAACATTGTGTTGGGGCTTATGCTTTCCAACGGTCTTGTGGCTTTGAGCGGAGCATTGCTTTCCCAATTTCAGGGGTTTGCCGACGTCAACATGGGACGTGGCGCAATAGTTATCGGACTTGCGGCAGTAATAATCGGAGAGGTGATTTTCAACAAGATTTTCCGCAATTTTGCACTGCGCCTTTTGGCGGTTGTGTTGGGGGCAGTGATATACTACCTTGTAATTCAGGTGGTGTTGCAACTCGGACTGGACACAAACGACCTGAAACTGCTTACAGCGCTTGTTGTTGCTTTGTTCCTCACGATACCGCACCTTAAAGAAAAAATCACGGCAAAAAGCCGCATCAAGAAGGAGGCGACACAAAATGCTGGAAATTAGCAACCTGAGCAAAACATTCAACAAAAACACAATAAACGAAAAAATAGCGTTGGACCACATAAATCTCACTTTGAAGGAAGGCGATTTCGTCACTGTGATTGGCGGAAACGGCGCAGGAAAAAGCACTCTGCTCAATGCCATTTGCGGAGCGTGGAACATCGACGCAGGCAAAATTTTGCTTGACGGAATAAACATAACAAACATGGCGGACTACAAAAGAGCCAAATTTTTGGGAAGAGTGTTTCAGGACCCAATGATGGGCACGGCAGGGGAAATGGAAATTGCCGAAAACCTTGCTATTGCCAACCGCAGAGGCAAAAGACGCACGCTGCGGTGGGGAATGAAAAAGCAGGAAAAGGCAAACTACCAAACGCTTCTCGCCCAACTTGATTTGGGATTGGAAAACCGTCTTACAAGCAAAGTGGGCTTGCTTTCCGGCGGACAAAGGCAGGCGTTGACGTTGCTTATGGCAACTTTGCAAAAACCCAAACTGCTTCTTTTGGATGAGCACACCGCCGCTCTCGACCCCAAAACTGCGGCAAAAGTTTTGGAGATTACCGACAGAATCGTTTCGGAAAAGAATTTGACGACAATAATGATTACTCACAACATGAAGGACGCCATTGCACACGGAAACAGACTGATAATGATGAATGAGGGCAAAATTATTGCCGACATCAGCGGCGCAGAAAAAGAAAAACTGACCGTCGAAGACCTGTTGAGAATGTTTGAAAACAGCGGGACAACCGTAAACGACAGCGCCATTCTGGCGTAGATAAAAACTGCTTGCAACACGCAGGCAGTTTTTTACACTAGAGTTTGTGCAATGTTTTTGCTACCGTAGGTAAGAAAACTGTACGTTGCAACTTTTAGGACACCGTTTGAAAAAATGTTGACACCTGCAATACACGTTTTCAAACATATTACGTTGCTTATTGCACATATTCATAACAGTGAATTTTACAGTAACATTAGCCTTACACAAACAGGCCGACGTAGTTTTTGCAAAAAAGGGAAATCCTTTTCAATAACGAAAAAACACTTCTTTGAAATTGCATATTGATTTTTGAAAACAAATTTGATACAATAATTTTGTGAACGGAGGTGATAAACTGTGAAACGACAAAAGGTTTGTTTTGCATTGGACACTGTAGGGGCAATACTGTTTATTTTGTCAACAATCTACTTCATAATTTACTCCATTGCCATTTTCCCACCGATAGCCGTGAAAATCATAAATGAAAATCCGCAGCAATCCGTGGCAGGTGCATTGGGAATTGCCTTTTCATCGGCTATTGCCGTGTCGGTGATTGCCATCGTCCTGTCTTTGTTGGGGTGTTTGCTGTTGATTTTTTCCGTTGTGATTTTGATAGGTGCATTGCGCAGCAGACGACTGATCGCAAAGAGTAAAAAGAAGGCGTACGCCGCCTGGCAGATTGTTTCCGCCGTATTTATTTTCGTGATAACTTTGTTGACCGTTGCCATGGGCGCAACCACCTACATTCAGTTTTTGCCAAGTCTTATTTCGGCTTGCGTAGGGTTTGTGCTGTTTGTAGTTACTGCCATACTGAAATTTCAGGAATCCAAACAGCAACAGGCAGTTGTTGCACCACAGCAACAGCAATAATCTGCAAAAGGAACATTGGCACAAACGCACCGCTTTTGTGTGTCTGAAGGTCATTGTGCGTTTGGGGACGTTGCGCACGGTAATTTGAAAAATACACGTTGGGACAAGGCGCAAAACGAATAAACCAAAAGCACCCTAGACAATGCTCACGCCAACGCCAAATTGCCGTTGTGGCGTGCATCGAAATTTTACTGCAAATAGCGACGGTTTTGCCGATTTTGATTGCTTTACTTTAACTGTAAAGTTACAGGCGATGTACACGCAGTTGTTTTCCTAAACTTTCCGCTGTTTGCGTAAAGTTTTTGAAGTTTGTGTACAACGGCTTTTTACAACCAATTTTTCAACAAAAAAAACCGTGTTTTTGCACGGTTTTTTGTTTTGTTTACTTTATGATTTTTGGCGTTTTTGACTGCGCCCGACATGTTTTGCAGGAATGTCGTAACGCTTTTTTCAATACAACCGCTGAATTTAAGCGACAAAGACGCATTTTTGCGGAATACACGCCAAAATTTTACTTTCAAAATGTTTATTCCACGCTTTTGAGAGATTCTATCATATCTATTTTTTTCAACGCAGGATACATTACCAAATTGATTATTGCGGAAAACGCCAAGGTTATTGCCGCCCCCAGAAGGTAACTGCTCCAAATAATGTTTCTGCTGAACATGATTAGGTCCACTTCGATGGACTGTATCACGTAACTGTGCAGAATCACGCCCAGACCGATGCCGAAGACAATGCCTATTACCGTGAGAATTACGTTTTCTCTGAACACATTGGCAGCGACTTCCGAATCGTAAAATCCCAACACTTTGAGAGTTGCAAGTTCACGTTTGCGCTCGGCAATGTTGATGCTGTTGAGGTTGTACAGCACCACCAATGCCAACAACGCAGCCGCCGCCAACACAATCAGCACAATGGAGTTGAGAGATTTCAGCGTTTCGTCTGCCCACTCCACCGTTGTGGACACAAACGCCACGCCGTTGACGTTGTTTTTTGACAAAAGTGCCGTTCCCAACTGCGTCTGGAATTCATCCGACGTATCGGAATACCGCAACAGCAACTGATTGTAATTTGCCTCTCCGCCAAAGATGTCGGCGTACAAAGTGGGTGAGAAAAACATGTAATGACCGATGTAGTTTTCAAAAACGGCATCTACCTTCACCGTTACACGTTGGGAATTGTCTTGGAAAGTTACCGTATCTCCCACCGAAACGCCCAAAGTTTTGGCTGTTTTTTCGCTGAGCATTACTCCGCTTGAACTGTATTCCAGGCTTTTGCCGCTGGTACGCTGGCGGAATGTGAAGTACTTTTTTATTGACTGCAAAGACTGCGGAACGACTACCGTTACCGTTTGGGTGGAATCCTTGCCTTGCACCTCTACGGCTTTTTGATACACAGCGAGAACATCTATGCCCTGAGTTTGCGTTATGTCCTCAATAAGTTGGGAACGTTGCTGCTCCGAAAGAGAATCGGAAAGCGACACCGTTGCCTGATAGTGAGTCAGTTCTTCAAACTGTTTGTCGGCAACTACAGTTATTGAATCGTGCAAACCCAGCCCGACAAGCACCAGTCCCATGCAGCCGGCAACGCCGATTACCGTCATAAACAGGCGTTTTTTGTAGCGAAACATATTGCGGACGGTAGTTTTTTGATTGAAACTTAACCTCTTCCACAAAAACGGAATACGCTCGGCAAGCACACGTTTGCCCGGTTTGGGTGATTGCGGTCGCATTATTTGCGCAGGTTTTGCATGCGCCAGCGAGTAACTTGCAAACACTGCGGCAAGCCCCGTGCAAAGCACGCCTGCAAACACCGCAATCAAGCCTTCCGTCCAGTTGTAGGGAAGCAGGAAGGTGTCCAGACCTTCGTACAGCAGTGCGTAAGTTTTCATTATTGCAAGGGGAAATATTTTTTCTCCTGCAAGTACTCCAACCAAAGAGCCTGTGAGAGTAGGAATGAGCGCATACATGAGGTACCTCAAAAGCACCGTTGAGTTTTGACAGCCCAAGGCTTTGAGTATGCCGATTTGTCCACGTTCCTCTTCCACAAGACGTGTCATACATGTGAGGCTGACCAATGCCGCCACCAAGAAGAAAATTATCGGCAACAATTTTCCCAAATTGCCGATACGCTGTGCGTCGTTTTCGAAGTTGACGCAGGAAACCACCGTTTCTCTTCCCACAATGTACCATTCCGGTACTTCAAGTTGCACAAAAGGCGGCAAAAATCCGCCGAACTGCGCCAGAATTTCGTCGTACCGCCGTTGGCATGCCGTTTGCGCCAACACTTCTATTTGCTGTGTAGCCTGTTGACACAAAAGGTCGTAATCTTGGGAAAAACAGTCGAGTGGAATGGCGTCGGAAAGTAAAATGCGTGCCTCTGTGAAAGCGGCAACGGTGAAAACGCTGTCGGGAACAAGCACAAATCCGTCGATTTCTCCGCTTCCGACATTTCCCGTGCCACGGTTTAAGTCCATGTATTGAGGAAGATTGCAAAAGCCTACAACGGTAAACTGCGTTTGCGAAAGTTGCGTATTCAGCGTTTCGGAACTGCCGTCGCCGTCCACAAAGGCTATTGTGTCCCCCAATTTGTAGTTGCCCTTGTCCTGCAAAAAGCAATCCAGCACACATTCATCAGACGTTTGGGGCAATCTTCCGCTTGTGAGCGTGGGAATGTTGACGTCGTTTGAAAGGGACATCAGTTTGACAGCCTTTTTGTCTTCGCCGCTGCACAACACGTCGAGGGAATGCACACCTTCGGCAATATCCACAACGTCCAAAGCGTTGAGGTCGTCTATGTCCTGTTGCGTTATGCCCAATGTCCCCACCACACGCAAATCCATCAGATGAGTGCGGTCGTAGTAACTGTCGGCAGACAAAAGCATGTCGCCTTCACTGGAACGTAACCCGGAAAAAACCGCCGTCCCTACCAAAATAATGAAAAACACCGAGATAAATTTGCCTTTGTGCTTGGCAAGTCCTCGTAAAAAATCCTTCAACAACGGTTTCATGGCACACTCCTTACCACTCTATCTTTTCCACGTCCACGGGGTGGGCGTTTACTTCACAACTTACAGCCTGACCGTTGCGAATACGAATCACCCTGTCCGCCATGGGCGTCAGCGCACTGTTGTGCGTAATTATTATCACCGTCATTTCAATGCGGACGGTTTAGCGAGCAAAACTCATTTTGCGAGCGTTACGTCATTTCGCTTTCACTGCGGTGTTCGCCCAAAGGAGGCGCAGACTTTGGGAAACGGCACAAAAAAAAGACGGCGAAAACCGTCCTTTTTGTGGCGTTGACTTGATGTCAAGCCTCCGATATTGGCCTACCCGTCGGGACTCGCAAGGACGCATTGCAGTGTTTTTCAATTCAACCTTTCAATGCGGACGGTGTAGCGAGCAAAACTTTTTTGCGAGCGTTACGTCATTTCGCTTTCACTGCGGAGTTCGCCAAAAGGAGGCGCAGACTTTGGGAAACGGCACAAAAAAAGGACGGCGAAAACCGTCCTTTTGTGGCGTTGACTTGATGTCAAGCCTCCAAAATTGGCCTACCCGTCGGGACTCGAACCCGAAACAATGCCGTCGGAGGGCATGATTTTATCCAATTAGACTACGGGTAGACAGTTGCGTGATTATTGTAGCACACACTACTTCATTTTGCAATCGTATACAAACATTGCGTTTTTCCTTTTACAAAAAATTTTGGTAAAAGTTGTGTAAAACCGTTGATAAAAATTGTGTTTTGTGCTATATTTATAAAGTATCCTGCTGGCGTGGTGGAATGGCAGACGCGTCGGACTCAAAATCCGATGTTGGTGACAACATGTGGGTTCAAGTCCCACCGCCAGCACCAAAAAGAAGGTTTGATACATGTTGTGTCAAACCTTTTTTCGTAGAACTTTCCCCCAAACGCACATTTACATTTTGCAAAGTGCAATACATATTTACGCACAAATGAAAATGTTGTCGGAACGATACTTTTTTTTACTTACAGCGTAACTTTGAGGTGAAGCGTTGAGATTGCTACTACCTCAATAAGCAAAATACGTCCGCTGTTTACGGCGGACTTTTTTTGCGGAAATTGTATCTCAGATATTAAAACTGACAATTACAAAATTATTGTCGGAAATTGATACTGCTTGCAAACTAAAAGGCACCCTATTGTTCAAAGAATTTTTGCTAAACTTGAAAGCAATACAACGCAATCGGGAAAAACGCCGCACCAAGGCTTGATAAATTGCCACACGTAAATTTGACATTTACTTCAAACTGCACAAATTTTCACACTGCACGGCAAACGATAAGAACTCATGTTATTGAATTACAACATCTTATAACCTATGTTTTTCTTACTTGAAACGTGCAGTCGAATCAAACGCCGAAAACGGACAACCATTTTGCTGGAAAGAACGCAAGCAAAAGCATCTGTATAAATTTCATAAAAAAGCAATAATTAAGTAGTAAAAAATATCAATTGCAAAAATATAGTTGTATTGTACTTTTTTGAATTATTGATTTATACAAAATAATTTAGTATAATTAAAAATACTTTGATTTTGTCGAAAGGGGGCGGTTGAAGTGAAAGGTTTTGTTCATTCTTTTGAAACTTTCGGCACTGTGGACGGCCCCGGCACACGTTTTGTTGTTTTTTTGAAGGGTTGCCCCATGCGGTGCAAGTACTGCCACAATCCCGACACTTGGACGACGGACAACGCCAGACTTCTTACTGCGGAAGAAATCGTTTGTCAGGCGGAAAAGTACCGCAACTACTACCGCAACGGAGGCGTTACCGTTTCCGGCGGAGAACCCCTTTCACAGATGGATTTTTTGACAGAACTGTGTGCAAAATTTAAGCAAAGCGGATTTCACGTTGCAGTGGACACGTCGGGAAGCGTGTTTGACCCCAATGACGCCGCCCTGACGGAAAAATTTTTACGTCTTAATGAAGTTGTGGATTTGTTTTTGTTGGACATAAAACATATCTATGAAAAAAATCACATTGCCCTTACGGGCAAAAGCAATGCAAACATTTTGAGTTTTGCACGATTTTTGGACAGATGCGGCAAAAAAATGTGGATACGGTATGTTTTGGTGCCCACGATAAACAGCGACAGAAAAACGCTGGAAGACACCGAAGAATTTATAGGCAGTCTTCACAACGTGGAAAAGACAGAAGTGCTTCCGTATCATACGCTTGGGGTGGAAAAGTACCGAAAACTCGGCATTTGCTACCCACTGGAAGGCTTGCGCACGCCAACAGAGAAAGAAATTGCGTTGGCAAAAAGAATATTGAACGGTGACAGCAAAAGAGGTAACGATGTTTAAGCAATGGGAAGGATTCAACACGGGCAAATGGAGCGACGGCTGCATTGACGTGAGAGATTTTATACAAAAAAATTACACACCTTACACGGGGGACGGCAGTTTTTTGCAAGGACCTACGGAAAACAGCCTTGCTTTGTGGAAGGAAATTTGCCACCTTTCGGAATTGGAAAGGCAAAAAGGAGGCGTACTGGACGCCGACACGCACATAATATCCAAAGTAACGTCGCACAAACCCGGTTACATAGACAGAAATCTGGAAAAAATAGTCGGCTTGCAAACAGACGTGCCTTTCAAAAGAGGGTTGCAACCTTTTGGCGGGATTCGAGTTGCCGAACAGGCTTTGAAAGAATACGGCTACGAAATAGACCCCGACGTGCGAACCATTTTCAAAAAGTACTGCAAGACGCACAATCAGGCGGTCTTCGATGCCTACACGCCGGAAATGCGACGTTGCCGCACCGCTCACATTCTGACGGGTTTGCCCGATTCCTACGGTAGGGGAAGAATTATCGGCGATTACCGCCGACTTCCGCTTTACGGCGCGGACTTTTTGATTGAGCAAAAGGAAAAGGACAAAGCGCAATTTGAAGATGAAATGAATGTTTACACCATCAAGGAGCGTGAAGAGATTGCCGAACAGATAAAATCCCTCAACGCCTTGAAAGAGATGGCGCAAGGATACGGCTACGACATTTCCCAACCTGCCAAAGACGCACACGAGGCGGTACAGTTTTTGTACTTTGCCTACCTTGGAGCAATAAAGGACCAAAACGGGGCGGCAATGTCCTTCGGACGCACCTCTACCTTTTTGGATATCTACATTCAGCGTGACTTTGACAGACACCTTCTGACGGAAAAAGAGGCACAGGAACTTGTCGACCAGTTGGTGATGAAATTGCGTATAGTCAAGTTTATGCGCACGAAAGCGTACAACGAATTGTTTTCCGGCGACCCCACATGGGTTACGGAATCTATCGGAGGAATGGGCGTTGACGGACGCACGTTGGTAACAAAAACTTCCTACCGTATGCTGAATACCTTGCACAATTTGGGACCTGCACCCGAACCGAACCTCACGGTTTTGTGGTCGCCGAAACTGCCGCTGAACTTCAAAAAGTTTTGCGCAGACCTGTCAATCAAAACTTCTTCCATTCAGTACGAATCGGACGAACTCATCCGTGCCGACCTTGGCGACGACTACGCCATTGCATGCTGTGTTTCCCCCATGCGTGTGGGCAAAGATATGCAGTTTTTCGGAGCAAGGGCGAACATAGCAAAATGTCTGCTGTACGCGCTTAACGGCGGAAAGGACGAGATTGCTTTGGACAAAGAGGGCAAACCTTTGCAGGTTTCTCCGCCGTTTCCCAGCGTTGAAGGGGACGGACCGCTGGACATAGAGGACGTGTTGCAGAAATTTGACAACATGATGGAATGGCTGGCAAAAGTGTACGTAAACGCCCTCAACATAATACACTACATGCACGACAGATACGCCTACGAAGCAATAGAGATGGCTTTCCACGACAGCGACGTCAGACGACACTTCGCCACAGGCATTGCCGGTCTTTCCTGCGCAGCCGATTCCCTTTCGGCAATCAAATACGCCAAAGTGTATCCGATACGTGAAAACGGAATTATCACCGATTTTCGGATTGAAGGGGATTTTCCCAAATACGGCAACAACGACGACAGGGTGGACGGTTTTGCAGTGTGGATTTTGAAGGAATTTTCCGAAAAAATAAAAAAGCACCACACTTACAGAAATTCCATACCGACAACTTCGGTGCTTACCATCACATCAAATGTCGTGTACGGCAAAAATACAGGCAATACGCCCGACGGCAGAAGAAAAGGCGAACCGCTTGCACCGGGGGCAAACCCCATGCACGGCAGAGATGAAAACGGCGCTTTGGCTTCGCTGGAATCGGTGGCGAAACTGCCCTTTAAGTACGCAAAGGACGGAATTTCCAACACATTTTCCGTTACGCCCGATTCTTTGGGCAAAGACGATTGAGGAGGAACAATATGTCGCAAAAAGTTGACAATCTGATAAATATGCTGGACGCCTACATGGAAAACGGCGGTTACCACCTTAACGTGAACGTTTTGAACAGGGAAACGTTGCTGGATGCGCAACAACATCCCGAAAAATATCCGCAACTGACCATTCGTGTTTCCGGCTACGCAGTCAATTTCATCAAACTTACCAAAGAACAGCAGGATGAAGTAATAAAACGCACCATTCACCAATCACTGTAACGCTTTGGCAATGTTTTCGCACAAAAAAAAGTCTTTCCCGAGGGAAAGACTTTTTTGCGTTTTACGGTACTTGTTTATTTACAAAAAACTTTATTGTGTTTTGACATTGCAAGTCAAATTCGCACCGCTTTCCATACGGTGTTTGCCCGACTTCTGTTTCTCTTACAGCAATTGTACCAAAAAGTTTGATACGGTGCATAAAATTTGCGTCAAAATCCCGAAAGTTGATATTTTTCAAAAGCAGATTTGGTGAACAACACAAATTGAATCAGTGCCAGTAACGCTGCACGCCGTTTTCCTCCAACACACTGCAAAACTTTGCAAATACCGCAGGATTGTTGCGCACTTCCGACAAAGATACCTTTTCTTCCAAACAAAATGCCGCCAAAAGTCCCGCCACTTCTCCCACGTTCCATTCCACAGGGTGCAGACGGTAACAGCCGTTTGTGAGGTGCGTGGTACCGATGTTTTTGCATGCGGGAAGCAGGTTTTCCGTGCGTACGGGAATCATTGCTCCCAAAGGAATTGTGAAACGGTAGGTGGGCTTGTAGAAAAACTTGTGCGTTTGGGTGGTAATGTGCAAATCGACAGGGTAACTGCCGACGCCGACGCTGTCGGCAAACTTGCCCTTGCCACGCTTGCAAACTTCATTTTCCGTAACGGTGAATTGTGCTTTTATTCGGCGTGATTCCCTTATGTAAGGGCTTTTGGAAAGCCCGTTTTCCGTGCCAAGATACTCGGTGGCAAGGCGAAAATGCCTGTATCCTTTTTTACCGTCGGCACGTGGCGCTTCCGTCTGCAACCAATAAACGAAACCCAACGTAAACTGTTGCGCCAGCCAATGATTGTAAAGGGTGTCGTCGCACAGGAACATGTTTCCAAGGAAAAAGTCATTTTGCGGCCAGTTGACAAGCGTTACGTCGTAAGGTTGACTGCCGTCGGTGAAATTTTCCGCACACACAATGCGACGGTACTTGAACAGGGGGAAAAGTTCCTCGTTACCGTCCTTTTCTCCGAGAAACATTCCGAAACGCTTTGCCCTGCCCGTGGAGGAATCCGGTCCGTACATGGAATACACCAGATACTTGTCATAAGGCATTTTCAACTTACAAAATTCGTCGTACATTTCCGGCTTTGGTATCGTGTAGTCGCCGATGAGTCTGTTTTCCAGACAAGCCGTGTAAGTTGCCGGTTGCATATCCTGCGGACAGGCAATTTCCGCCGCATCTTCTTCCCCCGTCTGACTTTTGCTTTCTGCGCCAACGTTGTAGTCGGTACCGCTTTTTTCAATCAGTTCGCCTGTGTCGGTACCGTCAATGTAAATTTGCCCGAATACAGTAATTTCTTCGCCGTCGATGAGGTACACCACGTTGCTTATCGCATTGCCCGACACAGTGCAACGCACCAATGTTGCGTTAAGCACTGTTTTCAGCAGACCGCTTTCCACAAAGGGACGCAACATTTCCTGCAACGTTTGCAACGCAAGTTTAGGCGGATGCGAAATGTAACTTACTTCCGAATCGGCAGGGCAAAACGCCCTTTGATGTTTCAGTTTTTCGGAAAAACCTTCCAGATTGCGATAGTAGTTGCGTATTTTGTTGCGGTACTGTCGGTAAGACCTCGTGCATCCCTGACTTTCTATCCACCTGTGCTCGTCGGGAGGCACAGCCTGCGACGTCAGTTGTCCGCCAATCCAATCGGTCTGTTCCAGCAATATGACGCTTTTGCCGCTTATGGCGGCGCTGTAAGCGGCAATCGTGCCTCCCAGACTTGCTCCGCAAACCACTACCTCTGCACGCAAAATTTTCATAGGGCACCTTCCTTTGCAATGTAGTTGGCAAATGCGCCGTAAATGCCGGCGTTGTTTCCCAAAGTCGCCCGCAATACATTGAAACCCAGTCCGTCGAAAATTTTGCCGAAAGCGTCGCCCATCCAATCGGCAACGCCGCCGCCTATTATGCACACGTCAAAGGGACAGATGTGTGCAACTTTTTGAAGGGTGAGTTTGATGTTTTTTCGCAAGTCCTCCACAAACCCTACGGTTTGTGCTTGTCCTGCAAGATAGTTTTTGAAAAGGTCGTCGTCAATACCCCGTTTCTTTGCCTCTTTGTGAATGGCTCGTCCCGAAAGATATGTTTCTACGCACCCACGTTTGCCACAGGTGCATTTTTTGCCGTTAGCATGCAGACAAATGTGTCCGAAACGAGCAAAATCGTTGGTTTGGTCTGCAACGATTTTACCTTGGGCAAAGTAGCCTCCGCCGACGCCGGAACCCAGCGTGAGCATTGCCACTTTACTTGAACGGAAGTCTTTTCCCGCACCGTAGGCCATTTCTCCCAGCAGTGCTGCGTGAGCGTCGTTTATTACCCTTACCGGAAGATGAAAACGTTGATTGCAAAACTCCGCAAAATCGAAACCCGTCATGCCGGGGAGGTTTTCCGTGGCGTAGGAAATGACTGCTCTGTTTTCGTCGACAGTGCCTGCCGTTGCAACGGCGATGCCTTTTGCTGAGGCAATGTCGCAACCTGCAATGGCACAATGCAAAGCGGCAAGAATACCCTCCTTGCCGTCCTTTGCTCGTGTCGGGATTTTTTTAGTTTCTGACACAACGGGCACTTGATTTCCCGTTGCCGTCGCAACCTTTATTTCCGTTGCGCCCAAATCCACACAAATTATCATATCAACCCTTTACGCTGCCCACCGTTACGCCCTTTGTGAAGAATTTGAGCACGAAGGGATACACAATGAGAATGGGCAGAATGCTTACGACAATCATTGCCGATTCTATGTTGGCTTTTTGAATGTTTTCCATCGAGCCGACCAAAGCATCGGGGTCGGACTGAATGTAATTGAGAATGTACAGTGAAAGAGGATACCACTTTTCTTCAGTACCCAAGTAGATGAGTGCGCTTGTGTAGTTGTTCCAAAATGTTACCGCAGTGAAAAGACTTACGCTGGCAACGCACGGAAGGGACACGGGCAACAGCACCTTGAACATTATCTGCAAATTGTTTGCGCCGTCGATTTTTGCCGATTCTTCCAATTCGGGAGGCAAACCTTCCAGGTAACTTTTGATGAGAATGAGATTGTACACCTGCACCACGGACGGCAAAATCAACGCCAACGGCGAGCGGGTGAGTCCCAAAGCGTTTACTACAATGTAGTTGGGCACCATGCCGCCGCTGAAAATCATTACTATTATGAAAAACACCATCAATCCACGCCTGAAAGGAAAGTCGGGCTTGGACAGCGCATAGGCGGCGGAAAACATGACCAGCACGGAAAGTGTTGTTCCGCACACCACTACAAGAAGGGACACGCCCAGCGCACGCCAGAATGCGACATCGGTGAACACCGTTTTGAAATTGAACCAGGTGAACCCCTTTGGAGCAAAGTTTATTTGATTGCCTGCCGTGGAAAGGGCTGTGGAAATAACGTTCAGAAAGGGCAGAACGCATATAAGCGATATTACAATAAGCAAAATCGTGTTTATTGTGTGAAAAACAGGACTGTCCTTTATTTTGGATTTTTTTAGCATCAGGTCTGTTTTTTTCATATTCTCACCATATTCCCGTACCCATTCTCTTTTTGGATATTCTGTTTGCTCCCAAAATGAGAAGCAATGCAATTACGCCGTTGAACAATCCCACGGCGGTTGACAAACCGTAATCACGTGAGCCTGCGCCCAAACCCAGACGGTAGACGTAGGTACCGATGATTTCGCCCGTTTCCCTTGTCAGAGAATTTATCATGGCGTACACCTGCTCAAACCCTGCGTCCATGAGATACCCTACACGGATTATCAGCATAACTATTATCGTGGGCATTATCGACGGAATGGTAATGTGCCAGATTTGCTGCATTTTGGTGGCGCCGTCCATTTTTGCCGCTTCGTAGAGAGCGGGGTCGATTGCCGTTATTGCCGCTATGTACACGATAGAACTGTACCCGATTTCCTTCCAGCCGGAAAGAATTACCACCAACCAGCGGAACCAGCCCGGTTCACCCATGTAATAGATGGGTTCGCCCCCTAGCGCAACCGAAAGGTTGTTTACGGGACCGTACAGTCCGAAAATATTGTTGAAAATGCCTACAATTACCACCCACGAAAAAAAGTGTGGTAGGAACACAAGTCCCTGCACAAGTTTGGAAAAGTGTTTGTTGCGAATTTCCGACACCATCACCGCAAGCACCACGGGCAGCGGAAACAACAGCACTATTTTCATTACCGATATTATCAGCGTGTTTTTTATGTAACGCAAGATTTCCGGATCGGAAAAGAGAATTTTGAAGTTGTCCAACGTCCATTCCGCTCTGTTGAAGGCTTCGAATACACTGTATCTGCCGAAGTTGGGGTTATCCTTGAAGGCGATGAGTATTCCCGTCATGGGCAGATAGGAAAAAACCAGCGCAAACAGAACCGCAGGAATAACAAACGGAATAAGACTGCGGTGTTTTTTCAGTTTGGATTTGAATGTGTTTTTGTGTTTAATTTGTAATGCCATAGACTACACACTCCTTTGCACAATCTGCTTGAAAACCGTTACTTGTTGTAGGTACTGTACCACTGGTTTATCGCCTGCGTAGCGACAGTTCCCCCTTGCTGAGAGTTGAGTTTCGTGAGGTATTCGTTTATGTTGGAAGTTCCCTCTTTCATCATGATGTAAAACTGATCCTGTGCATATTCTTCCATTGCCGAACGGTGGCTGTTGTAGTCTTCGATGGGTGGGGTGAAATCCGCCACATTGTACACACCGACTGCGTCGGCATTGTCCATCAGCGTGGACCATGCACGGTAGAGTTCCGGCTGCTTGCGAACACGTGCTTTCCAATATTCCGTGTACTTGTTTTCGTTGGTTCCCGTAAGGAAATAACTTGCTTCGTCCTTCTCGCTGAAATTGTCGGAAATGGGAAGGTATCCCTGCGACGGACTGTACGTCCAATGCACGCCTTCTTCGCCCAAAACGATGGAACGGAAGTTGGATTCTTCTGCGGTGTCCTTTATTTTGGAATTCATCCAATCCAAAGCGTAACCGGCATTTTCCGCCTCGTAGAAGGGAATGGCAATTATGTAGCCGTAACCGCTGCTGCGATACACCTTTTCTTCGTCCGTTTTGTTTTCCTTCAATGCACGCAGGTAGGCAAGTTGATTTTCCAATGTGCCGGCAGCCTCGGTTGAGGTTATCACTCCGTTTGCCTGCAAACCCGTTACAATAGCGGGAACGCTCCACAACGAACAGGCATAGGCAGCCGCCTTTGCCACCTCACTGTCGGTGAAACCGTTTACGAAACGGTTGCTGGCGTCCGCAGCATCGTTTGTCGCCACTTCCTGATCGATGTAGCCCGCAACATACAATTCGTGCATGTAGTTTACGTATTCGGCGTAACGGGGGGCGTTCATGTAGTAAAGCACTTCCGTTTTGCCGTTTACCGTGTATTCCTGCCAATCGGAATAGATACCGAATGCGGCGGAAACGGCATAAACCAGCGGAGTGTACTGGTCAAACGTGAGGGCAGGCCTGCCAAGTTTTTGCGTCAGAACACGCAGTACTTCGGTGAATTCGTCCAAAGTTTCCGGTACGTCGAGATTGCATTGCAAAAGCAAATCCTGGTTGAAAACAATGGGGTTTTCGATGTTGTCGCTGGACGCACGTTCGGGAACACCGTATATTCTGCCGTCAACGGTTACAGCATCCCACGATTCCTCGGAAATGTTTTCCAGCATATCGGGAGCAAACACCGAAAGCGCATCGGTGATGTCCACCAACATGTCGTCCTTTACAAGGTCGCTGAACTGATCCTTTGTCAGTTTCATCACGTTGTAGGGACGTTTGTCCATCAATTCCGTGTTGAGCGTTGTGGAAGCGTCCGCAGCAGGCAACTGTGTGTAATTGACGGTGTAGCCTGTCAGTTGCTCGATGAGTTTTGCCGTGGGATCGGCGTTTACTTCGGAAATAGGCTTTCCCGAATAGGGCATAAGCACGTTGAGTTGCGGTTTGTTGTTCAAATCTATGTCGTAGTTTATCTCGTAGTCGCTTCCGCCGGGGGTGCATGCAACAAAGCACACAGCCATTACCGCACACAGCACCGCAGCCAAAACTATTTTCAGTTTTTTCATACTACTTTCCTCCTTTTTTACCTTTTTTGCCAACCAAAATTATTACCGATACAACAGATAATACTATTATAATACAACACAAAACAATTGCAAGAATGAAATCCCACGTCAATGCGGGGGGAGTTTCGGAAGTTGTGCCGTCACCGCCGTCGGGATTTACGGGTTTGCCGTCGGGATTTACGGGGTCATCGGGGTTGACGGGTTTGTCGTCGGGATTTTCCGTTACGTCGGATTGTTCGTCGACTTCCACAAGCATTATCGCATTGGAAACTTTCCGCATGCTTCCGTCCGACGGTTTGTTGCGAAGAGTAAGCACGTCGTCTATTCTCACAAGTACCGTTGTGGAACCGCCTCCGTCCAGTTCCAAAGCGTATCTTGCACCCAAAGCGGCGGCAATTTGCGCCTGCTGATTGACGGTTACGCCTACCGCATAGGAAGGCTGTCTGCCGTCCAGCATACACAAAAATCCCGTGCCGTCTTCTTTGAAACCTATCAGCGTGCGTGGGGCTGCAACGTTGCCGCTGTTGTCGGTGTGACAATTGGTGTTTACTACGTAGTCGTTTACCAATATATCGTAGCCGCCCAGAACCCAAGTGCAACCTTGGTACTGTCCCGATGGTATTTCCACGAGGTCTGTTTCGCATCCGTAACTGTGTGCGCTGAAAAATTCCTCGTCTTCCGAAGTGTACACCACTGCAAACTGTCCGCTTTTCAACGTGAAAGATTTGCTTTCTTTCACGCCGTTTACCGTTGTGTTGGACACGCCGAAAACGGGGTACATGCTCAAATTGACCTCGTCGGTGTTGACGATTGTTACTCCTGCGTCGGAAACGGTGAAACTGCCAACCGTGTCGTAGACGGCAATTTCTCCTTCCGAGGGTTGCTGATTAAACTTATCTATCGTGAAGAATGTGGGCTTACCTTCGGTGTAGACGGCAAGGCGTTTTTCCACCTCCGTCATGCGTCCGATTGCCACATTTCCGTTGTTGTCAAATCCAATGCAGTGTTTGGTTGCGAATGAGCCTTTGCTGACAACAATACCGTTGTTGACGTAGGACTCCATATTCGCACCCGTGTTCAGGTCGAAGTAGTCGCCGTTTGCGGCAAAAATCACCTTGCGACCGGTGCTTTGCTCGTAGTCCGTGGCAATTTCCATAACGGTGGATCTTGTCGTTTCCGAGCCACTGCGAATACTGTGAATTACCCATTCGTATTTGGCGTTTTCCTGCGTGGTGTTGTACTCGCCGTAAAAAATTTTTTGCAACGCACCGTTTTCCGTGAAGGATGCTTCTTTGTAGGAAAACCCGTCCAATGTGTAGGTGAAAGAAGGTTGGTCAAGAATGTCTGAGGTGAATGCCAATGCAGCAGAAGGCGCAAGCAAACAGCAGACAGTCAAGAACGTTACAAATACAATGATCAGTTTTTTCATAACCGTGTGATAAAATTTGTAACTTTCCCGTTGTCAAAGCGACAACGGGAAAGTGTTTGAGAAAGGTGTTACAAATATTTTTTGAAACTATTCGGCAGCAACAAGCGTGTAGGAAACTTCCAATCCTACCGTGCGGTTTCCGTACAGCAACGCTCTTGCAACGTTACCCGTGGAACCGCCGTGGGGTGCAATGAGAACCCATTCGCCCTCTGCCAACGAGGCAAATGCTTCCTGTGCGTATCCTGCCGCCGTACATTTGGATGCGTCCTGAATTCCCGTGGGATTTTCGGCGTCGTAGTACTTTCCGCTTGCGCCGTCGTAGATTCTCACTACCTTACCTGTGGAATCCATTACAAACGCCACTCCGAAACCGCCGGTGTAACGTTCGCCCGTGTAACCGTAGGAATAGATTGCAAAAGCGGGAGTGCCGTCAAATGCCGAATCTACAGCCATCTGAGCACCGTTCTGATACCAAACTTTTGTGCCTACCGTCAAAGCGTAGTACTGCACTGCTTCCGCTGCGGGGGTAGCGTCGATGCCCGAAACAGACATGGCTGCGCCCACAACACGGTTGCCGACGAGGAAACTGCGTGCCTGGTTGGAATTCAAACCGCCGTTGAGCCCTATCACCAGCATTTCCCCCTGTTTGAGAGAAAGGAAAGCGTCCAAAGAAAGGGATTCTACGGTGAATTTGTCCGTTCCTGCAATACCGGAAGCGTTTTCGGCATCAAAGTATTTGTTGGTTACGCCGTCGTAAATTCTTACTACTTTGCCTTCGCTGTCAACGACAAAGCCTTCCGACCAGCCGTTTTTCACCACTACTCCGCTTGCGCCGTAGGTGTACACTGCGAAGTCGTAGTTGGCAACGTTGGAAACTTCCTGATTTACCGCTATTGCCGTAGTGTAGAAAATTTTGCCGTTTACCTGTACGGACATCATTGCTTTGTCGGCAACGGGGACGGAAACCTCTTCCATTGTTACCGTTGCGCCCAAAGTGTGATGATTGCGCAGGAAATCACGTGGAGCCTGATTTGCACCGTTGTTGACGCCCACAAGCATCCACTCGTTTGCTTTGAGTGAAGCAAGCGCCGTTGTGAGGTAGTCGTTGCTTGCCAATGCCGTTCCCGTGGGGTTGTCGGCATCGTAGTACTTGCCGTCTGCACCGTTGTACACACGCACGATTTTGTTTTCGGCATCCATTACTATTGCAGCGCCGTAACCGTTGGCAAATCCCAAAGTGCCGGAAAATTCCGTGGTGAAAACATACCAATCGTAGTCGGCAGCCGTTGCCGTCGTTGTGTTGATTGCCACCTTTTCGGGATTGAACTCTATTGTGTCTTCGCCGACGGCAATTTCTACGGAAACTTTTTCAAAAGCAAAACCTGTGAGGGTTGCAACTTCTCCGCAATAGGCTTTGGCACCGTTTACGCCACGCAAACTCAATGCGAACGTGCGGGGACTGTTCGCACCGTTTGTTCCGTCGTTGGGGAAGATGATGAGCAATTCTTCCGCCCCGAGTTCGCTGAATGCCACCGTTGCGTAGTTTGACGTTGTGAACGTCAGCGGATCCGTAGACTTTCCGTCCACAGTGTAGAAGCCTCCGTTTGCGCCGTCGTAAATTTTTACAAGTGTTCCGTACTTGTCAAGCACTATTGCCGCACCGTGGCTGTTGGTTTCCACCTGTCCGTCATACGATTTGTCAAAGATAATCATGGAATATCTCGAAGCCGTGGACGCATCCACAGTTCCGTTGTAGATCCATGTTCCTTCCGCAGCCGTGAAGGAGGTGTCGTCGATTACTATTGTTTTGTCGTCTTTGGGTTTTTCGTCAAATTTGACGTCGGTGAGCGTAACCGTCTTGCCGATTGAGCCGTCGGTACGCAAACCCAATGCGAACGTGCGGGGACTGTCCGCACCGTTTGTTCCGTCGTTGGGGAAAATGATGAGCGTTTCGCCCTCTTCAAGTTCGCTGAATGCCACCGTTGCGTAGTTGTTTCCGTTGAAGGTTACAGAGGACGCTTTTCCGTTTTCGTCGTAGAAACCGACGTAAGCACCGTCGTACACCTTTACAAGCACACCGTACTGATTGACAACGACGGCAGCACCGTAGCCGTTTACCGTTACTTCGCCGGGATAGGACTTGTTGAAAACAATCATCGAGTACGTGGGCGCCGTAGCAGCCGTCATAGCAGTGTTGAATGCGTACTTGTCTTCCGCAGCCGTGAAGGATTTTTCACCCACTGTGAATGTGTAAGTCTTTGCCTCGAAGGTAATTCCCGGCAATGCCATTTGTCCGCCGATGGTGCGGTTGGAATACAAGAATGAACGGGAAACATTGCCTGTGATGTTGGGGGCAATTACCACGTATTCGCCGTCCTGTCTGGAATTGAATGCTTCCAAAGCATAGCCTGCTGCGGTGCACTTGGATGCATCCTGAATTCCCGTGGGATTTTCGGCGTCGAAGTACTTGGCACTAACACCGTCGTAGATACGCACTATTTTTCCGAAACGATCCACAACAAAGGCTTCGCCGTAGCCGTTGCTGAAATTGATTGTGCCTTCGTATTCCGGCGTGAAGATGATGAACAGATACTTGCCCACCACCGTGAGGTCTTGGTCCACCGCTACGCTTGTGGGAAGCATCTTGATGGAGTTGTCGTTTACCTTGACTTCCACTACGTCTTCCGTAACTTCCACAATGCGTGTTGCCGTGGCGATATTGCCCTGTGCGTCCGCTGCGGAAATGGTAACCGTGTATTCGCCGGCAGTGTTGATGTCGAAACCTCCGTCGTCGGCAACCGTTACCGTAACGGCGGTATCGTCGGAAATTTCAAAGGTGCCGTTGTCGTCCTTGGCGGTAACGCCTGTGAGTACTTCCGTGTTGAGCGTGAAGGAGGCGTCGGATATTGCGGCATACACCGTTGTGTCTGTACCGGAAATTGTGGGTGCCTGGTCGGCATATTCCGTGATTACCTGCTGTTCGTCCACCCAAAGCAAACGCACTACGTTGCCGTAAGCGTAAATTACGTTGTAGTTCATGAAACCACGTCCGTCGGTATCTGCAGTTGTTCCTGCGTAACCGGATTGAATTACCACAGCGTAACCGCCTGCCGGTATCACCATGTTTTGAGCAAATGCGCTGGAAACGGAAACTTCTTCGTTGTCGATTTCCATTGTAGTAACGCCGGAAGAACGAACGGGATTTTGCTGGTTCATCAATCTGCTGTTGGCGCCGTCTCTTCCTTCAATTACCACGCCGTTTGCCGTAAGTATTGCCGAACAGCCGTAGCCGCCTGCCACATTGAGTACGATTTCGCCGTCGCTTGTGTTGTGGAACACGCCGCTGCGAGCAACGTCGTAGTCGGTGTCGGCGGAAAGTTCAACGTACAGCGAATGTTTGAAACTGATGGTTACGCCTTCCCATTTGGCTTCGCCCAAAAGGTTTTGACGCACTTCCAATGCAAGTGCCGAAAGTGCCTGATTTACGGTAACCGTTCTTGTTGCGGTGGCTTCCAAACCGAACTTGTTTGTTGCCTTGTAGGTGATTGTGTACACACCCTCTGTGTCCGCATCAAAGTCGTCATCGTCGAAAATGATGAGCGTCGGGTTGTCGTCTTCCGCATCCGTTACCGTAACGCCGAACATAAGGTCAATTTCGTCACCGGCATTTATCTCTATTTCCGTGGGATTGACGCTTATTTGCGGAGCGGCGTGTTGCACTTCGTGCCCCGGGCATTTGTCGGCACACACGGGATCGGTACAGTCGGGATCCGTACACTTACCGCAAATGGGACACACATGCTCACACTCGTGTTTGTCGCATGCGACAAGTCCCAGTGCCAAAACCATTACGACAGCCAGAAGAACAGCCACAATAAGTTTTCTCTTTTTCATACTTAACCTCCGTTTTTTTTATTTTAGATGCCTTAGTCATCTTAAAAGTCTTGTTTTCAGTTGCTGATTTGTTGCACTTTTGTTACTTTGGTGTTGATACCCCTTGTACGTATCGGGCAAATGTGCCACAACACACTGCACATTTTGAAAATTTTGCCTTTTGCTTCACTGCTTGGACGCATTGACGCACAAAACGCAATACGTCATGTTGAAATTGACACTGTCCGAAGTTTTGCCGTTGACAACACTTTCGGGTGCTGTGGTTCGATGTTGTTTTCAACGCTTTTTGCGTTTTATCAACACTACCGCCACCACTGCGCCTGCAATCACCACAACTCCGCCTGTAACGCCCAAAACAACGGCAAGAGTGTTGTTAGGTTGCTCGGGAGGGGTGGGCTCGTCGTCGGGCTGAATGGGTTTGTCGTCTGGTTCCGTTATCGGCGGATTGGCAATTATCCCGTCTTCCGTTACCGTGGGACGGCGGTTGTCCTCTTCGGGATTCCAATCTCCGTCGGCTATCAGTTGAAGAGAAATTTTGGTGTCCAACAAGTCGATAAGTTGATTGAGTTGTTCCGTTATTCTTTGGCGTGAGTATCCTTTTGCAAAACTGCTTGCCGAGGACACCGCCTCTTTTACCGCCTGCTGTATTTTGAAAATGTCGACAGCGGAAGACGCCGTCATTTGCTGAATTTCCGCAAAGGTTTCGGCAAGTTGCTGACGTTGTTCCGTCGTCATTCCCCCTGCAGGAATATAGATACGCTGCGCTTTGTCGATAATGTCGTCAAAGTAGCCTTTAAGCACCTTGTCGACGGAGGCGTGAGGCAACACGGCTTGTTTGGAATTGACTCCCGACAGCAACGCCTGCTGTACGTCGTCGTGTCCGATAATCTGCGTGGAACAGAAGATAACGTAACCGTTTGCGCCTGCGCTGTAGGACGCTTCGATGTGTTCTTTGTTTTGCCATGCGGGCAAACCGCTGTAGGATGTTGCAAGCCCCGAATAGTAATAGCAGTTGTTGCCTGCAAGCAAAATCATTTCGTTTACCCGTGTGAGCACGTCGGATGCGTCGTTGTAGTACGCCATGGGTGTGGCAATATCTATCCAACCGTTGGTGAACCAAGATTGCCAATCTTGTTTTTTGGCATCCTTAGATTCCGAAAGGGATGCAAAAACGGCGGTGGACAGCATTATGTTTTTTGTGTCTTTTACTTCGTTTTTTATTCGGCGTACGAACTCCGTCACTACGTCGGTGCGGTACTGAACCCATTCGTTGTAGTTGGCGTCAACGGTTTGCTGACTGCCCATGTACTGTATGTCGAAAAGTTGACGGAATTTGTTTGCCATTTTTTCTCTGTCGGCAAGTTGAGCGGCAGAGAAAGTAAGTCCTTTCTGCTCGTAAAAGCCTTTCATTGCCGCCATTGTGTAGCCTGTATCCTCGGCAAAATCGGAAACGGGATAACGAATGTAATCCAGGTTGAGCCCCACCACTTGCGGAACTTTTTCAAACAAGTCGTTGTAGTAGGCAATGAGGGTATCCTGAACTTCCTTGTTGGCGGGATCGATGAAAATGTAGGCACCGCCTTCGTTTCTTTGATAGATTGTGCCGTCGTCGTTGTACAGCAGCCAATCGGGATGGTTTTGTATTACTTCCACCGTGTTGAGAGTGCCTACGTAGAAATTTTCCACCCATGCATGCACTTCGATGCCGTACTCGGCACAGCATGCGGCAAACGCAGAAAGATAGTCGTTGTAGACAATGTCGCCATTGGCGTAACTTTCGGAAAGTTTGGAATTGTAGGGGAAATCCGCCACATCGCTGCGGAATGTGGAATAGCCGTTGTACAACGTTTCCACAAACACAAGGTTGATGCCGATTTCACGGTAGGTGCTGATGTTTTGCTCTATTGCCTCGTAGGTCATTTCGACGGGTCTGTGCCACACCGCCCGTGCGGAAACGGGACGGCTTTCGGCAGAAGCAGTGATGAGTTGCTGACGCAGACGCTCTATCTGCAACTGACTGTCGTTGTAATGCATAAGCAAACTCAGGCGTCTTTCGGGTGTGAGTCCTTCCTCTTCCAATGCCGCTTCAATGTCCTCTTTGACTACTTGCAGGCTTTGCAATTCCACCTGAACCTGCTCGATGCAACTGTTTAACAGGTCGGTGTCCAAATCGTACAGCATGTTCATTTTACTTTGCGCATTGTTCACCGCACTGTTGACGCTGAGCACCAGATTTTCGTAGTAACTGTTGAGCGTTGTGGATATCGAATAGGTTTTGTTTTCCTCGTCAAGTTGCACCGTTGCGCCCAAAACAATGTTGGAACGAATGAAATCTCTTCCCGCTCCGTGTCCCGAAATTACGTAACCGTTCTCGGGAATTTTGGACACGTTGACGTTCATTTCCACAACAACGCCGTTGGCGTCCACTGCCGCTTCGTAGCCGTAAATGTTGGTGCCTGTGCCAACGGAACCGTTGTAACTCCAACCGTATTTGTAGATTATCGTTTGGTTTTCGCCACGGTAGGCGGGGAAAGGTGAAGTTTCCGTTTCCATGCCTGCGGGGTTTTGCTGCGGTGTGGGGTTGACAAAATCGTACTCGCCGTATACCGTTCCTCCGAAACGTATAAAATCGAAACCAACCATTTTTACGTGATCGTTGACGCTGAACAGTTCGTCCCTTACCAACAGTTGACGGAATCCCTCGCCGTAGGCACTGAGCACAAAACTGTTGTCGGGAATGTCCGAACCGGAATCGTCGCCCATTCCGAAGTTGCGGAAGGAAGTTACCACAAAGGTGTTGAGGTCAAAATCGTACTCGCAGGTCATTTCCGTTCCGAAAACGTTTGTTCCCGTTTTTGAGCCGAATTGATAGTCGTAGTACACCACCATGGGTGCGGAACGTGTGGTGTTGGTGTTGTCAACTACCACACGGTGTGTGGATGACTCCACCGCTTTGGTGGCTATGGTAACTTTGTTTCCTCCAAGCGTTACCGTGTCGCCGATTTCGGCAAAGTCGGCGTACATATCCTTGCGCAAAGAAAGCACAAAACCGCCGACGGGTATGTAGGTGGTGCCGTCGCCGTTGGCGTTTATTTTGGTTACCGTAAAGGTCGAACCGGACGGCTCGCACACGTATTCCACCACATTGCCGACACGTCCCGTGGTTGTGTCGGGATACAGCGGCGTGTACATTACCGAATCCGTAGCGCCGACGTTTTCGTACCGTATCTCATAACGGTTGAGGTAGCCCGACGCCGAATCCTCGAAGTAGTCCACAGGGTCGGACTTGATGTCGTTTATTGTTTTGTCGCCTGCCGTTACGGAAATGTCCCTGACCGTAACGTCCCTGATGTACTCGCCCTCGGCATAGGCGGTGGAATACACTGCCACAAGTCCGAAAACAGAGGACGCCAACAGAACAAAACATATTATCAATGATGCCGTGAAAACTTTTTTCATTGTTTACCTCTTTTTTTCAAGGCTTTCGCCAAAACAAAACCTGCCACTACGCCGACAAACAAAATACAAAGTGCAATTCCCACCAAGGGCAGAATGTCGTTGCCGTCGTCGGACGGCGGATTGTCGGGGGGAGTCTGGCTGTCTCCGCCGCTTGGCGATGTTTCGTTGCCGTCGTCGGAAGTTGACGTGTAGAAAGTTTCAACACCTTTGACGGCATCCCTTCCGCACCTCACCTCGACGCAGCGTTGCAACGGACGCAAAATCTGCAGTGCCGCTTGCGCATTATTTGCAGATACATACTGCGTCAGATTGTACTCGACAAGCAGATTGAGCGCTCCTTTTATTTCGTCGGCAGACTGTCCGCCGCAAATTGCTTCCGCTTCCTTTTGGAAAAGTTTTACTTTGTCGGCATTTTCCTTTCCCTCCTCGGCAAGGGCGGAAAACCGTTGCGTCAATTCCGTCAGCACTGTTTTGACGGTAAAATCGGTAACGCAATGGGGAAGGGTGGAATGCACACTGCCGAAATTGCTTTGCAAAACATCGGAATAGTCGTTTTGGAAAAACGTCTTTGCCGAATCGAACAGTACAAATCCGTCGGCTCCGGCAACGTCGCTTGCGTTTATTTGCGCCAGCAACTCTTCCTGACTTTGATTGTGATAGGTGGCGTACAGCCCCGTGTAGCAAAAACAGTTTTTGCACTTTTCCATCATGTCGGAAACGGCGGATTGCACCTGCGACGCCTCGTAGTAGTACACCATAGGCGTTACAATGTCGATAAAGTCATTTTCCAACCAGGTGGATATATCCTGTTTTTTTGTGTTGTAGGTTACCTGAAAATCGGGGAAAATCGCCGTGGACAACATTGCCGTGGGGTGTTTTTCATTCACCATGTCAAACACCTGTTGGACAAATCCGGTAACAATTTCCGCACGGAACTTTGTCCAGTCGTTTTGAAGATTGTTGCTGTTTAGCAAACTTATAAATTGATTGATCGTGCAGTTTTGCGGCAAATTCAGCCCGTATCGAGAAGAAAACTGCTGCATTGCCGTTGCCGTGAAACCTGTGTCGTCGCCAACGGAAGAAACGGGATAACGAATGTAATCCAGATTGAGTCCCTTTACCTGCGGAACTTTTGTCAGCAATTCATCGTAGAAATCCACCAAAAACTGCCTTACTTCGGCATTGGCAGGGTCCAAAAATATGTAGCCTCCGCTTTCCTTGCCCTCCGTCTGGCGGTAACCGCCGTTTTGTGCCGTAAGCAACCAATCGGGATAGTACCTGACAAAATTGTTTTCGTCGCTGACGCCTATGTAAAAGTCCTGAACCCAGGCGTGAACTTCTATTCCACGTTTTTCCGCTTCGGAGGCAAACGCCGTCAGGTAGTCGGGGTAGTCGCCGTATTGAAACTGCTCAAATCCTTTGTAGTACTGCACACGGTTTGTTTTGAACACCGTCATTCCGTGATAGAAAGTTTCCAGAAACACCATGTTGATGCCTGCGTCGGCAAATGTGTCCAACACTTCGCACAAACCTTGCAGTGTGGTTTCCTTTCCGGAAACGTTGGGACGGTGCCACACGCCTCTTGCGTGGACGGCATTGTCTGCGACTGAGGCGGAAGCAACTGCCTGTTGATGTGTTTTGAGATTTTGCATAAGCACTCCCGAAAATAACAAAATCAAAAGGGCAAAAATTGTCACAACTCTTCTACTATTCATTGTTTTCCCTCGCTGTCAAATCCACCTCGAACATACGCTTCCAGGGCATCCGACACCGTGCGATTTTGTACTTTTTTGCAACTTGGGGAAAGTTTTTGCCAACAAACAGTTGCAACCGATCTTTTACCGTTTTTGCCACCTGTCCGTTTTTTCCGCCTGCATTGAAGTAGTTGTACCTGCCTTTAAGACTTGCCGTAACCTCTTTTCTTACGTAACCGCAATAGCCGACATCCTCGAAAAGTCTTTCTGCCAGAAACAGGTTTTGCCACCTGTTTTTTCCGAAAAGCCACACAAACACAGCCTGACAAATTACCGTGCCCAACGTGTTTGACGAAGTGTTCCAACCTGCGTAAGCGGAAAGGTCGAAAAAGTCTGTTTTTTCCGTTAGCATTTGCAACAACTGCAAATCTCCTCCGTTGCAATATGCCCCGTCGGCAAGCGCAGTGACCTTTTTTTCCTGCACGCTTTTTACTATTTCACTGCAAAACAGCGGAAGATTTCTGCGTGCATAGCCTTCGGAAGGAATTTCCGTAGCCTCCACCGGCTGAGATGCAGGATAGTTCAAAAACAAATTTATGTCGCCGTCGCCCTCCGTCATTACTCCGCCCGCAGTTGCAATTTGCAAAGGCAATGTGTCTTTGAGCGGTCTGTCTTCGTACAGAGGTACAATTTCCGGATTGTTGGGGTGGGCGTAGAAACAGCAAAACTTGGGCGTTACGCCCATGTGATTGACTACCGCTCTTGCAAGAAGAGTCATCCCCACTTCGTCGGCACCTGGGTACATTGCCACGTCGTCAAAGCAATTTTTCTCTATTTCTGCTTTGATAAATTCCCTGTCCATGGTGGTGAATCCGTACACGGCGGAATCGTCCTGCGGAATGACCAAAAAATCTATTGTCTTGTGCAGTTGCCCTATTGCTTTGACAAGCATTTTTCTGTTGACGGCACGTCTTTTGAGATAGTCGTCAATATATTGCGCCGTTTTGTTTTGATATTCTTCCAGCAAAATTTCCTCTTGCGGCGTCAGTATTCCCAACTGCTTTTTGTGCAACGCCTGCCCCGTCAGAAAAATTTCCCGTCCGCAAGTTTTGTAGTAGGAAGGTTCCTCGTCGTCGCTGGAATAACAGGGACAGCGCATTATCAAGGCAAATGCGTAAATTTTCAGGGAAGGATTGATACATTTTATCTTATTCAGCACGTCCAACCGTTTTGTCAGTTGCTCCTCCGAAAGATTGTGCAACCGTGAAGGCACAATTCCGCCGTACAAAAGCATATCCAACGACAAAATCAAGTATTGCGCTTTTGCCGCACTGTCCGACAAAAATTTTTCCACCTTGGAAAAATCCGCAGGCTTCTTTTTTTCGCCCAGAACGTCGGGTGTCGGTTTGATGAATCTGACAGGACTGCCTTTGGCTATTCGTTGTGCAAAACAGTAGTTGCACGGTCTTTCGTCAAGAGGAAGGTAGGCTACGGACAATGTTTTCATTGCAGTTTCAACGCTCCGTTAAGTCGCTGTGTGATTACTTTTGGTCTGGTTATTGCCGAACCGACCACCACCGAATAAGGATTGATTTGCGAAATAATTTTCATGTGTCCGCTTTCAAAAATTCCCCCTTCGGCAATCAACTTGGCTTTTGAAAGACATTTTTTGCACTCCCGCATAAAGTCAAAATCGGGAAGAAGGGCATTTTTCGTTTCTGCCGTGTAACCTCTCATTGTTGTTGAAACGTAGTCGAAACCCAATTTTTCGGCATTTATGGCATCTTCTACCGTGGCTACGTCCGCCATAAGTTCCCTGTTTCCGCAATTTTGCCTGGCGTAACGGTACAGTTCTTCCAGACTTTCTCCGTTGGGACGCAAACGCAACGTTGCATCCATGCAAATTACGTCGCAAGGTACTTTCAGCAACCTGTCTACATCGGCTTTGGTGGGCGTGATGTAAATTTCACTGTCGGGATAGCATTTTTTCACAAGACCTATTATCGGAAGGGAAACTTCCTTTTTGATGCTTTCCACATCGTCGCACAGCGCACGTATGCCGCACGCTCCGCCCTCTTTGGCTGCCTTGGCAAACAAATGCATGATTCCGTATCCGTACAGCGGTTCTCCCTCGACTGCCTGACAAGATACAATCAATCCTCGTTTCAATACGCTCATAATACTCCTCTCACGCTACTCTTTAATGTATTTGCCGATGAAATTACACTCTTACACAATTATTATACTTGCGCAAATATGCGATGTCAATATGGTTTTCAAAAAATTATGGTAATTTTGAAAACTTTTTTCACATCACAAAAAAGTGAAAATAACGTAAAAACTAAAATGTTCACGACACAAAAACTCAAATTAAAGTACCGCCAAAACAAATTGTTGTAACTGTTCTTGCCTGCACTGCTTGCAACGAAAGTTTCGCACATTAAGTGCATTGCTGATTTTTGCGGTGGTGTTTCGAAAAAGTTTACACCCATAAAAAGTACTGCTAAAACAAATTATTGTAACGGTGGTCTGCACCGCTTGCAACGAGGGTTTCGTGCATTAAAGTGCATTGCTGTTTGTTTGGTGGCGTTTCGAAAAAATTTGCACCCAAAAAACAATGTGTGCCTTTGCACGAAAAACGTAAAAACAAAAGGCAAACCGAAAAACACGGTTTGCCTGTAAACCTGCGAATGTTATTTCAAAATTACTGTTTTTATTTCAAAAGGAGAAAACTGCAACTGTGCGCAATCTTCGCCCAATACGGCAAGGGTATCTTCCATAATATTGCAGGAAACAATTTGTTTTCCCGCAGCCCTTACCGTTGCGGAGGCACTTCCGCCAAGACACTCGTACAGGCGCAAAACGGTGCCTTGCTTTTCGCCGAACTTGATAGTTTCCGTAACTACCGAACCGTCGGACACCACTTCAAACGGCGGATGCAGATTCTGACGTGCTGTGGATATCGGCAAATGACTGAAACAGTAGGCATGGCAAACCGTTTCCATTGTTAAATCGCCCGTGTGAGGCAACAGTGCGTAACGGAAAGTGCTTTCCCCCACGTCGCCACGTGAGTCGGGATGAGTGCCGCTTTTGTGAAGAGTGAGCCCCATTTTTCCGCCGTTGCAGGAAACGCCGTATTTGCTGTCGCTTAGAAGGGAAAGTCCGCAGTTTTTTTCCGACAAATCCGTCCACTTGTGCGAGCACACTTCAAACTTTGCAATGTCGCTTTTGTCTTGCGGAAAGCAGTTTCTTTCCACAAAACCGAACTGTGTTTCGCATCTGTAACGTTGCGCAAAAAGCGTTGTGTCGAAATAGGTGCGAACAACGGTGTGCGTGTCGTAGAAACAAAGCCTGTTTTCAAACTCCACCAAAGGCGTGTCGGCTCGGAATTTGATGTCGGTGTACAAAAGAGATTTTTCCGTCAGACGGTACACCGCACGCACCACAAGCAAGGTTGCTCCCACGGAAAAAACGTCCTGACGCAGAAATTGTGCGTCTTTTTCCTTCAGCACGTAGTCGGCGTCAATGTCCCAGTTGTCGTAGATGTAGGGGACGTCCTCGGCGCAACGTACAACGTTGAAGCCCTTTTTGACGTACTCTCTGTCTTTGTACACCAACGAAACCAGCACGCCGTTTTTCAATTTGGCTGTCAGTTGCGGCGTTGTTACGTTTTCTCCGTCAAAGCAAAATCCGCCTTTATCCGCCACCTTTTTACCGTAGCCGTACGGTGCAAATTGATAGGACGCAACGGTTCGTTTTTTCCCGAACAAGTCGATGTAACTTTGTCCTGTGGCGGAAGGCAAAACTTCCCGTCTTTTGAAAGGAAGTGTGTTGAAATAGCGTTTTGCACCCTTTCCCGACATGTATTCTTTTGCCTCTTTCAACGCTTTTTTCAACTGCGCAAGAGCGACGTCGCTTGCCTGCGCAATGGCTGTACCGGGAAGAATGTCGTGAAATTGGTTGAGCATCAGCACGTCGTACCAACCGTCGGTGAGATTTTTTGCCTGTTTGTCGTCGGCAAAAACAGACACCGCCTCGGCATCGTGCAACGCCTCTTCCAAACGTCTGTTGCACTGTTTCAGACTGTGATTTGTCGTGTACGTGCCACGGTGCAATTCCAAGTACAGTTCTCCGAAATAGGTCGGCAACTGCTGTTCCGACAGTTTTTTCATAAAATCCGAAACAGTTGTGTGTCTTACCTCGGCTTTTTTGCAGTTGTACTGCGTGTGAATGGCACGTTTTACCATTTCTTCGGAGGGGCCTCCGCCGCCGTCGCCAAACCCGTACGCCATAAGCAAACAACGGCTTTCGCTTTTGTCCGCAACGTCGTCAAGACGCTTTTGCACCGCTTTGTCGTCCACCCATGTGTGTATTGTGTTGAAGTGGACCGTTACCGTGCTGCCGTCGATGCCCTTCCACAAAAAAGATTCGTAGGGGAAACGGTTGGTGTCGTTCCAACTGAGTTTTGTGGTGAGAAAGTAGGAAACGTCGGCAAGTTTCATTATTTGCGGTAACGCTGCGGAATAGCCGAAAGTATCGGGTAGCCAAAACGTATCCGACTGATAGTGAAATTTTTCCCGCAGATACAACTTGCCACGCAAAAACTGACGGCAAAACGCCTCCGCACCGGTGAGATTTCCGTCGCACTCCACCCAAGTGGAGCCGTTTGTTTCCAACCTTCCTTCGGCGACAAATTTTTTGACCTTTTCAAACAAGACGGGGTCGTCCTCCTCCACCCATTTAAGATACAGCACGGTGGAAAGAAAAAATTTGTAGTCGGGATGCCTTTCCAACAAAGTTACGGCGTTGGAAAGTGTGCGCATAAGTTTGCGTCGTGTTTCTTCTACCGGCCAAAGCCATGCCGTATCGAGATGACTGTGCCCGATGATGCCCACAAAGGGAAGTTTATCGGCTTCGCCGAAGTAGCCGTCAAGTATTTCCGTTGCTTTTTGTATGTCCGTTTCATTCGGGCGTTGCTGTTTCATCGAAAGCACTTCAAAAAGGCGCAAATACACCTTTTGCATTTCCGCAATACGGAAGCCGTCTTTCTCCGATTGGTACCGACTGTTGAAAAGCGCAAGTTTTTGGCAAAAATCGTACAGCGGCAGATACATTTCTGCAATGCCCGCCTCCTCAAAAGGTCTGTCGGGATACAATCCGTCAAGGGAAAACGTGGATGTGCCGTCGTAGGGCATTGTTCCCGGTATCGGGTGGGAATAATATGCCTCTAACGTTACCCTGTCGCCGTTGTTGAGCGTTGAAGGCAAAAAGTATCGGTGAATACGACTTGGTGCGTCTGCAGCATGCGCCACGAAATCCAACATTCCCGCCTTTTCGCCGTTTACGCACACAAGGTGTTCCGTTGCGCCGGTGTCGGCATAAATGCAGTATTTTTTGCCCTGCTCCACTCCGCTTACGGTGAAAAGGAAATTGCCCGTGGCAAAATCTTTTCCCCAACGGAAGCCTTTGCGCACCTCACGCACGTTGCCCTTTTGTTCAAAAAACACCCGTTGCGGTAACCTTGTGAAAACAAATGGAAAATACACCTCACAAAGACGGGAAACCTTGCTTACAAGACGGTCTGTCTGCTTACCCTGCAACATATTTACCTCCGTTACATGGATTTGTTGGCAACGGAACTCGCCGCCCTCATGGTACGTTCGTAAGCGTCGGGACCGAGTTTTTCGTAGATGGCGTTGTACAGAACGTTTACTATGTAAGAAATGGAAACTATCGTGGAAACGGAACCTCCCTCATAGGCGGCTTCACGTCGGGTGGAAAACAGCACGTAATCGGCATATTTTGCAAGAGGCGAATGGTCGTAACATGTTATTACCACTATTTTCACCCCGTTTTTCTTGGCAATTTCCGCCACGTCGATGATGTCCTTTGTACTTCCCGAAACACTGATGAGAATTACCACGTCCCTTTCCGTCATGTTGCTGGCAATCATTGCCTGCAAGTGAGAGTCGGGCGTTGCCGTTACGCTTATTCCGATGCGGGCAAGCACGTTGCTGACTTCCATTGCCGTTATTGCGGAATTGCCCACGCCGAAAGCACCTATCTTGTTTGCGTTTATCATGAGTTGTGCAATTTCCAAGCAACGGTCGTAACTCAGACTGCGGGAAGTTTCCGTTATTGCGTCCGTCATTTGCAAGGCGACACGCTTGACCACACTGTTTACGGCGGTGCTGTCCACCATGCCCAATTCCTGACTTAGACTGAGTTTGAAATCCTGAAAGCCGTTGTACCCCAACTTCTTGCAAAAACGCACCACCGTGGCTTCGGCAATTTTAAGACGTGCGGAAAGTTCCGTTATGGAAAGATAAATCAACTCTCCTTTGTCGATTTTCAACAAACCGTCGATAAGTTTCCGTTCCGTTTTTGTGGCAAGATCCTTTATTGCCAACACACGGTCAAATGCTTTGCCTACCATAAGCACCCCTCTTTTTCGGCGGGTAACCTGCACCCGCAAACGATATTTCCCGTCAAAAAGGAACAAATCGTTTCATTGTTTTTTTTCAATTTTAATACATAGCAAAATCGGTGTCAATAGTTATTTTGACGGGCTGTCGGTGCATGCAATGAAAATTTCAATTTAACGTAACATTTTTGTGGCAGAAAATAATTAGAAAATTTTTTGTCAGACGTACCGACTCCGCCACAAAAACATTGCGGTACCTTAAAGCGGATTTTATAATAACTTATCAAAAATAAAAAAAATTATTTGTTGTTTGTTTATTGTACGGCACAAATCGTTTGGTGTTATTTAGAAAAAGTGGTAAAATATCTTGCAGAGGTCAAAAAAAGATGAAAAACAGCGGAATTGTGGAAAGACTTAATATCGCAAAAAAACAGCGTGGACTGACTTTGCAGAAACTTGCAGAAAAAAGTCAGTTGACGGTGGGCACCGTAAATAAAATTATGAGCGGTGCGCTTTTGGACATAAAGATGGACAAGTTGCAGAAACTTGCAAAAGCGCTTGACGTTACCACCGAATATCTGATGGGCAACGAAAGCAACCAACAGATATCCGACACCCCGACGGTTGCGGAAACGCACTACTTGGGTCTGGTGAAAATTGCCTGCGTTTCGCCGCAAGTGCGTGTTGCAGATTGCGTTTACAATGCGGAAAAAATTGTGGAAGGCGTAAACAAGGCGGTGAAAGACGGAGCAAAAATCGTGCTTTTTCCCGAATTGAGCATTACAGCCTACACATGCGGCGACTTGTTTTTTCAGCGCACGTTGAGGCAATCCGCCATTGACGGACTGCGCATTGTTTGCCAAAAAACGGCAAAAACGGACGCCGTTGTTGTAGTCGGTTTGCCTCTCGTCAACAACACGGGCAAACTTTTCAATGTTGCCGCAGTGCTTTTTCACGGGGACATTTTGGGAATTGTGCCCAAAACCAACCTGCCCAACTACAACGAATTTTACGAAAAACGCTTCTTTTCCCCTGCAATAGAGGAAAATTCCTTTGTGGAAATTGACGGCAAAAACGTGCCTTTCGGAACGGACATTATTTTTGAAAACACGGCGCATCCCGACGTGCGTTTTGCCGTGGAAATTTGTGAGGACCTGTGGGTGGCAAACTCGCCCTCTTCACGACACACAGGGGCGGGCGCAACGCTTATTCTCAACTTGTCGGCAAGCAACGAACTTGTTACCAAAAGCGACTACCGCAAAAAGATGGTGGAAATTCAATCTGCCAAAACGGGTACCGTGTACGCCTACTGCTCGTCGGGCGACGGCGAATCAACCTCCGACGTGGTGTTTTCCGCACACAATATTATTTGCGAAAACGGATTGGTCATTGCCGAAAGCAAACCCTTTGAAGGAGGGTACGCCATTGCCGAAGCCGATTTCGGTTTCATCGAAAACGAGCGCGCTCGTATTTCGCAAAACAAATTTTATTCACACTACGTTACCGTGAAATACAACCTTCCCGTCAACGACAAACCCACTCGTGTGTACGACAGAAACCCATTTGTGCCCAAAGACAAACAGCAACTTGCAGAAAGATGCGCCCTGGCGTTGAATATTCAGTCCCACGGATTGAAAAAACGTCTGCTTCACACGCATGCCGACAAACTTGTGCTGGGCGTGTCGGGCGGAAGCGACAGCACGCTGGCATTGATTGTGTGCAAACATGCCCTGGAACTGTGCGGAAGAAAGGCGGATGACATAATTGCCGTAACAATGCCCTGCTTCGGCACGTCGCAACGCACGCTGGACAATTCGCTGGCTTTGGCAAAGGCATTCGGTGCTACTTTACGCAAAATTGACATTTCCGCAGCGGTAAAACAACACTTGCAGGACATCTCGCACGACTTGTCCGTTACCGACACAGCCTACGAAAACGCCCAGGCACGGGAACGCACCCAAGTACTTATGGACGTTGCCAACAAAGTCAACGGTATTGTGGTAGGCACGGGAGATTTGTCCGAAGGAGCGTTGGGCTGGTCTACATTCAACGGCGACCACATGTCTATGTACAACGTAAACGGCGGTATTCCCAAAACGTTTGTGCGTGCGTTGATTGCCCACGAGGCGGCAAATTCGTCGGCGAAAATAAGAAAAATACTCAACGACGTGCTGGACACGCCCATAAGTCCGGAACTATTGCCCCTAAAAGACGGGGAAATTGCACAGGTTACGGAAGACATTGTGGGACCTTACCAACTGCACGACTACTTTTTGTTTATGCTTTTGCGCAAGGGCTTTTCACCCTCAAAAGTGTTTGAACTTGCAAAACTTTCCTTCAACGGAATTTACGACCAACAGACAATTTACAAGTGGCTGGAAAAGTTTATCAGAAGATTTTTCTCACAGCAATTCAAACGTTCCTGCCAGCCCGACGGGGTTAAGGTCGGTACAGTGGACCTTTCCAAAAACAATTTCCGCATGCCTTCCGACGCCTGCTGCGACAGTTGGCTGGAAAACCTTCGTCAGGTGAAAACGGGGTGGTAAAATGAGAATGCGCCACAAAAAACATCTGGACGAACGTCTGGAAAGGTGCAAAAGCGTGCTTTTAGACAGAGAAAAAGAGGATTTTTACTCTTTGAATGCCCAACAGCGCAACTTTATTGCCGATTTGAAAGCAACTTTCGGAAACGACAACCCCGTTGTGCTGGAAATAGGCTGCGGCAAAGGTAACTTCGCCATTACATGCGCCAAACGCTTTCCGCAATTAAATTTTGTTGCCGTGGAAAAACTAAGTAACGTCATTGTCGTGGCATGCGAGCAAGCCATTGCGTCAAAAACGGAAAACCTGCGTTTTCTCAACTGCTCGGCGGAAAATTTACTTTGTTTTTTGCCACAGCACAGCATAAGCGAAATTGTTCTCAATTTTTCCTGTCCCTTTCCAAAAAAGACTTACGCCAACAGGCGTCTAACGCACGCCGCTTTTTTGGAAAAATACAAACTGTTGCTGACGGAAAACGGATTTATACGCCAAAAAACCGACGACATCGACTTTTTTGAATTTTCTTTGGAACAGTACAGAAAATGCGGTTTCACTGTGAGCGACATCACCTACGACCTGCACTCGGAACAGACGGAAAACATCGTTACCGAATACGAAAGTAAATTTGTGCAAATGGGAAAGAAAATCTGCGCTTGCACCGCACGAATGGAAAGACAATGCTAGATTGTCGCAAAAATACAACACCGTATTAAAAAAATTGTACACAGCGTCGTTTTTCACGTCCACCGTAAGTTTTGAAAAAGCGCCGAAAGTTTTTGACGCTTCACTTAACAACTACATTTGCAAACACTAAAAGAACAGTACTGCACTACTGTTCTTATTTTATTTTTAATACCGTCGTTGCCACGATTTCTCGTTTGCAACAGTGATATTTTTACATTTTTCAAATGCAAAAATTGTTGCTTCTGTTTTATTTTTGAAAATAACGTTGACTTTTTTCACTTAATTATCTATACTGTAATATAGTAACGGGAGATTTTGACGTATTAAAGTTACAAAACAGGCTACACGAAACTCCTACACAGATTACAAATAACTTTGGAGGCGCCAAAAATGAAAGGAACTGTAAAATGGTTTAACGCAGGCAAGGGTTATGGATTTATTGCCGGAGAAGACGGTGGCGAAGACGTGTTTGTGCACTTCTCGGCAATTCAGACGGAAGGTTTCAAAACTTTGAAGGACGGGCAAACAGTTACGTTCGATGTGGTAACAGACCCCGAAAACGGCAAGTTGCGTGCTACAAACGTAAAACCCGAATAGCCACCCATTGTAAAACGGCAGAACTCTGCCGTTTTTTTGTGGCAAAAATTTGTTTACAGTACATTTCAACTTTACTGCAAAACGACAAAACCTTGTAATACCCAATAGCAAAGGCACGGAAAACCGTGCCTTTGAGTTTCGGAAAAGGGCATTACGCAGTGGCAGTGTCATCTTCCGTTGTGTTGAGTTGCTTTACTGTGAGATAGGCGTGTACGTTGTTGTTGGGAGTGAATTTCGTTGTATCGACGGAGGAAGACGCCTGCAACGTCAGCACGTCGCCACTGTTCAACGTAACAATTGTACTGCCTGTCTGGGAAATGTTTTGGTCCTGATCGTACACACGGGTTACCGTTGAAGAAGGTATTGCCGTGCCGTTGTTTGCTACCGACAAGGTCAACGTGGATGCAGGGTTTACACTGCCGATAAGCCCGTAGTTAAGTTCGTAGTCGCCACTGTTTTGCACAGTGATGGAATTTGTGCCGTAGGTTACGTTTTTGGAAGGCATTGTCGACGCCAAGGAAAGCGTCGTGTTTGTGGGAGTCAGTGCCACGGACGAAATGTCGGTGGAATACAGTCCGCCGTAGGACGCCAAACCGTTTTCACCTGCAGGTCCCTGCGGTCCTGTTGCACCTTGCGGCCCCTGCGGTCCCTGAGGACCGGTAGCACCCGTCGCCCCCGTTGCACCTGTATCGCCCTTCGGACCTTGCGGTCCCGTAGCCCCCGTTGCACCTGTTGCGCCTTGCGGACCTGTTGCTCCTGTCGCACCTGTGTCGCCCTTTGGTCCTTGCGGCCCCTGCGGACCTACTTCACCTTGCGGACCTTGGGGTCCTTGCGGCCCCTGAGGTCCCTGAGGACCGGTGGCTCCCGTTGCACCAGTTGCCCCCGTTGCGCCGATAGGTCCTTGCGGTCCGATTGGTCCCTGCGGGCCCGTTGCGCCTGGTATGCCCTGAGGACCGGAAAATCCTCTCGGTCCACGTGGTCCGCGCTCGATAATTACAATTTTGTTGCTGTCGCAATTTTTACGATGACAAATGTCTAAATGTGTGCAATCCATAGTTTTGTTCTCCTTGTACATATTGAGTCCTTTTCAAGGCCCTTTACATACTACGGTTTTTAAGCCTTTTGTGTTACTGTTGCAGGCAAATTGTGTCGCATCACATTTGTCTAACGGCACAAACGGCTTTCACCACCGAACAGATTTCTACAAACGGTCCATCAGTTTTCAATGTGTTTAACGGTATTGCTTTGATGAATTGTCAAACTAAGTGCAACAGTTAGAAAGAAAATAGTTGAATAAATCTA
>ERZ825525.121-NODE-121-length-110432-cov-9.634136_pt1 | contig 110432 bp, 95 predicted proteins | sample MGYA00519930_ERZ825525 | MGnify/ENA primary metagenome ERZ825525 (study PRJEB31778, sample SAMEA3449203) | human gut metagenome | biome: human gut; feature: human-associated habitat; material: faeces | place: United Kingdom | collected 2010/2012 ... | reverse complement strand
ATAGTTCCGGTAATAGCCCTTCACTAAAAACTCGTCCGTGATTTTCATGGTGCGGCAGCCGCACGCCACCGAGAATTCGTCCAGACTTGCGGAGTAGGCTATCTTGACCTCCGTGTCGAAAAGGCGGCTCATGTAGGCGGCGTACACGCCCGTGGGAATCCAGCGTTCCCCGAAGTTGAAGTCGAGGTCCTCGAACGGGATTTTCTCCGGCTCGGCTTCTTTCAGAGCCTCCAACGACTGCCTTACTTCCGGCAACCGCTCACTTTCGGGGTTGCCGTCGATCCATGCCTCGATGCGTTCCGCCTTCTCTATCACGTTCCCCGCGATGAACCTGTCCTTTATCTCGTAGCCGGTCACGAGCGGATTGTAGAAGATGCGCCCCTTGAGGGCACCAAGCAGTTCCTCCTCCGAAAACAAAGGGACGGGGGTAATGTTTCATACATAACACCAGAAAATTGCTCAAAATGAATAAATCACAATACAAGGATTGCTATCTTCCTGTATGCCGGAAAATTCTTCTCTCATCCGTTGTATCTGTTTGGGATACTTCTCTTCAAAATTGACATATTCATTTCCTCCTTTCAAATACGTACACATATCCGAGGCACTGACAGAGGTTATTATATAATCCGAAGTGATGTCAATCATACGCCCAAAGGAAATAAAATACTTTCCGGTATAAGCCGTTAGTTCACAAACCTGAGACTCCCGATTGTTCTTATTATACAGGCACAAGCGATTCTGACCGGCTGCCAGCACCCAATAAATATAGAAATCCGGAGTTTCCTGGAATTTCTCTATGGTTGTAATATAATCCGGATTGCGTGTATATTCTTTGTACTCATCATATGAAAGTTGTTCCGCTGGCAAATGAAATTTTCCAAAACGTACCGTATGGTCAACACACATATCCTTCCCCTGGCAACGATAAATGTTAAAGTCTGTAGGTGCTATATAATACAACGAATCCTGGTATGTGGAAAGCGAATGGATACTGGCCATTTTACTTTCCCAGCGGGAGTCTATTTTCATATACTGACTTTCGATTTCGTACCGGGAATTCATTGCCCACAAATTGTATGGTTGGTTTTTATCTTGCGAATAGTTGCCCATATATCCGATGTAGCCGTTTTCCAATGAGACCATTTTAACAAATGCTTTCGGAAGACGGATAGTCTTTACCAAGCGGTATTCGTCCACATCAAACACCAATAGCTTTTCGTCTATTCTTGACAATAAATTCAAGGTCCGGTTCCGGGAATCGATAAACATATCGGATAATTGCAAATATTCTTCTGCCCCGCGTCCTTTCCTGCTTATTTTATGCAACAATTTACCCTGTAAGTTAAAAATATAAACCGCTTGCTCAGGAGAAAAGGTGGCGACATACAGACGGGTTTCGTAAAAGATGACCTTATCAATCTCTCCTATCAGAACCGAGTCGTTTGTTTCCAAAGGAACAATAGTACAATCTTTTAACAAACCCATTGTATGAACATCCTTCATCTCTTGAGTGAAATCGAAATGGATGCAACGAGACACTCCAGATGGTTTAGTCCGACAACCGGATAACAAAATGATAATGGCAATCATTACCATACAACTTAACTTTTCCATGATGAAAACAACATTATTTCTGTTTCTTATCCTGTCTTCCCCCCTTTTTATGGTTAAACAAACCCAATAAATATAGACATCTATTTATATCGTATATCCCTTTTCATTATTTGATTTATATACTTAACAAATATTATTCTATATTTCTGAAAAGAAGACAGCCAAAAGTCCGAAAAGGGTTGTTCGGGAAATGATTTTTACAAATAACGTTATTTTTATATAAAATCAACCCATTGATGAAATTAATAATTATATTCAAAATAGATATACCATTGATAGTTAACGACTTAAATATAATCAAAAAACAATTCTCAATTTGCATCCAAGCGAATACGGCGGTAAATTGTTTCGTGGGAAATATTCATATCATTGAATTCTGTCAATACATCTACCCTATTTTCATTAACCGAATCGCCTCTACGATACCCTCGTAATCGTCGGGATGAAACCAACGGATATCGTCATCGCGCCGGAACCAGGACAATTGTTTGCGGGCATACCGCCGGGAGTTGCGCTTGATCAGGCGGACGGCTTCGGCATAATCGGTCTTTCCCTCGAAATAATCGAACAGTTCTTTATAACCTACGGTATTCAAGGCATTCAAATGACGCAAAGGCCACAACCGCCGGGCTTCATCTTCCAGTCCTTCCTCCAGCATCAGGTCTACCCGCCGGTCGATCCGGGCATACAACTCTTCTCTTTCGCGGTTCAAGCCGATACGGACAATACGGAATCCCCGGTCTTTGGGGGTGTTTTTCCGTAGCGAAGAGTAGGGTACACCGGCCATGCGACACACTTCGACAGCATGGAGCACCCGTTTTCCGTTGTTCAGATCGACCTGTCCGTAAAATACAGGATCCAATTCTTTCAGCATCTGCCGGATACTTTCCAAACCTTCCCGTTCATATACCTCCATCAGCCCGGTTCTCAATTCAGGAGAAATGGTCGGAATATCGTCTATACCTTTACATACGGCATCGATATACAGCATCGATCCACCGGTCATCAGGACCACTTCCTTCTCCTGAAATAATTCCCGGATCCGCTCCAAAGCCTGCACTTCGAATTGCCACGAATTATAATAATCGTGCACCGAGATCATTTGGATAAAATGATGCCGGACAGCAGCCAATTGACCGGATGAAGGCACTGCGGTCCCTATCCGCATTTCTTTGTAGATCTGCCGGGAATCACAAGAAATGATTTCCGTACCGAACGCTTTGGCGATACCGATACTGAGATCCGTCTTTCCCACTCCCGTCGGTCCCAATAAAACAAGTAGTGTTTTCATCCTGACTGATTTTCATGACAAAGGTTACAAGTGTCCGCATTCATTTTTGTGACCCTTGTAACCTTTGCAACCAAGTAACTGAAAAAAAACTATAGTTTATCTATATAATCGTCCAGACTTTCATAGCGGTCGTCATACCCATCGTCGTCGCCATAACTATCGTCCCTATAATCGTCGTCTTCATCACCGAAGCGAAAATCTTCGTCATCGTCGTCTCCTCCCCTTCTGCGGCGTCCGCTACCACCGAATTCCTCCATAAAACTATCGTCATATTCGTCGTCGTCTTTATCGAAAGCCCAATCTTCATTGGCATCGTATTCCGTCTGATGGGGCAATTCTCCTTCGCAATAGACACACAAGGGCAAAACATCGGCAGAATCCCCGATATATTCCCCGGCATATTCGACTTTCAGATACTGATTGGCAAAGAAATCATATACATATTCCAATTCGATGCAACTGGCATTCACCACTTCACGAATGGTCGTAACATCCATCACCAGCGTATTATTATCTTCTTCATCGTCGGCCGACATTTCCATCAGAGCAATTTCTTTTCCCCGGTTTCCCATTTTATCCAAGGTAAAAAAGGAGGCCATCTGCGAACCGTCGAAGTTCAATGTTTCCACCAATTTATCGTGCAACTGCTGAAAAGTCTGCTCACCGTTAATAGCTATTTCACACCTAAAATCATTACTGTCTGGTTTACTGATCTCAAATCTGTAGTCCATATTATTAAGTTTTTATAATCCAAAACTAGCAATACCTATGCCGGCAACAATTCCCATTAATACTAAAAGTAATACCACGACCACAACCCCCGCAATGCAGATGGAAATAATCCCGCACACCCGGCCTGCATTCACATTCTTGAATGAAGACTCGGTATATTCATCCGGCGACTGCAAATACAGTTTCCGTTGTCCCCCGGCCAAGACTACGGCAATGATCCCCAATATCAAACCGAAGAACCCGTAACACCAACAAAATATCAGGGACAGAATTCCCAAAACCAATACGACCGTCGCATTGGGCAGGTCCTTTTTCGCTCCATTCATTATTTCCATAATACACTGATTATTAAATTTATATTCTGTTTCCTGTTTTTACCTTCCCTCCTCATTTCTTCTTCGGTTTATCGCCTGGTTCATTAAAGCAAATATGAAATTAAAATTATTATCAAACAAACAAAAACGACATTTTTTAACAACCCGGCCAACATTTTTTTCATATCGGTTCCTCAGGAATAAATTCGAGCTTAGGATACGACGACAGGCCGATAAGGTTACAGGAATAAGCATACAAATCAAATCACCTGCCCCATTCTTATAAACCGGAATACATAAACGAGGAGAATCGTAGCGACACAACAAAATCCGGTTCCTTTCAAAAAACCGGCAGAGATCTTTCTGATCCCACAACAACGTCCGATCAGAAACAGGCCGAATGCGAAAAGGGGAACTATTCCCGGCCAGCTAACGACCGCTGCCTGTATATTTCCTTTTAACAGGAGTAACAGCGCAGTCTGAAATCCGCAACCGGGACATTGGATCCCCCAAATCTCCCTGAAAAAACAGGGCAACTGATGTGCCTCCAGCCATTCGATCATGCCGTTATACGCTTAATTTCCCCGGATTACCCCTTCGAGAATATCCATCGCTTCTTTCACCAGATTGAGGTTGGCCTGAGTCCCCATATGTCCGATACGGAAAACTTCTCCTGCCAGACATCCGTAGTTTCCGCCGACCACCAGGCCTTCGGCCCGCAAACGTGTATCCAGATTCTTCCAGGATATTTTCTGCGGAACGTAGACTGCCGTCACTGTAGGAGAAGGTACAGCATCCATTGCCGGATATAATTTCAATCCCATTTTAACGATCCGCTCCCTGCAATATCCGGCCACTTTCTGATGACGTGCGATCACTTTGCCCAATCCTTCTTCCAGAATCAGTTCGCAAGCCTTATTCAACTGTGCGGTTCCTTGCCAATAAGGAGTATAAGGGAAATAAGCATTTTTTACCGCTGTACGGAAAGGTAAGAGGGCATCGTACCCCACATATCCCACTTCTTCGATTATTTCCCACGCCCGGTCGCTCACCGACAAAAAAGACATCGAAGCCGGTGCAGACAAACATTTCTGCGAAGCCCCCAGACAGAGGTCGATATGCCATTCATCGGTTTTGACTACGCTGCCCCCTAATCCGGAAACCGCATCTACATATAATAAAGGTACGGCATATTTTTCTTTTAAGGCCCCGATTTCAGCCACGGGATTCATCGTCCCGCTCGGCGTCTCGTTTTGTACCATCGTAATCATTTTCGGCTGGAATTCCCGGATAGCCTTTTCAATCAGATCAAAATCGGTAAAGGTCTCGTCGAATCCGAATCCGACCGTCCTTACCTCACAACCGATAGCCTCCGCCATTCCCCCCATACCGTAACCGAAAAGCCCGGTCGACAACACCAACACTTTATCCCCCGGCAACAAACAACTCTTCAAAGCACTCCAAAGCGCCAACATCCCCTCACCGGTTTGTATAATGACACTATTTTTCGTCTGCATGATTTTACGCAGCGATTTTTCAGTGGCCTTATACAGATCGATATACTCTTTTTCCAGGTCGGCAGAACCGAAATTCTCCTGTCCTGCCTCCAAAACTTCCCGGGATACAGAAACAGGTCCCGGCACCATAGGAATTCGATATATTTTCATCGTTTAAAGTATTTAGTAACTAAAGTAAAAACATACAAAAATATTCTTTTCACCTGAAATAACGCTAAAATAAAAAGAATGATTCAAAATTATCCATATTTCATGATTTTTTCTAATTTCGCATCATATGCAGTAACCCGAAAACGACATAGTAGAATTGAAAAAAGGAAACAAAGGTTTTCTGGCACAGTTTTTCGTTTTTAGTTGATAAATAGTATATATTTGTAGCCTGAAAAGTTATAGTCAAAAATGTTAAAAACGGAACAGGTAGTAAATAAAATTATTGAAGCGCTGGAAGATAATAAAGCGCACCGGATTGTAAAAATCGATTTAAGAAAAATAGAAAACTGTTTTTGTAGTTTTTTCGTAATATGTCATGGAACTTCCGGCACGCATATTGCAGGGTTAACCGATGCTGTTGAAGAAAAAGTGAGAGAAGATCTGGATGAAAGGCCTTTTCATATCGAAGGATTGAATGCAGCACAATGGGTAGTCGTCGATTATGGGGATATTGTCGTACACATTTTTGAAAAAGAATTGCGCGACTATTATCAATTGGAAGATTTCTGGGCAGATGCACAGATCACCGAAATAGCCGGAGAGCCGGAAATGCTCACTTATTCCGGTTATCATACGACAAACGGAACAAATTGAAAACAGTAAAGAATACAAATATTGCGAACATACCAAATGGCAGACAACAACGAAAACAAGAAAGACGGAGGATTCAATTTTCCTCCAGTAGGGGGAGGTAAAAATATCAAAGCTCCGAAATTCAACGGATATTGGATGTATATCATACTGGCAGTCATTATTATCGGATTTCAATTTTTCAATATGAATCCCGATCCGGTAAGGACAACCTGGCAAGAAGTCAAGACTAAAATGCTCGAAAAAGGTGATATCGAAAAGATTACGGTCATCACGAATAAAGGGCAAGCCCAGGTATATATGAAGCCCGATAAGATCGAGAATTACTCCCAATTGAAATCGCAGGGGTTCAAAAATTCCAGTCCCGGTCCTCAGTTTTACTTCTCACCGGGCCCGTTGGAAACTTTTTCCAAAGAATTTTCCGAGCTCCAGGAAAAGACTCCGGCAGCAGCGGATATCAAGATCGACTATGATCAGGAATACGACGGTTGGGGAAACCTCTTCTCTATCTTCTTCCCGATCGCTCTTTTGGTATTTATCTGGATTTTCTTCTTCCGCCGGATGAGTAAAGGGGGCGGAGGTCCCGGAGGAGTCTTCAATGTCGGCAAATCACAGGCCAAGTTGTTCGATAAGGACACCCACATCAAGATTACCTTCAAAGATGTAGCGGGATTAGCTGAAGCCAAACAAGAGGTGGAAGAGATCGTTTCTTTTCTGAAATCTCCGGATAAATATACCAAATTGGGGGGTAAAATTCCGAAAGGAGCTCTCTTAGTAGGTCCTCCGGGAACCGGAAAAACGCTGATGGCGAAAGCTATGGCCGGCGAAGCCAACGTACCTTTCTTCTCGATGTCGGGTTCCGACTTTGTGGAGATGTTCGTCGGTGTCGGTGCCTCCCGTGTCCGGGATTTATTTAAACAAGCCAAAGAAAAAGCGCCTTGTATTATCTTTATCGACGAAATAGACGCCATCGGCCGGGCCAGAGGTAAAAACCCCAACATGGGCTCGAACGATGAACGGGAAAATACGCTGAACCAGTTACTGACCGAGATGGACGGTTTCGAGACCAATTCGGGGGTGATTATTCTGGCTGCAACCAACCGGGCGGACATTCTGGACAGCGCCTTGCTTCGTGCCGGACGTTTCGACCGCCAAATCTATGTCGACCTGCCGGAATTGAAAGACCGGGAAGAAATTTTCAAAGTGCACCTGAAACCGTTGAAACTGGCCGGAGATGTGGATATCCCTTTCCTGGCCAAGCAAACGCCGGGTTTCTCGGGAGCCGATATTGCCAATGTCGCTAACGAAGCAGCTTTGATTGCAGCCCGTAAAGACAAAAATGAAGTTGAAAAACAGGATTTTCTGGATGCAATCGACCGGATTGTCGGGGGGCTGGAAAACCGTAGTAAAGTAATAAAAGTAAGTGAAAAGAAAGCCATCGCTTATCACGAAGCCGGCCATGCTACCGTCTCCTGGTTGCTCGAACACGCCCATCCCCTGTTGAAAGTGACTATCGTACCCCGGGGTAAAGCTTTAGGAGCAGCCTGGTATCTTCCGCAGGAACGTCAGATCACGACAAAAGAACAACTGCTGGATCAAATGTGTTCTGTATTGGGAGGACGTGCTGCCGAAGAACTCACTTTCGGTCAAATCTCTACCGGAGCACAAAACGACCTGGAACGGGCTACCAAACAAGCCTATGCGATGGTTACCATTTTCGGTATGAGCGAAAAGATCGGTAATCTGAGTTATTACGATTCCAGTGGTCAAAGCGATTTCAGTTTCACCAAACCTTATTCGGAAAAGACCGCAGAACTGATCGACAGTGAAGTAAAAGAACTGGTTGAAAATGCTTACAACCGAGCCAAAGAATTACTTAAAACTCATCAGGACCAACATCGGCAGGTTGCAGAGTTATTGCTCGAACGGGAAGTTATTTTCAGTGACGATCTGGAACGCATCTTAGGGAAACGCCCCTGGAAAGACGATGAAGAGGAAGAAACGAAGGAAGAGAAAACAGTCGAAAATGAAATAAAATCGCTATGAACGATTGGGTAGTTATTTTCGAAACCGGCCAGCTCTACCGGGCAGAGCTGGTTAAAAGTTTGCTTAACGATAACAACGTAGAAGCAGTGATTCTGAATCAGAAAGACTCCTCTTTTAAAATAGGAGCGATCGAAGTCATGGTTAAGAAAGAAGATAAAGGGAAAGCAGCAGCAATCATAAAATCAGTCAATTGTGAATAATTTCGGTAAACGGGCAATCAGCGGATTCCTATTTGTGGTGATACTAACAGCATGTATTTATATACATCCATTTTGTTTTTTTGCACTTTTTTTTATTATAAACATTATCGGATTACTTGAATTCAGCCATATGGCAGAGGTGATTCATATCCGGGTCAACCGTACCATGTGTATCCTCAGCGGGAGCCTGCTTTTCATTTCAGGGTTCATTCATAACTATTTCGGTTATAAAGAAGGTTATCTGTTTTTCTTCAGTGCCACATTCTTTATGGGGATTTGGGAATTGTACCGGAAGAGTACCCATGCTTTTCAGAATATGGCTTTCGGGATTTATGCTCTGTTTTATTTCACCCTGCCCTTTACTTTGCTGATTTACCTCCCCTACTTGTGTACGGGCAGGTGGCAACCGGATATTATCTTCTTTCCTTTCTTATTGGTATGGTTCAATGACACTTTTGCTTATTTATTCGGTTCGAAATTCGGAAAGCATAAATTATTTCCCCGTATTTCGCCTAAAAAATCCTGGGAAGGAACCATCGGAGGCGGACTCACGACACTGGTCGGCGGATTGCTTATCGCTCCCCATATCGAAGGTTTGTCTTATATCGATACCACCGTTATCTCGGCCATTGTCATTGTATTCGGTAGTTTCGGTGATCTCGTAGAATCGATGTTCAAAAGATGCATCGAGATCAAAGATTCGGGACATATCATGCCAGGTCACGGTGGGGTATTGGACCGATTGGATTCGATTTTGTATGCTTTGCCTGTAATCTTCGTATATATCGCCTTTAAATTCGGTTGCTGACCTATATAAACCGAATTTATTCGTTCGGGATATTAGCTTTTAAATCGAAAATTGATACCTTTGCGAGCTGATACCGTATAAATATTTAAAGTTAAAAATATGACCATACATAAAGCTGGATATATCCTGTTATTGAAAATTTTAATCGTGCTGATTATCCTTAATCTGGCATCTTTTTATTTCATCAATAATACCTCTATTGTCTATACAATTCTGGGGATTACGGTGGTTATGTATCTTCTTGTCGTCAATTTTTTCCGTTTTCCGAACCGGGTGATCATACAAGACGATAACACGATCTTAGCCCCTGCCGATGGAAAAATCGTCGTGATTGAAGAAACCGAAGAACCGGAATATTTTAAAGACCGCCGTCTTCAAGTCTCTATTTTTATGAACATTTTCAATGTACATATCAACTGGTTTCCCGTAAACGGTGTGATCAAGTATTTCAAATACCACAAAGGCAATTTTGCAGCGGCTTATCTACCCAAATCCTCGACCGAGAACGAACGGACTACCATCGTTATCGAATGTAATAACGGTAAGACCGTTCTGATGCGTCAAATTGCAGGGGCTATGGCTAAACGTATTGTCTCTTATGCTCCTGTCGGAGGACAGGCCCGTCAGGATCAGCACGCCGGTTTTATCAAATTCGGTTCGCGGGTAGATCTTTTTCTTCCTCTGGGTACCCAAATAGAAGTGAAATTGGGACAAAAAACGACCGGTTCTCAGACGATAATCGGAACCTTTAAATAAATTTCAGATTTACGGACGACGATTCGGATGACTTTTCCCATCGGAAATCCCAGTTCTAAAGTCACAAATCAAATTAATCATGTCAACACAATCAGCAGTAAAAGTGGTAACCACCCATGTTTTATCGGAGATGAAACTCAAGGGTGAGAAAATCAGTATGCTTACTTCATATGACTATTCTATGGCCCGTATCGTCGATCAGGCAGGCATAGATGTTATCCTGGTCGGCGACTCGGCTTCCAATGTAATGGCAGGCCATGAGACAACCTTACCGATCACCCTCGACCAAATGATTTATCATGCCGCTTCGGTGGTCAGAGGAGTAAAACGGGCATTAGTTGTTGTAGACATGCCTTTCGGTAGTTATCAGGGAAATAGCAAAGAGGCCTTAAACTCAGCCATCCGTATCATGAAAGAAACGGCTGCCGACGCCATCAAACTCGAAGGAGGAGAAGAAATTCTCGAATCTATCCAACGTATCCTGTCGGCCGGAATTCCGGTTATGGGCCATCTTGGACTTACCCCCCAGAGCATCCATAAATTCGGGACCTATGCCATCCGCGCCAAAAAAGAAGAGGAAGCGGAAAAATTGGTTCACGATGCCCATCTCCTGGAAGAAGCAGGTTGTTTTGCCATCGTGCTGGAGAAAATTCCGGCAGCTTTGGCAGCCAGAGTCGCCCAAGAAGTCAGTATCCCCGTCATCGGCATCGGTGCCGGTGGCGGTGTAGACGGACAAGTCCTGGTCATCCACGATATGCTCGGTATCAATCAGGAATTCTCTCCCCGCTTCTTACGGCGCTATCATAACCTATATGCAGAAATCAGCGGTGCTGTCGGCAATTATATCGCCGATGTAAAAAGCGGTGATTTCCCGAATGAGAGAGAACAATACTAATAAAGTTATAGGCTATAAGCTAAAAGCTAAAATGTTTATCTATCTTTTATTTACTTTTAGCCTATAGCCTTTAGCTTATAGCATCTAGCTTATAGCCTATAGCCTTTAACTTATATCTTTTATTTATGTTAGAAGTTTTATACGAAGATAATCATATCATCGCCGTCAATAAGAAAATTTCGGATATTGTACAGGCAGATAAAACCGGAGATACCCCTTTGAGCGAAGAAGTAAAGGCGTATATCAAGAAGAAATACAACAAACCGGGAGAGGTTTATCTGGGTATCCCCCATCGGGTGGATCGTCCTGTCAGCGGTGTAGTGATTTTTGCACGCACCAGTAAAGCCCTCACCCGGCTGAATAAAATGTTCCAGGAACACGAAAAGGAGATCAGCAAGATCTATTGGGCTATCGTAGGCAATTTGCCGGCCGAGGATCATGCCGTACTCACCCACTATCTGATGCGTGATCCGGAAAAAAACAAATCGCACGCCTACAACCAGCCCAAAGCCGGAGCCAAAGAAGCCACCCTGGAATACAAACTACTCGGAAGTTCACAACGTTATTACCTGCTCGAAGTGAAGCTTTACACGGGCCGGCATCACCAAATCCGGTGCCAATTGGCTAAGATCGGTTGTCCGATCAAAGGAGATCTGAAATATGGTTTTCCCCGTTCGAACGAAGGAGGAGGGATCAGTTTGCACGCCCGTTCGATCACTTTCAAACATCCGGTGAGCCGGGAAATGATTACCATCACGGCAAAACCTCCTTTGAACGATCCGCTTTGGAAAGTATTCTATGAAGGAATAGTTAACTAACGTCATCAACCTGATGAAGCGGGAATTGACCATATTACTGACAGAGGCTTTCATAAAAGATATCGAACGCTACGAATTGGATAAAATCGGTTTCATCCACGACACCTGAAGGGAAACCGATTTTATCCTTCAATGTATTCCCCACCCCACAACCACTTTCAAAGATGTTGAAAGTGACCGGAAATGGTACTCCGGAATTTTACTGTTATATTCACGTTAAAACATTCATATAGCCCATCTATTCGGCAGCCAGACAGTGAATGACAGAATAAATGGCTTCCGCCACCTGTTCGTCCGTAGCCATCGAACTGTCCAGCATCAAATGGTAATAGTACCGGTCGCCCCAATCGCAACCGGCATAGTGCAGGCAGTGTTCACGCCGCTCCTGGTCGGTACGTTTCAGTAAGGCTTCTGCACGGTTGTTCTCTATCCCATATTCAGAGATTATGCGTTTCAGACGGGCAGCCTCATCGGCATAAACAAAAACATGGAGACACCGGGGACGGCCTTTCAGAATGAAATTGGCAAGCCGTCCCACGATAACGCACGACTCCCTGCCGGCAATATCAAGTATTACCCGGCTCTGTGCGCGGAATACGGCAGTCTGCACAGGATCGTCATACAACAGTCGTCCGTTTACGGTCTGTTCATTCTCCTGCACGGTGCATTCGCCCAACCCGCTTTGCTGCGCAGTGAGCGTGATAAGCTCCCTGTCATAGAATTTCACCCCCAACCGCTGTGCCAGCAGTTCCCCGATATGATGCCCGCCACTACCGTATTCACGTGAAATGGTAACCACAAACGGCAGGGATTTTCCGGAGGACAGGGTGGTATCCTCTTTTTCTCCGAGACCTTGCATTCTCCGGCGGTTCTCCGGATTGAACGACGAGGCATGACAGCGTCCGAACACATAATAGTAGCCCCACGACAGCAGGCAGGGCACGATCATGCAGAGGAACATGGCATCATACCCCAGCCATTTCACCAACACGCCTGCCAGAAAGCCGCCCAGCGCAATACCGAAATCGAAGGCCACAAAAAATGTGGAACTCGCAGCTCCCCGCCGTTCGGGAGCTACGGCGTGCATCGCCATGGTCTGCAAGGAAGGCTGGATAGCCCCGAAACTATACCCCAACAGGACTGCCGACAACAGGTAGCAAGGCACGTTGTGCGCAAATATCAACAGCAATATGCCTGCCACGATAGCTGCGTTACCGGTATAAACCAGCCGCGCCTCCCCATACCGGTCAACGGCACGCCCCAGCAGAATACGTGTCCCGACCGTGGCCAGAGCGATGAAGATGAAATAGATCCCGCCTCCGGGCAAATGACAGGAGGCAGCATAAATCGCTACATAGACTTCTATCACGCCATACGCCATCATGAAGAAGAACTGCGTAACGGCAGCGGGCACTGACATCGGTTCGAACAGTTCACAGATGCGCAGCGGAGCGTCGGATACCGTGTAGTTGCGCGACCGTATGCCCATACCTGTCGGCGGAAGAATGGGTGGTTATCTCATCACAATTTGTGATGACATCAAAGAATAAACGTCCAAAATCCGCTTTACCACTGGCTTTTACCGAGCATGGCGTTGTTATGCTTTCAAGCGTATTACGTAGTGATATTGCCGTACAAACCAGCGTACTTATCACACGTGCATTTGTCGCTATGCGGCAGATGATAGCTAATTCCCCCGTTATCATGAGTGCTCAACTCCAAAAGGAAATGAAAGAACTCAAAGAATATATCGAAGATGTTTTTGCCGACCAAAACGATATAAACGAAGATACCCGGATGCAAATTGAGTTGATTAACCAGGTATTGGCGGAATTACAGGTACATAAGAAACTGTCAGAAAAACCACGCCGCCCCATCGGATTTATCCGTCCGGAAGAAGATTAATTGAGTTTTTTATATCATCTGAATATTCAGAAAATTATAAAAGGCAGTGGACGCATTAACGCTCCAACAGGGAAGGACAAAACCATCGTATATGCTTTCCGAAGATTACAATAATTGGAGGAAAGAAATTATCTCATTGATTGAGCAATCCAAATTGAAAGCTATCCTTGGCGTCAATGCAGAATTGCTTGCTCTTTATTGGAAAATCGGTAGCGACATTTTAATCAAACAAAAGGAGAGCGGTTAGGGTGTAAAAGTCATTATGCAATTATCCAAAGACCTCTCGGAACGGTTTCCCGATGACAGAGGCTACTCCGGGCATAACTTGCGTAATATGAAAAAGTTTGCAAGCGAATACCCCGCTTTCCCAATTTGGCAAGTGCCGCTTGCCAAATTAGAACAGTTGCCAATTCGGAAAGCCTCACTTGCCGAATTGCCGTGCGATGGGAACGGATTTGTGCAAGTATCTCTTGCACAAATATCCGATAATCCGCCCCTTACTGTAATTTGTAAGTCTCTCCCCCAATTACCCCTTTTTGATAAATAAAGAATTTTTCATAAATTTATAGGATTCAATCCGGAAACCAGGTGTTTATGGTAGACTTACAACTCATACAGAGTAAAATATATGAAATCCGCGGACAGCGGGTAATGCTGGATTTTGATCTCGCACAAATGTATGGAACGGAAACCGCACAATTAAAACGTACAGTCCGACGAAATAAGAAACGTTTTGACGGTGAAGATTTTATGTTTGAGGTTACACGTGATAAACTTTCAAGATGCCAAATTGGCACCTTGAACAAGGGTCGTGGGAGTAATATCAAATATCTGCCCTTTGCTTTTACAGAGTTGGGAGTTGCTATGCTAAGCAGCGTACTTAATTCTGAAACAGCCATTGAAATAAACAAAGGTATTATGCGTGCTTTTGTGGCTATTCGTCAATTGATTGCCAATCCGCCATCCTGCAGGAATGAAGAACTTCAACAAGAAATGAAGAAACTGAGAAACTACATGGAAGAAATATTCGCCAACCAGAACGATATCAACGAAGACACTCGCATACAACTCGAACTCATCAATCAGACACTGGCAGAATTGCAGGTACATCAAAAATTGTCAGACAAACCGCGCCGCCCTATCGGTTTTATCCGCCAGGAAGAAGATTAATCGAGTCTTTAATACCATCTGAATATTCTGAAAAATTATAAAAGGCAGTGAGTATATTAACGCTCCAACACGAGGTACGAAACCGCCGTATATGGAGAGTAATAAACAATCCTCTCCTCTTCCATTGGCTTCGCTTTCCTCTTTCGCACCTCGGCAAAACTTGTGTAAGCACAGTTCTGCTCTCGGTTTGTCATCGGTTCGTCTGTCAGATCTTTTCGTACTTCAATACTTTTCAGACGTTGGTTGATCCAATTGTCAGAATACCCTAATCTCTTATATTCCATCATCGCCCGGTCAATCGTCAGTTCCGGATCCTGCATCTCATCCAACCGTTCCCGGACAACCTGCGCCATCCATAATTTGAACGGTTCGGCTTTGGGAGATGGAATGGATTGAATCAATCGGAATAACTGCCCGGTATCAGCAACATCAGTCATTCTCATCTTCCCATCAGCGGCACGCATTTTCAACTGGTGACAATTTGTCACCGTTTCATTTCCTTCTTCTTTTAGCCTCTGTTTCAGCTTATTCCAGTATTTACGTCCATCAGCACTGTCCGTCAGTACAGAGATAACGTCAACTATAGAAAAATACCATTTTTCCTGCTCACTATCCCAGATAGTACGAACTTTCTTTTCTTGAAAGATTTTTATAGCTTCTTTGTGTGTCATCGTTATTCAGTATCTTACTTCGTATAACCTGCAAATCTACCCCATGACCACGATTCCCTAGTATATACACCTAAATATAAAAAAACCTAAACATGTCAAAATCAACCTTTTCCATTTTTCAAATTATTTTTATCCAGTCATCCACTTCTTTCTTGTAATTCAGTAGTCTCTCCCAGAAACTCCCCTCTTTGATAAATAAAGAATTTTTCATAAATTTATAGGATTCAATCCGGAAACTATGTGCTTATGGTAGACTTACAACTCATACAGAGCAAAATATATGAAATCCGCGGACAGCGGGTAATGCTGGATTTTGATCTCGCACAAATGTATGGAACGGAAACCGCACAATTAAAACGTACAGTCCGACGAAATAAGAAACGTTTTGACGGTGAAGATTTTATGTTTGAGGTTACACGTGATAAACTTTCAAGATGCCAAATTGGCACCTTGAACAAGGGTCGTGGGAGTAATATCAAATATCTGCCCTTTGCTTTTACAGAGTTGGGAGTTGCTATGCTAAGCAGCGTACTTAATTCTGAAACAGCCATTGAAATAAACAAAGGTATTATGCGTGCTTTTGTGGCTATTCGTCAATTGATTGCCAATCCGCCATCCTGCAGGAATGAAGAACTTCAACAAGAAATGAAGAAACTGAGAAACTACATGGAAGAAATATTCGCCAACCAGAACGATATCAACGAAGACACTCGCATACAACTCGAACTCATCAATCAGACACTGGCAGAATTGCAGGTACATCAAAAATTGTCAGACAAACCGCGCCGCCCTATCGGTTTTATCCGCCAGGAAGAAGATTAATCGAGTCTTTAATACCATCTGAATATTCTGAAAAATTATAAAAGGCAGTGAGTATATTAACGCTCCAACACGAGGTACGAAACCGCCGTATATGGAGAGTAATAAACAATCCTCTCCTCTTCCATTGGCTTCGCTTTCCTCTTTCGCACCTCGGCAAAACTTGTGTAAGCACAGTTCTGCTCTCGGTTTGTCATCGGTTCGTCTGTCAGATCTTTTCGTACTTCAATACTTTTCAGACGTTGGTTGATCCAATTGTCAGAATACCCTAATCTCTTATATTCCATCATCGCCCGGTCAATCGTCAGTTCCGGATCCTGCATCTCATCCAACCGTTCCCGGGTAACCTGCGCCATCCATAATTTGAACGGCTCGGCTTTGGGAGATGGAATGGATTGAATCAATCGGAATAACTGTCCGGTATCAGCAATATCAGTCATTCTCATCTTCCCATCAACAGCATGCATTTTCAACTGGTGACAATTTGTCACCGTTTCATTTCCTTCCTCTTTCAATCTCTGTTTCAGCTTGTTCCAATATTTACGTCCGTCAGTACGGAAACAACATCAACTATAGAAAAGTACCATTTCTCAGCTTCACGATCCCAAATAGTACGAACTTTCTTTTCTTGAAAGATTTTTATAGCTTCTTTTGTATCATCGTTATTCAAGGATTTTACTTTATATAACCTGCAAATCTCCCCCATGACCACAATTTCCTAGTTTATACATTTAAATATAAGAAAATTTCTATTTATCAAGCTCTATTCTTATGTGATTTAATATACCAAACCACCATCGGAGAACCTTCTCTTCGCTATCAATTTTATGAATATTAGTTTCCGAATTAGACCAATTCCCATTCATTGCAAAATGGATTCTTTTTACATCAAAAACTCGCTGCTTCTCATTTTCCAGTAAATCAACAAAGTCTTTTTTATCCAAATCTATTGCATAAGAAACAAACGTTTTTTCAAGAGCCTGACTAGATGTTATATGCCAATGTGGCTGAGAATGTATTTCATCGGGATTACAGAAATCATCCCATTCTGCTCTAAACAATTGATATTTATCCTCATCCGAGGCCTCCCCTTGAAAGACACACAAAGAAATATTTATATGCTTTTCTATATTTTCATTTATACTACGAAAACCTCGAAGTTCCAAAAAAATCCAATAATCATCAAACCATTTTAATACTTTGACTTTTTCCTGTGGCGTTTCAAATCTATTCAACGCAAATGATGTGCCCTCATTTCTGTAAGCTATCACATTTGAAGTCCTCTTAACTTCCTTAATATTAAAAAAACCATCAAAGTAAATCCCACTTTTACTGTTCAACTCTGCCACAAGCTTTCCTAAATCAATCATTTCTAAGTTCCGGATAAAATTTAACTAATTGATTTTTAGATAACGTTTTAACAAACGTATTTCCATTTGACAATTCTTTTCCAATTTCAACTAATTTAGAGTATGCTTCGGAATCATTAATGCTAAAAGTATGAACATCAGGTATAGGAATTTTTTTTATAAAATTATTACCTAAATCATACCATTTACCTCCAGCTAACTGCTTAGAAAAAATAGATAATAAATAATCAAAATAGTTACTGGAAAATACTGCCAAATAAAACAACAAATCTTCCTCAGACATTTCTTTTTTAGGAAAAAAAGCATTCCCCTCTATTATTACAGCATCACCAATGTTATCATATCCAAACGAATTCGAGTTTCCAAATCTAGTTGAATATAAACGTTTCTCTTTTATAAATTGCCAATTTCTTGGCCTTGTTAAAGACCACCATTCTTCACGATTTTCACTTCTTTGTTGTAGCTTAAGTTTATTCGGCAACAATTTTTTTTGAGCAAAAGTAATCTGATTTAATTCCACCTCATTCTGAATCATTAATCCATTTTGATTATATGGATACCAGACATATTCTGTGATATTGATACACCCTTTATTTATTGCGGAATTATTTAATAATGGCCGGAAATAAATTCTTTCTTCATCAGAATAACCTAAATATTCATCTTCTGATATGGTAAAAACATCTTTGGTCCCTAATAATGCCCCTTGATAAACCGTAAATATTTCTTGAAGTTTTATTAATTTTCTTGCACCAATGTAAACATTAAGGTCTGTAATAAATTTGTTTTCATTCAATGAGATAATTCTCCAATTATTCTCTAAAATCGGAAATCTTTCGGGAGTATAAATACTATAGGAGTTCTTAGATATAGCTATTTCATTATTTGCTTGTAATTTTCTTAACTCCCTTAATGCTTCCTGTGCAACTCCTTTCTCATTTTTTGTCCAAATTAATTTAGGCGGAAAATTAATTCTATTCTTTATTCCAACAATAATACTTACATCAGTAAGGGCATCTTCAAAAACATAGTTTCCTAATTTTCCGATTATTTTGAAATTTGAAATTTCAGATATATGATTTCTTAACGAGTTATATATGTCTAATGTAAAGATTGAACTTGGCAAAACACAACCGAAAACAGCATTCTCAGATAAAGAATTAATTGCTTTTAAGAAAAAAGCACTAGCTTGATTTGGTCTCCCACTTTTTACAAAAGTGCCTAATACGGATTTAATAGTTGCTTTTATTTCTTTATCTTTAATGAGTTCGAAAGAGGTAAATGGAGGATTCATTAGCAGAACATCATTTATACCCCATTCCTCTGTCAATGAATCCTCGACCACTCTCAAATCAATTCTAAGAGAGTGATTCCATTGAGTTCTATTTTCATAATTTAATAAAAAACGAGACGTTTCTATTGCATTTTTGGAGTTATCGAAGCCTTTAATATTAATATTTCCGGTATAATTCCTGTTTTTTAATTGTTTAAGTATTTCAATTAAGAACTCAGAAGAACCACATGAAGGATCCAGAATTGAAATCTCATTTAATGCATTTAAGTCCAGATTGTCCAGACAATTTTCCACAATTGCTCTTGCAAGGTACTGTGGAGTATAATGAATACTTGTATATGCAATAGACTCCGTGATTAATTTACTGGATATACCTCCAAATAGATCTCTTTGGGGATTAAAGGATATCACATTTCTATTGGCTTCCTGGAACAGCCTACCGGACGAATGTCTTAATATTAGGTCTAAATTAGGCTTTGCTGTTTTTACTCCCTCCCTAATTCTTTCAACAAAATAATCAAACGAATGCGGTAAGTTTACATTGTCAATTCCCCAAATCGATTTATCTATATTATTATAATCCTCTTCTATTGAAACCAAAAGTATAAACAACAAATTTAATGCCTCAAGAGGATCTGAACTTTCTTGTGTAATATTTCTTAATTGATTGAATATATCAATTACAAAAGGTACTATATCACTCTCTGTTTTGTATGATTTATTAAAAATGTAATTATAAAACTGATTGAAATTAGATATAACCTTATCTTTTTTTACTGTTTCCGTTTTATTCTCATACCAATTTCTGATAACAACATTATCAGTAATAATTTTCACATAGTTTTTCACATTTGAAGACCATGCAATTTTATCTAATTCAAAATCAGAATCATCAAATGATTGCAAACAGAAATCAGAGTATCCACCGTTTAGCATAAGATAGCGTTCTTCTGCTAAAATAGGATTCAACTTAATTGGTAAGACTCCAAATTGTTTAATCCATGTATTGTTGTTTGAGATATCCATCATCTTCTATTTTTCGAACTGTAAAATCACTATTTTTGTATGCTTCGCACAAATTGTCAACATCTCAAATTCCTGTGCAATATATTCATTCTCAATATTATTATATAAAAATATTATTGAACCGTATGAAAATTCAGAGATTACATTGTGCATTAATTTTCTTAATTTCAAATCTTAAATATAATATCGCATCGTATAATCATTTCTGCAAAAATATAAGAAAAAATCGGCATATAATTCTTATTCGAGAAAATAAATTACCAAATTCATTTCATTGATTTTAATTTCCGATTAAACATCCGTGTTTCTGTAGGGATTCCGGGACTGACCTTTCGTCTGGCTTGATTTTCAGGGTTTCCATGTCAACATCCGTGATTGAGGTAAGTTGGATTATTAAACACCACCTTCCGCCCTTATAAACCCAATCCTCGGACGTTCTTTTCTGATCTGTTCTTTATTTTTCACCTGTAACTCGGCAAGTGCCTGATTGATCAGTTCGATTTGCATCCGGGTATCTTCGTTAATGTCGTTGTAGTCGGTAAAGGCTTCCTCAATATACTCCCGGAGTTCTTTCATTTCGTTTTGCAATCTTTCAATTTTACTTTCAGGCGGGACAATGAGAAATTGTTTCATAGCAACAAAGGCACGCATGATGTTTCTGTTGATTTCAATCGCAGTCGTTGATTTTAGTACACTACTGAGCATGGCCACCCCCAATTCACCGAAAGCAAAAGGGGCGTACTTAATATTGTAGCCTCGTCCAATGTTCAAGGTCGCAAATTGCGACCTTGAAAGTTCATTAATTTCCTCAGGAGTAAGTCGTACCATAAAATCCTCTCCTTCGAAACGTTCGATATTACGCCTTACAGCTTCTTTCAATCGTTTTGTTTCTATCCCATATAATTCTGCTAAATCCCGGTCGAGCATCACCCGTTGCCCCCGGATTTCGTAAATTTTACTCTGTATAACCTGCAAATCTACCCCATAACAGCACGTATTTAGAAATATTTCATAAATTTATGGATTCTCACCGACATAACAAACCAAATTTTCAATTATTATCCCCTTACCAATCACTTTATCCTTTCATAATTTAAACAAAAAGAAAGTAGTTTCGCCAGTCCTGTTACTCTAAAACGCAAGAGCAGCGAGAATATGAAACAACCAAAAGTATTGCATTTTAGAAATGGTGCAGAATAGAAGGTAAGTAAATTAGTTGTACTCATTCCAGATAAGAACTATCGATCTGCACCATTTCCGATTCCTCCATCTCAAATCCAATAAGAGTACTCTCCTTTTACTCTTATCCTCCCTCCTCTCATTTCACATGATTTCTTTTTTTTTACGCAAGTGGTAGAACTCCTTCATTCGGAGGGTTTTGTCTCCTTAGAAGTACAATATATAGACGGCACGAAAATCGAGTCGGCTTCTAATAAATACACCTTTGTGTGGCGTGGGAGTATAGAAACGTATGATACCCGTCTGAGGGAAAAGACCCGCCGCATCCTCTCTGAGGCAGAACAGGTACTGGAAATGGAGAGCCGTGAAACACAACCGGACGAAAAACTTTCTGTGGAAGAGTTCCAGGCACGGACAGCCCGTATACAAAAAAAGATGAATAGTACGGAAGTTCCCAAGAAAATAAAGAAGGCAGTAGAAAAGACAGAAAAAGAATCCATACCGAAAATACTTGAATATGAACGCGCTCTCGATATCCTGGGAGAACGCAATTCCTATTCGAAAACCGATACAGATGCTACGTTCATGCGCATGAAGGAAGATGCTATGAAAAACGGACAGCTAAAGCCCGGTTACAATATACAGATAGCCACGGAAAATCAGTTCATAACCAACTATGCCGTTTATCAGCGGCCCACCGATACGCTTACACTTATCCCTTTCCTGGAGAGTTTTGAAAAACGTTACGGCAGACAAAGTAGTGTGGTGGTTGCTGACTCAGGCTACGGCAGTGAGCAAAACTATGGATACCTGTTTGGTCATAACCTCATTCCTTATGTCAAGTACAATATGTTCCATCAGGAGCAGAAACGTAAGTATAAGAAAAATGCCTTCCTTGTGCAGAATCTGTTCTATAACCCGAAAGGAAACTACTATGTCTGTCCCATGGGGCAGCATCTGTCTTTCATCCGGGAAGAAGAGCGTAAATCCGATGCAGGATACAGCTCACGGGTCAGTGTCTACAGGGCGGTGAAATGTGCGGGATGTCCTGTGCGTGGACTTTGTAACAAAGCTATGGGTAACAGAAAGATAGAAGTCAGTCATACGCTCAGCCGGTACAAGGAAAAAGTCAGGAAACTGCTCAACAGTGAAGAAGGGATCTTTCACAGGAAGAAAAGATCCATTGAACCGGAAGCAGTCTTTGCAAATATTAAAGAAGCGGGGAAGTTCAGACGGTTCAGGTTAAGAGGCATTACCGGGGTCTGTATCGAGTTCGGATTAAAAGCCATTGCACATAACATCAGCAAAATGGCTGCCCGGAGGGCGGTTCGTCATTTGGGGGAAGCAAAATCGCTAAAAAAGACACATTATTGGCGAAGAACTATACAAATTAACGATGAGAGAAAGAAAAAGGCTGCATAAACTCACTGAAAAGAAAATATATACTCACGAAGAACAAAAAAAGGGCTGAATAACATTTGAACTGCACCCCGAAAGTTAGACATAAAACTTTTGGAGTGCAGTTTGCTTATGAAAAGAACATTCGCAGAAAAGTTTAACATTGTGTCTCAAGCTCTCTCTGGGGTACCCCAGAGCCACCTATGCGAACAATATCATCTAGGACAGCATTATTTGGAAGACTTGATTGATCGCTACCAGAAATACGGGGAGAACGGATTGAACCGCAAGTCCTCCATAGTTATTTCTTCTGAAAGGAAAATAGAGTTAGTGCGGGATTTTCTTGAAAATGGTGTAACTTTGCGCCAGATATGCAATGAAAATAAAATCAGCCGAACGGCCTTTGAGTCATGGGTTTGCAAGGCAAGAGTTTATGGATATGATTCATTGCGACAATATAACAGGCGTGGACGTCCACCGAAAGACCCAATGGCAAGACCGAAAAAGCAAGAGCCACAGACAGAACTTGAAAAACTTCAGGCGGAAAACCTCCGTCTGAGGGCAGAGAACGCGCTGCTAAAAAAAGTGAAGGCCTTAGTCGAGGAACAGGAAGCCCGAGCACGTCTCAATGGGCAAAAGCCATCGACGAACTAAGGTCCGAATATCCTCTTGACTTATTGTTGGAGTTAAGAAAGATGGCTCGTTCCGTGTTCTATTATCATCTTAAGCGGTTGAGAGCCGCGGATAAATATGTTAATGAAAAAGATAATATCAAAGCTATTTTCCATGAACATAAAGGGCGTTATGGCTATAGGCGCATTACCGCCGAGATGCGGAACCGTGGTTTTATAATCAACCATAAGACTGTTCAAAGACTAAGGCAGTCCATGAATATCAAAAGTCAGATACGCAAAGTGCGTTATCGTTCATACAAAGGCGAAGTCGGTAGAATCGCTCCCAATATCATTAACCGTGATTTTGCTGCATCGGCACCCAATCAGAAATGGGCGACCGATGTGACACAGATAAACATTGGTTCGACTAAGTTGTATCTGTCTCCAATCCTCGATATGTTCAATGGCGAAATCGTATCTTACAACATCTCTAAATCGCCAAACCTTGAGCAGATATATGATATGCTTGACAAAGCTTTTGAAAAATACGATAATCTTGACGGGCTTATAATACATTCTGATCAAGGATGGCAATATCAACACTTCGGATACAGACAGCGTCTTGAGGATTACAATATAATCCAAAGTATGTCCCGAAAAGGCAATTGTCTTGACAATGCCATGGCTGAAAACTTCTTCGGCATAATGAAATCCGAATTGCTTTATGCCGAGAAATTTGAGTCGCCGGAAGCCTTTATAAAGGCTTTGAATGAATATATTGATTATTACAACAATAAAAGAATCAAATCCCGGTTAAATGGAAAGAGTCCGGTACAATACCGAACTCTTTCTATAACTGGATAATGTTTAACCTGGCCAACTTTTAGGGTGCACTTCACATTTTATTGTTAGACAGCCCCTTTTCTCGTCCTCACCAAAAGTGTACGCAGCGCGTACACAATGTTGGAGTTTCTGATAACCCCACCCACCGCCATACTTGGCTTTCAATCTTTGAGACAAACGCTTAAGAACCTGCTCTCCGTAATCTGCCCGTTTGTTGAGTAGCACATCTTCCTTAATCCTTTTGCCGACATTCCAGTTCATCATGGACGCTTCGGAATTCACATACACAGCAACCCGATAACGGGCTTGCTCTATGATGTTACAGACATCATCATAGAGCTGATTTTCGAGATTGTGGTCTATTTCTTGTGCCATCGTAATTGTTTTATCAACGCAAAATTACACATTTATCGGGAGATATGGTGCTATTCTTGATAATAATAGCTAACTGTGCCATCGCAAGTCTTTGGCCTGCACGACATTTTGAAAAAAATAAGAAGCGTTATGCTTATCTTGAGATTTGTGAATGTAGGAAATTCAAGAATCAGTGCAAGAGATAGCATAGTGATTCTCACGCTTATAGCGTGGGCTGCTATTGTAACATCTGCACTAATGGTTTCCTACGACCTACAAATCAAGACGTGGCATAGTTGGCTCACGTTTTCTATATTTAACTAATTCTCTCTGTTGAGCCTACGAGAGCCAATAAAGAATATGAGAAACCAAATCATTTCTTTCCTATTCATCGCCTGCCTTTTTATTTCAGCTTGCAGTAACGATGATGACCGCGATGTCCGAAAGGTTACCGATTACAAAGAGTACACTCTGACTGTGGCTTCTAAGAAGTTACCCGGAGTAGTTACATCGTGTGGCAATAGCACTCTTACTGATGTGTACGCAGTCAAGAACGAATCGCAGTCGGAGTGGCAACCTCTTGGCAACATCACTAAGTTTGATTACGAGCCGGGGTACGAATACCAAATACGTATCAGTGCAACGAGCTATCTGGACCGAAATATGGGCGAACCTGCCTGGACCGAATACAAGCTGTTGGAAGTATTATCAAAGGAACGTAAGGATTCAAAAGATCTGCCGGTCGATTTTATCCCGGACTGGTATGAGGACGATTAAGGTAAATTTATAGGATTCAATCCGGGAACCAAGTGTTTATGGTAGACTTACAACGCATACAGAGCAAAATATATGAAATCCGCGGGCATAAAGTAATGATAAACCGCGATTTAGCTGAATTGTATCAGGTAACCACCGGCAATTTGAATAAATCCGTTCAAAGAAATATCAAGCGTTTCCCCTCTGATTTTATGTTTCAACTAACAAAAGAAGAATTTGACCAGTTGAAAACAAACTTGATATTCCAAAATGGAATATCAAATTGGGGAGGTACCCGTAAACTCCCCTATGCCTTCACCGAACAAGGACCAGCCATGCTTTCCGGTATATCAAACTCGGATACAGCCATACAGGTGAATATTAATATCATGCGTGCTTTCGTAGCTATGCGCCGCCTAATATCTAATCCTCCCGTTGATAAAAATGCTGAACTCCGGGAAGAAATGAAAAAATTAAAAGACTACATGGAAGAAATATTCGCCGACCAGAACGACATCAACGAAGACACCCGCATGCAACTTGAACTCATCAATCAGACACTGGCAGAATTGCAGGTACATCAGAAATTGTCAGACAAACCGCGCCGCCCTATCGGTTTTATCCGCCAGGAAGAAGACTAATTGAGTTTTTTATATCATCCTGAATAAAGGAACGTCGGCAGTAAAAGGGATATGCAACGTTTTATATCCGATAAAAGAAAACGTAAGGGTCCCGGTTGCTTCCGGCAAGCGGAGTGAAAATTCTCTAACATAACAAAACAAACTTTCAAAGAACTATCTAAAACCATTCATTAATTGTCTTATACTTTAACTAGTATTATCATAGTAATTACTTGATTGCACAATGCCTCCAGCCTGTTCAACTCTTTCCCGGTTTCCCCCTTTTTCCCCTTATCATCCGGTGAGTTTATCAGGTAATAAAGGCAGGCATTTTTAACATGCTCCAGGTTCAAAACCACTTCGTCAAGCCAGCCGAAAAAGCATTCCATCAGTTCCGTGTCATTTTCGATACAATCGAAAGGATTCGGGTAAGAATGGTAACCAATGAAGCCCTCCCGAATCCTCTCAGCCTCATGTGATAGTGACAAATCCCGTGAATCGGGAGGAAGATTACGCAAAATCTGTTCGTAATCTTCATTGGTAAGAGTATCTTCAAAGGTATCCATACTACTAGGTTTTATTGATTGACATAAATTCCAGACATTCGCGTATTTTAATGCAGCGTTGGTTGGTTTAGATTAATCAGTCTGCTTAAGTTATACTTATTATATCTCTTATTTCTAACTAGAAGCATATTGCTGTGTTTAAACCCTGCAAGCATCGTACATGTTATAATTTCCTTTGAAAAATAATATCGAAAATCATGAAAGATAATGAATTATTGTATCGGTTGGGTCAGAGATTAAAAGAGTTACGTAAAGCAAAAAAGTGGTCTTTACGTGACCTTGAGGCTTTAACGGATATTGATAACAGCGAGCTTTCAAAATATGAATTCGGTTTTATAAGCCCTCAGCTTCTATCTTTATATAAACTTAGTCAAGCTTTTGGAATAACCCTAAGCAAACTTCTTGATATAGAAAAGCACGGTCAACTCCTTTTCCACTGCACGATTATAGATGGCACGCAGGTTACGCATATTAAAAGAGGAAATATTCGGGCAAACATTGATACCTTTCAGGAAGGTTTCGTATTCCACCATCAGGTTGGAGTCCACCTCCCTGAACAGCAGGTCACACTCGCCACGGAAACGTAAAAAGCTGTTCAGTGTAGTCATATAGGTCTCGGCTGTACACTTTTTGCCTATCTTTTTCAATTCCTGGATGAGCTACCATGTAAAAGAGACAAACCCACCGCAATCAGCCGGAGAGGAGAACAGTTCCACCACTTTGTCGGCGGTATATGCCATGTCGGAACGTTCAAGCCGCACGATGACCTCCTTGAAACGGGAAAGATCGTTCGCCAAAGCGGTCTTCATATAGAGCAGATATCCCTCCCGCCCTTTTTCGATACCGGAGGACAGGATGACTCTGGAACAATCGGCATCCCATTCCGATGGGTACAGCTTATAGCCGAAATGAACTTGTTTTACCAGACGGTTGTGAATTACTTGATAGTAGAGTGTACCCGCCTTCGTCTCAATGGAAGATACACGGAATTTGATTTTTACTGTTGCCATACAATTTAATTGTTTATTTGATAATATTCCCTCAATTAAAGAGAATGGCAAACAGTGTATAAGATGGCACTTGAAAGATAATATTGTTGCAATTATAAGGTTTCTTGTTCAGAATGTTGCGAAGGAAGTTGTTTTTTAATACTTTCTCGCTTTAATCTAAATTTTTCCGTGTAATGGAATGCAGTTGGCACATTTTATAGACTCTACACGCAAAGTGCTCTGTGATGAAACGATAAAACGTACCGTAAACCGTTCTCGGACCTGCCGGACAAATTGGGCAAGACTAACGGGTTTCTTTTCGAATATCATGCAGCCTCGTTGTTTTCCTCTATCGTCTGTTAAACCGGCACTTCCGATTCTCTGACCGGGAACAGACTACCAGCATACTGTTGGACGGATTGCAAGAATAGGTATGGTAGATTCGCTTCTTGAATTTGTGTCAAAAATATGAAAGTCATACCATTAAAAATGAAAACGGGTCCAATATAACTCTACGACCTCATTTTGCCGCCTTGGCCAATTCACAATTGTCACGGATATCACTGATTATTTCACTTATGTTCCTATCTCCGTCCATATTCGTCTACTCCTGAGTTTATTATAAATTATACGAAGATACGGAAATATTCCATTTTTACAACAGCAGTGATGTCCCCCCGTCAGCCCCGATATCATCTATATCCGCATCCTCATAAAAAGATATGATTGAATATATCCTGACATTTTTAGAAAATTGCTTTAAATTTGTCGCATTTATGCGAACGAATGATAAGGCATAAAGTTTGCTGATACAGATATCAATATAAATCCGTTTATTGAACGGGAAAAATAATTTATAAAAAAAATGTCACACATTGAAAATAAGCAAATAATATAAATTCGCCCCCCAAAATAATGAACACGAAAAAACGATATCCATAAACGAACGTTTAATAATATAGAATTACACACGGCAGTACATCGATCATGATAGAAAAAGGTAGTCATACGACCGAGTCAGATCAATCCCTATTGGACGCATTGATCAAAGGAGAGGAAACCGCTTTCGAGAAAATATATAAAAGCTATTTCGCTCTTCTTCAAAACTATTCTGCCTCTATCGTCGGTGATTCGGAAGCGGCTTTGGAGATTATTCAAAATATTTTCGTTGCCTTATGGGAAAACCGGAAAAATCTCGACCGGGAAAAATCTCTGCGCAATTACCTGCTTCGCAGCACGCACAACAATTCCCTGCGTTACCTCAAAACCCGGTTTCTCCACCTACAACATCAAGAAAACCTTAAAAGAAAAAAAAGCGAAGAGGAACAAGAAAACGTGATCCGGGCGGAAGAAGGACCCGAACCCGAACAACAATTATCCGCTTTACTGAATGAATTACCGGAAAGAAGCCGCCAGGTAATGATCATGAGTCACATTGAGAACAGGAAAAGTGCCGATATTGCCCGAAAATTAGGCATTTCCGTCCGGACAGTAGAAACCATCCTCTACCAGGCAATGAAAAAACTTCGGGGAAAAATAAAAAAATAGTATTTTCGAATACGTAGTTTCGGGCAGTCAGGTATTATATTAATGTCGATCAGGTTATAGCGTGCATGAAAACAGATACAGAGAAATATTTGAACCGCCCCATCGGGGAAAATGAAGATGAGTTGCTGGATGAGATCTGGAACTCTCTCCGGGCAAAGGAGTGCGGGGAACATATACTGGACAGAAATTACCAGGACGTAAAAAGCAGGATCCGCCGGAGAAGAAATACCCGCCGGATGTATTGGATTTCCAGCGGTGTTGCCGCGGCTTGTGTGTTCGTGTCCCTGTTTCTGGTGTTCCGTCCCACTGCCCTGCAAGAGGTTACGGTATACACCCAACTCGGTCACATGGGCATATCCGTTTGCAACGAACAGGTGCAACTACTCGTCGGGGATTCCGCCGTTTCGAACCTGGGAGGCGACGCCAAGATAAATATAGACAAACATTCGAATGTCGCACTGCAATCCGCCGACGGGAAAAAGATTATGCTGCAAAAGGCAAAAATATTGAAAATATATGTTCCTTCGGGTAAGCATTTCAACCTTGAATTAGCCGACGGGACACGTATCGTACTAAACGCCGACACCTGGTTCGAATACCCATCGACGTTCGACTCCCAACCGGAACGCAGGGTAAAAATCAAGGGAGAGGGATTCTTTGAAGTGAAAAGCGATACAACGAAACCTTTCTACGTGGAGATTCCCAACAGCGAATCTATCCGGGTACTCGGCACCTGTTTCAACGTATCGGCTTATGAAGACAACACGGAAAACGTGACTACGCTACTCTCCGGTAAAATAGCTTATCACGTTCCGGAGAACAACCGAACGGTGACTTTATCGCCGAACGAGCAAATCCGCGTGGACAAAGAAACGAATAAAATGGAAAAATACGAGGTAGATGCCGCAGAATATTCCATGTGGAAAGAGGGCGTGATCTATTTCAACAACGAGAAATTAAGTGTATTGGCTAAAAAATTGTCCAGAATGTATGGTATCGATATTCAGGTATCGGAAGAACACCGCGATTCCCGTTTTTCGGGAATGATCCGGCACGAACGGGGAATTGATTACATCACCAAGCTGTTAACAACGACAAGTAACATCGAATGTATTATTGAAAACGGGGTTATTTATCTGAAGTAAAATCCCCTCCATATCAATTACAAAACTTCATTGGAAAATGAAGTTCGGGGCTTTGTATGCTCAAATATAAAGAATAGTAATAAAATAAATATTCATTAATACAAGATCAATATGAAAGAAGACAGATCATTCAGCCGGAACCGGACGGTTCTCCGGGACAAACTCCGGAAGAAAATCGTCCTGCCACTGTTCTTGCTACAAATGCTTTGTAGTTTTACGCAGGTAAGTTATGCCCAGGAGGTACAACTAAATTTAAAGCTGGAAAATTCCACTTTACTGGACGCTTTGAAAAAGATAGGAACAGCCACCGGAACGGAATTTTTTTATAATGCCGGGCAAATCGGTACTTCTGACAAACGAATCACGAGGGAGTTCAGAAATACGCCATTGAGATCAGCACTGGAATACGTTTTGAACGGAACTCCTTTCACATTTAAAATCGAGGATAAAACGATTATTATCACCCAACGTCCGGCAGAACCACAAAAAACTGAAATGAAAATCATCGAATTGAAAGGGATTGTGGTGGATAGTCATACGAAAGAACCGTTACCGGGAGTAACTGTTATGATCGAAGGAACAACGCAGGGAACTGCCACCGACGTTAACGGACAATTCACATTCCCCCTCGGTCCGGCAGAGTATAACATTATCTTTTCGTACATCGGTTACGAGCGTCTGGTAAAAAAGTTCAACGGAAATAATGTCTCCGATTTTCAGAAAATTACACTTGTTCCTGTTATCGAAGAGATGGATGAAGTAGTCGTCACGGGTATCTTCACCCGTAAAAAGGAAAGTTTCACGGGATCATCGACTACATTCAAAGCAGAGGAATTGAAAGCCGTGGGAGCGTCGAATCTGGTTCAAAGTCTGCGCACACTCGACCCTTCATTCAAAATCGTGGAAAACAACCAATTCGGTTCCGACCCGAACCGCATGCCCGATATCGAAATCCGGGGCAAGAGCAGTGTTATGGGATTGAAAGAAGAGTATGGGACCGACCCCAATCAACCTTTGTTTATCCTTGACGGTTTCGAAACGACATTAGAAACCATCATGGACCTGAACATGAACCGGGTGGCATCGGTCACCTTGTTAAAAGACGCAGCCTCAACCGCCATTTATGGTTCGAAAGCAGCTAACGGCGTGGTGGTTATCGAAACAAAGGCCCCGGAGGGGGGACGCCTGCAATTCTCCTATAAGGGAGATTTCAGCGTGACGATGGCAGACCTTTCGGATTACAACTTAATGAATGCCCGTGAAAAATTGCAATTCGAGACACTCGCCGGTGTATACACGGACAAATCCAACAGTGCCATCAACCAGGTACGCCTGGATAGTTTACGGAATGCCCGTTTAAAAGGAATCGAAGAAGGGATCGACACCTATTGGTTAAGCGTACCGCTACGCACCGGGTTCACGCATAAGCACAATCTATATGCCGAAGGGGGTGAAGAAAACATCCGTTACGGTATAGGGCTCAGTTACGGTAACGTGCAGGGAGTAATGAAAGGTTCCGACCGCCAGACCATCAGCGGAAATATAGATCTGATCTATCGTTCCGGCAAGTTCCAGTTCAGTAATAAATTGACTGTAGACTATATGGAAACGAACGATCCGTCCGTAAGCTTCTCCGAATATGCACAAGCCAACCCTTATTACAAAAAATATAACGAAGACGGGGGTATCGACAAATACCTATACTATTACTCGGGAGATGGTTACGAGGAAAAAGTGGCCAATCCCCTGTGGAACGCCAGTCTGAATAATTATGACAAAAGCGACGAAACCGGATTTACCAACAATTTCATCATCGAATGGTTCGCCACCGACGATTTACGTGCAAGAGGGAAATTCGGCATAACGAAAACCAGCAGTTCGGCAGAAGAACGCCTCTCACCCGAACACAGTGACTTTGACGATGAAGAGGAAATGAAAAAAGGAAGCTATACGCACACCGCCAGTAAATCCACCAGCTACGAGGGAGATATTGCTGTTACTTACGGACGTCTGTTCGGAGGGAAACACATGATAAACGCTGTGGGCGGTTTCAATTTCAGCCTGTCGAAAGAAACAAGCAACGGTTATAAAGCGATCGGCTTCACGGAAGATGCTTTCGGGAGTCCTTCCTTTGCCAATGGTTATCCCGAAAACGGGAAATCGTCCTACTCGGAAAGCGAAACACGTGCCGCCAGTTTTTATCTAAACGGCGGATACGCTTACGACAACCGTTATTTACTCGATTTCAACTACCGTAGTGACGGTGCATCCATGTTCGGCACGAACAACCGTTTCCGCAATACCTGGTCGGTAGGTATCGGCTGGAACCTACACAACGAAGCATTTTTTCATGCGAAAGATTGGTTTCAGCTATTGAAACTACGCGCTTCGGTCGGAAATCCGGGGAACCAGAACTTTTCGGCATACCAGGCATTCACGACCTACACGTTCAACACGGATATGACAAACATTTTCGGTTCGGGACTGGTGATCAACGCGCTGGGCAACAAAGACCTGGCATGGCAAGAAACGATTAATTGGAATGCCGGAGCAGATATCACAACCTGGAACAACCGCCTGAACATCACGTTCGACTGGTATAAGAAAATTACCGACCCGTTATTGGCCCTGATTACCACACCAGGTTCCATGGGGGTGAAAAGCGTGGCTATGAATGCCGGACAGCAAAAGACAACCGGAATAGAAGTGACTCTGAAAGTCTCCCCCATTTACAGACCGCAAGAAAGAATTAACTGGAATATCAGCCTTAACGGGACACACGCCAAAGCACGGTACGCCAAAATCGGCAACGCTTTCAGCTCCCTGAACGAAGAGCAGAAAGCCTCATTGGCCGGGACAACGCGTTATTATGACGGCGGAAGCCCCACAGCCATCTGGGCGGTACGTTCTGCCGGTATCGATCCAGCCACGGGAAAAGAACTTTTTATCAAAAAAGACGGTTCCTATTCCTTCACTTATGACACAGACGACGAGGTCGTTCTGGGAGATACGGAACCCAAACTGGAAGGAGTGATCGGTACCACACTATACTATAAGGGATTATCCGTAGGATGTTACTTTCGCTACACCCTGGGAGCCCAAATATTCAATGAATCGGTTTTCGAAAAAGTAGAAAACATCAGCAGTGACGAAGTTTACAACAACCAGGACAAAAGAGCCTTGTACAACCGTTGGTCGGCGACTAACCGTGAAGCCCAATACAAAGGCATCTCATTGACCCAGACAACCGACAAGTCATCGCGCTTCGTGATGGATGAAAACACCATAAGCGGGGAGTCATTCAATATCGGTTATGAATTCACCCAACCTTTCGTGAAAAGAATGGGACTATCCGTTTTGAACATTCAGGCCATCATGAACGACCTGTTCCGTTGTTCATCCGTGAAAAGCGAACGAGGGATCGATTACCCTTTTGCCCGCACGGTTTCTTTCTCATTATCGGCAACTTTTTAAAGCAAATGTTATGAACATGAATATACAACGACTGATCGGACTGTACTGCCTGGCATTTTTACTGGCAGGATGCAGCAATTGGCTGGATGTCCAACCCTACGACCAGATCTCAGAGGATGAACTGGTGAAATCGGAAGAGGGATTCCAGAAAGCACTAAACGGCATTTATATCGGACTGAATGACGAGGCCCTGTACGGAAAATCCCTGACAGTAGAAATGATCGAAATCATGGGAGGCGCCTACGAAATCGGCAACGAAAGCCTGGTATGGGGGAATTACACGGACTTAAAAGATTATAATTACAACACCGAATACTGGCGTAGCTGTATGAGTTCCACCTGGGACAAGGCATACGCTCTGATTCTAAACTGCAATAAATTACTGGAAAATATGAAATCCCGCGAAGAATTATTCACGGGAAACAACTATAACATAATCCAAGGCGAAGCCCTGGCACTGAGAGCGATGCTGCATTTCGATATGCTACGCCTGTTCGGTCCCGTATATTCGAGAAACCCGGAGGCAACCAGTATCCCCTACTACACGTCGGAGGTATTGTCCCCCGAACCTTTGCTGCCCGCATCGGAAGTGATGACAAAAATCATACAAGATTTGCAGGAAGCACGCATCCTCCTAAACGAAGATCCCGTGAAAACGGAAGGAGGATTGTCAAGCGGGAATGCAGGCGAAAGTTCGAATTTCTTATGTTACCGGGCACTACGGTTAAACTACTATGCCGTAACAGGCCTGCTGGCCCGTGTATGCCTGTACGCCGGACAACGGGAAAATGCATTCAATTATTCCACTGAAGTGATAAAAGCTTCCAATAACGGCATATTTCCTTTCGTAGACAGAAGCCTGGTGAACGGAACTGCCCAGGATCCGGACCGTATTTTCTCGCCAGAAGTTCTGTTCGCCCTCTCTGACAGCCAACGAGGAGAATTGTTCGAAGAATATTTCGACCCATCGTTAGCCCCCAACATGGTATTCCGCATGGAAACCGATTTACTGGAACAAACTATTTACGGTGGAACCGGAACCGGCGGAAATCTGGACGACTACCGTTGCCGTTCCAATTGGATTTCCTCGGGAAGCGCACGCTATTTCTACAAATATTCGGACATGACGGAATCGGGACGGATAGAAAATACCATGATCCCCTTGCTACGGCTGGGCGAAATGTACCTGATCGCCGCAGAAAGCCAATCCAACAGCCTGGCTAACGGAGTATCATACATAAACACGTTGCGTAAAAACCGGGGAGTAAGCAATTTACAGACCCTGACCACCACCCTTCTGCAATATGAATACATCCGCGAAGTTTATGGCGAAGGACAATTATTCTTCATGTACAAACGGATGTACTCATCGATTATCCGGTCGAATTCGGCAACGAACAACCCGGCTCCGTCAAATGCAGTATTCGTGGTGCCTTTGCCCGACACTGAAACAGAAAACAGATAACCAAGTAATCACAACAGCAATGAAGAAAAACATAATCAGGAAAGTATACTGGGGAATGACGGTATTGTTCGGACTGGCAGGATGTAACGAAGAGAAACCGGCTACTTTCGACCAAATCAACGGAATATATTTCAACAACCGTTTGTTAAACAATACGATCGTTGACAGTACCAACGTGACATTCGTTTATACCAGTGCCGACACGATGACTGTCACGGTAAAAGTCCAGGCATTGGGACGCCCCGTGGCATACGCCCGCCCGATAGACATCAGTGTAGCAGGAGGCAATGCCATAGAAGGAACCGACTATGAACTGGTCTCTGTCGCAGAAATGCCGGCAGAGGCAGTAAACCTCGATTATAACGTGCAACTGAACCGTACGGCGGTACTGAAACAAGAAAACCGGGAGATTGTGCTGGAACTGAAAGCCAACGAGCACTTTATCCTGCCTTTCGAGTATCAGGTGCAAAGTGGAAATGACACGACAACCGTGATTCGTTACCGCATCATCTTCTCCGACCGTTTCACGGTTGCCCCGGAAAGTTGGGATGAAGACTTCGGGGGAGAATTCTCCCAGCAAAAGTTCGAATTAATATGCCGGGTACTGGAAATAGACCCCGCCGAATTTAATACGGCAGGCGGTATTTCACTGGCAAGATGGCAGTTTATCTATATAGAAATGTGCGACTACGTGGCCACCCAAACAGAAAAGAAAGCAGCGGGAGAAGAATACGACGAAGAGGCTTTCGACCCGACAACCGGAGAACCATTGTTTAAATATTAATATATGCAACCATGCGAAAAGGATTATTATACACGGCCTGCTGGATTTTCTTACTGATATCCTGTGCCGAAGATTTGGGGAATTACGATTACCGGGAACTCTCCTCCCCGGTGGTGACCGGCATTGATGAGAAAATACCCGTACGAAAATTCGAACGTTTACAGTTGACACCGCAAATTGAAGGTGAACAATTCACGGAAGAAGATTACCAGTTCGAGTGGAAAGTGATTCCGCAGGCAGACGCCGTTACAGCTACCGTGATCGGAAATGAACGCATTTTGGATTATGAAGTGGTATTGGCGGAAGGGACATACACGCTATATTTCACGATAACCAACCGTACAAGCGGTTTGTTCTGGCAACAGACTTACGAACTGGAAGTCACCCAAACCACTTCCGAGGGCTGGATGGTGTTGTGCTCCGACAACGGTCGGACACGACTGGACATGATATCCATGGTCACGGGAGAAACTTACAGGGACTTATTATCCAGCCAGGATATGCCGGAATTAAACGGCCCACGGCGTATCCAGCAACTGGAAGACCTCGCCGAAACCGGATCGCCTTTCTACTTGCTGACGGATGACGGAGCAACCCGCTTGAGCAGTGACGGTTTTGCCTGGACGGAAGAATACAATATACGTTACGAGATGGGGAACGGACAAGCAGTAAGCCCACATGAAATAATACCCACGGTCAATGCCAAAATGATGGTTGCCGGGACGGATTTCCACTATGCGAGCAATATGGGTGAGATTCTCGGACTTTTCAGTTCTCCCATAAACAAAGATTTCCGGGTAGCCCCCATGGCAGGCAGCAATGTTGCAGGCAACATGATCCTCGCTCCCCTGGTGATGATATACGATATCGACAACAAACGCTTCATGGGATACGGACAAACTTTAGCTTCCTCAGACCTGAACAATCAGGAACCTTTGCGGGAGATGAATGAAATGGCAGAACTGATGGAAGACATGCAAGCGACGACGGGAGGAGTTACGGGTTCGGCATTTGATGAATTTCCCACCGGACTAGACTACGTGTACATGGAGAACACCCGATATGACCCGGGTAGCGGGCAAATGGCAGTAACCTATACAGTACTGGCAGACGGCGACAAACGCTACCTTTACGGCATCCAGCTAGGCGACATAGTCCCTCAATCGTGGAGTAGTTGTCCTAACGCGCTTGGGAAGGCTTATTATGGCGACTTGTCGGAATGTACCGATATAACAAAGGTGACAGACCTCTTCGCTTTCAGTTCACTGAAAAACTGTATGTACTATGCCGTGGGCGGTACCCTCTACCAGGTAGACCTTTCCACGAAACCGTTGCAGGCAAAAGTGCAGTTTACATTACCGGGAGGAGAGGAAATCACCCGCCTGAAATTCAATCTATTCCGCAAAAATACCAGTGACTCCCGTTCGTACAATCTGATCATCGGAAGCCTACGGGGTGAGGAAGGTATCCTCCGGATATATAACGACACGGAAATGAGCGGAGATTTTTCAGGAGTGGAACCGGAAGTCTACGACGGTTTTGCCCGTATTGTCGACGTAACCTATAGAGAATGGTAAGTTTTAAGTGTTCAATTTATCTATATTATTAATTTCTAAAATCTAAATGTTATGAAAAAAATTCGGATAATGATGCTTATGATATGCAGCATTTGCGCATTCACGGCTTGTTCGGATGATGATGATCCGACACCACAAAACCCTGTATCAAACGTGAGAATACCCGCTACAGCTGAAATCGGTACGGAAATTATCGTATCCGGTACCGGATTCGCTTCAACAGCACAGTTCACCTTCAAAGGCACAGCCTCATCTGCCGATGTAAGTCAACTAACCATTGTTTCCACCGGTGTGACAATGACCGTGCCGATGAGCTTAACACCAGGACAATATACGTTGGTACTAAAACAAGACGGCGAATGGGAATTGGGAAGCATTGAATTAACAGCGGCTTCACTCCCAATCATCGGATTAGAAATACCCGAAGCAGGATTTACCGGCCAAATAATAAATATTGGCGGTAACGGATACAACGAAACGTCAAAAGTATACGCAGAAACCGGGAATGGCACCCGAACTGAATTGACTGTAACAGACTACCAGAGCGGATTGATTTGTACTTTACCCACAGACCTCAGTGCCGGAACTTACCGTCTTATCCTTGCCCAGGATGGAGGGGAATGGACATTAACCGAAGAGTTCGAAATTGTAAAATACAAACGATTGGTCAAGATCGGCTGGGTAAATGATTTCAGTCAAATAATGGCAGATTATATCACAGAATCTACATTCGAAATTTCCTATGCAGCCAACGGTCCACAAAGTTTCAAGTACGCTAATGTCCTTTACGAACATGAGATGAACTATGATGTACAAACAAACAATGACCAAATTATTTTATCTATCAGTAATCCGGATCCTGACTGGGAATTAGAAGGATATGTAAGACAGGTTACTCTGAGTGTAACCGATGATTTAGCACAATCAAATGCTACAATTTTCTATAATCTTTGGAATACAAAGGACGTAAACATGAGTGCTGACTGGACATATGCAGACCGGTATATGAAATCCTATGAAGGCAAAGGAGGTCTTAACAATTTAGAATATACTTTTGATGCCGGCAATTTAGTCGATGTCAGCGGAACATCATTCGAATACGACCAAACACAAAAATACACTCGTCCAGGAATGGACATTGCAGCCCTTTTCTTACAACTTTCAAACATAAACTATACTCAAGATTGGGGATGGATGTACGCTGCATTCACAGGGTTGATCGGAGAAAAATCGGCAGGAATTCCCGTAAAAATGTCGGTAGTAGATCCGGAGACGGAAGAAACAACGACCCACGAGTTAAACTACACGTATGATGAAGATAATTACGTTACAAGCGTATCTTATGAATCTTCATATTACGGAATGGGTATGGTTACTTTCCGGATCGATTTCACATACGAAGAGGTACAATAATACCACATAGAGGGTGTGTCAAAATGCGTGTTTCGATAAATTATATAGTTGCAATTTATTGATAATCAATATTGAGAAGCCACTAAAAATACGAAAATTTGCATTTTGACACACCCTCTTTAAAAACAGCAAATCGATTTTAAAGATGAAATACATTCTATTTATCGCACTCATTCTATCCGTCGTCAGTTGTACGGAACACGACGGATATACCCTCACCGGACATGTCCCCGAAGCATGGGAAGGGAAACCCGTTTTTCTGGCACTGGATGATACCAATCAACCTCATTTCATCGACAGTACGAAAATATCGGGGGGTAAATTCAGGTTTCTGGGTAAATTCGATGTGCCGCGTTATTGCACGGTCAGCATCTACCTTGATCCCAATGACCGGCTGACCCGCAGTAAAATTGTAAACTTCTCGTTATTTATCGACAATGCAGCGATAGAAGCCACTTGCGACTATTCCAGCAAATATCCCGTGTTTCAGATCTCCGGAAGCGGGACTCAAACTGAATATCAAAACTACCTGAACGAGATACAACCCATGGAGGACGACCGGAGCAAAACGTTCCGCGCTTACGGGGAAGCTTATTACAATTCGAAAGATTTAGCCAAAGCGATTGATCTGGCCAAACTCGTCACCCAAAAAAGACTAGCCCTCAGAGAGACTCAAATCAACTACCTTAAAGCACATCCCGAATCTGCCATCAGCGTTAAAATCGCACAAGAACTCTCCGACAAGAATTCCGACCTTTCTTTGAAAGAAATCGAAGGATTATTCACCTGCCTATCCCCCGAAATGCAAAATTCGGAAATGGGCCAGGCTCTTCGGGCAACGATCCAGGGCAAACAGGTATTTATCGGAGGATCTTTCATCGACATGGAACTCACGGCAGCGGACGGAAGTAAAAAGAAAATATCGGATTTTGTGAAACCCGGGACCACTACATTAATTGAATTCTGGGCATCATGGTGTAGTCCCTGCCGCGGGGAGATACCTCACATGCGTAACACGTACAATACCTACCATCCCAAAGGGTTAAATATCGTGAGTATCTCCATTGACAGTGATCCGAAGAATTGGCATCAGGCTTTGGAAGAGGAAAAGATGCCTTGGGAACAGCTTATCGATAATACCAAAGCGGCTTTCCGGGCTTATAACCTGAGCGGAGTTCCTTCCTCTATCCTTGTAAACGACAAGGGAAAAATCATTAATGTAAACGCAAGAGGCGGATGGCTGGATGCTGCCATGCAGGAAATTTATGATTAATCATATACACTTTAAAATGAGAAACTTTATATTTATTATTTTACTCTCGGTCGTTTGCTCTTGTTCACAGCAAAACAACGACGATATCGTCGTAGACTTCAACGTGCAAAACATGACCTATTCCAAAATTGCCATTGTTGTCAGCCCGGAAATGATCAAGGAAACGGATCTGGATAAACACGGAAAAGCCAGCTGTACATTACAGGGGAATATGATATACGCCCGTCTGTTTTATGGCGAGGAAGCCAAAAATGTTTTTTTCCAGAAAGGCGATCGTGTCACAATTTCTTTTGATGCCAACAATTTTAAGGACAGCATGAAATTCGAAGGAAAAAACACTCCGGTAATAGAATACCTCAATTCTATCACTTACAACCCGATAATCCCCCCCGAATACGAGCGCTCACTAAAGGAGATTGTCAGTCTTGTCAACGAGAAGACAGACGAGGCGGCCAATTTATTGAAAGCCCGGAAACTGGAAGCGGTAAATCCCGAATTTGCAAAACTGGAGGAGGGACGAATCAAGTATTCATATCTGATCAGTTTGGTTATGTATCCCATGGGACATATCATGTTCGACACAACTTATCGCCCGAATGAGGAATATTATTCAACATTGGAAAAATACGTACAGGAAGACGAAAGTCTGATTGACCTTGACATTTACAGGGAATTTATTATAGAGGCTGCTCTTGTGCTTGGAAGCAAGGATAAAGAAATCTCCGGCATCTACAATAAAAATGTTGCCCGGATGAAATATATCGCCCAACATTTCAAAAATGACAAGCTAAAACAATCTCTTCTGAACGAGATTGCCATCAGACAGATAAAGAACGGTATTAACCATATCACCGAACTGGAAAATATTTACAATACTTACGTGACTGACCCGACTCTACGGACTGCCTATAAAACAGAGTATGACAAACGGAACATTGCCGTTACCGGCAAACTTTCCCCGGACTTCCAGGCCAAGGACATTAACGGTAAAACTTACTCCTTGAAGGATTTCAAAGGGAAATATCTGTATATCGACATGTGGGCGACCTGGTGCGGTCCCTGTAAAAGAGAAATGCCCTATTTGATAGAACTGGAAAAGAAAATGGAAGGGAAAAACATCACCTTCCTCGGTCTTTCCACCGACGAGGATAAGGCAGCATGGGAAGAAACAGTCAAATCGGGAGAACTCTCCGGCGTTCAACTTTTGCTTGGGCGAGGGAGTCAATTCCAACGGGATTATAATATCGACGGTATCCCTCATTTCATTCTTATTGACCCGGATGGCAAGATTATCAACCCCAAAGCAGTCCGCCCTTCTTCACCAGACGCCGAAAAGATTTTAAATGCTCTTCCTGATATTTAAACGGGATGGAACTGCTTCAATATAATTCAAATCTATATCCTCATAAAAAGATATGATTGAATATATTCTGCCATTTTTAGAAAATTACTTTAAATTTACCGCATTCATTCAAACGAATGAAAAGTAATATGAATCAATAAAATGGAAAGACTATGAGTGAAATTATTTGCCACTGCTTTGAAGTAAGCAGAGAAGAAATTGAAAATGCAATTCGTGAAAAAGGATTAAAAACCGTTGAAGAAGTAGGCGAAGTGACGAACGCAGGAACCGGTTGTGGCGGCTGCCAGGAACAGATACAGGAGATTCTGGACGAAATCAATGGGAAATAATCTCCCTTCCAGCAATAACAAAAAGAGGGTGTCCAAAAAGGCAAAATACCCCCTTGTAGAATCGGATATTTGATTTCAGTCTCCAATAGGGATACGAATAAATCGAGGGTGCCAAATACTTTTTGGACACCCTCTTTCTGTTATTGTGGCGCTGAATAACTTTTAGCGGTTCAACCAGTCCCGGAACTCGCGAATGCGGTCGGCACTGACGATAGCTTCTATATTTTCAGGAGGCAAAGGAGATAAACCGATTTTTATGCGGTTGTTGGAATAACGGATCATTTCTTTGATAGCAGAAAAGCTCACTATAAACTTCCGGTTGATCCGAAAAAAGATTTGGGGATCCAGGCGTTCTTCGAGTGCAGCCATCGTCTGATCGAGGATATACCCTCCCCCTTCATGGGTATATAACATCAGGTATTTTCCATCGGCCATAAAATAAGCGACTTCTGCCACCGGTACGGATTTGATCTTCGTTCCGATCTGCACCAAAAAGCGCTCCTGAAATCGGACCGTCCGGGGTGCTTTCTTTTCTTTTGCAAACCAATTCCGCACTTTTTCCAACGCCCGCAGTATTTCCTCTTCGTCAAAAGGTTTCAGGATGTAATCTATTCCCTGGCTCTTGAAAGCTTGCAAAGCATATTCATCATAAGCGGTAATAAAAATGACAGGAGCTTTGATCTCTACTTGTCCGAAAATATCGAAACTACGTCCATCTCCCAAATGAACATCGCTGAAAATCAAATCTACCTGATTTTCTTTCAGCCATTGTACACTTCCCCGTACAGAATCCTGACGGGCAACGATTTCTATTTCCGGTGCCAACTTTTTCAGAATACTTTCCAATTCACGGGCAGCCAAAGCTTCATCTTCAATAATAATTGCAGTCATATTGAAATATAGGATCGCCCGAAAATACGAAAAAAGGACTTGCCTGCCAAATCAAAGTTTTTTATTTTATAAAAAAAACGGTAACAACCGTATTTCTTTACCATTTTTACTGTTGTTACCGTTTTATCCGTTGTTACCGTTTCAACTCAACCCTAATTATTCAATTCCGGATTATTCTGAATCGCTTCTTTCGGATAAGGAATAATATACTTGGGATCGTCCTGCCGGATCGTAACCGTAAGCGAATTCCAATCGGCATCCATATAGTTTTTTATAACCTCCGGGCGGGTTGTTCTACGAAGATCGAACCAGCGATGTCCTTCGAATACCAGTTCCCGGGCCCTTTCCTCCATGATATCGGCCAACAATTGTTCCTGATTCATGGTTTCGATCTCTGCTTTCCGTTCGTTATAATAACTTTCAGCCAGACGCTTCTGAAGCAAGGTCAACAGATATTCTTTGGCTGCCGGCAGTTGTCCTTCGCGGTGAGCAGCAGCTTCGGCAGCAATCAGCCAAAGCTCTGCACTCCGGAAAGTGACCTTCTCATTCTTATTCCCTCCTTTATTACAATACCAGGTTCCGTATTTATCGACCAAATAATTTCCCAGCCGGGCATCTACATATTCATCTCCCTCTTTTATCTGATTAAATTTTCCGCTGATATTATCCAATACGTACATATCTTCTTTCATTACGGTACTGGATACCGTTTCCAAAGCAAGTATCGCTTCTTTCGACGTATAAGTCCAAGGTTGGGCTTCGGTAGTCGTCAGATCCTCCAGCGGACAAGCCGCCAGCAGACTTTCGGCTGTCTCCTGAGCCTGTTTCCAATCCTGATGATAAAGATATACCCTGGCCTGGAAGGCTTTCAGCGCTTTCTTCGAAAACCGGTACAGATAAGCACCCGTCTGTTGCTCCACCTGCATATATTTCTCCGCTTCCTGCAAATCGGCGAACACCTGTTCATATACCTTTTCCACAGTAGTAGGTATAAACGACTGTCCGATATCGATCTTTAAAGAAAGCGGAACGGCTTTATCTGTTGCCGCAGTAGCCGGATCATACCATTTGGCATACAGATTGATTAAATCGAAGTGAACAAAAGCCCGGAGACAATAGGCTTCAGCCAGCAATTGCTCGCGGGAATCCGTCGTGACATCCGCCCTGGCCTCCATCACTCCTTCGATAACCGTATTGGCATAAAAAATCATATTATACATAGCCGTCCAGGGATAAGTCTCGGTTAAAGGATCCGGATTTTCATCATTCAAAGTAGCCAAGTCGATGTAATTATCGTAAGACAACCCATACAAATCCGGAAATACTTCATCGGAACGTACCATCAGATAGCGGCGGTATTGGGGATAGGTACTATAAGCCGTAGTCAGAAGGGCCCGATATTCCGAAACTTCATCCGGAATCACCTTTCCGACAGGATCGACATCGACATAATTACATCCTCCCATTCCCAGTGAAAAGACAGCGATCAATAGGATATATATTCGTTTCATATTTTTATATTTAGAGTTAAAATGTCAAATCGATTCCACAAGAAAAGGTCTTCGCCAACGGCTGGGTATAAATATTCCCATAGGTTTCCGGATCGAAATAACCTTTATAGCTACTACCGAACACAAAAGGATTACGGGCTTCAAAGCTGATGCGTGCAGAGGAAAAACCGATATGTCCTAAAAGCCGTTCGGGAAAAGTATATCCTAAACGTATACTATTGATGCGCATATAACTCATCTTCTTGAACCAGTAGTCGTATTTCCGGTAAGAATTACCGGGATCGAGCATACCGAGCCACTGATAAGCCCAATTCTCCTCCCCTTCGGTATAAGTACCCATGATACGGGGATATTTACCGGAGGTATTATCCGGAGACCAAATCTGTGACATCCGGCGGGAATAATTCTGTCCCGGTGAAGTCTGTACCGGATTATAGAAAGGTTGTTCCTGCACGGTCTGATCCAACACAAAAGAAGCCGATACGGTCAAATCGAAATTCTTGTAATAAAACCGATTGATCCAGCCACCGGTAAATTTCGGTTCGGTCGTACCTTCGTAGGTAAATAAATTACGATATTCTTCTGCACTCAGGTTACTTTTCAGGAAAGGAATCAGGCCTCCCATCATATAACCGTATTCCAGACCGAAAAAGTCATTGAAAGAAACCTTTTCCCCCTGTTTATTATAAAACATCTGCAATCCATTTTCATCCAGCCCTGCGGTCTTCAGCGAAAATACAGCACCGACAGAATAGCCTTCGCGTGAAGGTTCATAGGAATTATCCCTGACATTGAGCCGATTGATCTTACTCTTATTATGCGCCAGATTAAAATCCATCACCCACCGGAAATCCTTTGTTTTCACATTTACTGTAGACAGAGATAATTCGTATCCCCGGTTGGTCAATTTCGCCCAGTTCATGGTCGAATAATCGAAACCGTTCTCTCCCGGCAAGCTCCTCATACCGATCAAATCATCACTCACCCGTCTGTAAACATCGGCTGTAAACGCGATCCGGTTACCGAGCACCGCCACATCGAGTCCCCCGTTCCAGTTGGTGGTTTTTTCCCAACGCAAATATTGGTTAGGGGGAGACGATACGATAATATTGGACTCGGAATTGTCCGGTAAAACCTGGGTATTGTCCCATTCCCCGACAACCAATGGAGAGGTATCTTTATCGACATTTCCCTGGACCCCATAGGAAGCTCTCAGTTTCAGATCGGACAACCAGTCGGCATCGCTCAAAAATGCTTCCCGGTTGATATTCCAGGCACCGGAAACAGCCCATAAAGGCAAGTATTTGTACTTCCGGTCTACTCCGAACATATTGGAACCGTCATACCGTAAACTTCCAAAGAAAGTGTAACGGTTATTATAAGTATACGAACCGGTCATATAGACAGAAAGGAAACGGTCCTCCGTGAACGATTTACTATACTGTTCAAATTCGGCATTATCCATCTGGGTACTTCCTTCAGGAAATACCAAAGGCTTCGTAGTCAACGAATTCGGATCATAACCGAATCCACGGGTCATCAGATCTGTCACCTTGCTGCGACGTAATTCTATACCGGCCATATAATTGACAGCATGTACTTCTCCGAACACCTGATTGAACTCACCTTGCAATTTCCAATGATATTGATTCATATCTTTGGTAGAATTCTGTATAATTCCTCCGTCGGGCAAAAAATAACTGCCATCGTTCCCTCTTGTTTTTTCGCGATATTTACGAACATAATAAGTTTCTTTAGCCGCCACCTTTTCTGTCGCAGTATGATCCAGCTGCATAGAAAACTGGGTTTGTAGTTTTAGCCAGTCGGTCAGCCTGTAATCTAAAGTAAACAAAGGCTTTATAGAGCGATTTTTCAGCGTATAATCCGTATTGTCCACCTCTTCCAGGTAATTGAATTTCACATAACGGCCACTGTATCCTTCGATATCAGGGTCATAAATATAGTCTCCTTTTTCATCAGTCAGCTGCAAGTAAGGATTGGCATTACGTGAATAATTGGCGGGATTGATAAAAGCATCCCCATCCGTCAGATAACCGTTTTTCTTACTGTCGTTCAAAAAAAGAGAAACGCCGGCCTTCAGGTTTTTAGCCAGATCGAAATCGGTCTTCAAAGTCAGGTTGTAGCGTTCGAAACCGGTTTTACGGGTCGTCCCCTGCTCATTGTAATATCCGCCAGAAAAATAATAAGTCGCCTTATCCGATCCTCCTGAAATGCTCAGGTTATACTGTTGGTTGACTGCATTCCGGTAGATCACATCCCCCCAATCGGTAGTTTGTCCGCGCAAAGCATCGATAGCCCCCTGTGCCTCGGAAGAAATACCGTTGAACCCATTTTCCCTCAAAGCATCCAATTGCCCGTATTTTGACAGCAGACGGGACACTTCACCATAGTCGCTCCGGTAATCCAAATCGGAACGGGAAGCCAATCCCAACTCGAAGTCCACTTTCTCAGACGAATTCATCAGATTCAGTTTGCCCAAATCAGGTTTCAGTGTATAGAATACCCCACCGGAAAAATTCACCCGTAGTTTTCCCTGCCGGCCCTTTTTCGTCGTAATCACAATCACCCCGTTAGCGGCCTTAGCTCCATAAATAGCTGTAGCTGCCGCATCTTTCAATATAGTGATGCTCTCGATATCTGCGGGATTAACCCCGCCGATCGAAGTATTCTGCAGTTCATCGATATTATCCTTATCTCCAAAATCTTTGGGTATATCGTTTCCTTCCAGGATCATTCCGTCGAGTACCCACAACGGATCGGTACTCCCCGACAGAGAAACCGTACTCCGGATCCGCATTTTAGCGGGAGCTCCGGGCGCACCGTTCGTCGGTGTCGACATCAAACCGGCCACCTGTCCTTCCAGCATCTGGTCGATACTGGCCACTCCGATACTTTTAATATCGTCTGCCTGTACAGTAGTAATAGCCGAAGTAACTTTCCGCTTTTCTATCTGCTGATATCCCGTAACGACCACTTCATCCAACTGACTCACTTCTTCCTTCAGGCGGAAAGTAAATTCGGTCTTTCCCGATATATCCGCTTTTAAAGCCTCGTATCCGATAAAACTCACCACCACATAACGAATCGAAGCAGGCAAGGTCAATTCGAATTTTCCGCTTACATCCGTCACTGTCCCCGCAGGATTATATTCTTTAGCTTCAGGAGCATCCGGATCGATAAAAACCGTAGCACCGGGGAGAGGTTCACCGCTCGCAGCCTCGAGCACTCGCCCGGTAATCTTCCGCATATCCTGTGCCCACACCACCACAGGCAGGCACAATATTATTAAGATCAAAAGTTTACGCATCTATATTTATTATTTAGGTTTGTATGTTATCTTATATTCAAAGCCTCTTTAATCCGCACAACCAAATCTTCATAATGTTGCCGGGTTTCCACATTTCCTGTATTCCGGTTTCTTTCTGCCAATTTTAATACCTGCAACATAACTCCTCTCTTCACCGATACAGCCTCGGATACCCGTCCCATAGAAGAATATTGCATATTGCCAAGCCGGGTTTCAGGCTGTTCAGGGAGCGTGAAAGCAGCTTCCCGGGCTGCAAAACCACAACAATAACCGGTATGCAAAGCTTTTTTGGTCGTTTTTTCCACCGCTTTATTGGAACTGACAATGATAGCATCGATAAAATTCTTTTGGGTCATCCTTTCATACAAAGACAAATTACGTCCCTGTAGGGATCCCTTGAAAACCACCTGGTATAAATCGGCAAACATTTCTTCGGGTGTATACACATTTTTCTTTCCCTTCATCGCTTCGGCTTCGTACATCCGCATCAACCGATCGTCTTTCAATAAATCATAAAAACAGGCATACTGTAATTCCCGGGCAGTATTATAAGGTGAATATTCTACTTCCTGGGGGGAAGTACGAACGGGAAAACTCTTCTTCCAGACATCGGCAGCAAACAACCATTCAGGAACGGTAAATACTTCTTCGGATAAATATTTCACCGCTTCTTTCTGCCGTTCTTTCTCTACCGGTACATAGCGTTCCAGATCATCTCCCATCACCGGATTATTGATATAGAAACCTCCGACATTCGCAGTTACATGTCCGGCATACATTTTCCATTGATTGATCACCGCCATCAATAATTTTCCCGCTTCCAGATAACCTTGTCCTTCTGCTTCGGTCCATGCTACAATATTCGGCACAATCCGTTTCAGATTTTGTATACCGTAGCGGTTAGCCTTGATCACATCGTCACCGAGGTCCTCATCCTGCGAACGGGGATCGATCGGATCTTTAGGGTCCTGTTGTTCGCCGTACCAATACATCTTGTCTCCGGAATGTTTCGTAATCCATTGATTGAGTACAGGTAATTCTTCGTGCGGATCCTTTACATCCAGCCAACGATAAGCCCAATTTATCGCAAATTTATCATATACCCCGATCACCGGCGTAATTCGTTCTACCTCATCTTCGGGTTGGGCCACGTAATTAAAACGGGCATAATCCATAATCGAACTAGCCGTCCCGCCCATCCTTGCTGTGAAGGTCTTCGAGCGCAACGAATCTACCGGAAAAGACGAAGAAGCTCCCATATTGTGTTTCAATCCGAACGTATGTCCCACTTCATGGGAAGATACAAAACGGATAGCACTCGCCATATAAGCATCATCGAAAGTATTCGCTCTGGCCCGGGGATCGATAGGCCCGGTCTGTACCCGCATCCAGGTATGTAACATCGTCATCACATTATGCCACCAAACGACATCGGCTTCGATAATCTCTCCCGAACGGGGGTCGACCACAGAAGGTCCCATGGCATTCGCTTGCTGCGAGGCCGCATAAGTAATCACCGAATAACGCGCATCGTCGATATCGAAATCAGGATCATCGGTCGGAGCATCCTTCGCTACAACCGCATTTTTAAAACCGGCAGCTTCAAAAGCTTCCTGCCAATCAAAAACACCGGCTTTAATCTCCTCCCTCCATTGAGCAGGAGTTGCCGGGTCGATATAAAATACAATCGGTTTGGCCGGTTCTACCAACTCGCCCCGTTTGTATTTCTCTATATCCTCCGGTTTCGGTTCCAGCCGCCAGCGATGTACAAAATCACGGGTTTCCACCGCCTGTTGTTTGTCATTGAAATAAATGTGAGGAGTCGTAAAAAATCCGACTCTCCGGTCTGCAAAACGCGGAGTCATCGGCACCTTCGGCAACAATACGATATTCGTTGTCGTTTCGACAGTCAAGGGTACCGACTCGGTACCTTCCGTAATCTGGGTTGTCAGAAAAGCTTTTACTACAATATTCTGAGGAAAAGCTTTCATTCCTCCGATCCGGGACAATTCTTTTTTCACAGAAGCTCCCAAAGAAATACTATTGTATAAATCGTTAAAGCTCTTCTCACTTCCGTCGAAAACTTTATTCACCTTGATCAAGACGGCAGAAGAATCGGACTTGAAGGCTTCTATCGGAAACTGTTCGATCACAGCTTCACGATAGTTGTCCTTCACCGAAAGGGCTATAGCATCCCCCTCGGGCACACTGACACGGGGATTCCACGTTGTCACCCACACTTTATTAAGCACTGTATCTTTATGAAAACGGATCAGCTTATCTTCGTAAGCCATCCCTTTATTTAAACCGGCATCGTTCAATTGATAAGGTACACCGGAAACTTTATTGACAATCAGGAGATCACGGTTCATCAACGAATCGTCGATCTCGAAATACCAATCCTTCTCTACCTGATGAATACGAAACATACCTTCCCGCGTCTTTGCCTTCTTCACCAACTCATCGTATTTACTTTCAGAAGTTACGACCGAATCATTTTTTACGGATTTTCTTTTATGCCATCCCCAGGCATAAGCATCGGAGACTGTTCCGGTAAAACAGAGTGCGAATAACGCTACAATTAAATTTGTTCTGGTTTTCATCATATAGTTTATTCAATATTCATCGATATTTATGCAGTTTACAATATTATCGGGATTTTTTATAAAATGAAAAAAAACCAGAATGAATCCCCCGAATAAAAGTATGAAACACGATAAAAAAGGAGTGAATTATTCAACCAAAGGTAAGCGGCAGATAAATTTCCCTTCCTTTATCTCATATTCCGGCTGAACGTCAGCATAATAACGATAAATTTCCTGAATACTCTCCATGCCGACTCCGAAAGATGCCTCCGGCATATCGGTCCGGGGATGATAGGAATTTTCTACAATCACCGCTCCAACTTCCGCATAAATATCGATATCCAAAGGATATCTATGAGTAATTTCATTGTACTTAAGTGCATTTTCGAAAATCAATTGCAGACTCATCGCCGGAATCCTCCCGTTTACCGTTGTCAAATTATCGGCCAGGTGCAGATTCAATTGTTCCCCGAAACGTATTTTTTGGAGAAAATAATAGTGGCGGATAAATTCAACCTCTTCTTCTAATTTACTCAGGTTTTCTTTCCGTTTTTCCAGCACATAACGATACACTTTCGACATTTCCAATATAAATTTCCGGGCTACTCCGGGGTCGGTAGTGATCAAGGCACTCAAAGAATTCAAAGCATTGAATAAAAAATGAGGATTGAGTTGATTTTTCAATTGTTGCAAATTCAGCCGGATGGCTTCCTGTTCGGCCTTTTGCCGTAAATCGTATTCTTTCCGCCACCGCCGTTGGGAATAAGCAAGCAAAACAATAAAAATCACGACTGTAAACACGACTATCCACAAAGCATACCGATGGAAATCGGCCATAGCTTCCTGATTATCCAATTGCACCACGTTAATGACGACCGTACATTTCTCTGTCCCCACCGTGAGCGGATAATAAATCTTATCGACAGGCAAGAGTAAAAACTGCGAAAAACCGGTAACATGGATCCGTTTATTCTCCCCGACGACCTGTTTTACCCTTCTTCTTTCAAGCGAATCGAGGAGCCGCATCCCCAGCCATTTTTCTTCGGGATGGGCGACAATTACCCCGGAGTCGTTCAGGATATAAGCATAGTTCTTCCCCGCAGGTAATAAGTTTGAAAAATAAGCATGTAAATGATCCAAAGCGATATCGATCCCCAATGCCACCTCCCCCTGCCGCCCGTATAACGTCCAGTAATAAGTGGAATCTTCGGCATACAACCCTCCATTTCTTTCCTTTGAAGGTCCGGCTTCACTCTCCCGTATACCGGAATCGGTACAAATCGTTCTTTTCCCTTCCGTTTCGAACCAAATTCGGCTCACCTTATTATCCTGTCGGATCAATAAGGCAATCAACTCTTCGAATTGTTCCTTCTGATAGCCCCGTGTCGCCAAATAATCCTGCATACTTTCAACCAGCTCTGCCGTCTTTTGGAAATCCTGCCGGATCAGTTCCGTCCGGTACTCCCCCATCTCTTCCACCACTGAATAATGCATCCGATTCACCGTCTTGTCCATCTGTACACTGACTAAGCCGATAGCTCCGGCAAATAAGATCAACAACAATATTCCGGCAACAATTCCGTTTTGCTTATAAAACATGTCTCCGCTTTTTTATTTATTCTCTAAACAAAAATAGGTATTTTCTACGGGAGATATCCTATAAAAGAAAAGGGTTATCGAAATTTTCCGGCTTTAACAGAAAAACCTAGAATTATTCTGTCGTTACTTATTCGTCTTCGGTGTTCGTGTTCGGGGACCATTGGAGCGGGAACGAGGGTCCGGTTAGGTTTTCCGAACGGCCGAGCGGTGGTGTTTGACGAACGAAGTGAGGAGTTCCGCCGGTCAGTGAAGGAAAGCCTTAACGGACCGGTCCAGGCGAACCGGTCCGATGGCACAAAACCTGGAATCGGAATAGAAAGAAAAAATAAACCTACTATAAATATGAAAAAACGGAGCATTGGAAAAAGGGGGAATTATAAACTCCTATCTGTTCACTTTATAAAATTAGCCGGCACGTCGGTCAATTCTTCATGCCGCATTTCCTTTGCCAGTATTTTCCCGTCCGGCCCCACTAAAATAATGTGAGGGATTCCCTTGATGCAATAAGTCGTAAAAATATCCGTTTTTGGAGGCAATAACAAATGATCCCAGTTACTATGATCTTCTTTGATAGCTGCCAGCCACAACTCTTTCTTCCGGTCATCCGATACGCCTAAAATGGTAAAATTTTTTCCCTTAAAAGCTTCCAATGCTTTTCTCAGCCACGGTGTTTCTTCGCGACACCAATGACAATAAGAATCCCAAAAATCCACAATAACATATTTACCTCTGAAATCACTTAATTTGATCGGATTACCCAGCGTATCCCGGCCGGTAATCTCCGGGGCGACAGCACCGATAGCACATCCCGCATAACGGTCGAGCTGAGCGTTCATCAAAGCGATATAAGGAGTCTGCTGAGCTTCCGGTCCAAAATTTTTCTGGTATTCCCTTTCCGCACCGATATTTTCTTTAGTAGAGAAATCTTTCCGTCCGAATAATTTACTGTAGTACAAATAAATTCCGAACGGATTCTCCATATTTCCGTCAACCGTTTGTCTTACCAACTGATCTTCGGCCATCTGTGCCTGCTCATAATAAGGCATAGACTCCTCTTTGATCCGGGCCATTTCCTCCCGGTCCTCCCGGTCGCGGGCAGTAAAAAACAAGGCATCCAACGAATCCAGCAACCGATCGTTTCTGACAACGGCACAGGCTTTCAGAAAATCCCGATACTTATTATTTAAGACAGACCCGGAAACTTCCCATACCACTCCTCCCTTCTTAACAGTTGCAGGTTTTACCTTCAGATTACCGGCCTCGGCAAATACCATTCCTCCTTGTCCGGGCCTGAATCCCAGAAAGAGCATTTGTTTTTTCGCACAATCTACCGTAAAAGTAAATTTACCCTCTTCAATTTCAGCCGAATCGATCGGATCGAACAACCCATAATAGGTATTCGTTATTTCCCCGAGATAGATCTTATTTTCCTTTATATCTCCGATTTCTCCTTCAATCCGCATGCGATTGGAATGGCATGCCCCTAACAGGCATGCTATTCCAATGATTAAGTTTATTATTTTCATCACTTTCATATATTAATCTTGTTTTTCCACCGTCGCTACCACCTCATCACAAAATCCTGCTTTGGTATAAAGTTTTTGTGCTGCAAGTCCACCGATATTATTCAATTTATAAACAGCAATTCCCCCATTCGGAGCCGGAATATTCCCGTCTTTAATGGCTATAGTCAACTGTATCATGGTAGCATTCGGATTCTCTGTCGTCGGAGCAGCTACTTCTGTACAATCTACCCCATCGATCGCATAATGCTCTTTCGTACCGTCGATAATCACTCCCTCAGAAGCCGTTTTCACATTAAAAGCATAAACTTTATCATCGCTGACATAGAAAAAGATATCCGAAATTCCTTTCGAATCCATATGCCAAGGCATGTAATTGTCTACCTCGGCCTTGTTTCCGGGTATCATCGCCGTAGCGTTGTATAATCCGGGATAGGCTGCTCCGGTTAATACCTGCTTTGACAGAGAGATAAAATCATACGTCCAGTCGTCATTAAAAATAAATTTATAGGTAATCAAAAAATATTCATTCTTATTTTTATCTCTCATCAACGCCCATACTTCATTCAGAGTCGAATTCATACTTCCTGAAAGTACTAATTCTACCCCTTCTCCCATTGCTTTGGGATCAAATTTCGAAAAATCGGAATTCGCCCCACCGATAAAACTAAAATACCCACCGCTTTGGTTGATCATAAAACGTCCGTGCAGGTTATCATAAAATAAGGGAGCGGCATAAAACGGATAGCCTGTCGGCTGTGCAACATAAAGTGCTGCCGAATAATCCTGAGGAGCCGACAAAAATACAATTTCCGGATTCCATACGGCTGTTTCCTCAAAACCATAGGCCCGCCCGTGTACTTTCCCATTCACCACCAGATAATCACTCCCCTGGTCCGTACAATAACCGTCGATCCCGATGTCTCCGGTCAGGTCTTCACCCGAAAAGAATTTCTCTTTCATATAAGCCTTCCGCACAAATAAATCGGGATCGAGATATACGCCTCCCGTATTATTTTTTGCAGTAACGACGACTGCCTTATAAGGTCTCGGGTTACGGGCATAAGGTTTGATCAGGATGATTTTTCGAGACTGCTCACTGAGTTTCTCTCCCTCATTGATTTGAGTATAGATCTTTTCGTATAGGGTGGTACCATCTTTCTTTAACATCGTCAGGTCGTACTCTCCACCGGTTTTACATAACATCAGGGTGCCTCCTGAATATTTACCGATAGTGGTAAAACTGGATTCTTCGATCACATAAAGACCGGTTTTATTGTCGGTCACTTTAAATTTTAAAGTAGTTTTCACCCCCGGTAAAACATCCGAGATCACCACATCCAGATTTTTTTCAAAAGACAAGGTATCGGCGACCGACTGTTCTTCATTGTATTTATACCACACATAGGAAAGATCCGATTTTTCGCCGAACTTTGTCGTCACTACCGGAGCGATGGTCAATTTCCCTCCCACTTCGATCTCCTGATAATCTTTGATCCCCTCAATTTTAATCTCATCGATATCGATATCTCCGTATCTGGATTCATCATCCACACAAGAGAACAGGATCAACAAAAATAATATTCCTATATATTTCAATTTTTTCATAGCTATCTTCTTTTTTAATTAACAACCCATAGACTAAGGTACATTCCATCCTTGCATCACTTTACCGGTTTCATCCCTGATTTCACTCCCGGTAATGATCTTATACAGTTTTCTGGCATAGGGAGTGTAATAATCTTCCTCGTAATAAATGCCATAATTACCGTTTCCACTACCATAGGTATCTTCCCAAAAATCATGTCCGGTCATTTCGATGATCATCATATGCTTTTTTTGGGAATATTCGCCGAATAATTTCTTAAACGCAGTCATATCTCCATAATAGCCTTCTCCCTCAGGCTTTTTCAACATATCGGCAATGAGCAGACGAATCTCGGACTTATCGGCATAGGCCACACCCAGATCACCGGTAGCAACCAGCCTCAACGTAAGAGTCACCGGTTTCTGTTTAATAGCCGCATCCCCCTTAATCAACCGCACAGGCATTTTATAAATAAATTCTCCGGCCGGGAACTCATAGAATTCAGGAAGTTTTTCATAATGTATACCTTCTTTGGCATCCGTTCTCTCCCCGACCACCTCGACTTTAAATTTCTGCGGCTTGGTCAATACATTTCCCAACATCTTCACATCTACGGTCGTCTCCAGAATCTGATCGGCCATCAGCAAGGAAACATACAGACTATCCCGGGTATCTGTCACAATGGAATAATAGATATCGTGCATATGCTCATCGTATACCATCCGTTCATTCTCACTACATGCTAACAGGATCACTGAAGCAAGAAGAAAAAATATCTTTTTCATAACGCTTAATTTTTAATATTCCCAAAATCGATTTCTACTGTCGGAATAGGCAAATTATACACCGCATTCACATCTTGATGAGCGATATTATTTTCAGCCCCGATAGTTTCCATTGCTTTCCGTTTATAATAGAAGAACATTTGTCCCTCACCTATAAATTCCCGGCGATATTCCTGAAAGATATAACCGGCTAAATCATCGGTCGGCGCAATACTGCTTAATCCCCGGTGATTTCTCAATTTATTGAGATAATCATAGGCAGCCTTCCCTTGAGCACATTCGGCAGCTATCAGATACAATTCGGAAATTTTAAACATCGGAATATAATTTACTCCGGTATATTTCTTCAATACGAACGAACTACCGTCGGAATACGGGGTGATCCAATAATTTCTGAACTCATTATCCAGTCCGGAACTATTAAAAATAGTCGCTTTTCCTTTTGAAGACATCGTCAATATATTAGAAGTAGAAGAAAAACTCTCGGTAAAATAAATATCGCTATTGTCTTTCAATTTCTGCACATCCAATGTGAAAATCAACTCTTTATTGAACATCGGATCGGAAGTAGTAGCAGCACTATTGGCCAATTCATAAGAAGCAGGACTTTCTCCGTCGGCTTCACCGATAATTTCCTTTGCTTCTTTCAAAGCCGCCTCTTTATCGTTTCCCCAAAGATATACCCGGGCTAAAAGTGCTGTCACCGCATAGTAATTCATTCTTTGTTTCCGGTTATACAGCGGATCGGAAGTATCGGAAAATTTAAATTCTTCTTTCCCTTTCATCAACTGTTTTGCAGCCAACAAATCCGTTTCTATTTTTTTCAAAACCTCTTTCACCGTCAACTGGGACTGGGCGATATTCGTAAAAACATCTACATAAGGAATAGCCAATGCGTCCAATCCTTTATTATTATTCATCGCAGCCGAAGGAGCGAATAAACGGAGTATATCGAAATGCAGAAAAGCCCGCAAAGCCAGAAATTCTCCTTTATACACATCATGTACCTCGGGTGAAGTAAAAACCCCTTTATTTTCGTCGATGAACAACATGGCCTGATTGATATTGGCTACAGCAGAAAAATGATTACTCCAAATAGAGCTAATGCGACTTTCCTCTGTTTTCTCGGTATACTTATATTCTGCTGCATTTTTGAAATTATGCTCATAACCGGAAGAAGTTGTTTTCAACGGACTGTTGTAATATTGAGCCAATACATCCAGGTAGCCGTATGTCAGATCTCTGCCGTAACTATTCGTACCGCACATCAATGCATAAACACCTACCAAAGCATCTCTGAATCCGGCTTCAGTACCGAACAGATCCTCTGCTTTCATATCCGCTTTCGGAGAAACGTCCAGCCAGTCGTTACAGCCGGTCAATGCCACAAAGAGCGAAAGAATGATCGTTTTATTTATTAATTTTTTCATAGTATTGTCCGATTAAAAAGTGATTTGAGCAGCCAGTGAAAAAGTCCTTGCAAAAGGATAGGAAGTACCTCTTTCCATCCGCACCGTGGAAGAAGTGAAAATATCGTTTCCGATAGCGGAGATTTTCAAGCGCTGAATCCCCCACTCTTTCAATTTCGCACTCCGGAAATCATAACTCACAGATAAAGCCTGAAGCTGAATATAGTTTTCTTTTTCCACAAAGCGGGAAGTCGGATTAGTGACCGAAACATCGCTTACCTTTTTGAATTTTGCCACGTCTCCCGGTTCATTCCAACGGTCGTACAGAATGCGCCGGTCTCCGTTCTCGTTGGGATTTACATTCTCCACTTTGTCGACTAAGGTCTGATTGTAAATATAACCACCGTATTTATAATATAAATACGCATTCAACTCCCAGCCTTTATACATAAACATCGTTCCGACCGTTCCATAAATTTTAGGATCGGAAGATCCCCAGGGTTTGTAATTTTTACTATCCCATTTATTCACTTTATTCCCGTTCATATCCAGGAATATTTCATCACCGGTAGCCGGATCGATTCCCAAAGATTCATTCACCCAGATGGTATTCTGCGACAACCCTTCTTTGTAACGGATCATCGGTTTGTTTTCCACTTTGGAATCCTGGTCGGCATTAAAAGCTGTCAAAGCTTTGTTGATTTTCTTCACTTTATTTTTATTGTGTGCCAGATTGAAGAAAATATCCCAGTTCAATTCCCGTTTGACATCCCGGAGTACCGTACCTTTTAAGGATAGTTCGACCCCACTGTTTTCTACTTCTCCCAAATTTTCTTTATAAGAAGAAAAACCCAAAGACGGAGCAATAGATACGTCGATCAGCACATCTTTCGATAAATCCCGGTATACATTGAAAGATCCGGTCAGACGACTATGGAAGATTTCGAAATCCAACCCTACGTTTTGTTTTTCTACCTTCTGCCATTTCAGGTTTTTATTTCCGAAAGCCTTCATAATGGCTCCCAGATAGCCGCTGTAAGAAATGGTATTGATCCGGCTATCGTTATAGGAATACATGGCCATAGCCTGGTAAGGACTAAAATTCTGGCCACCGGTTGTCCCGATAGATCCCCTGATCTTCAACAGGTTGATCACGCCCCAGTTTTTCATGAATTTTTCGTTATGGATATTATATCCGACACCGACCGACCAGAAAGTACCCCAGCGGTTGTTCGAACCGTAAATAGACGAACCGTCGCTTCGAACAGAAGCATCCAACAAGAAACGATTGTCATACGTATATCCCAGGTTACCCACAAAACCGACCAGGCGGGTCACATCGAAACTACCTCCGGGTTTCGCCCCTTCCTGATACCCCGAACCGATCGACACATGATCCATGTTCGCATTGGGAAAACCGACAACGTAGATACTGGTATTGTCATACTGTTTTTCCTGAAGGTTATACACAAACCCCAGGTTGATAAAATGTTTTTTCAGGCTCTTAAAATATGATAAGATGACGTTAATATCATAACTGAAATCATTGGAAGTCGACTGGGCATAACTCCCTTTTTTCTCTTTGTCCAAAAATTCGGTATTTTCATAGGATTTATAAACATCAGTCTTTCCATTATCCACGCTTAACGAAAGATTGGCCTTCAATTTCAATCCCTGAATAATATCGTATTCTATCGAGAAATTATTCAGAAAATTATTAGAAGTCTGCTGATTTTTAGAAGGCAATACCGCATTGTACAATTCATTATACATGGTCTTCGAGGTAATTCCCCGGTCATAATATTCATAAGAATAGAGGACCTTTTTCACATTCCCGTTTTCATCATAAGGATTATAATAGGGATTATAATAGAGGTAAGAACTAAAACTTCCGTAAGGGGAATTGACCGACTTCAAATGATCGAAGGAAGCATAATTGGAGAATTTCAGGTTTTTCAGGTTATATTGAAGCCGGATCCCTCCACCGTAATTATCCCGTTTCGAGCCTTTCATCACTCCGACTTTATTCGAATAGAAAAGATCGAAAGCATAACGGAACGATTCGTTTCCACCTTCTGCCATTACGGTATGTTTATGGCCGACCCCCAATTCCCGTACCGGAATGGACAACCAATCCACATCATTTCCTTCCTTCACCAATTTCAGAATCCGGTTATATGCATCCAACTTATCATCCGTCCATCCGGGTTTGGAAGATTTTTCATACAATCCGGAACGCACTTCGTATTCCAGTTTTTCTTCTGCATTCATCAGATTATAATCCGAAAGATCGGCTATTTCGAAGTTGGCACTACCGTTATAAGACAACTGCAATTTCCCGGCTTTGGGAAGTACCGTCTCGATCACCACAACGCCGTTAGCAGCACGTGAACCGTAAATCGCAGTAGCCGCCGCATCTTTCAGAATGGTGATATAACGTACCCGGTTGGGGTCGAGGTCGAACACCTTCTGAGCGGTTACTTCGAAACCATCCATAATAAAAGTCGGCATATTCGGATTGTTTTCATACTCGGCCTTCAAACTACTGGACCCCCGGATTTCAAAATCAGGAATGGTATTCGGGTCGCTACCCATTTCATTATTCACCACTTTAGTAAAAGAAGGATCGAGCACAGACAAGGTATTCAGGATATTTCCCGTAGAAATAGTCTTCAGTTCATCTCCGGAGAAGGTCTTGGATACACCGGTAAAGCTCTCCTTCTTCCGGGTAAAGTAACCATTGACCACCACCTCTTCCATTTCCGCCACTTCCTCGGTCAATATCACATTCAACGTTTCTTGCCCGGCATATCTGACCTCCTGTGGCTTCATGCCGACAAATGTAAACATCAATACCGTTTCTTTCCCATCCTCCGGAATGGTGATCGAATATTTTCCATCGATGTCGGTCGATACGCCTAAGGTCGTCCCTTTAATTACGACGGTCACTCCCGGTAAGACCGCCCCGCTTTTATCTTTCACCACCCCTTTCAGTACTTTCGGCCCGGCCGGTACTTCTCCTTTTGCACGAATCAGAATGATATCATTGTACAGCTCATACTCCAAATTCACTTTTTTCAATACCATATCCAACACTTCGCTCAATTCTTTGTCTTTAACCTGAACGGAAACCTGACCAGCTTCCCGCACCACACCGGAATTATACATCATTTTCATACCGGTTTGTTGTTTCACGGCATCGACAAATTTCTCCACAGAAACCTCTTTCAAGTCTAAAGTCACCAGCTTGCTTTGAGAAAAAACATGAGCCGATAAATTCAGGCTAAAAACAAAAATGAAAACAATACAACATTTGATAAACATCAAATTTTTCCTAAACCTCTTTAAAAGGCCCGGAAATCGGATCAGACGATTTTTTTTCATACCATTGTAATTTAGTTAAGTAATTAAGAAGACTTTCGAGATAACAGGATTTTATTATTATCTATTTCATAATGAATATCCTGGAGTCTTTCCAACACTTGCAGGAAAGTATTGATCGAATCATACCGTTCGAGACTACCGGTATATTTCAGCTGTTTCATTTCCTCATTCCGGAAAACCACTTCAGATCCGTACCAACGGGACAGTGTTTCCATAATTTCCTCCAGGGGCTTATCCCTGAAAACAAAAACCCCGTCTTTCCAGCCTACATATTCTTCAACTTCGACTTTACGACTGATTAATTCACCGGACCTTTCCAGGATAGCCTGTTCACCTGGCGATAAGATTACGCTTTTCTTTGTATGGGAAGTATAACGTACACAGCCTCTCACTAAGGTGGTATATTCTGCTTTATCCATGTATGAACTTATTCCGAAAGCCGTCCCCAATACGGTCACCTCTCCCTGAGAAGTAATTACCTGAAAAAGACGTCCGTCTTCGGCCACGTCGAAATAGGCTTCTCCTTCCAAATACACTTTACGTTCCCCAGCAGTGAACTGCACCGGATACTTTATTTTCGATTCTGCATTTATCCATACTTTCGTATGATCTTCCAACGTGATGTAACACTCTCCGGCTGTGGGCACAATCAATTCATTATAAGCCAATTCCTGTATTTGAGGCGTAGATCGGTAAGTAATCTTTCCCTCTGCATAACTAATCTGAGTCCCATTTTTTTCCAGTACCTGCATGGAATCCCGCTCGAGATTCACCGTCTCGCCATTTGTCAGTCGTAATATAGCTTTGTAACTCCCGGGGCGAATCGTCTCTTGCTGTGCCGGTGGAACAACTTCTACCTCCGGTAATCCAAGATTCAGTAACCAACTCATTCCTAAAAGTAAAACCACCACTGCTGCTGCAGTAAGAATCCGGATAATCCTCTTTTTATGACGAAGCGATTTTTGTTGCCTGCTGAATTTGCCGAAAGCTTTCCGGGCATCGTATTGTTTATATTCCTCCAGCTTTTCAGCCAAAATATCTCCCTGACTCAACTGCCGAAACACATTTTCCAAATTCCGATCCTTCAACATTTCCCGAAATTCCTGCTTTTCCCTTTTCTCCAATGTCCCGGAATAATATTTTCTCAAAAGAGTAACCTGTCGGTCAAATTTATCTTTTTGCATCTTAAAAAACGTTCGATTAAATTAGTTGAAAGTTCATAAAGTTTAAAAAGCTATTGGATCCTGCGGGCACTTAGTTAATTGACAATTGTCGCGTGACAATTGACCACATATTTTCCAATCTGTGGTTTCTTCTTTATTTGTTTGATAATCAATGATTTTTTTCTTCATCCTATTTCTCATTTTTCTTTTCTTAATATTTTCTAATGGAAGCGAAGCTTCCAGGTAATTGTCAATTGTCATTGGTCAGCTGGCAATTATTCTTTTTGCGGATTCCCGCAAAAAGAATCGAACGTTTTTTCGGTTCATTCAATGATAAAATGCATGAAGCAGGATTTGGTATGACAGAAATTTCATTTTTTTTGAAAAAAATTTACCTCGTCTGTAAAAAAAACGGAAATTGACAGGATTATTAATGGAAAGTCCGGGGAGCGAATGGGCTATCGAAGATTTTCAAATAGATTAAATAAAAGAATAAAAATAGAAAAAGTCTTAGAAAAGAGGACAGGAATTATTGGAAAAATCAAAATGTCGGAAAAATCCCCCTAAAAGGTTGATTTTTCCGACATTTTGCATTCTATTTTGAAGAAACGAACTTAATAAACAGTCTTGTCTTTGTTTTCTTTCCACAAGCTGAATTCTTCTCCAGCCGTATCCTCTTTCTCATTCAAAAAGGGAATACTCCGATCGGCCTCGGGGAGGGCAATCTCTTTATAGATCAGGGAATCATCGAATCCGGCAAGTGCTGCATCTTCTTTTGTAGAGGCATAATATACCCGGGAAGGTCTTGCCCAATAAATAGCACCAAGGCACATAGGACAAGGCTCACAACTGGCATATATCTCACATCCCCCGAGTTGAAAAGTATCTAACTTACGACAAGCCTCGCGAATCGCATTCACTTCGGCATGTGCTGTCGGGTCACAATCCGGAGTAACCGTATTGGCACAAGCTGCGATAATTTTTCCCTCCTTGACAACAACAGCGCCGAACGGCCCCCCGGTCCCCTGTTTCACATTCTCTACAGCCAAACGAATAGCTTCTCTCATAAACTTCTCTTCGTACATAACCTCTCAACTAAAATTTCATATTTCCCGTCCCCTCTCTCTTCCACCTCTAACCTCTATTCTTTTTACCTCTAGTTTATAGCTTACAGCCTTTAGCCTTTCCCTTTTTTTCCTTTCTTCTCCCCTTCATCCGGCAACTTCTTACTATACCAAAGCATAAAAATCCCCGCCAGAATAAAAGGAATACTCAAAATCTGTCCCATATTCAAGGCCATTCCAGCTTCCCAGGGTTCCTGTACTTCCTTGACGAACTCGATAATAAAGCGGGCAGAGAAGATCAGGATCAAAAAAGCGCCGAAGATAAATCCCATTTTCTTCTTAACGTTCGTTCGCCAATAAAGATACATCAAAACAAAAAAACTAAACAGGTAACAAATTGCTTCATACAATTGAGCCGGATGGCGCGGCAATTCCGGATTCGGTAAATCACTATTCATGAAGCGGAATCCCCAAGGCATATTGGTCGGTAATCCCACAATTTCAGAGTTCATCAAATTTCCTGTCCGGATAAAAAAGCCGGCTAAAGCAATCGGAATCACAGCCCGGTCTAAAATCCAGAATATAGATTTTTTGCTGACTTTCCGTGAATAATACCACAATCCGGCTATAATACCTATTGCAGCGCCATGACTGGCCAATCCCTGATAACCGGTAAACTTAAATTCGGGCGAAAACCGTACAGGCAGGATCATCTCCAGCGGATGCTGGCTATAATAAGCCCAGTCGTAAAAGATACAATGTCCCAAACGGGCACCGACTATCGTCGCGATCGCTACATACAACCACAATTTATCCAACCAGGCCATAGGCAATCCTTCGGACTTGAACATTTTCTCTTCAACCTTATAACCTAAAATAAAGGCCACAGCGAACAGCAACCCGTAATAACGAATGGAAATACCCCCCAAATTGAAGATCTCGGGACTAATATCCCAATTAATAAATAAAGACAACATACATTATGATTTTCGATTTATGATTTTTGATTTACGATTCAGACTTACCATTGAAATCTGAAATCGTAAATCCTAAATCAAAAATCAGTTTATTCATTTTTCCCGTGGCAGTTCTTATACTTCAGTCCGCTACCACATGGACAAGGATCATTCCTCCCCACTTTCGGTCCTACTTTCACCGGTTCGTGCCGCACCTGTTCACGGTTGGCAGCAGCAGCCTGAGCCTCCGAACGACTTTCCCGCAGTTTACTCAAATCGGTCCGCTTTTCTTCAGCTTCGCGTACATGCTCGGGTTCTTGCATCGGAATCTGCCCTTTCATCAGTGTAGACACCATCCCTTTATTGATCTTTTCCACCATAGTCTTAAACAAATTATAAGACTCGAATTTATAAATCAACAAAGGATCTTTCTGTTCATAAGCAGCATTCTGAACCGATTGTTTCAGATCGTCCATTTCGCGGAGATGTTCTTTCCAGGCATCATCGATATGAGCCAGAATGACCGATTTCTCGAAAGAACGCATCAAATCTTCACCATTCGTACGATAGGCCTTCTCCAGGTTGGTCACCACGCTGTACATCCGTTGACCGTCGGTAAAAGGAACGACAATATTCTTAAAGACATCTCCCCGTGTTTCGAATACATTCTTGATCACCGGATAAGCTTGCTGAGCGATATGTTCGACTTTACGCTGATAAGCCTCCCGTACGTATTGATACAACGATTCGGCCAATTCATTGGGACGGGCTTTCTGGAATTCCTCCGGATCCACTTCATAATCGACGGACAATACCCTCAATACTTCCATCCGGAAACCTTCCGGATCGTTCACCGGCTGGTATTCCATAACGATTGCCTCACAAACATCGTAAGTATTATTTGCTACAGCCACACCGATACGTTCTCCTAACAAAGCCTGACGACGTTGTTTGTAAATCACTGTACGCTGGGAATTCATCACATCGTCATATTCCAGCAAACGCTTACGAATACCGAAGTTATTTTCTTCCACCTTCTTCTGTGCACGTTCAATAGACTTGGTAATCATAGAATGCTGAATCACATCCCCTTCCTGATGTCCCAAACGGTCCATCACCCGGATTATACGTTCCGAGCTGAACAAACGCATCAGGTCGTCCTCGAGCGATACGAAGAACTGGGAAGACCCCGGGTCTCCCTGACGTCCGGCACGTCCACGTAACTGACGGTCGACACGACGGGAATCATGCCGTTCGGTACCGATAATAGCCAAACCTCCGGCCTCACGTACCTCAGGGCTCAATTTGATGTCCGTACCACGTCCTGCCATATTGGTAGCGATAGTCACCGTCTTCGATTTACCGGCTTCGGCAACGATCTCGGCTTCCCGCTGATGTAATTTCGCATTCAATACATTGTGTTTGATACCACGCAGTTTCAACATACGGCTCAGCAATTCGGACACCTCGACAGAAGTCGTTCCCACCAAAACCGGCCGGCCTAAATCTACCAAACGGACAATTTCATCGATAACCGCATTGTATTTCTCGCGTTTCGTTTTAAACACAAAATCATTGGCATCGATACGGATCACCGGACGGTTGGTCGGAATAACCACCACATCCAGTTTATAAATATCCCAGAACTCACCGGCTTCCGTCTCTGCCGTACCTGTCATACCGGCTAACTTGTGATACATACGGAAGTAGTTCTGTAAAGTAATCGTTGCAAAAGTCTGAGTAGCAGCTTCGACTTTTACATTTTCTTTCGCTTCGATAGCCTGATGCAAACCGTCCGAATAGCGGCGTCCTTCCATGATACGCCCGGTCTGCTCATCTACGATCTTCACCTTATTATCGAGTACCACATATTCTACATCCTTCTCGAACAAGGTATAGGCTTTCAACAACTGATTGACAGTATGTACCCGTTCGGATTTCATCGCATAATTCTGGATCAGTTCATCCTTCTTCGCCAATTTTTCTTTATCATCCTTCGTGTCCCGTTCGATCTCTGCAATCTCCGAGCCGATATCCGGGAGGATAAAGAATTTCGGATCTTCCCCTGCGGCTGTGATGGTATCATGCCCCTTATCGGTCAGGTCGATCGAATTCAGTTTTTCATCGATCACAAAATATAAAGGATCGGTAATCTCCGGCATTCTCCGGTTATTTTCCTGCATGTATTCGTTTTCCGTCTTGATCAGGATCGCTTTATTGCCTTCTTCACTCAAAAACTTGATCAAAGGTTTGTATTTGGGCAACCCTTTATGTGCCCTCAGTAACAATATCCCCCCTTCTTTTCTCTTTTTAGAATCATCGCTAGCCAACAACTCTTTCGCTTCCTTAAAAGTCTGCATCACAAATTCCTGTTGCATTCTCACGAGGCGCTCCACCCGGGGCTTGTATTCATCGAACATCTGATCGTCTCCTTTGGGTACGGGGCCGGAAATAATCAACGGCGTACGGGCATCGTCGATCAATACGGAATCGACCTCGTCGACAATCGCAAAATTGTGCTTACGCTGTACCAAATCCTCCGGATTGATAGCCATATTATCACGCAGATAATCGAAACCGAATTCGTTGTTCGTACCGAAAGTAATATCGGCCATATAAGCCTGCCGACGCTGGGGAGAATTGGGTTGATGCTTATCGATACAATCGACAGAAAGCCCATGGAACATATAAAGCGGTCCCATCCACTCCGAGTCACGTTTGGCCAGGTAATCGTTTACCGTCACCATATGTACACCACGTCCGCTCAAAGCATTCAGGAACACCGGAAGAGTAGCCACCAAGGTTTTCCCTTCACCGGTAGCCATCTCTGCAATTTTTCCCTGATGCAAAACAGCACCACCGATCAGCTGCACGTCATAATGCACCATATCCCAGGTCACCTCATTTCCTCCGGCAAGCCAGGAATTGAAATAAATGGCTTTGTCACCTTCTATCTCGACAAAATCGTGAGTAACCGCCAAATCCCGGTCGAACTGGGTCGCCGTCACTTCAATTTCAGTATTCTCTTTAAAACGACGGGCGGTTTCCTTCATCACAGCAAAGGCTTTAGGCATCAATCCGGTCAAAACTTCTTCTACCTTTTTGTCGATCTGTTCTTCCAGCTTATCTATACGATCGTAAATTTCCTCCCGTTCTTCGATCGAAGGCCTTTCCTCTTCCACTTTCCGTTTGAGTGCTGCAATCTCATTCTCTTCTTCTCCGATATATTCACGTACTTCCTTTTTCATATCTTCAGCAACTGCACGTAATTCATCGGCACTGATACTTTTCAGCTTCTCCCACTCTGCATTCACTTTGGCCACAATCGGCATCAGTTCTTTCATATCCCGGTCGGATTTATTTCCGAACAGGCTTTTTAAAATATCATTAAAACCCATTTAATTATAAATTGTAAATTGTAAACAGTAAAATTTTAATCGACGACACTTCGTCAATCTTTCAGAAAATTGAATTTCCTCTCGTTTATCCGAGATAGACTACCCTCGTAAATCTTAATTATAATTTGCAGATTAAACCTCAGGAGCCCTGATCTTATGGGCTATACGACATAAAGATCCGATATTGACACGGACCGCTTTATCGAAAGTAAAATCATCGGCAAGCGCCTCGACGACGGGGATTTGAAAATAATCCGGAGGCAAACCGGAACAAAAAACCTGTTCCTCTTCTTCTTCCAGATAAACAGATACAACCTTTACCGTATTGGTTATGATCAATCTACACCTTTCCCCTCTCAAAGACTCTCCACAACCCTGAGCCTTTAAAGGAATCGTTACGGCACAACCGGCCATAACATACAATGCAGCGATCAAATATCTGTTCATTTCCACAAGTGACAAATATAAGGGAAAATACAAGAAGTTAAAAATGTTTCCGAAAGAAAATCAACAGATAAATGGTCGGTAGCATCCTGTGTATCCTAAAATGTAGGTTCAATTTTTTTTCATTCTATTCCGATTCCGGGTTTTGTGCCGTCAGACCGGTTCGCCCGGAACGGTCCGCCGGTCAGTGATAGAAAAAGGTAGACGACCGACAGAAGCGACCGGGTCCCCAAACACGATCACCGAAGACGGATTACTAACGAAATAAACCTACTTTTATAAGTCCCAATATGTATATAACGGCCCAAATAATACTTTTCTTATATTTGCCGGACATATGGGAATTTAATCCGTCACAAACATGAATAAAATCGTTGTAGCAATAGATTCTTTCAAGGGAAGTTTAAGTTCCCGTGAAGCCGCCGAGGCAGCAGAACAAGGTATCAAAACAATCTTTCCGCAGTGTGAAGTACTGCATTTTCCGGTAGCCGACGGGGGTGAAGGCATACTGGAAATCCTGACGGATGCTTTCCACGGCCATACCGTTCCGCTTGTCGCCCATAACCCACTTATGCAAAAAATAACTACGCAATTCGGTATCTCGGAAGACGGCCGCACGGCATTGGTGGAAATGGCAAGGATCAGCGGCCTGCCACTGTTACCTCCCTCCCGGCGGAATCCCATGCTCACGACCTCCTATGGTCTGGGAGAAATCATTGCAGAAGCCCTGAACAAAGGATGCCGGCACTTTATTATCGGAATAGGCGGAAGTGCCACGAACGATGCCGGCTTAGGCATGTTACAAGCTTTAGGATTCCGCTTTTTCGATCACGACAATAAGCTTTTAGGAACCGGAGGACAAATATTGTCGCGAGTCGCTGCTATTGACACCACGGCGGTTCATCCGGCTCTGTCCGAAGCCAGTTTCACCATCGCCTGCGATGTCGATAATCCTTTTTACGGTCCCCGTGGGGCTACCCGGATATTTGCCGGACAGAAAGGAGCAACCCCCGAAATGACAGAGCATCTGGAAGCAGGCATGCAAGCTATAGCTGCCGTTATCGCCCAAACTACCGGAAAAGACATCGGCCGGATTCCCGGCTCCGGAGCAGCCGGAGGAGTCGGAGGAGCTTTTCTGGCTTTTACGAATGCCCGGTTAATGTCCGGGATTGACTTGATCCTAACCCATCTTCAGTTCGGTAAGCGAATCCAAAATGCCGATCTCATCATCACCGGAGAAGGAAGTGCCGATGCACAAACGACTATGGGAAAAGTGGCTTACGGCATACTTCGGGAAGCCCGCAAACAAAACATTCCGGTCCTTCTGGTAGCCGGCCATATTGCAGATCCCCCTTCCTTGTATACCGCAGGATTCAGTGGCATATTTTCCATCGCCCCGGGTCCGGTGACTCTGGAAAAATCCATGCATCCCGAATTTGCCGCTACCCACCTGCAACGGCTGATCACTCAGATTTGCAAGCTATTACAAGCTTTCAGGGTTTGATCTGATTCAAAATCAAATGACAGGCAGGAGTATATACCGATCCATGATCGAATCCCTGCAATTCATAAAGGGTGACTTTGTCGTTCCCCAAAGCTTTCAGTATAACTTCAAGGTGCAAATTTTCTTCATAACGGGCTGTCATTTCCAACTGCCGGTCTCCGGTTATCATCACCAAAGGAGGTATCCCCTTACGTGCCCGATTAAGCGGTGCATAGCAATCGACAACAGGAATATCGAACGGGATATTCCGTTCCTTCCGAATCGTAAAATGAGTATTCGTCTGACCACTTACCGGGAAAAGTCCGGCCAAACGATCGGCATCTTCCCCGTACCGTGCCAGATAGGCTTTATCCAACCCCACCATCAGGGTGAGGTATCCTCCGGCAGAATGCCCGGCCACGTATACCCGGGTGGGATCTCCCCCATATTCCCCGATATGTTTCATCACCCAAGCCACAGCAGCTGCCGCATCGTCGATATAAGCCGGATGGGTAGCCCGGGGACTTAACCGGTAATTCACGCCCGCCACAGCTATTTTCCGTCCCTGAAAAACAGGCGGAATTTCCTTTCCCCCACCTTCCAATCCTCCCCCGTGAAACCAGACGATCGTGGCAAAACCTTTTTGCTGCTCCGGATAATACAAATCCAGTTTACAACGTTCTTTCCGGTAAGCATTCGTATCGGAAACAGGTACATAAGAAATATCCTTCAATGTTTTATACTGCGCCCACACGGGAAGACCGATCCATACAAATAAAAAAAACAGTATGCTATTTTTTTCACCTCTGTACTGATTTTACTTCGTAAAAAACGACCTTATTTCTTATCTCCGAATGCCAGATCACCGGCATCTCCCAACCCCGGATCGATATAGAATTTATCGGTCAAAGCCTCATCCAGAGCAGCTGTCCATAAAGTCAACGGCTCTCCTGCCAATTCTTTTTCCACATATTCCACACCTTGCCGGCTGGCAATGACTGAAGCGATATGCGTATGGGCAGGCAAACTCCCCTGTTTCAACAATTCCCGGTAAGTGATCACCAGGGATTTACCGGTTGCCAGCATCGGATCGACCAGTAAAAGTTGTTTTCCAGTCAAATCGGGGGTATAAACCGAATCGAACCGGATTTCGATTTGTCCCTCTACCCGGCTATAAGCCCGGCGGGCAGAAACAAAGGCACTTCCTGCATGATCGAAATAATTCAGAAATCCCTGATGAAAAGGCAAGCCGGCCCTCAACACTGTAGCGATAACCACTTCTTGCCGGGGCAACATCACCGAAATCGGATTGATCGGAGTCTGGATCGTCCGGGCACTATAATCGAACGTTTTACTGATTTCATAAGCCATCACTTCCCCCACCCGTTCCAGATTACGCCGGAATCGCATGCGGTCTTGCTGAATATCTACCGCTCTGATCTCAGACAAAAAAGTATTTAAAACAGAATTCCGGGTATCAATTACATTTACCATAATCTTTTCCTTGTATTTAGCACACAAAGAAAACAAAACTTACCCCAAGGAACAAAAAATGTCCGTTCTTTTTCAAGTACGGTAATAGAAAACAATAGAAGCCTTTTCTAAAGTATGTTTCCAAAGCTTAAATCCGACCTGTGCGGGAAGAGTATCTTTGGACATTTCCAGTGATTCGATATCCAAAGCATACAAGGTAATCATATAATTATGCCACCCATGCCCATGAGGAGGATTAGGCCCTCCATAACCATAAGTACCGTAATCATTCAAACTCTGTATTGCCGAAACCGGTGCTAAATGGCCGAATGTATTCCCGGCATCCGGACGCAGTTCACCGACACTAGCCGGAATATCGAACATCAGCCAATGCCAGAACCCACCTCCGGTAGGAGCATCTTTATCGTACATGGTAATGGCAAAACTACGTGTACCTTCGGGGGCATTCACCCAGGAAAGCTCGGGAGAGATATTCTGTCCGCCACAATCCGGATGTACCTGCCGTAACGCAGCCACACCCCCGGTATCGTTGCTACGTAAAGTAAAAGTTTCTATTTTCATGACTCTTCGTTTTTATTTTCTAAACGAAAAATCACGAAAAATGTTTATCGAAGTTGGGTTGAAAATTCTTTGATCCGTTGTTCGTCGGCTTTCCGGCATATCAGAATCACATTGTCCTGTTCGGCAACAATATAATCTTTCAATCCCTGAATCAATATTTTCTTATCAGCCGAAACATGCACGACACACCCTTCACTCTCCACCATACATACCTTGCCGCCGACAACCGCATTTCTTCCATCTCCTTTCGGTAATTGTTCGTACAAAGACCCCCAGGTTCCCAGATCAGACCATCCGAAAGCTGCGGGAAAAACATAAATATTGGAAGCATGCTCCATAATGGCGTAATCGACAGAAATATGCTTACATTCGGGGAATTTTGCATCGATTGCCTGCTGTTCGTCCGAAGAATAATAAATATCGTTCAAAGAATCGAATATAGCCGCTATTTCGGGTTCATTCCGGCGGAAAGCATTTTCAACCGTCCTCACATTCCACAGAAAAATTCCGGCATTCCAATAATATCCCCCTGCCGCCAGATAAGCTTCTGCCGTTTTCAAATCCGGTTTTTCTTTAAATCCTTCCACCTCCCTGATTACTTTTGCTCCGGATTCCGCACCGTCTTCTTCCTGTTTTACTTTTATATAACCATACCCGGTTTCCGGACGGGTCGGCCACATCCCTATAGTCAGAATCCGATCCTCGCTTTTCACAAAATCTATCCCTTCACGGATCACCCGTTTAAATTCAGGCACATCCATCACGATATGATCGGCCGCCGTGACAATCAAATTCGCTTGCGGATCTTTCTTTTTAATCTTCCAGGCTGCATAGGCAATACAAGGAGCCGTATTACGCATACAGGGCTCGAGCAATATATTGGAATCCGGGATTCCGGGTAATTGAGCTTTCACCAGCTCCCGATACCGGACAGAAGTAACGACCCATATATTTTCCACCGGACAAATCCCTTCAAAACGATCTGCCGTAAGCTGCAATAAAGTATATCCAGTCCCTAAAACATCGATAAATTGCTTCGGTCTCTCAGGAGTACTCATCGGCCAAAACCGACTTCCTACTCCACCGGCCATAATAATAATATGATTCATCGGATTCTCTATTTTAAGCTATTAATTGCGGTAAAGAAAAACTGAAAACAGAACCTAGATTTTCTTCGGATTCAAACCAAAGTTCTCCTCCGTTTTTACGGGCGAAATCCCGGCAAAGCAACAATCCTAATCCCGATCCCTCCTCACTATTGGTACCGTAAGTGGTAAAATGAGTACTATCTTTCAACAATTTATGCTGATCTTCTTTTTTTATCCCTTTACCTGAATCGGTCACCGATACGATCACTTTCCCATCCTCTGCCTTAATCCCGACCTTGATCTCCGAATCAGGATTACTGAATTTCACTGCATTAGATATTAAATTTCTCAAAATGGATTTGATCATTTCGATATCCACATAGACAAAAAAAGACTCATGATCCGTGCGGATCAATTTGATATGTTTCACTTCGGCGACAGAGTTCATCACTTCCACCACCCCATCCGCCAGTCCACTGATATCCAATTTCTGCGGAATAACCGTCAATTTACCCAATTGACTTTTCGTCCATTTCAACAGATTATCCAGTAAGCTGAATACTTCTTCCGAAGTCTTGTTACTCATTTCAAGCATATCGAAAATATCCGGATCGATCTTATCTTTCTCCACGCTCATCATAATGGTATTCAATAACATCTTCATAGAAGCCATCGGAGAGCGCAAATCATGAGCAATCACCGAATACATTTTATCTCTCCCGGCAATGGTTTTCCTCAGCTCTTCATTTTTTTCCTCTATAATCCGCCGGGCAGCCACCAACGACAATTGGTGTTTTATTCTGACCATCAATTCTTCTTTCCGGAAAGGTTTGGATATAAAATCGCCCACTCCCAGTTTGAAGCCATTGACAATGCTTTGGGTGTCATCTAAAGCTGTCAGGAAAATAATAGGAATCTCACAGCGGAACTCTTCCGATTTCAGGCGTTCAGCCACCTCGAATCCATCCATTCCGGGCATCATAACATCCAGCAATATCAAGTCGGGATTTTCATTCCGAATCACTTCCAAAGCCTCCTGCCCGTTATTCGCCACCAGAATGCCGTACCCTTCCTTACCAAGCAAAGCTTTTAACAAAAGTACATTGGTTTGAACATCATCAACTACAAGTAACTTAAATTCTGCCGGATTTATCTGCATAATTTATTTTGTTTATACAACTTTTAAATTTTGTCCAAAATTACAAATATTCCCGATTTTTCTCTCCATTCAGGAAATTGTTTTTCTATTCAACCCGAATATACAACAATCTTGTCAAAATTTATAACTGAAAAAAAAGAGAATTGTCAATCCTGCACCCTATCTTTGTATCAGTGAAGATAGGGCTTCACAAGTGAAGTGCACCCTAAAAGTTGGACACAAAATTTTTAGGATTTATTTTATATCCCATTTATTTTCTCTGAAACAGATGAAGACTTCGAACAGATGCCCTATATTCTAAAAGCCCCCACTGACGAACCACCGGTCAATATTCAGCACATTACCAATTTTTGTCAAAATCTGAATATCTCTCCTTCGGAAATCCGGAATTCCGTCCGTCATCTCTCCTAGAAAACCCAATGCAGAAAAAATTGAAATGGTTTATCGTACTGAGCGAAAAAGATAAAATCAAATGGACAGAACTAAACAACGTTTCAGTCATCTACAACCCTTTATCGTCCTGACTTCGTCAATGCGTCCCCAAAATCAGGAGACACTCTCGGGCTGGTTACAAAGTGTCTTGATTGCAAGATGTTTCTCAGTCAAGAAGAGAGTCTTCGTAAAGCAGCTGCCATTCTCTGGCATCTTTATTCTAATTGTTGTAATGGTTTTTGCCGCATCAAGCACATGATCAACACTCATCGCAATCTTGTTAAAGCCAACAAGTCTCTCCAATTCCTTGTATATTTTGCAGACGATGAAGCAGGTGCATACATGTGCCTCAATCCTTCTTTCTGTAAAGTGAAACATGGGGTACATTTCCAATGTCCCTTTTGAAATTCTGAAAACACGTTCCACACCCATAATCCGTGATATTCAGCGATAACACGTTCAGCGTCAATATCTGTATTGGTAATGTATCCTTTCAGATTAGTCATTCTCCATTACGCTTGTATTCGCAACAGGACTTATCCTTTCTCTCTAATGAAAAAATCCCTTGTTTAATGGGAACTCTTTCGCTCCTGATGCGTACGCCAAGGATATACTTATAGCCAGCTTGCCGCAACAAAGCCACATTACTTTTGTTCATCAGACCGGAATCTGCTATGATATCTAATCCCAAGGGACTATCTAACAATAAAATGTTATTCAGTCCCTTGGTCTTATAAAGATTAGATTTACAGATCTCTAGTGATTTCATCTATTTGTTATAGACCTTATCTCTTTAATGATTTGAGTATTTTCATACATTGGGGATTTGATGGACGAGGCATATTTAAATTGATGATTTTTCCCTCTTTATCTAGTAAAATATATCTAGGAATAGTTGCAACGTCATAACTGTGCATGAAAGAAATCCATTTCCGGTCCATTATCAGTTGAGTGCCTTTTAAAGCTTTCTCTTCAATAAATTTAATCCATTCGTCTTTGTCCAAGTCTGTTGCGATGCCAATAAATGCAATGTTTTTCTTTTTAAGTTTTTCTTGAATTTCTTCTAAGTAAGGAATCTCTTCTTTACATGGAAAACAGTGTGTAGCCCAAATATCAATGAATACGTATTGTCCTTTAAAATCTTTTAAAGAATACATTTTTCCATTTTTGTCGGCAAATTGGAAATCCGGTGATTGTTCGCCGACTTTTGCCGGTTTTACCCCATCTGCAAATACGCTTAGACAAATCAATATGCCTAAACTGCTAAATACATACTTTAATTTCATATTCTTTTATTATTTATTTGATTACTTGATCATATTCATTGGTTTTGATGTCATAGAAACCTGTGTTTGTAAAGTCTCCAAGTAAGTATTTGGCAAAATGAGAACGTAACTTATGTTCAAAATACCACTCTGAAACACCATCATATGTATGCCGTCCGCGAGGTAAAAATACAAGTTCAAAATCTTTACCATGGTTTATCAGAGCATCTGCCATACGGATTGTTTGTGCTGGATGTACATTCCCGTCCATATTTCCAACAATCAGCATCAGATGGCCTTTGAGATTCTTTGCTAATTCCATGTTTGTTGGCAAATTTGTTGTGTAAACAGTTTTTGTTTTTGTTACTACAGAATCTTTGCCATTGGCTGTTTTTATCGAATCTTGTGTCTTAACGATTTGTTCATCAATAGCGTAATGGCTTTCTACAAAGAATTGGCTATAAATATTATTATCATGATTGCCTGCCGATGATACACATGCTTTATAAAAATCAGGGTAAGTACAAATTGCAGCCGTTGACATCATTCCTCCTCCAGAGTGCCCGTATATACCAACTTTGTTTCCATCGATGTATGGGTGACGTTTTATTAGTTGCTCTAATCCACATTTATCGTCAGCCAGCGCATGATCTCTAATGTTGTTGTATCCAAATGAATGATAAGCTCTTCCTCGGAATGGAATGCCTCCTCGGTGATTGAAGGCAACAACGATACAACCAATTTGAGCTAATGCTTCATTAGTTGAGCCTACTCCAAATATTAGTGGAACGTTGTCGGTTTGTGGGCCAGGATATACACATGAAATAATGGGATATTTTTTAGTAGAATCAAAATCAAAAGGTTTCCACATTACGCCATATAAATCTGTCTCTCCATCTGCTGATTTGACAGAGAATGTTTCAGGCATTTTCCAACCTTTTTTATATAAATCATCTAAGTTGACTTCACCTAGCGAAGCGATTAGTTTTCCTCGAATATCTCTAACTGAAAACCGACATGGCAGATCCGGGCGTGAATAAGCGTCGATGATGTAACGTTTACTCGGAGAAAAAATGACTTCATGCGTAGCTTCTTCAGGTGTTAATATTGTTACCTTGCTTTTCTCATCAATGTTTGCTTTGCAAATTTTCGCATAGCTGGGATTTTCATCAGGTGCAATACCATAAGCCTGAAAGAAAATGGTACGATTTTTTTCATCTATTTCCACAATTTTTCCGGCTGTCCATTCGCCTGAAGTAATTGCATTCTTTAAATTGCCTTCACGGTCATAATGGTAAAAATGTCCATATCCAGAACGTTCTGACCACCAAATAATATCATTATAATTGTTTATAAAATGTATTGACGCTAATTCAATTCCAATATACGGGTCGCCTTCTTCATGTATGATGACTTTTACATCTCCTGTCTTCAAATTAACATCACATACTTCTAGTATATTGTTTCTTCTGGTTCTACGCTCCAAAAAGAGTTTGTTATTTTTAGTATCTGAATGGAGAACTCTGGTTAATTGGTCTTGCCATTTGTCAATCTTGATTTTTTTCTGGGTTTTGGTTTCCACATCAAATAATGAAATCTCATCATACAAGACAATGGAGTCGCCGGCCAATACTGCTTGTGTGTTGTAGGCCAGGGGACGTCCTTTCAGGTAATTCATGTTTGATATTTCAGCAACTTTATGAGAATTCTGACGGAAAAGATAGAAGTTTTTTGAATCTTCAAACCAAACCGGAGCTAATGGAACTTCTTCTTTGACGTCTCCCCAGCCTGTCATATAGCTGAATTCAAGAGTTCCGTCAAAAGTTAGTTGTACAACTGTGGAATCCTCTAGATTGCGGATGTAGGCATTGTGGTTTTTCCCGAATACCTGATATTTCCCATCGGGGGACATTCCCGAATCAAAGAAACCGTGCATAGGTGGCATATCAGATTCCGAAGGCAGGTTTGTATAACCTAATTTTTTAGTGATGCGGTTATAGTTGAAGATGACTCTGCCGTCTCGCCATGATAATATTCTCCCTCCTTTTTTGAAATGGATTTTCCATAAACCTAATTTTTTAGGGTTATATTTTCTTCCTGTCGCTTTTTCCATTTCAGTGGCTAAGTAGACCGGATCAATGAATTCTTCAACTTTTTTGTTTTTTAAGTCGACATAGAAATATTTTTCACCATCATTGGTTTGCAGACTGTACCAGAAATCATCACTGCCTTCTGTGAAGAATGGCGTTAAACGGTCATATTTCCAAGGTAGTGAAAATGCTTTCGTTTCTTCAGCACGCTTATAATTTGCATTTTGAGCTGTTGTTCTTCCTAGGAAGCAGCTTATTAAAAGTATTCCAATGATTATTTTCATATAAACTGGTTTATGATGTTATTGTTTGAATAATTTTAGTATTTCTTCGCGTAAAATTTTAATATCAGTAGTGGTTACAACTATTTGATTATCTGTATTAAGAAGTACTATATGTGGTATTCCATGAATTCCATATAATTGATTTAATGGATTGTCAGGTTTGAAACCATCTAATTTAGAGCCTTGAAACCATGGAATATTTTCCTCTTCAATCGCTTTAATCCAAGCTTCTTTTTTGTCATCTAATGATATTCCAATGATTTCAAGCCCTTGCTCATGGAATTCGTTATAGAGTTTTACTAACTGAGGGGTCAATGCTCTGCAAGGAGCGCACCAAGAGGCCCAAAAATCAATGATTTTAGCTTTTGCTTTGATGGAATGGAGGTTAAATGATTTACCGTCTGGAGTTTGTACTGTAAAATCTGGAGCAATTTGTCCAGGAGCCAATGTTTGCATTTTTTTGATTTGTGTCTTTATTTGCTGACCTAAAAGGCTATTTTGTAATTCAGCAGGGAATAATTCATATCTTTCAGTTAGTTCTTTTAAATTCATCCGATCAGCATTCTGTGCGATATGGTTAAGAGCTACGTAAGTGGTTGCATTTTTTTGTAAAAAAGCTTCTTTTTGTTTTTCAATAGTTTGTTGAATGGAATCTAAGAATGTATTTAATTCTTGAAAACGTGTGCTTTGCGGATTGTTAGCTTCTTTGATGTATTCGTCCCGAATGCTGTCAATTGCTTGAGATAAATTTTGATCTATTAAAAATAAACCGTGTGCAATTTTTTGACTTTCTCCTCCTCCTATTATCTCACTCATTTCTAAATTTTGAGGATTTAATCGTACGGTGTAGTCTGTGTTTTCCAAATAGATTGGAGCATGTCCTATACCCTTCCCCGGAATTTGCAAGGTAGCAATTGTCAAATTAGATACTTTACCTTTTAGTTCGAATTTTTCTTCTTTGATTTCTGCCTTGGCCAACGTGTCTGCTTTTTTGTCAAGATAGGAAATGATACAAACCATTCCTTGTCCGATACCGGTTGCAGTGCCTTGTATCTTGTATTCGCCAGGTGTTGAACAATTACTTAGACCTACTCCTATGAAAATGATTCCTAATCGGATGAATTTAAATAGTTCCATGTTATATCAATTTTGTTGTATTATATTTATTGGTTTAAGATTTCAGCATATTTGGTTAGATCAATGTTATAGGTGTTTTTCATGTATTCTATAACCAAATTATATTTATCGATGATAATTTTATTGCCGGCCTGTTTGATAGGATCTTCTATATCTAGGGGATATTTCTCGTTGATCTGCTCCGATGAATAGGTCATAGCTGTTCTGATCATATTCATAAAATCTTCCAATACACGTTCTTCAATGCTGGCAGCTACCGGACCAGGATTACGATCTAACTCTACACCATAACTGATTGTAACAATCCATGGCATCCAAGTAGGGGCACCGTATGTAGGTTCTCCGTTTTTGTTTGTGATAGGCTTGAAGTCTTCTCCTAATTGTACGGCAAATCCTCTACTTTGATAGGCATTATACTCGTCTTTGTCGCATTCGTCAATATTCCAGTTGTCGTAATATCCTTTATCCGGCATATAGGGATTTTCTTCTTTCCACTGTTCATAGCTGAGATAACGTCTCCCAATTTCTGTTTCATAATCGCTCATTTCAGCGAATCCGGGAGCTATTTTGTATTCTTTTGTTTCAAAACGTACTTTTAAACTGGGATAGCTGAATGCACAAGCAACACTATGAATAATTTCTGGTGTCAGACCGGCAGCCAATTCTTCACTGGTAAAGCTTAGACTCCAATAGTCCAAACCGTCTTTTTTAAACTGAATATGCCGTTTTTGATAGGTCTGTGATTGAGGATTTCCGTCATTTAAGTCATTTACCAAATAGAGATAATATGGCAATTGTTTTTTATCTTCCTCTTTGGTTTTGTCCAAACTGCCCAATAGCCATTCTTGTACCAAATCCAAATATATTTGAATATCTTCAGAACTTGGTTCGGAACATACATAAATCGGATCTGTGTAATAGGGTATCGTCCACATTCTGTTCAGGTGTGTGCTGTCGACATTTTTATAGATGATATACATACCCCAATCTTTTGCAATTTGCTCAATTTCTTTGTCCCAAAGAGCATTTCCCTGAGGAAAATCAAATTGGAGGAAGTTAACTTTTTCAATAGGACCGATGTTATCATTGTCGACGCAAGAAACAGACCCAAACAGGATAAGCGTCCATATGAATATTTTGAATTTTTTCAGCATATCTTTTTATTTGAATATTAAACATTATTTTCTAGGTTCATTTTGTACCAAACTTGAATTATGTTCAAAAGCCTCATTCGGTAATTGAAGTGTAAATCCCGGGTCATTTTTTTCTAGGATATATTCAATGGGTTCGCCTGATGTATCATACCATGTATGTTTTATTTCTTCCATTCCATAACGGCGTAAGTCAAACCACCGGTGGTTTTCAAAGCATAACTCTCTGCGTCGTTCGTCACGAATGAATGATACCAGTTGTTCTCCCTCGCTAATCGTGGTTGGTTTGTAGGTTGTCTGTGAAAAACGTTTAATGCGTAACGCATCAATTAATGTCTGTGCTTTGGTTCGATATTCACTTTGATTATTTTCTTTGTAAAGCATGGCTGCAGCTTCAGCAGCATTCAGATAAGCCTCTGTTACTTTAAATGCAGTACCCCACACTCCCCGTTCATATCTGTATTCTATTTTGTATCGACGTTGAACGTCGTATTTACTTGTCGGTTGACGATATACAGGAGTGCCGTTGTAATCGATTTCTTCCCAAATTAAATAATGAGTTTTCCGCAAATCGTTTTTATCAAATGTATTGATGAGACTTTCCGATGCAATGACAGGTACATAACTCTTGTAATTTATTTGACCAGGCTTCGATTCTTCTACGCATGTGATTCTTGTAAGCGGAAGTTCGCAAACATCTGCCTGATTGCCAAATAAGAATATTACCTCCGGATTGCTCCATGTATAATAATTCATATAAGCAGGAGAATTGTATGGGTTGGGTTCTGCAATTGTATTTAAATCTAAGATATCATAATCATATTGGTTGATGACTTCTTCTGCATAAGTTACTGACTTTTCCCATTCTTCCATATATAGGTAAGTACGGGAAAGTAGTAGTTGGGTGCAGGGTAAATTTATTCGGTTGTTCCGTAAATTTTGTTCTGAAGCCGGTAAAGATTTGAAGAGAGATTCTGCTTCAAGCAAATCTTTGATGATTTGTTCATAGACTTCTTTTACTGTATTACGAGGCATACCGCTGGTTCCCATCTCGGAAGTTAGTTTTAGAGGTACACCTAAAGCATTTTTGTCTGCAGAGTAGGGCTTTCCATATAGATTCACCAAATGCAAATAAAAATATCCTCGTAGTGCAAGTGCTTGAGCCATTACTTTATTCTTGGCCTGTTCACTGCCTTGTACATCGTCCATGTAGTCAAGTACAGAATTGCAGCCTAAGATTTTTTTGTATACTTCAGCGTAGGTATTATAGTTGCTAAATTGGTCTTTCATGTCTTTTGACCATGAGTAAGCCAAACGGATTTGTTTTACTTTCCCTTCTTCTGAGCTTTCTGCCTTCCAGTTAGGACGTATGCTTACATCATCGTCAAAAACACCTAAAACACTGAAAAATCTTCCGTCATTTAGGCCTGGCCCCATATAGGCTTCTCCTAATAATAATTCATCCAATGATTGAATCAGCTGAGGTACGAACTCGCTTTGTGACTTTGGTTCCAAAAAACTATTGCACGAAGTGATGAATACCACTAAAAGCAAGAATGTATATTTGATTATTTTATTCATAGTTCTTTATTTTAAAATCCGACAGTTATACCGAAAGAATATGTTTTAGGCTGTACGCTATCTCCTAATTCTGGATCGAAACCGTGGAATTTTTTATCAGCTACAACAAAAACGTTATTCATGATAGCATTGATTGAGAAACTTTTCACTCTCATCTTTGTACAAATTTTGTCATTTGCAGTCCAAGTTAAAGATATTTGTTGGCAGCGTAAGAAATCAGCTTTGGCTACCATGATATCTGATTCTCCCCACATCTGGTACATGTTGTATGTCCTATCGTCTTGTAATCTCCAATAATTGGCAATCCGACCGGTGTACACTCCCGGAATGTAAGTGTATGCTTCATCTCCCGGTTTTTTCCACCGATTAATCAAGTCTTTACTTAGGTTCACATTGGACAATGGAATGTTTCCTAAATTGGGATAAGGATTAGGTAGCCTTTTTTTGGCTCCCAATAATAAAGAAAAATTAGCTCCGAAGGTTAAACCTTTCCACCTAAGACGGGTTGTGAGTCCTCCTGTGAAATCCGGTTCCATTTTTCCTGAATACACAAGCATGTCCGTGTATTCATTTACTCCTTTCAACAAGGGGGCTCCGTCTTCGCCTTTTAAAATGTTGCCTTGGGCATCTTCTTGGAATAGACGATTAAATTCGGGGCTACCATCTACAGAGCTTAGTCTCTTGAAATCGTATGACCAAAAGCTAGAGAGAGCAAACCCTTCTTTCAGTACCTTGTCTGAGGAACCGGAAATGTAGTCTTGTAGACTGATTTCGCTGATGGATTGAGTCTTAGCTTTATTCCAGTTCTTCGATGAGTTAAATCCAATTGTCCAGGCCCAGTCTTTGGTACGGATAGGTGTGATATTTAAAGTGTATTCGACACCGGAATTGACAACGCGTCCTCCGTTAACTTCAGTTCCTACACGCCCATATTCGAGTGCAATAGATTGGTTTACAATATTGTTCGATTTCTTTGTATAGTATTCAATATTCATGGAAATCCATCGAATTATCTGAATGTCCAAACCAAAGTTCCAGGTTTTAGTACGTTCCCAACTTAGGTGGGGATTAGGTATACGTGAAATTTTAGACATATAGTCACCATAATATGGTTTGATTTCATCCATTCTCAGTATCAATTCCGGACTGATAGAGTTTACAGCATTCCCTTGAATTCCATATGATGCTCGTAAATTGAACTGATTTATGATGTTTGAAATGTTTTGTAACCATGGTTCCTGTGCTACATTCCATGATGCTCCGAAAGAATAGGTCGGGTCAAAGCGTTTATTTTGGTCTTGACCGAAGCGGTTTGAAGCGTCATTACGCATACTTGCGTTTATTACATAACGATTTTTGAATGAATAAGCTAAGGTGGCAAATATTGAGAATTGATTTGCTGTTAATGTATTACGCAACCACCCGTTCCCATTATATAATTCTTCAAATAATCCTAAGCCTGGTGCTGGTCTGTTACCGATAGGGACTAGTTCATTTAAGGGTGTCGGTTTTACAACGCTTTCCCCTCTTTCTTTTACATAACCAAACATTTTCTGTGATTTGTTTGCTGTTTTGGTTGAGGTGACTTCGGTACCGATTAAAACATTTAGACGATGGTCTTCTTGGAATGTTTTGGAGAATGTGATTTTATTTTGAATATTCCATCCCTGTACATCTGAACTTCCATTATATAATTCGCCTCCGGATGGGAGTATCGCAGCCTTGTATTTCTCGGAACCATAGGCTTCAGATCCGAAATCATAACCTCGGAAGGTCGAAGCTATATAGTAAGTTTGTTCTCCAGCATAGGCTTCTGATGTTCCGATGTTATTATTGATCCCTCCTACAAATTCATATTTTAACCATGGAAGAATATCCCATGAAAAATTTATATTTCCATTTATTTGAGATGATTTGTTTAGAGAGTAACTATGGTCTATCTCATTCAAAATGTTGTATCCTAAAATTACAGGATTTTCATTATAAGCATAATTGGTTCTGATTCCCTGAAAATGTCTGCTTCCATCTTCATTATAAGCCAATACAGATCGGCTTGTTTCTGTTGCGTATTCCAACGGACTTACGTTTGCAGCATATCCCCAGGTTTTATTAATGCTTCCTACTAAGCTTAAGTCTACATGCACCTTGGGATGTAGTCGGATTCCTAAATTTACTCGTCCGCTTAGGTTTTGAGCATCATTATTTATTTCTATTCCAGATTGATCGCTATAACCCAAAGATACGTTATAAATGACTTTTTCACTGCCTCCTGAAACACTTAGATTATGGTTATGGCTAAATGAATTGCGTGTTAGGATGTCAAACCAATCAGTATTGGTGCGCTCCAATCTGTGTATTGCATTCTCTGCTTCTTGTGGGGTAATTTGTTTGTTATAGAACATGCTCATGATACCTTCGTAGGTGTTTAATGAGGCAATAGGGGCTTCATTATAGATGGCTCCTGCGGCAAAGGCTTCACGGCTGAATTGAATACGCTCTTGTGAATTCATAAGGTTAAACAATCCATAGTGGGGACGAGAACGGAAAGAAAATGTTCCATTATAGTTTACTGTCATTCCTTCTTGTTTACCACGTTTGGTAGTAATAACAATGACACCATTGGCAGCTTTTGAACCGTAAATGGCTGTTGCTGATGCGTCTTTTAAAACTGTCACTGTTTCTATGTCTGCCGGATTTAGCCAAGATATTTGATTCCCCAGGATATTTTTTAAATCATCAACCATTAAATCGTTTTGGTTTAATGGAATGGGGTCTGGTTGGATCACTCCATCTACTACCCATAAAGGGTCTTGGTTGCCTAGAATGGTAGATGTCCCTCGGATTCGAATTTTTGGGGAAGTGCCGACGCGTGAGCTTGTGTTCATTACCATCATTCCGGCAACCCGACCTTGTAACATTTGGTCTATCGATGTATAAACCGGCATCATGATGTCAGAGGCTTTAACGGTGCTTACAGAACCGACAACATCACTTTTTCTGAGTGTTTGGTAACCTGTTACGACTACTTCATCCATGGTCTCTGCTGATTCTTTCAAAATGACATTGATGTTTTCTTGGCCTGTGTAGGCAACTTTGTAAGGAGCCATGCCGATGAAGGAATATATAATGTTTATCTTGTCTATATCGGGGATAGTAAAGACATAGTTACCGTTGCTGTCTGTTGTGGTGCCGATACATGTTCCTTCGATAAGAATCGTTACTCCTGCAAGAGGTTCACTTTTAGTGTCAGTTACCCGTCCTCTGATTTTGGTGACAGAGGTTTGAGACTGTTTTTTAATGAATATTATTTTATCCTCTATTAAATAAGTTAGATTATGTCCTTTTAAAACAATATCCAAAATTTCTTGTACGGATACGCCTTCTCTCTGCACGGAGATGTTTTTTATGGCTGCAACATCTTGATTGGAATACATGAATCTGTATGCGCTTTGTTTTTGAATGTTCTCAAAAACATTTACGAGAGTCCCATTTTTTATGTCAATATTTAATTGTGCTTTGTATTGGGCTATTGAGAAGCCAGGTAAAAGCAAGAAAAATAAAAACATAAATAAAACTACATCTCCATTTTTCTTTTTAGGAGGTAGGAAAAAATCATTTTCTTTCATAGCTTTGTAAAACAGTTTTAATTAAACAATATCTACTTTTGTTAGTTATTGGTGCAGAGATTGTTACCAGCAATCTCTGCCTTTTTTATATTCTTTGATGGTTACAGTATTATTTCTGATTTCAAATTTCACTTTTTCTAATATTTCAAATTTACTCAGTAATTCTTCTATATTTTTATATCTGATTAATTCTCCTGTAAATTGGATTTGTTCTAATTTTGATGATGTGTAAAATATATTTATATCATACCAGCGTGCCAAGGTTTTCATGATATTCCCTAATGGTTCGTTGATGAAAATATATTTCCCATTTCTCCATGCGGTGTATGAACAGGTATTAACTTTATTGACCGTAATTTCATTATCATGAAGTTTTGCCTGTTCTCCAGGCTTTAAGGTTACAGATGAAGTTGCTGTATGGATATTGACCTGCCCTTCTTCCAGAGTTGTGAGGGCATAATCCTCGTCTTTGTATACTCTGACTCCAAAAGAGGTTCCTAATACTTGAATCTGTAAATTTTTTGACTCTACAAAAAAAGGTTTGTTAGGATTATGAGCAACTTCAAAATAGGCTTCTCCGGTTAAATATACGCGCCGTTCTTCCCCTACAAATTCGGAGGCATATTTTAATTCACTCTCGGAATTTAGCCATACTTTTGTTCCATCTGATAGGCAGACAAAGAATTCTCCTCCTCTGGGAATGTTTAATTTATGTATCTCGTTGTCGGTTGCTTGTGCTGTTTTTTTATATTGTAATGTGTTGTGTTGAATAAAAACGTTAGAGTCAATTTTATGTATATTTATATTGGAATCTCTTTCAATGTAAATGGTTTTGTCTTTACCAATGGTTAAAATAGCTTTGGAACTACCTGGAGCAATCGATGAGTATTCTGTTGGGGTAGTTCCTTGATTCTGAAATTGGATAATTTCCCATATTGCAAATATGAAGGGAAGCAGGATAGCAGCATAGGATAAACGTTTGATAATTCTTTTACGTTTTTCTTGTTTGATTTTTTGCTCTAACAAAAGGAATTTTGGAGTAAAATCGTACTCTTCGTATTGCTGGCGGAATTGTTCAAAGCCATCTGCCTGGCTGATTTTTTGAAAAAGTTCTTCGTTTTCAGTTTTCTCTTGTCGCCAAGCTAAAAGTTCCTCTGTTTCTTGCGCACTGATGTTTTGAGTTTTGTGTGCAAGAAGCAATTTTGAGATTTTTAGGTATATTTCCACTTTCTTATTTTTTTATAAAGACACTGCCAAACAAAAAAGTGGGTATCCTATATATGAAAAAAAATTATAGAAAGATTCCGATAATATTGAATAATAATTTGTAACGTTCTCTTAGTATATGTTTGGCTTTTTTCCGTTGAGTCTTAACAGTCTCAATGGACAGGTGTATGGATTTGGCTATTGTTTCTGAAGTTTCTCCTTGCAGGACTCTCTCAAAGATTACTCTGCATTGTGGTGGTAGTTCATCTAGAAATTGATATAATTCTCGGTACACTTCGTTTTCGATAACGTCGTTAATAAATGTAGTGTCATTATTATAAATTTCGTCACAGTAATAACTTTCACGGAGTTTTCGTCTTTTTTCATCACGAATGTAATTCAGACAACTATTTTTAACAGAAGAATATAAGTATGATTGTAGTGTAAGAATATTATGGAATATCTGGCGTTCTTCGTACAGCTTATAGAATATTTCTTGTACAATATCTTCTGCTGCCTCCTTCCCAATGGAAAATTTCTGAGCGAAGAGGCACAAAGCAACGAAGAATTTTTTGTACAATATGAAAAAAGCTTCTTTTTTACCTTTGGATAAAGCGTTAATATCTAATTCAAATAGTTCCATGAATCAAACGTTTTAATAGCGCTTTAAAAGTAGTAAAAAAAAATGCATTTTTGCCTTTGATTGTTGTGACAGTAGTATGTCCGACAGCTGGATCATGCGCAACACAGGCATGGACAAGAACGAGTTACTCCGTTTCAAGCAAATCTCAGGTCTGGCTGAATTGTTTCGCGACAGGAGTTTCGGGCTCTCAGACGAGTGGTTGGAGGAATAAGACGGTCTGTCCTGGTATCCGTAACAAATATACATGGTGTTTATACTTGCAAATCATTATTCGTAGGTATTGCGAGTGATGATTAAAACCGTTAGTTTTGCAAATTAATGGATCGTACAAAAAAAGCAGAAACAGCGGGCTATCATAGCAGTCTCCGCTTCCTTTCAGAAAACGCTTCTTTCAAGGGGGAATCTCCACACTTTACGGAAGCAACGGGCGTCGCCAGAACAAGTTCTACGTTCAGAAAAACGGTGAATACAAAAATGGGAACAACTTCATCCCGGAAAACGTGAGACCGACCTTTGACGGAAAACCGGAAGCTGATGTGAACCTAATCGGAGAGAATAGCCTGGATGAAGACAGCAACCGCTTTTCATATTTGGCAGGTTGAAAAAAAAATCCTATTTTTACAAGACGTATTTTAAATACAGGATATAATGATTTTCCAACCAAACCGATTGCAGCAGAAAAACTTCGCTCAACTTAAAAATACATCTGAATATGCGAAAATGGTATCTGGGTTTTCTATTACTCCTGTCTGTCTCAGCAAATATTTATGCCAATCCTGCCAACGAAGAAATAAAAATCAGGATCACAGACGAGAACCAAAAACCCATTTTTGGAGTATACTTTATTTTAAAAAAACAATTTACACTTTTAGCTACTTCCGATATGGAAGGGGAAGGAACTTTCCCGGTCAATTCTTTACAACCTTCCGATACCATTGTATTCCAAGGCATAGGATATGCAACGGTCCAATACAGTTTACAGGAACTGAAAAGGCATCCGGCCTTCACTATGCAGGAGCTGCAATACAACCTACAGGAGGCGACAGCCACGGGCATATCTCCGAAAGAAATCTTAAAGAAAGCCATCGAAAAATTACAAAAAATAAAAGCAGGACGTTTACCCGTTTGCCGTTATTACGGACCGGCACAATATGAAAAGATCACCGTCTGCCGGGATACGACAGTCGAATACCGGAGAGAATTCGGTTTTTACTTCACTTCAGGCAACATAAAAGCTAAAAATACCTGGGATGAAACTTACCGTTCTTATCTGGTACCCCAGTATATCGCCCGTAGTCTTAATCTGACCAATAACGGAAGCGATACCCTGTCACCGATGTTTCTGACTTACGAAGATATCCGGTTCGATGTAGGTACCCGGAAAATTTTCACCCTTCTCCGGGCGATCCAACTCTTCGGTCCCCTTTTCGACGGAATCGACTCTTACGATATCCGGGCCATAGACACCGAAGATCCGGATTATACCTTTACCTTCCAGACCCGCCGTTCGGCCTATCCCGAACGTACCCGGATTTCATGTAAAGGTACGCTGATTATCGACAGAGAAAACTATTATGTAAAAAACATGACCTTCGATTATATCGATTATCAACTATTAAGACAAACTTTATTAACCAACCGGAGAAAAACCAGTTCACCTTTTTCGACCCATGCCCAACTCACCTTCGTTTATGATAGTTGCGGACAAAACTATATCTCTTCCTGCCATCAACAAACCACCTGGAAATACAACCTGGGAAAAGATTTTATCCTGATCGAACAACCTTCCCGGCACCAACCCGGTATCAATCGCCTGATCGAAAAGGAAGCTTTCCACCTGTTCGGCCAGAATAAGATAAAAACAGCCTATCAGACAGACCCTGTCCTGGTCAAAATTCATTTAGCTCAACGCTATCCGACCGGAAAATATGATTCCGCCTTTTTTCACCGCCTGCCTCCCCTTCTGGATTCCCGGAAAGCAGTCGGTGACCTGAATCACTATATGCAACTGGAAACGCAATTCAGGATGAACGATGGAAAAACCTATTATCCGGATAATTATATACTTACAAATAAAATCGACAAACTCGGACAAAAAAACTATCGTCAGAATCTGGAAAAAGCCCGCAAAGAATTGTTTTTACTCTTCGGTGACAGTAGAAAATACCCCTGCCCTAGTATTCCCAGTCCTTAAAAAAATGAACCTCCGTCCGGATCGGTACCGACAACGAAGGTTCACTATTATTCATTCAAATTTACAGATCACCAGTCAAGCTGAGCCGCTTCCGAATACATTTCTACCATACAGGCATTATTCAGCAACCATTTGTGTTCGTCTTTGTGATTACCCGACCAATCTCCATTCAACAGTCCATGTTCATCCCGGGTCTCTTTCCAGGCATAATCTGTATTTTCCATCATCGCCTTTACATATACCGGATTTTTATCCACTTCATACAAAGCTTTTAATCCCCGGAACAGGATCACATTGAACCAAGGCGAACTGGTATAAAACATCGCTTCTCCCCCCTGAACAGGCTGCATTTTCCGAAAATATCCGTGAGCTCCTTTTGCCGTCACCTGAGCATCTTTCAAATAGGTGCTGTCACCGGTCGCCTGGAACAATAACACGCCGGCCTGAATCATTTGCCCGCTATTATAGGTATATTTCTGCTTAGCTATATTCCCTTCCAGATTAATATTATCCCAATACACACCATCCGAGGGATCACATAAATTTTCTTTGGTCCATCGATAAGTCTTCTTGGCCAGATCGAGATAATCAGGATCGGAAGTCAGGTTATACAATTTCATACATAAGACCGTAGCAGGTGCATTCGAACAAGTGTTCTTAGACAATTTCTTCTGTTCACACCAATAAATCCCTCCTCCTAATACTTCATCCCAGCCGCTGTAAATATACCGGTGTAGCTCTTCCGCTCTTTCCAAAACCGCCGGATCTTTCGTCAAAGCATAATAATCACAAAGGTCGATAGCCAACCAGTCATTATCATCATAATAACGGTCACTATACCCGAATTGCATCGGATAAGACTGGTAACAATAGGGTTCCCGTTTACCGTCCCAATATTTCTCCAACCCAGGTAGTATACGATTTTCCAACAATTGTTTATACTTTTCATCTCCTGTAGTCTTATACAGCGAAACACAACCGGATACCATACCGGAATACGGCCAAAGATAAGAGACTCTTTGATTGGTTTTCTGCTGTGTCTCATCGGCCAGATAGGTCGCTCGTTCGTTTTCTTTCGGAGGATAATTCTCCAGCAATAACCCATATTCTTTCACTTCATAAAGAGCCAGCACCTGATTCAATAACGAATCGGCACGTACAACATTAATATTCACCTTCGAATTTTGTTCAGAGGTACAGGCCACACAACACATCCATGCCCCTAACAGAAATAAAGCACATGTTCTCATTCAAAAAATATTTTCAGATTATTAATTCAGCGCAAATATATCACACTTTCTCCGGGTATCGATCATCAGCTTCTTCTTTTTACAGCAGGCACTTCAAAAAGATCTCCGTCAGAACACAAAAAAGTGTTGGGAAAGACTTCCCGTGCTTCAGCTAAAAGTTCCGAGCATTCTGTATAACGGGCCGAAAAATGACCCAATAATAATTTTCCGACTCCGGCTAACTCAGCAATACGGGCTGCTTGCCCCGTAGTACTGTGATAACTTTCTTTTGCTAAAACAGCATCAGCATTCATATAGGTCGCTTCGTGATAGAGTAAATCCACCCCCCTGACATAATCGGCAAAACGTTCCCGAAACAGGGTATCTGTCATATAAGCGAAGGAACGGGCCGGTGGCGGTGCTACCGTCAGAAGTTCGTTAGCCACAATCTCTCCCTCCGGAGTTATAAAATCTTCCCCCCGTTTCAGGTATTGCATAAACGCTATCGGTACGTTCCAGGCCGCAGTCCGATCTTTCAGGATAGTCCTTTCGCGTTCTTTTTCCCGGAAAAGAAACCCACTAACGGGTGTGTCATAATGATGTTTCAACGGGAAAGCCGTCACAGTAACCACTTTATCTTCATAAATCACCTCTTCGCGGCGGGATAAGGCATGAAAAAACAAAGGAAAAGTGAAACGGCTATGCAAGATTTTCATCTGGCACCCGATCAGTTCCTGTAAACGCGGTTCTGCATAAATGTGCATTTCTCCCCGTCTGCCTTGTAAAGAAAGAGTGGATAAAAAACCGATCAATCCAAAAAAATGATCTCCATGGAGATGAGAAATAAAGATGTGATTGATCTTATTATAAGGCACATGAAAACGCCTGAGCTGATGTTGGGTAGCTTCGGCACAATCGATAAGAAAATACCGCCCAAGTACATGAAGTACCTGAGCGGCAGAGTTTCTATTGGAAGTAGGAATGGATGACCCGCTTCCCAATATCGTTAATTCAAACTTCATTTCCGATCTGCAATTTCAGGTTGAGATTTCGTTTGCAAGTTACGAAGACTTTTCCAAATGCATCTCATCTGAAATCCAGAATCTGAAATCTGAGATTAATCTTTGTTCTCTTCTTTAGCAGCAGCTGCATCGGCAGTCATCTGTTCTTTCAAAGCAGCTAACTCGGTGATATCTCCCAAAGTGGTTTTTTCCAATTTTTCTTTCACCTGTTTAACCGCTTTTTTAGTAGATTTCTCTTCAGCGTTCTTCTTTGCTTTCTCTTCTGATTTCTGAGCATCTTCGAATACACGTGAATGAGAAACGATGATCCGTTTAGCGGCCTTGTTGAATTCGATCACTTTGAATTCCAATTTTTCATCCACTTTAGCCTGACTTCCGTCTTCTTTCACTAAGTGGCGGGGAGTAGCGAATCCTTCAACACCATAAGGTAATGCAACTACAGCACCTTTATCGAAAATTTCGGTAATCGTACCTTCGTGTACGGAATCAACGGTGAAGATCGTTTCGAATACATCCCATGGGTTTTCTTCCAATTGTTTGTGACCTAAGCTCAAGCGACGGTTTTCTTTATCGATTTCCAATACAACGACTTCAATCGGAGCACCGATCTGAGTAAATTCTGCCGGATGTTTTACTTTCTTCGTCCAGGACAGATCGGAGATATGAATCAATCCGTCAACCCCTTCTTCGATTTCTACAAATACACCGAAGTTCGTGAAGTTGCGTACAGTAGCGGTATGTTTGGTACCTACACCGTATTTCTCTTCAATATTTTGCCATGGATCGGACTTCAGCTGTTTGATACCCAAAGACATTTTCCGTTCGTCACGGTCCAGGGTCAATACAACTGCTTCTACTTCATCTCCCACTTTCATGAAATCCTGAGCAGAACGCAGGTGCTGAGACCATGACATTTCAGAAACGTGGATCAGCCCTTCAACACCCGGAGCAATTTCGACAAATGCACCGTAATCAGCCATAACCACTACTTTACCTTTTACAGTATCCCCCACTTTCAGGTCAGCACTCAGAGCATCCCAAGGATGTGGAGTCAATTGTTTCAGACCTAAAGCGATACGTTTCTTCTCATCATCGAAGTCCAGAATAACCACGTTCAGTTTCTGATCGAGCGTCACAATTTCATTCGGATGATTTACACGGCCCCATGACAGGTCGGTGATGTGGATCAATCCGTCTACGCCACCGAGGTCGATGAATACACCGTAAGAAGTGATATTTTTAACAGTTCCTTCAAGTACCTGTCCTTTTTCCAGTTTAGAAATAATGTCTTTCTTCTGCTGTTCGAGTTCAGCTTCGATAAGAGCTTTGTGTGATACAACAACGTTTTTGAATTCCTGGTTGATTTTAACCACTTTGAATTCCATTGTTTTACCGACATATACATCGTAATCACGGATCGGTTTAACGTCGATCTGAGAACCCGGTAAGAAGGCTTCGATACCGAATACGTCAACGATCATACCGCCCTTGGTACGACATTTAACAAAACCTTTGATGATTTCGTCTTTTTCCAACGCTTCGTTCACACGATCCCAGCTGCGCAGAGCACGAGCCTGTTTGTGTGAAAGGGTCAACTGACCTTTTTTGTCTTCCTGAGTTTCTACATAAACTTCTACTTTATCTCCCACTTTCAGTTCCGGATTGTAACGGAATTCGTTCAATGAGATGATACCGTCAGATTTGTAGCCGATGTTCACCACAACCTCTCTTTTGTTCATAGAGATTACGGTTCCTTCAACAACTTCTTTCTCTCCTACTTTAGAAAGAGTTTCTGCGTATTTTTGAGTTAACGCATCTTTTTCGGATGCCGGTACCACGGCGTCGTTTTCATAGGCATCCCAATCAAAATTTTCTTCCGGCTCAGCGGTTGTTACCGGAGCTACTTTCTTTGCGGCTTTTTCTGCAGCTTCCACCTGCATCTCTTTTTGTTCTTCTGACATAAATTTAATTGTTTCCTATCTAATGAGTTAGACATTATTTTGAATACGGCCGCAAAGGTAAGAATAATAATCTGTTTTACAATTAATTATTTTATAAAAAAAACGATCAAAAATCTCCTTGCTCCCCGAGTAAATCAGGACGCAATGTTTTCGTCCGTTCATAAGCGACCTTCTCCTGCCATTCCCGTATTTTAGCATGATTACCGGACAGCAGGATATCAGGAACCCGCCAACCGTTGAATTCCGCAGGACGAGTATATACAGGAGGCGCTAACAGATCATCCTGAAAAGAATCACTCAAAGCCGAACTCTCATCGTTCATCGCCCCGGGAATCAGCCTTACGATCGCATCCGTCATAATACAGGCAGGCAATTCTCCTCCCGTCAGGACATAATCCCCCACCGATATTTCCCTGGTTACGAGATAATCCCGTATACGCTGGTCGATCCCTTTATAGTGACCGCACAAAATCATGATGTTCTCCTTCAAAGACAATTCGTTCGCCATTTTCTGATTAAAGGTCGGAGCATCCGGAGCTGTATAGATAATCTCATCATACTGCCTCTGTGAAGTCAGCTCGTTAATACAATCGAATACCGGTTGAATCATCATCACCAACCCCGCTTCTCCTCCGAAAGGGTAATCGTCTACCTTCCGGAACTTATCTTTCGACCAATCCCGGATATTGTGAATATGAATCTCTACAATTCCCTTATCCTGCGCCCGCTTGATAATCGAATGGTTCAACGGACTCACCAGTAATTCAGGCACCACACTTAATATATCGATACGCATAACTTCTTTTATGATGGATTTAAATTGCAAAGTTAGATATAAAAAGTGAAAATCACACGGCTCTTTCGTTTAAGTCGCAACTAATTCAAATAATATCTCTCATTCCCATAACGTCTTTCCAATTCACAGCAGGATAATTCACTAACAATTCTTTATCCGTAATTTTATCCAGATTCTTCACACTTTCACCCACTGCGATCAATTTCATACAAACACTATCCAATAAAATAACACCATTTTCAGTATCCAAAAAATCATGAACAGAAGTAATACCACTTACCCGCTTCAGTAAAATCTCCAATGTTTTCTCTAACAACTGTATGGTCTCTCTGACCAATTCCTTATCATACATAGAGTCCCTCCTTTTCTATCCGTTTATGTAGCGCAGCATTCATGTGCTCCCTTAGGCGGACAATATCCACAGAACATCCTAACAACCTCTCCAATTCATTCTTTAAATGCGATAAAGCAAACAATCCCACTGTTTTTCCCTCAAAAAACACATCCACATCACTATCCGAAGTCTGCTCCCCACGTGCTACAGAGCCAAATATTCCCAAACGTGAAATTCCATAACGATCTCCTTCTGTCATTTTAAAATGTCTCAAAATCGCTATTATTTCCTGTGTTGTTTTCATATCTGAATGATTTACACAAAAATAGGACATTTGTACGAATCCATCAAGTAAAAATTATCGTTTTCTTAAAACTAAGACATTAAATTCAATTTTCCAGTCAAGACACACTCCTACCGCCCCCAAAGGGGCACGTCCTGAGTCTCCCGGAATCCATCCTAAAGCCGAAACCTTAGGTCAATTCCTCCAAAATTGTCTCCGCATCCGCCAACTCTTCTTCCCCCATTCCCAACTTCCTCAATTCCTCCAGCATTCTTCGGGCCCGTTCCGCACATTCCTCTTCTTCCACATAATAATAACAGCAGGCCAGCAATTTCACACTTTCCACCGAAACGGCCAGGCGATCCAAATTCCGACCAACCACATCCAGTACCTCCTGCAACATTCCCTCATCCCGCGTCACCTCACAGGCATCCAGCAGCGCCAAAAGCAATGCCGGATCCGATATATCCAGTCTCTGTCTCGCCATCGAACACACGCTCTCCAGGGCATTTTTCACCCTCCGGGCCTCCTCCATCCGTTCCACCTCCACCCGGCATTCCCCGTACTCCCGGCAAAGCCGCAAAATTTCTTGTGTTAACTGTTGCATATTATCTCTTTATTTTATCTGTTCCCAACTTTTCCCATTCCCTCTCCTCATTCAATTACTCCATCATAAATCACAAATCCTTTCATTCGTTCTTAAACGTCCCTCATCCGTCTGCGGATTTACAAACTCAAACTCCAGTGTCCACGCCAGTCCCTCTCCCAATATATAGGGTGCTTTAAAACCCATCGCTAAAACTTTCGGAACCTCGAACTGTATCGTAGCATAAACACTTCTTCACCAACACCGAGCTGATTGTGAGTCTTTTTCAAGTAACGAAAACAGGCAAATCAAACCCATATCCCGCAGTACTTCCGATCAATATAGAAAATCCCCAATATATTCTTCATGCATATAATCCAACAATTTCAGCCGCCACATTTTCTATACAAAAAAGTTTTTCCACCCTGTTATGAGCCTGTTGGGCATACTGTAACCTTTGTGCCTCATTTTCCAGCAAATCATTAATAGCTTTCACCAACAAAGCTACATTTCCATTCTCCACTTCCAACCCTGTTACCTGATGCAAGTTTACCCAATTCACTCCCGACCCCTCGATAGTGAATGTAATTGCCGGAGTATAGCAATACATCGCTTCGGCTAATACCACTCCAAAGGCTTCATTTTTAGTAATAGAGGGAAACACAAAAATATCCGCAGCATAATAATAGGCAACCAGTTCTTCAGCAGGAATTTTTCCTATAAAATGGACATTCGGACTTATACACTGTTGCTTTAAAATTGGAGTTAAAGGTCCCTGCCCTCCGATCAGAATCTCACATTCCGGATGAATACCGACACTGCCTTTTATCAAATAAGCTAATCCTTTATAAGGAACATGTCTTCCTACAAAAAGTAAAAGTGGCTTTTCCCGATAAGCCACTTTTATTTTCTGTACCTGTTTCTTCACCTCTTCTGTAAACACGAACTTATGAGGATCGATCATATTAGGAATAATTTTCAATTTTTCCCTATAAGGTTGCAAAGGCAAAGATTTTTCAGCATAAGCAGAACTAGTAGCTACAACTATATCCGCCCGTTGTAACAAAGCTTTTTCAACCGGTCGGATACAAGTATACAAATACTTCTGAGCAATAATATCCGAATGCCAATGAACAATCAGTTTGCATTTTTGGGGTATCAGTTGTAAAAGCAAAAAGGCAACAAAAGGATTCGGAGCATGGAAATGGATACAATCCGGTTGAAAATCACGCAAAAGCTTTTTCAACTCTTTCCCATATTTCCATGAAAGAGCCTGACTGGCCACTTTACTTACGACTCCCACCCTGATCACCTGAATCCCTTCCCAGCTATCATAAACTGTTTTCCTGCTGTCATTAAAGCAAATCACCTTCTGCCGGAATTCCGTATGTCCCTGAATTATACGCACCACATTATAGCATACGTCCTCAATCCCACCAGCATAGGGATAATAGTATTTTGAGATATGTAAGATTTTCATTTTAGAAAAGAGAATAAATCTTTAAGCCCCTGAGAAAGAAGCGAAACAATAACATTCAAAAAACAACCATTCAATTAAATTAATCAGTTACTTTTCTATATAATAGAAAAGTAACTATCCTAATTTTCCTTTTCTTTCTATAGAATTTAACTCTAATTTCGAATATCCATAAACGGCTTTATTCAAAAACTCGAACATGATTAACCAATACATTAAATTTCCTGTTCCACTCAAATGAAATGTAATGGCAAAATTGAAAGCCGCAAACACTAATACTATTAAAGTCAAGAAATATTCTTTTTGTCCTAGAAAACGAAAAAAACAATAAACTAAAGGAATTAAATAAAACAAAAAACCTACAATTCCATTATCTGTAAGTAAACATATCCACCCACTTTCCGGATTGTTATCATAAAGTTCATAAAACAAACCATTATCTCCGAAAAACAGGTAAGGTAAAGAATAATAAAAAAATAAATTTAAACCACTTAGCCAAAAATAAATCCGGGCACTCTGACTTCCTGATTCACCAACGGACATTAAGCGTTCTATTGACTGAGAAGAGTTAGATAAAGAATAAGTAATCAGCGCAATGAAAGCAAGAATTATAATAAGAAAATATTTTCTGTTTTCTTTCTTTATTATCATAAAAAATAGAGGAATCGATAAAAGAACGATACCTAATCTTGCATTGGCAAAAAAAGAAGATAAAAGAGCTAAAAATAAATAGCTAAACTTCTTATAATTTAGTAAATAAGCTCCTGCAACAAACATTCCGAGAATAGTCGGACCATAAAATAAACCTTTAGACCTGAATACGCCTACGGTTCCCCCCATCAATTTCTCATCAAACTCTATTCCTCTTACTACATTTATAAATAAATATTGTTTTGTCAGAAATTCAATCCCAGCTAATAAAAATGTCAGAATCAATAAAAATCGAATCAGCTTATTGGAAAAATCAAAATCAATGACATAAACAAGTAAGGCCACCACCAAGCCCAAATATGAGTAAATATTATGGGTTCCACTCCAAAAAAAAATAGATACTAATAATAGAAATAAAGCTATCAGTGTATACAAAAAAGGTAATAAATCGAGATTAGTATATTTTATTTTATGAAAAATCACATAAATAAATAACGACAAACAACCCAAAACACCCAATATTATTCTATATAAATTTCCTATGATAGTCACTCCATAAGCTTCCCCGAATATCATCACGAAGATAATGAACACAGGTAATCTACTTAAAATACACTTAATATTAATTCGCATAATAGTTCATTATATTATCAATTATGCTATTCTTCATTTTCATTAATTTTCAAATTTTGTAAAAAAACGACCTTTTATCATATTCAATAGTCTGTTATATATATCTACAACAGGCCACATCAAAATAAGGCCCCCTATTGTCACCATGATACTATATCCGATATTCATTTGCAGATACTCTACATTACAATGTAACAGTTTACTTGTCAAATAAATACCCCCCCTGATAACCGGTGCCTGTAACGCAAAAATCACAAGTGAATTCTTACCGATATAGTTTATAAAACAGATGCCTTTTAATATTCGGGAAATACATAATAATAATCCAATACCCATAAAAGCATCTATCAAATAGCTGTAAAAAGGCATCACCCTTAGAGATTCTAAATCAAATCTTGCAAATGGCCAGCTTGCAATAACAAAAACCAAAGCTATTCCAACCCCTATATAATATATAATCCAAGGCAAACCCATCCATTGATCTTTCCATAAATTTCCTACTCCCAAAAATAAGACTGCTATAAATGCCTGGTTCAAACCAAAAGGTAACCACCTTATATCGTATTTTATCAACCAAACTCCACCTATAGCAATACCAACAAGCGCAATAAGCTTAAAAGAACGGCTTTTATTTATAAAATAATAAAGCAGTTGAGAAGAAAATAAAGCAGGCAAAAACCACAAGGGTACATTTACGTTCAAATATCCATCAAAAGGAGAAGCATAAAAAATACCAATAACAGATTAAAAAAAAGAAATATTTTCCCTAAACCGATACTCCACTAAAACATACAAAATGATAGAAAAGATTTCAAAAATATAAAATGGTAAAAGAATAGAGAAAAATTTGCGTTTCAAAAATGAAGCAAGATTTTCCCCGGCATTGAAAAAAATACCGGAAAGAAAAAAGAAGATCGGTATATGAAAACTATATAAGTAATTTACCAAATGAATTTCCTTCGATATATGCCCTAATACAATACAAACAACAGCAATTCCCCGGCAAAAATCATACTCAGATTTTCTCCCCCCTTTATTATTAAATTATTCATAATCAATAAATTACAAAACACATAAATATTTCCCCTTTTCACAAACTATCCAAAACCTTCTTAAAAGCCATCTTACACTTTTCCAGATTACCTTCTTCTCTTACTCCTGCTTCATAAGGTTTTCCGGCAAAACTAGTCCGGACAATCAAATTCAAAAATTCAGTTTTTTGCCGATCGTCGATTATTGGAAATTCTTTTTTTCGTACCCGGTTTATCCAGGCCTGCAAATCATCTGTATTTTCTAAAAATACGGCATTCGAAGCGTTGTTGTGAAGAGTTTTGATCAAAGTCAATACAGGCTTATTTGCCCAGATACATTCCATGGCAATCGTTCCGGTCACTGTCACGATCAGATCTATTTTCTGAAAGACTTGAATCATCGGAACGTCGTGATGTATTACAATAATCCTTTCGTTTTTTTCCGCATAATCTATCAAATCCGAAGACAACTCATACTTCGATTTCGGATTCGGTTTTACAACCAGATAAACATCCTCCGGCGCAGCTCCGACCAATTGCCTGATCAACTGTAACTGGTTATTATATTTCCTGCCCCAGACATCAATATTCGCTTCCGGCTGCATTTGCAAAGGATACAGGATCTTAAAACCCGAAGCATCCAATTTCCCGGTTTGTTTTTCTGCCAGTAGATTCCACCTGGCTATATTGCGTTTCCTTTCCTGTTCAATACACCGCTTCACCCAGGGGGCAGGAGTATCATAATGTTCTCCCTTATAATAAGAAACTGTCAATTTTACCAACTCCTTTAAACGGGTAAGGCGGGAAGAAAGCTTTACTTTTTTCTTTTTCATATAATCCGGTACAATTTTCCGGTGAACGATCCCACCGATCGTTTGTAAAGCTTCCTCCTGAGTCCATTCTTCTCCACTCCCACTATAAGGTTCCAGGGTATCATAGCGGTAAAAAGAAAACCTGCCGGCAGGATAACGGCAGGAACTCGGATGGAGATAGAGTATATTCATTTTTTTACATATCTCTATCGTCAACAGCTCATGAAACGCTGTACTTTCTCCAAACACTACATCCGGCTCAATCACCTTTAAAATACTCTCTATCTGATCATAGTAATAACCGTAATGACTTGACGAACCAAGCCGGAAATAATTCAAAGCCCGGTCGGAATGCCGGATTTTCACAAATTCCGGCCTATCCTCAGCACTCTTTAAATCATTTACAGCAGGATAAGGAATCTGATAAACATTCTTCCGATGCGGACTAAAAGAATGATTCTCCACTATAAAAAATACCTCATACCCCTCCTCTTCTAACAGCTCAGCCATACGAACCCAGAACAAAGTACGATACCTGTTCTCTATAAATACTATTTTTTTCATGGAAAGACATTAGTGTCCCATTAAAATAGGGACGAATTAAAAATTAAATAACCTTGGCCCATTTGGGCCGAATCGTTCTTTGTCATTTTGAAATTTAGTTTTATCAAAGAGGTCTCTAAGGTAAGTTCTATCAGTCAATGAGATGCTCAATATTTGTAGTATTTCGTATGTACTTAAATGTAATAAGAACCTAGTTCATAAGGAATTTCAATCATAACTTTAGAATCGTGTACGAATACTTCCGTGATATGAAAAATGGTGCCATATATAAAATAAGACAAAAAAGAGAGCACTATAAAAGTGCTCTCATATAATCAATCTTTAAATCTGTCTTTTAAATGTATCTTCTTTTTTTGTAAATCAAAACTTATTTTTCAGTTTAAATGATATAATCCTTTATACTTATATTGATTGCAAAGATAGCACAATCATTTCATATTTACAAGTTTTTTTATACTTTTAACCATTCATCATCTGGTTTAGCAATTAATCTGGCATTATTTATAGCCATATCAAGTGTTAAACATGTTGATGCCCGATAAACCCCATTCTCTTTCTCTATTACTAAAGCTAAATCAGCAGATGCTTTAGATGTCAAACATAATGGTAATAATAATTGTAAACGTCCATCATAGTATTGAGGAACTGCTGTTTTATAGTTCCGCCTAATCCTTCTAATGGCATCATTTATTGTACCTTGAAGCAGAACTCCCAATTGATATTTATCCATAATTTGTAAAGCTTTCGGAAATCTTGCTATATTGTCATCTATAATATGATTAACATTGGTACGCAATTCCAATTTTGTGTCATATATCAAATCTGACGAATTCTCAAAGTAGTTTGCATTTTCGGGCAGACTAGTAAATTTCATTAAATCTCTGTCGCTAGCCTTACGCCATCCTAAGAAAAACCATTGGATAGACCCAGGTCTTCTGTTTTTTTGACACAATGCAAATATTTCTTCCTGATAATCAGTAACTAATCCTGTATTAAACAATGAATACCCATTTTGTTCTAACACTTTATGCTCTTCGTAAAGCTTTACGAATGTGTGCTTTATGTAATTCTCTAATATTGGATTTTTTCCGATGGGACTATTCTTATAATCCCAATCTTCTTTCATGGCCATAGATTTCAGGTCTTCTATAGCTCCGTGAAAATCAATAAACCAAGCATATTCAAAAAGTTTCATATTGATATTTTCTGTAAAAGTAGGAATTTCTATCGAAACTACAGAACTAAAAAAATGAAAAATTATAGTGTATTAAAATACAAAATAATACAATACAGCGACGCCCATTGTCATACAGGCATATAATCTACATTTTGGCAGGGCTATGCTTTTGGTTTTTAATATCCTGATCTGAGATAAATAAGCCATACTAAACATGAGAACATTCAGAAAAGTAAAAAGTTCCAGCGTCATCCATTCTTTCAAAAAAAACAAAACAACAGGAAAAAGCATTACCTGAATCCCCAAATATATATTCATCTGTTTTACCGCATTTTCCCGGGATATGATACCTTCGTTCAAAGCGATTCCCACCCAAACCGGCATCTGTAATACCAATAACATATATAACTTAGCAGATAAAACGACCTCTGTATCCTTTAATAAATAAGACGCAAACAAGGGATAAAAAAAATAAAACGAAAAGCAGGCTCCCAACACAATTAACATCAATAACGTAAAATACTTATCCAGCCGGTCAGGCTTTGACAGATAAAGCTTCTTAAAAAAAGCGATATAACAAAACTGATAAATTACGACGGAAATCCCTACATACCTGAAATACATGCTATATAATCCCACCTGTTCGTATCCCATCAGGTATTTTATATAAATCCGCTGACTGGAAGTCAGCCAAAACACAATACCTCCCGACAAAACCAACCACCAACTATATTTCAGTATCCCGAAGCATTCCTGCTTTTGCGGAATACCCGTTTTAGTCAGATAGTATTTATAACCGAATAGCAACACAAGAGCCCCCAGATACCCCTCCATTCCTATTCGTAAGAGAAAAATATATGCAGAAGAATGAATCAGATAACACAACAGCATGACTGCTGCCAGCAGAAAATAATAGCCTCCGTCATACAATACCCCAATATACCCTTTATCGTTCGATTTTAAAATAACGCTATACAACCGCTGCAAAGCGAAAATAGCCGAAAACAGATAAACGAAATAAGTCGGTTGGGAAATTTGTCCGCTATAGAAAAAACAGGCAAACAAACAACTCAGGAAAAATATCAGATAACCGTAGAGAAAAAAATATTGTTCCTTATGTCTTTCCTGTTTTTTCAAAATAAAATAAGGATAAGCTCCCCCAAACCCCAGCATCAAAAATACAGCACAAACACTACCGGTAGAATAAGCAAACTCCACCTCTCCATATTCTTCCAAAGTAACAAACTTTACAAACAGAAGCGGTGCCAGAAAAGCAATACCTTTAGATATACAAAAGAATAATGCATTTTTCAGCAAATAAATTCCTTTATTTTTCATAAATATATTCCGCTACCTTACGTAGTTTTTTAATGGCTTCATCCGGATCAAATTCGATATAACGCAAAGCCTGGTTTACATACAATCCTTCTTTAACAATATCTTTAGCAACAACCACCCCTGCCCCTATCGTACAATTATTACAAATATGAACCCCTGCACAAATAATCGCCCTACTACCAATATAAACATTCTTACCTATTTCAACTTTTCCATCAATACGCCAACGGTCATGAGTTTTTTTACTATGATAAAAGCCATGAGTCCAAACCTGGCTTCCTTTTCCCGCTAAAATAGAATATGCACCTAACCGAATATCAGAAGTAAGATCAAGGGTATGCCCTACTCCCAAGATAGCATTATTTTCTATTTTACATATACTATTCTTATGAGTAAATGCACTAGTCATGTAATTAAACTGGTTCACTATACCTTTCAATTCTATAATTAAACAAATACTTCCCTTGATTACGTTACATTTTTTTATATACGATGCTTGTCCCATATGTAATAACGGGATATAAATAAAGTTCAGATGTCCTATTTTTGCATAATCAGCCATCTCCAATTCATTTACTATGACCCAGGAAAAACCAATCCTGCAATTTCTTCCTATTTTATATCCAAGTAATCTTAAAAAAAACATTACTATGACAGAAGGAAACAAAAAAATAATAATAGCCAGAATCCACTTTTTCATACCTCACTTCAAAACATATTTGGGCTTATGCAATTCTTTTCTATCGTCTTTATATTTTAAAGTAGCCTGCACCAAATCAGAATTGGTAAAAGGCATAACCAATTGTACTCCCCAATGCTTAGCCGACTGTATGACAATCTGATTATCTGATCCCTGAACAAAAGAGAATAATTTCAAGTACATATAAAAGTTATTCAAATCAGAAAAATTAAATTTTTCCTGAAAAGACAAAATCTTTTCTTTTAAATAACCAATATATTCTTTATCACGACCATCATAAAGCAAACAATATTTAAAATTGTCATAGAATGAAATCAATTTTTCAACAGTATGAGGGGGATAAACCAAATTTATTTTAAAAGTCACCGATATAATCTTAGCCAAAAGCGATTTCACAAAATATGAATTGCCATACAGTAAATACCTCTTAAGATACGATGTAAGTTTTGTTTCGGAAGGTCCAAATGAAAGAATAGAGTCTGAATTTTGTCCATTGATCATAACGATATCAGTACCCCATTTTTTTACCAGTTCCGCAACTCCATAAAAATGTATCTTAGAATAATGCCGGTCGAAAAACATTTTCCTCCGAATTGCCTCTTCGATATTTTCCTCTTGCTTATCGGTTATATCAATAACCAACAATTCTTTCCCCAGTTTTTTTGCTTTTTCCCTTGCTACTCTCATAGACCTTTCCATAGTTCCTATTTTCCGATCCCAAAAATAAACTACTTCAAAATCAATTTCTAATGCCACCAATTTCTGAGCAATATAAGAAGAATCCACCCCTCCGCTATAACAAAGAATATTCTTCTTTCCATTATTTTTCAAAGGCAACAACCCTCTTTCCACACAACTTTCAACAGCTATACGAAATTGCCTTTCATCCGGAGTTCTCGGTATCCGGGCAAAATCACATACTGTTGTTACTTTATAGCCTGTTGCAGATATTTCCAACATGCCGGCAGGAGGCATTTTTTTGATATTTTTATAAAAAGTTGAATCGCCCGAAGTATACCCATGCCGTCTGTAAAATTTCTCCTCATATTCATTCACTTCAAATTTTGAACAGTCTTCAACTTTAAGAAAATTAAAAATATCATCGGTCACATAGATTACCTCCTTTGCTTCCCAATAATACAAACGATAGCCACCAAAAATATCATTCTTAAAAACAAGACAATCTCCTCTATCTTCAACTTCCAAATAGCAAAATCCAGAAGTACAGTTCTGTCTATCCGAACAGTAGCCGAATACCCTTTTATTTTGATTCTTAAAACAGAAATTACCTAATGAAATCTTAACAAGATATTTACCTAAATGACAGGAAAAAGCAAAACTCTCCATTTATAATTCAATTTGTTTATCTCCTGAAGAAATTCAATTTATTCCACCAACCCTAAAGAAAATCTTGTTCCTTTAGTCAAATCCCGATTTACCTTTTTCCCCAGAATTTCCGGTAAATATTTCGGATGTAATCCATAACCGGGGCGGACGGAACGTACATTCTTCTCTGTAATCACATCCCCAGCCTTCATATCTTCCGCCACATAAAGCGAACGGGAAAACTGACGGCCTTTAATTTGTTTCGGATCGGCCGGATAATGTACTTTTCCCAATGCCTTCTCCACATTCCGGACAGACTTCACCATCGCTGTAAATTCTTCCCGATTCATTGAAAAAGCAGCATCCGGTCCGCCGATCGAACGATCGGTGATAAAATGTTTCTCGATCATCTCTACACCTAAGGCTGTAGCAGCAAGTGCAACCTCATTTCCTATCGTATGATCGGACAACCCGACTTTCACTCCGAAACACTGTTTCATATCGGATATAGTCAGAAGATTCGCATCCTCTATAGAAGCAGGATAGGCAGAAGTACACTTCAATAATGTTATATCCTCATTCCCGACAGAACGACAAGTTTCCACAGCCAGGCGGATATCTTCCTTGGTTGCAATACCTGTGGATATAACCATCGGTTTCATCTTCCGGGCCGCGTATGCTATCAACGGAATATCCGTAATCTCAAAACTGGCAATTTTATAAACCGGATTACCTAATGCCTCCAGAAAATCCACTGCTGTTCGATCGAACGGTGTGGAAAAACACATTAATCCTTCCTCCCTGGCTATCCGGAACAATTCCTCATGCCATTCCCAAGGTGTATAGGCTTCCTTATACAAATCATATAAATACCGTCCATCCCACAAGGTTCCCTGACTTATTCTGAAATCTTCTTTATGGCTGGCAAGCGTTAATGTCTCGGCTGTATAGGTTTGCAATTTTATCGCATCCGCCCCTGTCTGTGCCACTGCGCGGACAGTTTCGATTGCAAGCCGTTTACTACCATTATGATTGGCGGACAACTCTGCAACGATCAATGTCTTTGTCATGAAATATACTTTCTAAAATAAAAATAATCGGCATCTTCTTCTAACCGATAGTAATGATTCTTTAAATGAAAACGAATGGAACGGCTATTATCTTTTTTGACTTTGGCTTGAACGATATCCACCTTCTTCTTTCGCAAAATTTCATCCAAAAGACGGTCGACTTCCCCGGCAATACCTGTACCTGTCATTCCGGGCACGACGAATATTCCACGTTCAACTATACTAGAGACAGAAGATACGGTATCAATCTGAAAATACTCTATATTCACCGATGCAATAAAATCGGTCCCTCGAAATACCCCCCAATATATCCGGGAAGTATTTCCTTTCAACCGGTCAACAAAAGCTAAATGATTATCGAAAGAAAAAGGCCGACTATTATCCATCCAACAGGCAATCCGCTCATCATTTCGCCATTTCCATATTTCTTTATGGTAAGAAACAGCTAAAGAAGTATAATCTACAAAAGCTAACCCATTCAAATAAAAATTATTACTTTGTGTTATACTTCCGAATAAATTCACATATTTTCGGGCCACATCACCGACATAAACATTAACAGGAGACTTGCCCACCACAGCTGATTTTACACGTTGTTCCAGTTCACGATCAAGCAAATTTCCTAACGGAATAATATAACCACGACGTTTATATTCTTCATAAACTCCGATCTGATTATCCACGTAATAACCTGCCGCAACAGGTACCCCACAAGCAAAAGCCTCCATACACACCGTACTGGCAGAAACAAATGCCATATCAGCTGCCATCAGACTGTCTGCAATTCCCCGGGTATCACGCCGGTGAAGGGAATCTATACAATCAATATATTTTATACCCGGGATTTTAGCTAATATGGCACTCACCCGTTCTGTTAAACGGAATACATCTACTCCGCCGAAACATACTGTTACCCGTTCTACGCCGGAAGCTTTCAGGCGGTTCTTCTGCACAAATAAAGCGTTTTCTAAAAAAGGTTTCCGTAGTAAAGCCCATGAAGGCCCCAGACAGAGATGAGTATAAACTTCTTTTGAAAAAAGTATACTCTCAGATAAAGCATGATTTATCACCACATCCGCCACATAATGCTTATCGTGCATATCGTCGATACACACTAATTTACAACCTTTAGCTTTAATCGCCCGCTGATAATCCGTATCGTAGAAATAATTGTCCAACACCACAATTTCATCTCCCTCCAGCATATTCAAAAACATTCCGAATCTGGCATCTGTAGCCGGAAGCCCTACCAACGGGCAAACTCCCGATACTTCCGCTTGCTGGTAGGCGGTCGGAGACTGTGTGACAAAAACACAATCGAAATCATCTTTCAGCATGTCGGCCAGAGCAAGGGTACGGATAAAATGTCCATACCCGATTTCCCGGCCGGCATCCGCACGGAAATAAATTCTTTGCTTCATGGATGTAATAAACGGTATTTCATTTCAGCCAATTGCCAGTCTGTCTCTGTATCCAGATCCTGAACTTCCAGCTCCGACAGAATTATTCCGCCGGTACTGGGCCCCCAGAAACCGGCATGGCGATAAAAAGATCCGACTCTAGATACATAAAATTGCCCGGCATCATGATAAATCGTCTCCAAATCCTGAGAACGGCTTTTTCTGTATTCCGGCCATACCATCCGGATTTTACCGTCATCGATTTTCAATCCCCTCTGCACCGGATAGGAATAGGCCACGGCCGTAAAAACCGCATCGAACTTTTTCTCCGCCAGCAAATGATACGCACTTTTCAGACTGTCTGCTGTAACGAAAGGGGCTGTGGAATATACGCAGCACAGGGTATCGAATTCGATACCCTGTTTCTTATAACATTCCAGCACCTCCAGCATGACATCCGCCGTCGTAGCATAATCATCCGCCGTCGTAGCCGAACGCATAAACGGGACCTTTGCCCCGTACTGCCGGGCTACTTCCGCAATTTCTTCATCATCCGTCGATACCATCACCTCATCGAACAAACCCGATTGCAAAGCCGCTGCAATCGAATAAGCAATAACCGGTTTGCCCAGAAAAGGCCGGATATTCTTGCGGGGTATCCGTTTACTGCCACCACGGGCAGGTATGATTGCTATGTTTTTCATCGGTTCACAAATTCTTTTACCTTACTGATCACATACTCCTGCTCCTCGTCCGTCAGAGTCGGGAACATCGGCAAACTCAGGCAATGGCGGTAATATTCTTCCACCACCGGCAGATCACCCGGCTTATTACCCCGTTCCCGATAATAAGGCATCAGATGGACAGGAGCATAATGTACCTGGGCATAGATTCCGCTTTCGTGCAGGTAATTATACAATCCCAAACGATCAGGCACCTGAACGACATATAAATGGTAAGCATGGTAAACACCAGGAGCAATAAAAGGCGTTTTTATCTCTTCGATGTTACGGAAAGCTTCCGTGTATCGGGCTGCAATTTCCTGACGGCGTTTCAGCCCCTCATCAGCACGTTCTAGTTGTGAAATTCCCAAGGCGGCCTGAAAATCCGTCAGCCGGTAATTAAAACCCAACTCCTGCATCTCGTAATACCAACCACCGTGATTTTCACACAGGCGCGCCGAATCTTTGGTGATACCGTGGGTCCGCAACAAACACAAACGATCGTACAGCGTTTTATTGTTCGTGGTCACCATTCCGCCTTCTCCCGTTGCAATATGTTTTACCGGATGAAAAGAAAATACGGCTACATCGGCATAATGGCCATTTCCACACAATTGCTTTTCGCCCTTACTGTCAGTGAAATATCCGCCGGGAGCATGACAGGCATCCTCCAGTATCCACAATCCATATTCGTCGGCCAACTTTCTGAATTCTTCCATCTGATGCGGATACCCCGCAAAATCCACCGGAACGATACCCTTGAAAGTGCCCTTCGGATGAGCTGCAAGTAATTCCCGTAATTTCCGGATATCCATCAGATAGGTATCCCGGTCAATATCACAAAACACCACTTCACCTCCGCAATACCGGATGCAATTGGCACTGGCGGCAAAAGTCATCGGAGTGACAATCACCTTATCGCCCGGCTTCACGCCCAGGGCACCGGCAGCCAGATGTAGCCCGGCTGTCGCATTATTCACAGCAACTGCGTACTTTGCCCCGACGTAGCGGGCAAACGCCTGCTCAAATTCCGGGATTTTAGGTCCCTGGGTCAGGTAATCGGATTTCAAGGTATCCACCACCGCCTGTATATCCTCTTCGGTTATATGCTGACGTCCGTAAGATATCGGTTTGCGTATCATTTTACTTCAAAATTTGGATCGACATATTGTTTGATCTTAGCGCGCAGTGTTTCCACCGTCTCCCATTCCTCATTCTGGTCCGAACTGTAATGGAAACCCTGAGGAACCGGTATTGCCTGATGATGTTTTAAGTATTCTTCCCGCTGATGCTTAAAAGATACCGAAGGAAGAATGGCATAATACTGTCCTAAATCGATGGTATTCAATGCATCCGTTACGGTGATCATTTCTTCATGCAGTTTCTCGCCCGGACGGATTCCCACTTCCACCTGAGGCAGGGTCGGGGCGATTGCCGTGGCTACGTCCGTAATATGGTATGAAGGTATTTTCGGTACAAAGATCTCCCCACCCAGATGATGGCCGATGGCATACATGACCAGATCGACTCCTGCCTGAAGCGAGATATTAAACCGCGTCATCCGCATATCCGTAATCGGTAACTCCTTAGCTCCGCTATCGCGCTTACCGATAAAAAACGGTATCACAGAACCACGCGATCCCATCACATTGCCATAGCGAACCACAGAAAATCTTACATCTTTCGATCCGCTGATATTGTTGGCCGCAGTAAACAACTTATCGGAAGTCAGTTTCGTCGCCCCGTACAAATTTATCGGAGCACAAGCTTTATCGGTCGATAAGGCTACCACATGTTTCACGCCGGTTTGTAAAGCCGCATTGATCACATTCTGGGCTCCGTGAACATTGGTCTTGATACATTCCTCAGGATTGTATTCGGCCGTATCCACTTGCTTGATAGCCGCGGCATGGATTATTACATCGATCCCTTCACAGGCCCGTTTCAACCGTTCCCCATCCCGGACATCGCCGATAAAAAAACGCAATTGGGGATAACGGTCGTGAGGATATTTTTGCTTCAGTTCAAATTGTTTGAGTTCGTCACGGGAATAAACCACGATACGTCTTACTGAAGGATAACGTCCTAAAATTGTTTCCACAAACTTTTTACCGAAGGAACCTGTCCCTCCGGTTATCAATACGGATTGGTCATTTAACATTTTAAATTGAAATTATAAGTCATTAAAAATATCATCCCGGAAAAAGATAAAAACTTTCCCGGGATGACATTAATTTTCCAACAATGATGTATGTAAAATAAAATAGATGTTTATGATTAAAAATCAGCCGGCCGACGACAGCACCGATCAAAAACGGAGCCAAATGTTCAAGCATAAAAACTGTATTTAAGATTCGTAAAAATCCACCTTATCACCAGCTTCCCCATCACAAATCCCCTACAAAATCTCCTTCCGTCTATCATCTATTATTTATCATCTATCTTCGTCGCTACCGGGAGAATCGAACTCCCGCTCCCGAACCATCGTAGCGGCGTTGCCTTAGGGGGTTTCCCCACCGGATTGGATACCGGTTCACGCCCGGTCTGTTACCCTACGC
>ERZ825525.109-NODE-109-length-115094-cov-8.288137_pt1 | contig 115094 bp, 103 predicted proteins | sample MGYA00519930_ERZ825525 | MGnify/ENA primary metagenome ERZ825525 (study PRJEB31778, sample SAMEA3449203) | human gut metagenome | biome: human gut; feature: human-associated habitat; material: faeces | place: United Kingdom | collected 2010/2012 ... | reverse complement strand
GGATAAACGCTGAAGGCATCTAAGCGTGAAGCCGACCTCAAGATAAGATCTCCCACCAGAAATGGGTAAGACCCCTGGAAGACTACCAGGTTGATAGGTCGGAGGTGGAAGTGCAGCAATGCATGTAGCTGACCGATACTAATAGGTCGAGGGCTTGATCAAAGTGAGTTTACGAATTATGCAGTTTTCAAGGTACTCAAGGAAACTTAATACCTTACCATTCCGGTGGTTAAGCTAAGGGGATCCACCTGTTCCCATACCGAACACAGAAGTTAAGCCCTTATACGCCGAAGATACTTGGCTGGTGACGGCCCGGGAAAATAGGTAGCCGCCGGATACCAAAGAAGAACACCATGCAGCGCATGGTGTTTTTCTTTGGTCTTTGATGAGTAGGTATTTTCCGGGCCAGGTCAAACAGCCAAGGGCTGGTGATGGGATCGACTGTGAGCGCGTCCGGTGGACGATGAAGCGAACAGGAGATCCAGTAAGGCAGGGAGTTCGAGGAGCGTCTGCGACGCTGAACGACCTTGCCGCACTGTGGGAGCCTCGGGCGGGAAAATAGGTAGCCGCCGAATACCAAACATCAAAAACGCCTGTGTTGCACGGGCGTTTTTCTTAGGTATTCAGGGCTTTTTTGCTTGCTTATGCTCATTTTGTGCTTTCGCTCTGGCAACTTTCCGGCAACCTTTTTTTTAAAATGCCCTTAAAGACCTCAAAAAAAGACCCTCCAACCGGAAGGCCTTCTGTAATTATTTATTACTCAAACCACGCCACGGCGCGGGCGGAGGAGCCGTCGCAATCGCGGAGCTTCAGCGGGAGGCAGGCAAAATTGAAAAGGCCATCGCCGCACTTGTCCAGATTGCACAGGTTTTCTATATTGATAATGTCGCAGGAGGAAAAGAGCCGCCTGTGGCGGGTGAGATTTACGTCTGATATGGGGTCCAGCCCTATCACGTCAAAGCCTATGCCCTTGTAGCCGCCGCCTATTATAAGGCCGAGGGCCGCATCGTCAAGGCAGGGATAGTCGCCGAAATACGCCTCCGTCCCCCAAAGCCTGTCCCAGCCCAGGTTAAAGAGCAGGAAATCCGCCTTACCCGCCTTCTCGCCGTATCTTTCGATATGCGAAAGCGTGATGGCCCCGCCCGCTTTAATGCCGCGGCAGTCTATGACCAGCGCCTTGCCGATGAACTGCTCCGGCGGGAACTCGTCCAGCGTCCGCCCATCGGGGAAAATGTGCGCTGGCGGGTCTATATGGGTGCCGGTGTGGGTATAGAGGCTGAGCAGAGTTTCCTTGAAGCCGTCCTTTTCGTAGCTGTTGGCCGGGGTGAGCTTAGGCGGCTCCGTGCCGGGGTAAACCGGCATATCCTCGGTTATGATGTGGGTAAGATCTATTGCCTTCATTCCTCGTCCTCCCCCTTAGCCACCCGCGGCACAAGGCTGCTCACCAGCTTGCCCCTGCCCTCGTGCTTCACGTAGAAATAGCCGAACAGGCTGAACACTACCGCGCCTATGAAGTTAACAAACAGATCCTCCATGGTGTCGTAAAGGCCAATGTCAAGATAACCTCCAAGGCCTAGGCTCTGACCATTCACCGCCACATCGTTGATGTTGCGGATGACGATGGGTGTGTTTGAATTGGTGGCGTCCAGCGCCACGGAGGATATGGTGGTTATGACGGTGTCCTTCTGCATATCCAGCAGGAACAGCCGGTCAGCGGAAAACTCTATGAATTCCCACAGCACGCCTATGGTCATGGAAAAGCAAAATGCGGCGATTGCCATATACAGCGGGGAAAGACTGAGGCTGATTCGGTTGTCTTTGTTCAGCAGGTTTACCAGAGAAAAGCCGATCGCGGCGCACAAAAAGCCGGAGGTGGTGTGCAGCATGGTATCCCAGTTGGGGTACTGAATGAAGTAGCATTCCAATTCGCCCAGTATTTCCGCCGCAAATATAAATACGAGGATTATTATTTCAAGGGTGTCCGGCAGCTCGATCTTCAGCTTCCTCTCAAGGAAAGAAGGCAGCATAAACAGCACCAGCACCAGCAGACACACGAACATACTCTCATATTCCTTCAGCATAGCGGAGCGCACCAGCGCCGCGACAACCAGAAGACGCAGTATTACGTATACTGTAAACACCTTAGGCCGCTGTTTTGCATATGCCCTGATTTCTTTCATTCCGCGCCTTTTTATGTTGTTTTCCATATTCTCCTCCAAATAAATGTGCATATTTGATTATAGCGTAAAAAAACAGTTCAGGCAACGAATGAGTATAGTCATATTAAAGCTAAAAAAATATAAAAAAAGTTGGAATAGGGTATAGCCAAAAGAGGAAAAGGGTGGTATAATAAGACCATCAGAAATGAGAACGATAATCATTCTTAATCATCAGGAGGTATTATTAATATGAAGTTCCGTTGCACAGTTTGCGGTTATGTACACGAAGGACCTGAGGCCCCCGAATTCTGCCCCGTCTGCAAGGCTCCAAAGGACAAGTTCGTGCCTGTGGAGGAGAACAAGATGAGCTGGGCCGCCGAGCACGTGGTAGGCGTTGCTAAGGGCGTAGATCCCGAGATCATCGAAGGCCTCCGCGCCAACTTCAATGGCGAATGCAGCGAGGTCGGCATGTATCTGGCTATGGCCCGCGTAGCTCACCGGGAGGGTTATCCCGAGATCGGCCTGTATTGGGAGAAGGCTGCCTATGAAGAGGCCGAGCACGCGGCAAAGTTCGCGGAGCTGCTGGGCGAGGTAGTGACCGACAGCACCAAGCGCAACCTTGAGATGCGTGTAGAGGCAGAGCATGGCGCGACCGAAGGAAAGACTATGCTTGCAAAGCGGGCTAAAGAATTGAACCTCGACGCTATCCACGACACCGTACACGAGATGGCCCGTGACGAGGCCCGTCACGGCAAGGCCTTCGAGGGCCTGCTCAAGCGCTACTTTGGCGAATAATCATAAAGGAGAGAAGCTGCGATGACTAAGTACGAATGCCCCTGCGGCTATGTATACGATCCCGAGCTGGGCGACCCGGATAACGGCGTAGCCCCCGGCACCCCCTGGGAGGACGTCCCGGAGGATTGGGTATGTCCCGTCTGTGGGCTGGGCAAGGACGCGTTTAATGAGGCGTAAGACTTTCGAAGAAGTGGCTAAGTGCCACTTCTTCGAGTTTTTTTCGGGTTTAGCCTCAAGGGGCTGCGGCCCCTTAACAACCCTGAGATTTTCGACAGACTGAGCGGAGCCGCAAAGGCGACTCCGCTTTTTTATTGCAATACGCAAGAGCCTACACTATAATAAAAGAAGTAAAAGAATACATTTCACGCATGGAGGGCTGTTCCATGAAAGCTATTGTATGTGAAAAATGCGGCGCATCAGATTTTTATGATGAAAACGGAATAAGGACCTGCCGCTATTGCGGCGCAAGGTACAGGATAGCCTATACATCGAGCATAGGCCTTGATGACGATGTGGCGGAGCTGCTGAGAAAGTGCAGGGAAAACCCCGCAAGGGCACGGAAATACGCAAACCTAATACTGGACATCGACCCTGATAATCCTGAAGCATTGAAGTACCTGAAATAAATATTTAATAGTGGGGGCATAATTATGAAGATATCAGATGTTTGCCGGCAATATGGATTTGACGAAAATGACTTAAAGGCGTTTTTAAAAGAAAAAAAGCTGCTCAAAGAGACGTGGACTTCTTATGTGATCGAAGATAGTAATGTTGACAAAGCTGTGAGAATGTATGCTGAGTTTAAGGCGCAGCAGGAGGAAGAGGCGGCCGCCGAAAGGAGGGATGCGGAAAAAAAGAAGAGGGCTATGGCTAAGATGCTCATAACCTCGGGCTTTAGCTTCGATGGCTACACTATAACGAAGTATTCGGGCTATATATCCGGCGACGACGCCATATCGGTCGACCGCGGTTTGGCGGTATTCGGCTCGGATACCGGGGTAAAGGATAAGCTGCTGAACTCGCTTGTGGAAATACGCCGGAATGCGTTGCGGGAGCTGAAGGAGGCGGCATACGAGCTGGGCTGCAACGCCGTAATAGGGGTTGACTTTGATTATATCACGCTCGATCCGCAGACGAAGGACTTGCTCGCAACGGGGGGAATATCGTACCAGCCATACGTTTTTGCGGTCACCGCCAACGGCAACGCGGTCGTAATAGAAAAAAACGGTGAGGACGGCAGCAGCGAAGAAAGGCTCTGAATACAAAGGGAGCGGCGCCTGCTTACAATATTTTCTCCAGGCACACCAGCCCAACGCCTTTTATACCGTTGAACACACAGGGCACGATTCCGGCCTCGCGGTAGCCCAAGCGGGCGTAAAGGCGGCGGACGGCGGCGTTCTTCTCGTTGGTGTCCATGCGGAGCACCGGGCAGCCGTTGTTTTTCGCGTAGCTTTCATAGTACGCAACAAAGGCGGTGCCGTAGCCTCTGCCTGAACAGAGCGGATCCACAACGAGAGTATGCAGTACCATCACTTCATCTGGTCCGGCGGCGTAGGCCCAGCTTACGTCCTCGTATGCGGGTACCTGTGTTTTGTTGATTATCGCCGCAGCGACGGTTTTGCCGCCGTCCACGCAGACAAAAAGGTCGCCCCGCCCGAGCGCGTCCAGCGCGGTCTGGCGGGTGGGGTAAACTCCCCGCTGCCAGCCCACAAAGCTGCCGCCAGTCTCCTGTGCGTCGATTATTCGGGAATATATCCCCTCGATGGCGTCTATATGTTTTTCCCCCGCCTTGATGAACTGCATAAGCAAACACCCCGCTGCAATATTATTCGGCACGGCCCACCCGACGGGGCCGTGTTTTTATCACCCGCTGCTGGTATTATACTATAAGCAGGCAGAAAAGGGTATAAGTATTCCCGGCATATGGTACCATCAGTTGACAAAGGCACACAAGGTTTTAGGAGCCAAACAGCACGGCATAACTGTGTCGTCCTCATTTGAAATACAACCAGTATTTCTGCACTCGTCCTCCTTGTTCTGCCATACTCTTTGGCTTCTAAAACTCGAAGACCCTAAAGAGCTTGTTTTGAGGGCGATCCAAGGCCGAGGAGCGCAGTACTACTGGATGTAATACAAGCGACGAGAACGCAGGAGCGTCCCAAAACAAGCCTTTCGGGCTTGTGTGCTCTTGTCAACTGATGGTATCATTCGATAATTAGAAAATAATCTAAATACTTCTTGACAACCTTGTCGCTCCGGTATATACTCTATTTAGATGAAATTCAAAAGAGGTGAGGCGTATGGGAATGAAGGAGACCTTCAAGGCCATCGGGGATCCGGTGCGGCGGGAGATACTGGAGCTTTTAAAGGGAGGCATGATGTCCGCCGGTGACATAGCGAGCCATTTCGACATGACGCAGGCCACGGTATCATATCACCTGAGCCAGCTTAAAAAGGCGGGGCTCATATACGAGAACCGGGAAAAGAACTTTATATATTATCAGCTTAACACCAGCGTATTTGAGGAGATAATGCTTTGGTGCAGGGGCTTTATGGGAGGTAAGGACGATGAAGAAGATAAGTAAGCTGACGGTAATTACGACTTTGATAACGCTGCTGCCCATAGTGCTGGGCATAGCGCTGTATGACAGGCTGCCGGACGTGGTGGCCACACACTGGGGCATAGACAACCAGCCCAACGGCTGGAGCAGCAAGGCCATGGCGGCCTTCGGCATGCCGGGCATACTGGCGCTCATCAATCTTGTATGCAGCATAGCCATGGAGATATATCCCGACAGCCCCTTTGTGAAGGTACGCCCGGTCAGCATAAAGGCCGTTGGCGGATGGGAAAAGGAGAATAAGCTGGCCGATAAGGTATCTCCCAGGCTTATGTGGCTGTGCCGCTGGATAATACCCGTACTGAGCCTTATACTGGTGCCGGTAATGCTGTATTCGGCCTTGGGCGTGAGCTTTGATATGGGCAGGATAGTATGCGGCATACTCGGCATAATGTTCATAATAATAGGAAATTACCTGCCAAAATGCAGGCGCAACGGAGTTGTGGGCATAAAGATACCATGGACGCTGAGCTCAGACGAAAACTGGGATAAGACTCACCGCTTTGCCGGGTTTGTATGGATCGTGTGCGGCGGGTTGGCCATAGTTGGAGGCTGGACAAAGCCCGTGGTCGTCATAGTGGCGCTCGTTGCAATGATACTGCTTCCGGTGGTATACTCAGGTATACTAAAGCATAAGGGGATATAGCAATGGTGACAACCAATCCCATGCGCATGCTCGCCGCCGCGGGCATAGGCTTTGAGGCGCGGGAGTACGCATATGACGAAAGCGATCTTTCGGGCGTGCACGCCGCGGCGGAGCTTGGCCTTGACCCGGACTGTACCTTCAAGACGCTGGTGCTGAGAGGGGACAAAAACGGCCTTTTCGTATGCTGCATACCCGTAGGGGAAGAGGTGGATCTGAAGAAGGCGGCGGTGATATCCGGCAATAAAAAGGCCGAGATGATACACGTGAAGGAGCTGCCTGTGCTGACGGGGTATATTCGGGGCGGCTGCTCGCCCATAGGCATGAAGAAGCAGCTTCCCACATATATAGAGGAGACTGCCCAGCTTTTCGACAGGATAGCGGTGAGCGCCGGCATACGGGGGCAGATGCTCCTGCTGGACCCGGAGCGGCTGAGGGAGTTCATAAGCGCCGAGTACGGCGAAATAGTTAAATAACGCATATTGTAAAGGGGGATATACCATGGAGACTAAGCAGACTCAGACCGCAGAGGAGCTGCAGGCGCAGCTGCTCAGGAAGATGCACAGCATGGACCTCATACGCACCGCAGCCTGCGTATTGGTGGCGGTAGTGGTACTCGTAAGCGCCGTAGTGGTGCTGCCCAGGGCAAACAGCATACTGACCAACGCGGATAACACCGTGAACGAGCTTTCCGCCGTTGTGGACGAATTGCAGCAGGTGGATTTCATCGCCATGAGCGAGGGCATTACCGAGCTTACAAGGGTAGGCAGCGAGAGCCTGACAGGCGCCACGGTAGAGCTTATAAAGACCATGCAGCAGCTCCAGTCCATAGACTTTGAGGCGCTGTCCGAGAGTATAGAGAACCTGAATACCGTATCCGAGGGCATGGCTAAGCTGTTCGGGAAAAAGAGATAAGCCCCAATAAGCAAAAATTATGAAAAGGGCCGCGCCTGAGCGGCCTTTTTTTGTTGCAAAAAGCCCGGTATTGTTCTAAAATTAGTACAGAAAATACTTAACGCTATGACACATCTTTAACAAAAAATACAAGGAGGCTCAACATGAGCAATATTGACCCTAAGGCCCGCACCTGGGCGGAAATAGACATGGCGGCACTGAAGCACAACTTTGAAATAGCCAAGGGCACCGGCAAGAAGGTGCTCTGCGTCATAAAGGCCAACGCATACGGCCACGGAGCGGTACACTGCGGCCTTTTCCTGGAAAAGCAGGGCGCAGACTTCTTCGCGGTAGCCTGCCTGTCCGAGGCTATAGAGCTTCGGGAGGGCGGCATAACCAAGCCCATACTCATACTGGGCTATACCCCCGAAAAGTACGCTGAAATGCTTGCCAAATACGATATCACCCAGGCCGTGCAGGACGAGCGCACAGCATTGGAGTTCGGCAGGTACGCTACCGAGGCCGGCGTGAATCTGAACGTACACGTAAAGATAGACACCGGCATGAGCCGCACCGGCATATTCGCCCAAGGGGAGGAGGCCGCCCTTGCAGCCGCCGATACCATCGAGCGAATATACAATATACCCGGCATCACCGTAAAGGGTATGTTCACCCACTTCTCCGTGGCGGATACTCCTTCCGAGGACGAATACACCGCGTGGCAGTTCAAGAACTACACAACCGTCCTCAACGCCCTTACAGCGAAGGGGCTGCGCCCGGAGGTATGCCACGCCAGCAATTCTGCGGCCATACTCGCCCACCCTGAGGCACACCTTGACATGGTTCGCGAGGGCATAATACTCTACGGCATGTACCCCGACAGCGAGCCCCGCAAGGGCGAGCTCAAGCCTGTGCTCACCCTCAAGTCAAGGGTAGCTCAGGTACGCGATCTGCCCGCCGGCACATCCATAAGCTACGGACGAACCTTTATCAGCGACAAGCCCATTCGCACCGCCGTTATAACAGCGGGCTATGCGGACGGACATCCCCGCCGTATAAGCAACGCCTCCTACGACATGATACACGGTAAAAAGTTCAAGCAGGTAGGCCGCATATGCATGGATATGCACATGATAGACGTCACCGGCGACGACAGCGTAAAGGTGGGCGACGAAGTCACCCTCTGGGGCGGCGCAGGCATGACCGCCGAGGAAGTGGGCAAGGTGGTAGGCACTATCAACTACGAGCTTACCTGCCTCATTACCCCCCGCGTACCCCGTGTGTACATCAACGAGGATTGACAATATATTATCCTGAAGAAGCGAAGAGCTGTACGCCGGAAATTATATTGTTTAAAAATGCACAAAGCAAAATCGGAAAGCCGCGCAATGCGGCTTTTTTGCTATTCTTTGCACAATTTTTATACAAAAAACAGCAAAAATATGAGTTATTTGTGAATAAATGTTGACGGGGCGGCGGGGGTATGGTATGGTAGAAAAGTCTATTTTAATATATTTTTAAAGCGGCAAAGTAAAAACACAGGGGGAAAACTTAAAAATGGAAAACAACAAGGGACAATGGAGCTCCAATTTCGGCTTCCTCATGGCTGCCATAGGCTCCGCAGTAGGACTGGGCAATATATGGGGCTTCCCGTATAAGATGGGTGCAAACGGCGGCGGCGCCTTCCTGCTGGTATACGTCATACTGGTAGTATTCGTAGGCTTCGCCGTAATGCTGGGAGAGCTGACAATAGGCCGCAAGACCGGCAAGGGCGCGGTTGGCGCATACAGGGCGCTGAACAAAAAGCTCCCATGGGTGGGCTACATGGGCGTAGGCTCCGCGTTCCTTATTCTGGGCTTCTACAGCGTGCTGGGCGGCATGGTAATGCGCTATATGCTGGGCTTCCTCGTTAATATGTTCGGCGGCGCGGGCTTTGCGGCGGAGGGCTTCTTCGGCTCATGGATAGCCAATATGCCCGGCATGGTGGGCTTTTACGCGCTGTTCATGCTGCTCAATATAGTGATAGTTATGGGCGGCATATCCGGCGGCATAGAGAAATTCTCCAAGGTGGCGATGCCCGCTCTTGCGGTGATGCTGGTGACAGTCATAGTATACGTCGCCTGCCAGCCCGGCGCTATGGAGGGCTATAAGTTCATGTTCGTGCCGGACTTCTCGGTTTTCGACAGCCTCAAGTCCTTCTTCGACGTGCTCAAGTCCGCGGCGGGCCAGATGTTCTTCTCACTGTCCCTTGGCATGGGCGCAATGATAACCTACGGCTCCTATCTCTCCAAAAGCGAGGATCTTAATACCAACACCATAATAATCCCCGTGGCGGATACAATAGTGGCCATAATGGCCGGTATGGCGGTAATGCCCGCCTGCTCCGCCTTCGGCATGGACTACGGTCAGGGCCCCGGCCTGCTCTTCAATACCCTCCAGACGGTATTCATGGACGGCATGGGCGGCTTCATAGGCAGCCTCATGGGCTTCCTGTTCTATACTCTCGTATTTATAGCGGCCATAACCTCGTCAATATCGCTGCTGGAGGTGAACACCGCGTATATCATAGACAAGAGGCTGGAAAAGGGCAAGAAGGTCAACCGCAAGAGCATAACCGTAATAATGGCGGCAGTGATATTCATCGTGGGCCTGCCTACGGCGCTTGACGGACTCGGCACAAACGTAGCGGGCGGCGCTCTCATAGACAACCCCGCCATCACCTTCGGCCTGCCCACGGTGGGCGCCACGGCGGATTGGCTGGACTTTTACGACATGATCGCGGAGGGCATACTCATGCCCTTGGGCTCCCTCGCCATGAGCATAATCATAGGCTGGGTGTTCGGGAACAGGATGGTAAAGGAAGAGGTCGCCTGCTCCGGCCATGTATACCGGGCGGAAGGGTTCTACAATATTTGCTTTAAGTACATCGTTCCTGTTATAATGGTGATAGTGCTTTACGCGCAGATACAGACATTCTTTGGCTAAAAAGGAGATGCTTATTATATGAAGCTGACGCTTGAAAGGGCGGAGGAGATACTTAAAAAGCACACCACGGAGGAGCACCTGTTTACCCATGCGCTGGCCGTCAGCTCGGCCATGGGCGCAATGGCGGAGCACTTCGGAGAAGATCCCGAATACTGGAGGGCCATAGGCTACCTTCACGACGTGGACTACGAGAAGTTTCCGGAGGAGCACTGCAAGCACGTCCGTGAGCTGCTTGCCCCGGAGGGGGTGGACGAGGAGGACATAAGAGCCATAATCTCCCATGGCTATGGACTTTGCACAGAGGAAGTAAAGCCCGAGACTAACCTCGAAAAGAGCCTGTTTGCGGTGGACGAGCTCACCGGCATAGTCATGGCCTGCGCCCTCATGCGGCCTACCGGTATAACGGATCTGGAGGTCAGCAGCCTTAAGAAGAAGTTCAAGGATAAGAAGTTTGCCGCCAAGTGCAACCGGGAAATCATAAAGCGGGGCGCGGAGACTCTGGGTATGCCCCTTGAAGAGCTTATGGAGCTTACAATAAAGGGAATGAAGACCGAGGCGGACGCGCTGGGGCTGGGCGCAAAGGAATAGAAAAAAGCATTAAAAAAGCGGGAATTTTCCCGCTTTTTTATTTGCGCGGGAAGGCCCGCTATGCTATAATCCATTTAAGAATGCTATTAAACGGAGGTGAGCTCATGGACGACAGTTGCAGTTGCACGGGAAAACAGGCTTCGGCTGAAGGCGTTCACTTGTGCCGGTTCATGGCTCGCACCCGCGGCATATAGCGGCATAAGCATATCACATAATCATTCAGCCATACTTCTTTAAGCAACAGCAGACTAATATTGTCCCTTGGCGAGCGCTTTTTGCGTGCGCCGTGTTTTCGCTTGAATAAAATCGGAGGTGTGGATAATGGACAGCATCAGAAATTTACCGGAAGAACAGCCGGTACTCCGCAACTATTCGGAGGAGCTGGCAAAGATAATAAGAAGCGGCATCTCTCCCCGCGCACTGAAGGACAGGCTTTCGGACTACCATCAGAGGGATATAGCAGAGGTGCTGGAGGAGCTTACCCCGGCCGAGCGCAAGAAGCTTTACGGCATATTGGACAGCGACGAGCTTTCCGGCGTGTTTGAATTCGTCGACCATCCCTATGTTTACATAGACGAGCTGAACATACGCAAGAAGGTGGACATACTTTCCTGCATGGATCCTGACAAGGCGATAGCCTGCCTCAGGGAAATGCCGCGTGAGCAGCGCGAGATGCTCATAGACCTTATGGATGAGGGCAGCCGCCGTGACATAGCTATGGTGGACGCATTCGACGAGGACGAGGTGGGCAGCATAATGACTACCAACTATATCGTCATACAGCGCGGCAGTACCATAAAGGGCGCCATGGCGGACCTTATCAGCCAGGCGGCTGAAAACGACAACATCTCTACCATATACGTTACCGAAAAGGACGCGTATTACGGGGCCATAGATCTGAAGGACCTGATTATTTCCCGGGAAAACAGCAACCTTGAGGATATCATAGCTACGTCCTACCCTTACCTTTACGCAAGGGAGCAGATAGAGGATTGCCTGGAGCGCATAAAGGACTATTCCGAGGACTCCATACCAGTGCTTAGCAGCGACAACAGGCTGCTGGGCGTAGTCACCTCCCAGAGCATCGTTCAGGTAGTAGATGAAGAGCTGGGCGATGATTATGCAAAGCTGGGCGGCTTGACAGCCGAGGAGGACCTGAACGAGCCTACGATACAGAGCATAAGGAAGCGTCTGCCCTGGCTACTCATATTGATGGTGCTGGGCATGGTGGTATCCGGCGTGGTAGGCCTGTTTGAGGGCATAATGGCGCAGCTTACCATAATAGTCAGCTTCCAGTCCCTCATACTGGACATGGCGGGCAACGTGGGCACTCAGTCCCTTGCGGTTACTATCCGCGTACTTATGGATGAAACGCTGACCGGCAGGCAGAAGCTGGAGCTGGTGTGCAAGGAGGGCCGTATAGGCCTGTTAAACGGACTGATACTCGGGGCGGCATCATGCGGCGTGGTAGGGCTTTACATAATGCTCTTCAAGGCCAAGACGGCGGCCTTCGCCTTTGGCATATCAGGCTGCATAGGCGTGGCGCTGCTGCTTGCGATGGCGGTATCCAGCATAGTGGGGACCTGCGTGCCTCTGCTCTTCAAAAAGCTGGGCGTAGACCCCGCCGTGGCTTCCGGCCCGCTGATAACCACTCTGAACGACCTTACCGCAGTAGTGGCCTATTACGGCCTTGCGTGGCTGCTGCTGATAAACACCTTCGGTTTTGGGGCGTAATAAAAGGGCGGATATAAAAGCGCGCGGCAAATCAGCGGCTGCCGGCAGCAACAGCGGGTTGCTTGGCAAATGGGGCATATGCTGATAAAATGAGGGTGAAGGAGGCGATCTGCATGGAAACAAAAAATATAATTTTTGAACTGCGAACAAACAGAGGATTATCTCAAGACGAACTTGCAGAAAGGATATGCGTTACACGCCAGGCCGTATCGCGCTGGGAAAATGGAGAGACCGTACCGAATACCGAGACGTTAAAGCTGCTGTCCAAGCTGTTCGACGTATCGATCAACACTCTCCTGGGCTCTCCGCGAAAGCTGATCTGCCAATGCTGCGGTATGCCCCTTGAGGATTCTGTTATAAGCAAGGAGCCCGATGGCGACTTCAACGAGGATTATTGCAAATGGTGCTATGCGGAGGGCCAATTCGCGTATAAATCGAAGGAAGCCCTGCTCGATTACCTCGTGGCCAATATGCCCAACCCGGACAATTTGCAGGAGGAGGACCGGCGCGTTCAATTCGATTCATATCTTTCCCGGCTGAAGCACTGGAAATGACGCGCATCTGCACCGCCTTTATTTGACATCAGGCGTTTTTTTCACATTAAAACGATAAAGATCCTCCGTATGGCTGATGGCATACGGAGGATCGGTTTTTTATGTGTACGCAAAATTCAAGTGCGTATCACATCACCCCGAGGCCGCGGGCTAATCGGGTGATGAAATCGTGTACGTTGGCCACGATGGTGGTTGCGCTGAGGCTGCCACGGTCCAGAAGCTTATTCACCACGAACTCGTCAGAGTCAACGGCGTAGAAGTACACGGGGCGTATGCTGCCGTCCTTCTGTACCCGGAATGAGGGGGTCATGTTGCCGGTGGCGATGGTGTGCAGCATGGTGGCGAGGCATATGACGGTGGTGGCGTCCCGCACCATGTCCCGCATTGCGTTGGCGGCCTGATATACATCGCCTATCACCTCGGGAAGGGGGCCGTCGTCGCGAATGGAGCCTGCCAGCACGAAGGGGACGTTATTCCTTACGCAGCTCACCATTATGCCATTGTCCAGCTTATACTCCTCCACAAATGCGGGTATGGAGCCTGAGCGGCGCACCAGGTTAAGCACGTCCAGATGGTTGTAGTGGCCGTTTGGCATGGATTTCTGGGTGTATATGTCCTGACCGAGGGCGGTGTGCAGGTAAGCCCCCTCAAGGTCGTGGGTAGCCAGGGCGTTGCCCGCCATGAGGCCGTGAACGTAGCCGTTTTCCACTATGGCCTGCATGGCCCGCCGGGCGTCACGGTCGAAGGCAAAGGCGGGGCCCATCACCCATACCACCTTGCCGTGCTGCTTTTCGTATTTCAAAAGCTCGGTGAGCTGGTCGTAATCCCTCGAATATGAGGTTTCGCGACTGCGGCCCTGACGGAACACGAAGGCGTCCTCCAAGGCGTCCTCACCGCCCGCGAAGCCGTTGGCGTGTACGAATATGCCGTCCCTGCCGCTTTCCGTGCGGCCCAGCAGCACGAGGTCGCCCGCCTTGATGTTGCGGGCCTCTACCACGTCCAGGCGGTTTGACTCAGGCCGGTATACCACGCAGGAGTCCATGCGGCTCTCCCCGGCCAGCAGCCACCGGCCATTTATTTTAAAGTATTCCGGGAACATGGAGGTGCTGTGGTAGCCCTCCGGCACTATGCCGTCCCGCTCCGCAGGGGCCATGGCAGCGTCGGGGGAGTTTCTGAATATATCAAGGCCGAAATCCGGCGCCCTGTATTTGGGCATCTCAAAAGCCATGTCGTATCCTCCTTATCAGCACAATGTAGCGTACATCACAGCCTTTATGGTGTGCATACGGTTTTCCGCCTCGTCAAATACCACGCTCTGCCTGCCCTCGAACACCTCGTCCGTGACCTCCATCTCGGATATGCCGAACTTTTGGGCTATCTCCGCGCCTATGGTGGTGCGGGTATCGTGGAAGGAGGGGAGACAGTGCATGAATATGGCGGTATCCCTGGCGTTTTTCATGACGGCGGCGTTTACCTGATAGGGGGTGAGCAGGCTTATTCGCTCTGCCCATACTCCCTCCGGCTCGCCCATGGATACCCATATGTCGGTGTAGATAACGTCGGCGTTGGCGGTGCCCTCCTTTACGTCCTCTGTGAGGGTGACGGTGCAGCCGTTTTCCGCCGCGATGGCATGGCAGGTATCCACCAGCTCCTGGGCGGGGAAAAGCGCCTTTGGGGCGCAGGCGGTGAAGTTAAGGCCCATCTTGGCGCAGGCCACCATGAGGGAATTGCCCATGTTATTGCGGGCGTCCCCCATGTAGGTGAAGTTCACGCCCTTGAGGCGGCCCAGCTTTTCCTCGATGGTGAGCAGGTCCGCAAGCATCTGGGTGGGGTGGAACTGATCCGTCAGGCCGTTCCATACAGGAACTCCGGAGTATTTGGCAAGCTCCTCCACAAGCTGCTGGCTGTAGCCCCGGTACTCTATGCCGTCGTACATTCTGCCCAGCACCCGCGCCGTGTCGGGTATGCTCTCCTTTTTGCCCATCTGGGAGGAGCCGGGGTCAAGATAGGTCACGCCCATGCCCAGATCCCGGCCTGCAACCTCGAAGGAGCAGCGGGTGCGGGTGGAGGTCTTTTCAAAGAGCAGCACTATGTTTTTGCCGTCAAGGTACTTATGAGGCACCCCGGATCGCTTCATGCTCTTGAAGTCCTTTGAAAGGTCCAGAAGATAGCGTATTTCAGCAGGGGTAAAGTCCAATAGCTTGAGGTAGCTTTTGCCGCGAAGATTTACTGCCATGATTGTGGCCTCCTTTTAAGTTTATTTATATGATAATTTCTTTTTAATCGCGCCATAGGGGCATGCTCATGCACCTGGGGCCGCCCCGCCCCCGGGAAAGCTCCGAGCTGGGCATTTCCAGCACGGTAACGCCGTTGTCTCTCAGTATTTTGTTGGTTATGATGTTGCGGTCGTAGGCCGCTACCACGCCGGGGGAGATGCAGAGAGTGTTGGAAGCGTCGTTCCACTGCTCCCTCTCAGAGGCTATGGGATCCTTGCCGCCGCAGCGTATGAGGGACACGCTGTCCAGCTCCAGCTTTTCTTTGAATATATCCTCCAGAGGCTGGGTCAGCTCCCGGGCCCTTATGGCCTTGGGGCCGTTGCCCGGGGTTATTTCGTATATGCGCAGCGTTTCCCGTATGCCGGGGTGCATCACGAATTTGCCGGTATCCACCTGAGTGAGCACCGTATCCAGGTGCATGAAGGCGCGTATGTCGGGTATATCCAGCGCAAGCACCGTGCGTATCTTGCAGCCGGGGTCGCTGAACATGTTTTCGGAGAGAAGCTCCACAGCCTCGGGGCTGGTGCGCTGGGAAAGACCTACCGCAAGGACGGATTCCGAAAGGTTCAGCACGTCGCCTCCCTCTATGCAGAAGGGCATGTCAGGGGTGTAGTAGAGGGGAACCTGCCCGGCGAAATCCGGATGATAGCCCAATATGTAGCGGGCGTATATGGTCTCCCGCCGGCGGGTCTCGGAGTACATCTTATTAAGGCTTACGCCTGTGCCTATGGAGGCGAAGGGATCCCGGGTGAAGTAAAGGTTGGGTATGGGCTCCAGCGCGAAGCGGCCCTCCCGGCGCACAAGGTCGGTAAGGGGGCTTTTGCCCTTTAGGGAAAGCTCTGACATGAGCACGCCGGCCATTGTCTTTTCTATCAGCTCAAGATCGTCCTGTATATTTGAAAGGTATCTGAAAAGCGGCTCGTGGCAGCTTTCGGCCAGGGGGCCTCCAAGGGATATGAACTCGCCTATAAAGGCCTTGCGCAGCTCCGGCCGATTGGATATGGTCTCAGCCATGAGCTTTTCGAGGTAGACCACCTCCACGCCGTTGTCCGTAAGGGCTTGGGCGAAGGCGTCGTGCTCCCGCCGGGCCGCGGCGAGATAGGGTATGTCGTCGAACAAAAGCTGCTCGAGGCTGGTGGGGGTCAGGTGCTCAAGCTCCAGCCCCGGCCTGTGCAGCAGGACCTTTTTCAATGGGCCCGTTTCGCTGGTAACATGTATAGGCATTGGCTTTTCTCCTTTTGCTTGACTGTCAGTTAAATTTTATCATTTTTTCGCCCCTGCCGCAGGACAAATGAATTAGGGGCAAAGGTATTTTACGCCCTAAAATACAGCCATATAAGGCAAAAACCCCACGGCAACTGAGCCTTGCCATGGAAATGCCGCTGCGGTAAAATACAATATAAGATCGTAAATTTGTCCTATACTGCTTTGAAGGGAGCTTTTGCCGTGAAAGATACCGTACAGATACAGCCGGGCCACTGCTCGGAGATAGACCCACGCAGGCTTTTTTCTGTGGCGCGGGAGGTGATAGCCGCACCCACCCAGCCCCTGATACATCAGGGAGCCCGCTTTTTATACGTGAGCAAGGGGGAAGGTACGCTGCTGCTTCAGGGAAGGGGATACCGCCTAAGGGAGGGTACGCTCGTGGCCATAATGCCGTGGCAGATAAGCGAGGTTACGGAGGTATCCGCGCCGCTGACCTACTACCTGATACGTTATCAGCTGGATGCGGTGAATCTCGCCCTCAAGTCCCTTTGCAGCATAGCTCAGGACGACGAAGAGCTTCTTTCCCGAATAGAGGCTGCGCCGGTAGTTATATGCGGCGGCAGGGGAGCCGAGCGCATAGACAGTATTGTGGGACTTTTGCAGGCGGAGCCGGAGGACAGCGACGGCGGCCACTCGTCTGCCTATGCCATAAGCCTTATAATAGAGCTTATGATACTCTTCTGCCGTCAGGGACAGGGGAAGGAGGGCAGGGCTTCCGCAGCGGCGGGGGGCAGGAGCGAGGCGGCGCTGCTGCGCTATATTTATACCCATTTGAACGAAAAGCTGACCATAACGGAGCTTTCCGCCATGTTTTACATGAGCGAGGGCTCAATACGCAAGTACATAAGGGAGGTGAGCGGCCTGTCCTTCTTTGACCTGCTGGCCGAGATGCGGGTCACCCGCACCATGAACTTCCTGCTCTATACGGACTTCACCCTTGAGGAGATAGCCGGCATACTGGGCTATGTGGACGCCTCCCACATGTCCAAGGTGTTTGCCGCCAGAATGGGGACCAAGGCGGGGGAATACCGCAAAACCTACCAGCTGATATCCGAGCAGTGCGGCATACGGGAGACCCGCAGGGCTTACGATATAGTGTGCAGCATATACCGCAATTATGCCGAAAAACTGACGGCGGAATCCGTAGCGAAGGAGTTTGGCATCAGCCGCGACGAATTGCAGCGCATGCTGCTCTGCCTTGTGGAAAAGAATTTCGACAGCTTTCTGAACTATGTGCGAGTGCAGCAGGCCTGCCGCCTGCTCACCACCACCGCCGCCACCATCACCTCTATCGCCATAGAGGTGGGCTACAACACCGTAAAGTCCTTCACGAGAAACTTCCTGCGCTTCATGGTGATGACGCCAAGCAGCTACCGGAAGGCGGCGCAGGGCGCGATGGGCAAATAAACGAAAGGAAAAAGAAAAATGGAGCATGGATTCATAAACCTTACGCCTGAAAACATTATGGACGAGCACCTGTGCTGCATAATCCGCAGCAGGAAGCCCCACCCCGGCGTTGAGGCGAAGCGCCAATGGCTGGCTGAGCGGCTTGGGGAGGGACACGTTTTCCGCAAGTTAAATGTAAAGGGCTGTGTATTTATAGAATATGCCCCCTTGGAGACAGCGTGGACCCCCATACTGGGAGGCAACTATTATTACATATACTGCCTGTGGGTGCTGGGCGAGCACAAGGGGTACGGCTACGGCCGGCAGCTTATGGAATACTGCCTGAATGACGCGAAGGAAAGGGGCAAGTCCGGCGTATGTATGCTGGGGGCGGAGAAACAGAAGGCCTGGCTGTCGGATCAGGCTTTCGCCATGAAGTACGGCTTTGAAGAGGTGGACAGCACCAAGGACGGGTATAAGCTCCTTGCGCTGTCCTTTGACGGAACGCTGCCGCACTTCGCCCCAAATGCTAAAAAGCAGGCCATAGAGAACAAAGAGCTGACGGTACCATCAGTTGACAAGGACACACAAGGTTTTAGGAGCCAAACAGCACGGCATAACTGTGTCGTCCTCATTTGAAATACAACCAGTATTTCTGCACTCGTCCTCCTTGTTCTGCCATACTCTTTGGCTTCTAAAACTCGAAGACCCTAAAGAGCTTGTTTTGAGGGCGATCCAAGGCCGAGGAGCGCAGTACTACTGGATGTAATACAAGCGACGAGAACGCAGGAGCACCCCAAAACAGGCCTTTAGGGCTTGTGTGCTCTTGTCAACTGATGGTATATTACGATATGCAGTGTCCCTATATCCTCCAGAGGGTAGAAACGCTGAAGGAGCATTGCGAAGAAAAGGCGATACCCGCCTCCTTCGTTCAGGTGGCGACGCTTGAGCAGGCAAAGGCGCTGCCCTGCGTATTCAACAACTGGGCGGTATTTTACGGCGGAAAGTTCCAAACGGTGAACCAGCTGGATGGCGGCATGCTGGATAAGATAATGGCGAGGGAGGACGCATGACGGAAAAAACAGAAAAGCTCTGGAGCACGCCGATACGCTGCTGAAGATATACGGCATATAAGGAGAAAGGAGCGGGAAAATACGATGAGCTGCCGTCCTGCGGCTGGCAGGTGTAAAAGATACCAGTGAAGGCGGGAACGGTGTGCTTCACAAGGGTCAAGTCGGAATAAGGGCAAAAAACGTCGAGAGATTCTCTTCTCGAACTCAAAAAAGTGGCTTAACGCCACTTTTTTGACACTCTAAAGCCCCCGGTTTCCCGGGGGCTTTATGCTGTTCAGCGGGAGATTAGTCCAGCTCGCTCAGCTTCTTATAGTACTCATACTTGTTCTCGGCTTCCTTCTCGGCACGGTCGAAGAGCTGGTCTGCGACGGCGGGGAAGAGCTTCTTGAGGGAGGCGTAACGTACTTCGCCCATGATGAAGTCCTTGTAATCGGTCTTTGCGGGCTTGCTGTCCAGAGTGAAGGGGTTCTTGCCTTCCTTTGCCAGATCGGGATTGTACCTGTACAGGGGCCAATAACCGGCTTCGACGGCCTTCTTGGCTTCTTCCTGGCTCTTGCCCATGTTGATGCCGTGGTTGATGCAGGGTGCGTAGGCGATTATGAGGGAGGGGCCCTTATAGGCCTCAGCCTCGGTGATAGCCTTCATAAGCTGGTTCTTATCGGCGCCCATGCAGACCTTTGCTACGTATACATAGCCGTAGCTCATGGCCATCATGCCCAGATCCTTCTTACCGGTACGCTTGCCGGCAGCCGCGAACTTGGCGATGGGGCCGGTAGGAGTAGCCTTGGAGGCCTGGCCGCCGGTATTGGAGTATACCTCGGTATCCAGAACCAGTACGTTGACGTCCTGATCCTGTGCAAGCACGTGATCCAGTCCGCCGTAGCCGATGTCGTAGGCCCAGCCGTCGCCGCCGAAGATCCACTGGCTCTTCTTTACCAGCAGGTCCTTATTGGCCAGAACTTCGCGGCCCAGAGTACAGGCCTCGCATACGCACTTCTTGCCGTTGGCAAGCCATTCCTTCTCATAGGGGGTGCCGGTGAGGTCGGGGTCAACGCTGGCGTTGAGCTCTGCGATGAGCTTATCTGCAGCCTTGCGGGAGCCCTCGGCGTCGTCCATGTTGTCCAGCCATTCCTTGCCTGCGGCCTTGAGGTTGGCATCGCAGTACTCGACGGCAATCAGCTTCTCAACGGTGTCGGCAAGCTTTGCGCGGCGCTGAGTGGTGGCCAGGTTCATACCGAAGCCAAACTCGGCGTTGTCCTCGAACAGGCTGTTTGCCCATGCAGGGCCAAAGCCCTTCTTGTTTACGGAGTAAGGCACGGTAGGTGCGGAACCGCCGTAGATGGAGGAGCAGCCGGTGGCGTTGGCGATCATCATCCTGTCGCCGTAGAGCTGGGTCACCAGCTTGATGTAGGGGGTCTCGCCGCAGCCTGCGCAGGCGCCGGAGAACTCGAACAGAGGCTGGAGGAACTGGCTGTTCTTTACTGTGTTGTGGTTGAACTCCACATCGGGATCGGGAAGCTCGAGGCAGAAGTTCCAGTTGGCGTTCTCAGCCTCTTCGCAGGAAGCGAGGGAGGTCATGGTGAGGGCGCCCTTTGCCTTTGCGGGGCATATATCCGCGCAGTTGCCGCAGCCGGAGCAATCCAGGGGGCTTACCTGCATGCGGAACTTATAACCTGCGAATTCCTTGCCGGTAGCTGCCTTGGTCTCAAAGGGAACCTCGGTGCCGTCCTTGATGAGGAAGGGACGTATGCAGGCATGGGGGCAAACCATGGCGCACTGGTTGCACTGTGCGCAGGCCTCGGCGTTCCATACGGGCACTTCAACGGCGATACCGCGCTTCTCATACCTGGTGGTGGCGGTGGGTACGCAGCCGTCGGGAGCCAGCTTGGAAACGGGCAGCTTGTCGCCGTTCTGAGCCAGTACGGGTTTGATGAATTCCTTGAAGTAAGGATCGTCGGTAACGTCCTCAACTACCTTGCCTTCGGTGGTGGTAGCCCAGGACTCGGGATACTTGACCTCTTCGAAGCCGGTGGCGCCGGCATCGATGGCGGCATAGTTCTTCTGAACCACTTCGTCGCCCTTCTTGGCGTAGGACTTCTTGGCGGCAGCCTTCATGTAGTCGATGGCCTGATCCGCGGGGATTACGTTGGCAAGCACGAAGAAGGCGGCCTGCATAACGGTGTTGATGCGGTTGCCCATGCCAACGCTGCGGGCGATCTTCACGCCGTCCATGTTGTAGAACTTGACATGCTTCCGGGCGATGATGTTCTTCATGGAAGCGGGGAGCTCATGCTCCATCTCGGCGAGAGTCCAGGGGGAGTTGAGGAGGAATATGCCGTGATCCTTGATGTGCTCAAGCATGTCGTACTTGGTCACATAGGAGGAGTTATGGCAGGCGATAAAGTCAGCCGCATCGATGAGGTAGGGGCTCTGAATGGGCTGCTTGCCGAAACGCAGATGGGATACGGTAAGGCCGCCGGACTTCTTGGAGTCGTATGCGAAGTAGCCCTGTGCGTACATGTCGGTGTGATCGCCTATGATCTTTATGGAGTTCTTGTTGGCGCCGACGGTACCGTCGGAACCAAGGCCGTAGAACATGCAGGCGATGGTGCCCTCGGGAGCGGCGTTGACCTGCTCCTTGACGGGCAGGGAGGTGAAGGTGACGTCGTCGGTGATGCCCACGGTGAAGTGGTTCTTCATCTCGCCGTCCAGATTGTCATACACAGCCTTGGCCATGGAGGGGGTGAACTCCTTGGAGCCCAGGCCGTAACGACCGCCTACTACCTTGATGTCTGCGCGGCCGCACTCTACCAGAGCGTTTACAACGTCCTGATACAGAGGCTCGCCCAGAGAACCGGATTCCTTGGTGCGGTCCAGAACGGCGATCTTCTTTACGGAGGCGGGTATAGCCTTTACGAACCTATCGGCAGGGAAAGGACGGTACAGGCGGACCTTCAGCAGACCCAGCTTGGCGCCCTTGGCGTTCAGGTGATTGATGGTCTCTTCTACTACGTCTGCGCCGCTGCCCATTATGACGATGATGTTCTCGGCGTCAGGTGCGCCAACGTAATCGTAGAGGTTATACTTGCGGCCGGTGAGCTCGCCAACCTTGTCCATATAATCCTGTACGATGTCGGGCAGGTCGAGATACAGCTTGTTGGCAGCCTCGCGGCCCTGGAAGTAGATATCGGGGTTCTGGGCGGAGCCGGCAAGATGGGGATGCTCGGGATTGAGGGCGCGGTCGCGGAAGCGCTTTACGGCGTCCCTATCCAGCAGCTTATCCATATCCTCATAGTCGATGAGCTCTACCTTCTGGACTTCGTGGGAGGTGCGGAAGCCGTCGAAGAAGTGTACGAAGGGTATGCTGGACTTGATGGCGGACAGATGGGTCACAAGCGCCAGATCCATAACTTCCTGTACGGAAGCGGAGGCAAGCATTGCGAAGCCGGTCTGGCGGCAGCCCATAACATCGCTGTGGTCGCCAAAGATGGAAAGGGCATGGTACGCGAGGGCACGGGCGGATACGTGGAATACAGCGGGAAGCTGCTCGCCGGCGATCTTGTACATGTTGGGGATCATGAGCAGCAGGCCCTGGGAAGCGGTGAAGGTGGTGGTCAGGGCGCCTGCCTTGAGGGAGCCGTGAACTGCACCGGCCGCACCGGCCTCGGACTGCATCTCGGCTATTTTAACCTTCTGGCCAAAAAGGTTAACGCGGCCGTTTGCTGCCCAATCGTCTGCCACTTCCGCCATGGGGGAGGAAGGGGTGATGGGGTATATCGCAGCTACGTCGCTAAACGCATAAGCAACGTGCGCAGCAGCGGTATTACCATCGATAGTCATGGTTTTTGCCATTGTGATGTGACCTCCTGATATAGTTGTTATGTTAGATAAAAAGGAATGCCGTATACCCTGTGGACGGCCCGGGAGAACCCCGAAAATATGGTATCCGCACGTATACATTATGAATTATACAAGTGCTGAAAGAGAGTGTCAAGGGACGGTAAAAAATGCTCTGCTGTACGGTGTGAAATGACTGAAGAAAAACAATTATGCTAAATATTTAACTACTTTATAAAGAATAAAGGTCTTCGCGTACTAAACGCATAATATACAGAAGCCGCCAGACATAATAAAATATAATATTTATAAAAAAACACGATAAAGTGTTGCATTTTCTGTAATTTGGTAATAATATCTTAATAATAAAGATATATGCAGAAATGCATAAAGGAGAGTAAAAATTTATGCCCGCTAAAATGAAAATCAGGTCCGCCTACTCTACACTGCCCACGGCAGAACGCAAAGTTGCTGATTTCATTTTGGAAAACCCGGCGCGCGCCTCGCTCATGGTGATAAATGAAATAGCCGAGGCCGCCGGCGTATCCGTCCCGTCAGTTACGCGTCTTGCCCGCAAGCTGGGCTACAATGGTTTTTTGGATTTCCGTGTTGCCCTTGCCAGCGGCTCCTCCTCCATCGAGTCCCTCAAGAGCGATCCGATCCGTCCAACAGATAACGATGAGGCTGTTATCGAAAAAATGTTTCTTGCCTCCATGCGCGCCATGGAAGACACACTCAAGGCATTGCCCAAGAACAAGCTTTCCACCCTTGCCGAAAAGGCCGTAAGGGCAAAGCGCATATTCGTATTCGGCACCGCCAGCAGCGAGTTCCTTGCGAGGGACATTGCCTACCAGTTAAACTACATGGGCTACGACGCCACAGCGGTATCCGATTCCATGGTGATGGATGTGCTGTCCGCCCGCTTTACTGTGGACGATGTGTTCATAGGCATTTCCCGGAGCGGCCGCACAAAGCTGCTGCTTGATGCCCTCAAGGCCGCCAAGGCCTGCGGCACCTATACCGCCTTCGTAAGCAACTATATCAACTCCCCCGCAGCCAATATCGCAGATGCCTTCTTCTGCACCAGCGGCGTTGATGACATGAAGAGCATAACCGGCAGGGAGAGCAATCTCACCATACTCACCCTCTTCGGGTCCCTGATAGTGCTTATGGCCCGCAAGACCGCGCCCCAGCAGGATTAAGCAAGCAGTATATGCTGACAAAAGACCTGCATACACACACCTTATACAGTCACGGCAAGGGAACTCCCGAGGAGAATGTCCTTGCCGCTATTTCTTGTGGGCTCAAGACGGTGGCGGTAAGCGAGCACGGCCCGGGGCATATGTTCTTCGGCGTGCGGGGCAGAAGGCTTGACGGCCTCCGCCGGGAAATGGACAGGCTGAAGGCAAAGTATTCCGATAAGATAGAGGTGCTTTTCGGCATTGAGAGCAACCTTGTGGGATACGGCCTTACAGACATACCAAAGGATCTTCTCGACGTGTTTGACGTGCGGCTTCTGGCCTTCCACAAGGGGGGCAGGTGTTGCGACGGCTTCGGCTTTGCCCGGTGTCTTGAGTCTCTGCACATAGGCGGATCGGATCCCGTGAAAACCGCCGAGGCGCTGCTTACAGCGGGTGAAAGATATAAAATAGACATATTCGCCCACCCGGGGCTGTATGTAAAATGCGACATCCCCACTCTCGCCAGGGGGGCGAAAGAGCTGGGAATAAAGCTTGAGATAAACGCCGCCCGTGTGACCATGAGCGACGAGGAGCTAAGACAGGCTGCCGATATAGGCGCAGAGTTTATAATAGGTAGCGATGCCCATTGGCCCTCCCGGGTGGGGGACGATGCATTAGCCCTTGCCGCCGCAAAGCGCGCGGGGGTAGAAAGCAGCGTAGTCAACATAGTCAGGTAACAGCATATAAGAAGGCCCCGCGTTTTGCGGGGCCTTTTTGCGATTGCCTGCCGCTTATCTGTACATCCTTGCCACTTCCTGATAGGTCTTGGTTATTTCCTGAAGTATCTCCGGGTGGTCGAAGTCCCGGTTGTACACGATGCGGGTCTCCCGTGCCATGCTCAGGTTTTCTATGGGCAGCGCCGCTATCTTGCCCTTGCGCAGTTCGTCCATACAGGCGCTCTTGGGCAGTATGGATACGCCCAGATCCTTTCGTATAAGGTCCTTTATGGTAGCGATGTTATCTACCTCTATTGTCACGTTGAAGTTCCTGATGGAATCGCCTATGCTCTCCAGCGTGGATTCAAAAAGCTGCCGCGTGGCGGAGGTGGGCAGTCTCAGTGTCATCTGCTCTCCTTTAAGCTCGTTCAGCGTTACCATCGCCCGCCTGCTCAGAGGGTTATTCACGGACATGGCGCATACCAGATAGTCCGTGTCAAGCATGAGCGAGGAGAAGCCCGACCCCACCGGCATGCCCTCCACTATGGCCAGGTCCAACTCGTAGTTCCCCAGCATATCATAAAGATTTTTTATCGTATCAGTAGCTATTGTTATGCTGAGACCGGGGTTTTGGGCGGCACACTTTGCCAGCGCCTCGGTGGTAAGGTTACTTTCCGCGGTGTGCGTAAGCCCGATTTTAAGGTTGGTTATGTTTTTTTCGAAATTGGCAAGCTCAGACCTCAGCTTGCCGTCCAGCGCCTTAATGCGCCTGGCGTAGCGGACGGCTATTTCGCCCTGATCCGTAAGCTTTAGCCCGCCCTTTCCGCGTATAAACAGGGGCACGCCCAACTCCTGCTCCAGCTCTTTTATATGATGGCTGACGGCGGGCTGGGTAAGGGACAGCTCCTCCGCCGCTCTGGTGAAATTTTTATGCTCTGCGACGCATAAAAGCGTCTCCATTTTTACGCTTAGCATTGCTTTACCTCTCTACTGCATAAATTAAATTTATCGTACTCAAAATTAGTATAATTTGATTTTAGTTTATAAAAGCATATCATATATATCATTCCATGGCAAGGAGGTGCATTAAGCGCCGGTCATGGACCTGAAGTAAAAACAAATTCGGTTTTGAGGGTTTTTCCCTGATATAGAAGGAGAGCAGCATGAACGGTCTTAAAAGAGAAAAGCATCTTTTTGAAGAGGCGCCAATGGCAGAGGCCATACTTTCCCTTGCCATTCCTGCGGTAATGGGCCAGATAATACTTGTGATATACAACATGGCGGATACCTTCTTCGTTGGCCTCACCGGCAGCGACGCCATGATTACCGCCGTGACGGTATGCATGCCCGCCTTCATGTTCCTTTCCGCTATAGCCAATCTCTTCGGCGTAGGCGGCGCAAGCGTAATTGCCCGGGCATTGGGCAACAAAAACGTGGACCGGGCAAGGGACACCGCAAGCTTCGCTTTCTGGGGCTGCCTTATAGCTGCGGCAGTATATTCCATCGGCGCGTATCTTTTTAGGGATACCTTCGTAAACCTTCTGGGGGGCTCCGACTCTCAGGTACACCGCCACGCAGTTGAGTACCTGCTCTGCACGGTGGTGGCGGGAGGCGTCGTGACCTCCATGAACACGCTGCTTGCCCACCTTATCCGCTCTGAGGGCCGTTCCCTACAGTCCAGCACGGGTATAGCCATAGGCGGCGTGCTGAATATCGCCCTGGATCCGTTGTTCATGTTCGTGATACTGCCCGCCGGACGGGAGACTTTAGGGGCAGCGTTGGCCACCGCCCTTTCCAACGTGGCGACGCTAATATACTTCATTATAGTTATAGGCAAAAACAGGCCCCATACGGCGCTGTACTTCGCCCCCCGCAGGGCAATGTTGGCGGCTGCCATACCTTCGGACGTTTTGAGCACCGGCATACCTGCCTGCCTTATGACGCTGTGCGAGAACATCTCCTACGGCGTGCTGGATAACCTGATGGCGCTCTTCGGCACCGCTGCTCAGGCCGGCATAGGCGTGGCCAAAAAGGTGAACATGCTGGCTCACTGCATGGTGCGCGGCATGGCCCAGGGCGTACTTCCCCTGATAGCCTACAACTACGCGGCAGGCGACTACAAGCGTATGCGCTCCGCGGTGCTCACCTCCACTGCCATATCCGCATGCCTGGCCGGGCTTTGCACCGCAATCAACCTCTGCTTTGCCCATGAGCTCATAAGCGTATTCATCAGGGGAGGCGAGTCCATGGCCTACGGCATGAAATTCCTCCGCATACTCTGCATAGGCGCGCCCTTCTCCGCCTGCGCCTATGCCTTCATATCCTTCTTCCAGGCCACCGGCCACGGCATGCATTCGCTGGTGCTGGCGTTGCTCAGGAAGGGCATACTGGATATACCCCTTATGTTCATACTCAAGGGCGTGTTCCCGGTATACGGCATAGTCTGGGCTACCCCCGCAGCGGATATAATCTGTTGCATAGCGGCTACCGTCACCTTCGCGGTATTCATGGGCCGCTTTGAGGAAGGCGGGAAGCCCGCGGATAGCCCCTCAGGGGGCAAGAGACTCAGGCAGGCGCTCTCCGAGCTTTAGGCGGTGGTATTAAAAAAAGCGGCGCACTGCCGCTTTTTTGTATGCGCATTTACTTATCCGCAACATATTCTACCATATCCAGCACCTTGGAGCTGTAGCCCCATTCGTTGTCATACCAGGCGATGAGCTTAACGAAGTCGTCCCCAAGCATTATGCCGGCCCGCTTGTCGACTATGCAGGTGTGGGGATCGCCCCGAAGGTCGGAGGATACCACGTCCGCGTCAAGGCAGGTGAGCACGCCCTTCATATAGCCGTGTGCTGCCTCCTCCAGCGCATCCATTATGTCCGCATAGTTGGTCTTTGTCACCAGCTTTGCCGTGAGGTCTACTACGGATACGTCGTTCACCGGAACCCGGAAGGACATGCCGGTGAGCTTGCCGTTCAGCTCGGGTATGGCCTTGCCCACCGCCTTTGCGGCGCCTGTGGTGGAGGGGATTATGTTGTTGAACACGGAGCGGCCGGTGCGGAGGTCACGGCTGCCTGCCCGGGAGTCTACGGCCTTCTGCTTGGCGGTGGCGGAATGTATGGTAGACATAAGTCCACGTTCTATGCCGAAGCGGTCGTTCACTACCTTGGCAAGGGGCGCTAAGCAGTTGGTAGTGCAGGAAGCGGCGGAGATGACTGCGCTTGCGGGGTCGTATTCCTCGTGGTTCACGCCGAAGACGAAGGTGGGCGTCACCTCATCCTTTGCGGGGGCGGTGATTATGATTTTTTTAGCGCCACCCTTCATGTGGGCGGAGGAGGCGGCGGTGGTGTTGAAGGCGCCGGTGGATTCTATGATATATTCTGCGCCGCAGGAGCTCCATTCTATATTGGCAGGGTCGCTCTCGCTGAATATCCTGACCGGCTTGCCGTTGACTATAAGGTGCTGGCTGCCGGCCTCAATCGTGCCGGGAAAATGGCCGTGCACCGAGTCGTACAGGGCTGTGTATGCCATATATTCCATATTGAGGTTGCGGAGGTTTATGCCGCAAAGCTCAAACCTGTCCGGGTTCTGGGAAATGATCCTGAATACAGTGCGTCCTATTCTTCCGAAGCCGTTGATGCCAACCCTGATAGCCATTTTTTTCCTCCAAATCGTTATAAAATTATTTTAGATGTGTGTGCCTTTGCCTAAGTAGGGATTATATTAAATATGTATATGCATGTCAACGAAAGTTATTAAAGTTATAAATTAACCAAGGAAAGTTAAGGTGAAATGGGATGCGGCCTTAAAAAGTAAGGGAAAATTGTAAATGAAAAAAGCCCCCTTGTTTAAAGAGGACTCGGTCTGTCGAAAAACCACGGGGTTGATGGGGTTGATAAGGGGCCACAGCCCCTTAAATTTATTCCGGCTTTGACGACATGTGCGTCAAAACGGATGAAAACCCGAAGGTTTTCCTTCTTTGCGGGTTTTGCCGCCCGGGAGCGGAACGCGAGAGGCAAAACACGAAAAAAACTCGAGCAAGTGGCCATTAGCCACTTGCTCGAAATATTCTATTTTGTTCCGAACAGCCTGTCGCCTGCGTCGCCGAGGCCAGGCACTATATAGCCGTGGTCGTTAAGGTGATCGTCCACGTGAGCCACGAATATATCCACATCGGGGTGAGCCTTCTGTACCGCCTCGATTCCCTCGGGGGCGGCTATGAGGTTGACCAGCTTTACATTCTTGCCCCCTGCGCGCTTAACTACGTCAATGCCCGCGTTGGCGCTGCCGCCGGTAGCCAGCATGGGGTCTACTATAATAATATCCCTCTCGGAAATATCGGAGGGCAGCTTGCAGTAGTAGTCCACGGGCAGAAGCGTCTCGGGGTCCCGGTAAAGGCCTATGTGGCCTACCTTGGCGGCGGGTATGAGGTTCATCATGCCGTCTACCATTCCCAAGCCTGCGCGCAGTATGGGAACTATTGCCAGCTTCTTGCCGGCCAGTACCTTGGTATGGGCTTTAGCTACGGGAGTTTCTACCGTAGCGTCCTCCAGCTGAAGGTCACGGGTCGCTTCATAGGCCAGCAGGGTAGCCAGCTCCTCTACCAGAGCGCGGAACTCCTTGGTGCCGGTGGTCTTATCCCTGAGCAGGGTCAGCTTATGCTGTACCAGAGGGTGGTCGATTACGACGAGTTTACCCATTTTTGTGTATTGCTCCTTTCGGTTTATAGGTTAGTATATTGAATCAAAAATCCAACGCGATTTTATTTCGCTATTTCCAATTCCGTTATTTTGTTTATCCTGTCAATGTGTCTTTTTCCGTTGGAAAAGTCAGTCTCAAGAAATGCCTTTACTATTCCCCTGGCAAGCTCGCCGCCTATGATGCGCGCGCCCATGGCCAGCATGTTTGCGTCGTTGTGCTCCCGGGTCAGCCGGGCCATTACCGGGTCGGTGCAAAGGGCGCACCGCACGCCCTTTATCTTGTTTGCGGCAATGGAGATGCCTATGCCGGTTCCGCATATCACTATGCCCCTGTCCATCTCTCCCGAAACCACTGCCCTTGCGCAGGGGGCGGCGTAATCCGGATAATCCACGCTGTCCTCCGAATAGGTGCCGAAGTCGGTCACGGTGTGGCCGAGGCTTTCGATGTATGGCTTTATTTCTTCCTTGAGCTTGTACCCGCCGTGGTCGGCGGCAATGGCGATCTTCATGGCAACTCCTTTGGTCATATAGTTTTAAATCCCGCGCTCCTCAATAACCTGTTCATGTACGCAAGGCCCATGTCCGTCTCCGGCAGCGCCTCGCAGAGTATTACGTCCGCTTTGCATTCCTGGGCGCGGAACTGTGCAAAAAGGCTCTCGCAGAGGGTAAGGGGATTTTTTCTCTCGCCTATTATAACATACCTTTTCCCCCTGTAGAAACAGCGAGTTTCCTCGGTGGCGAAAATTATGCAGGTCAGGCCCTCCGCCTCCCTTCTTTCGTACTCGGCTATGAGCTTTGCCGCCATATCCGGCAATGAGCCTGTGCCTACAATAACCTGGGCGTCGGGGGCGTAATGCTTGTACTTCATGCCGGGGGAGGCCGCGGCTTCCCCCTGCTTCAGGGGGGCTAAAACGGCGGGGGAAAGGTTTACCGGGCCTATTACGGCCTCCAGCATTTCCCGGGTAATACCGCCGGGACGGAGTATGGTGACGGTGCCTCCCATGAGGGACACCACTGTGGACTCCACGCCTATATTGCAGGGGCCGCCGTCTATTATTACATCTATCCGGCCGTTCATGTCCGCCTTGACGTGATCGGCGGTGGTGGGGGAGGGCTTGCCGGAAAGGTTTGCGCTGGGTGCGGCTATTGGCACCCCCGCGGCGCGTATGAGGGCCAGCGCCGTCCTGTTGTCGGGCATACGCACGGCAACGGTGTCCAGCCCCGCGCTTACCTCGTTGGGAACCCTGCTGCTTTTCAGGTATACCATGGTCAGCGGCCCGGGCCAGAACTCGTCCATCAGCAGCCTTGCCCTTTCCGGAACCGACTTCCACAGATCCTTCAGGTCGCTCTTTTTTGCGATATGCAGTATCAGCGGGTTGTCGTTGGGCCGGCCCTTGGCCTCGAATATCTTATTTACCGCCTCGCCGTCAAGGCCGTTGGCGCCGAGGCCGTATACCGTCTCGGTCGGGAAGGCCACCAGGCCCCCTGAGCGTATTACGCTGCCTCCCAGCTTTGTGCCTGCCTCGGGCTGTTTGACGGCATTGAAGTACCGAGTATCCAATTATTCCGCCTCCCCGGTGAGCTGGGCTGTGCGCTCCGCCAATATCAGCGCGTCTATCATCTCGTCCATGTCCCCGTCAAGGAAGGACTCCAGCCGGTAGAGGGTCATGTTTATCCTGTGATCCGTCACCCGGCCCTGGGGGAAGTTGTAGGTGCGTATGCGCTCGCTGCGGTCGCCGCTGCCCACCATGCTGCGGCGGGCGGAGGCCTCCGCGCTCTCCTTTTCCTTGAGGAAATGCTCGTATATGCGGGACTTGAGCACCTTCATGGCCTTGTCCTTGTTCTTGTGCTGGCTGCGCTCGTCCTGGCACTGGACCACTATACCGGTGGGTATATGGGTGATGCGTATGGCGGATTCCGTCTTGTTTACGTGCTGTCCGCCCGCGCCGCCTGAGCGGTAGGTGTCTATCTGAAGGTCCTTGGGGTCTATCTCCACCTCCACATCCTCAGCCTCCGGCATTACCGCCACCGTGGCCGCGCTGGTGTGTATGCGGCCCTGGGATTCAGTCTCCGGCACACGCTGGACGCGGTGAACGCCGCTCTCGAACTTGAGCCGCGAATAGGCTCCCTTGCCTATGATGTTGAGCACTACTTCCTTTACGCCCCCTGCCTCGGTGGTGTTTTCGTTCATGTATTCCATTTTATAGCCGTGGCGCTCTGCGTAGCGCTGGTACATGCGCAGAAGGTCTGCGCCGAAGAGCGCCGCCTCGTCGCCGCCTATGCCTGCGCGTATTTCCAATATTACGTTTTTCTCGTCGTTGGGGTCCTTGGGCAGCAGCATTATCTTCATATCCTCTATGAGCTTCCGCTGCTTTTCCGCAAGCTCAGCCATCTCCATGTGCACCATTTCCTTCATCTCGGGGTCGAGGTGCTCCTCCAGCATGGCCTTGCAGTCCGCTTCGGACTGCACTGCGGCGGTATACTCGTCAAAGGCGTTGACTATCTCCTCAAGCTGGCTGTGCTCCTTTACCATCTCCCGCCAGGCGGCCTGATCGTTCATGGCGTCCGGGGCCGAAAGGGCTGCGGTCAGCTCCTCGTAGCGTCTTTTCAGTGAGTTAAGCTTGTTTATCATATTCCTCCGTCCATTCTATAAGCTTTGCGTCCTCAAGGCCGCATATTTTCACAACGTGGTCGAATGCCCTTTGGGTCTTTTTAAGCTCGCCCTCGCTCAGCGGCTCGACGCCGGTGCGCTTTGCTTCCTCCGCCCAGCAGGGTATGGGCTGATGCACCCGCCTGCCGCCGGCCTTCTGTATTATGCAGGCGGTGGGCAGGTAGCTCATCTCGATGCTTACGCCGCTCTCGTCCCTTTTCACATCCAGCCGCAGAAACAGGCCGTACTCGGTATTCTGCCCCGCCATGTTGGATATGAAGTTGCTCATGGAGTAGGCGACAGGCACCCTGCGCCCGTCCTCCGCCGTTATCCATTCAAAGGGCTCGGCGCAGTGGGGGTGGCTGCCTATCACAGCGTCCGCGCCCCAGTCCGCAAGCATTTGGGCGTACTCCCGCTGCCGCCTGACCGGGCTGTCCATATACTGCTCGCCCCAGTGGGGGAAGGCTATTACCACCTCCGCGCCCGCGCTCCTGCAGGCCTTTATCTCACCTTGTATGCGCTCCCGCTGGGATACCCGCCCCACGGCCCAGCTGTCGCCCCCCAGCCTTGCGTCATAGCTGTTCACGCTCTCGGTCATGGCGACGAAGCCGAAGGTGATGCCGCCCGCCGTCATTATGCAGGGGGCGTCCCGCTCCTCCTCGCTTAAATACGTCCCGGTCTGGGCAAGCCCGGCGGCTCTAAGCGTCTCTATCGTGCGGAAAAGCCCCTCCTTGCCCCTGTCCAGGCAGTGGTTGTTGGCGGTGGTGAGCAGGTCGAAGCCCACTACCCTTAGATCCGCCGCAAGCCCGTCCGGCGCGTTGAAGGTCTGGTAGGGCTGCCTGGGGTTGGGGTCATCCTCGGTTGGGGGCGGCGCGGCGGGCCGCCTTTGGGTATAACCCGCTGCCTCCCCCGCAAGGGTGCATTCGAAATTGCCCGCCATTATATCCACGGAGGAAAACAGGGGCTCCATGGCGTAAAAGCTGGGCCTGAAGTCGTACCCTTTGGCGGTCTTGGCCCCCTGTATCTGGCTCGTCATCATGAGTATGTCCCCCACTATGCCCACGCTGACCCGGTATACCTCCGGCTCCGGCGAGGGGGAGGGGGTTGGCGCGCTTTGCGCTTCGCTTATGGGAGGCTCCGGCTGGGTATCCAAGCCATCCGGTAAGGCCGCGCTTACGGCGCAGCCGGTGAGGAGCATCATCGAAAGCGCGATAGGTAAAAGCCTTTTCATCCTCTCACAGCCACCACCCTTTCTATTCCGCAAATATCCTTTATTATCTCCGCTTTCGAGAACATCTCCGCCACGTCCGCCGCCTGCCCCGCGCCCACCTCCATGAGCAGCGCGCCGCCGGGGGAGATATGCGTGGCGTAATCGCGGGCTATGGAGCGGTAAAAGTCCAGCCCGTCCGCGCCGCCGTCCAGGGCAAGCACCGGCTCCCGCTTCACCTCGGTCTGCAATGAGGCAAGCTCCGAGGTGGGTATATACGGTGGGTTTACGCAGATAAGGTCGAAGCTATCGGATATATCAGAAAACATGTCCGTCAGCAGGAATTTGCCCGGTACGCCGTTGAGGGCGGCGTTTTCCCGGGCAAGCGCAAGGCAGTCCCGGCTTATATCCCCGAAGGTCACCTCAAAGCCCCCAAGCTTTGCCAGCGATACCCCTATGCAGCCGGTGCCGCAGCACAGGTCGAGGAGCGTTTTTCCCCTTCCGTTTATTTTGAGCGCCTCCTCGCACAGCGTCTCGGTATCCTGCCGCGGTATCAGCGCGCAGGGCCGCGTGTAAAAGGGCAGCCCCATAAATTCCCATTTGCCCAGTATATATTGAAGGGGCTCGCCGGATTTCCTGCGGGAAACCAGCTCCTCCAGCCTTGGCATAAGGGCGGCGGGAAAGGTTGAGGCCTTATATTTATTCAGCCTGTTGTACGGTATTTCCGCCATATCCGACACCGCCAGCCTTGCCTCGGTAAGGTGCTCATCGGTGACGGGGGAGAGCCCGGCGCTGAGATATTCTATTGCCCCGGCAATATTCATGCCTGCCCCGCGAGGGCTTCGGCTGTCTCCGCCTTATCCGCCGTTTCCTCGCGGTTCCTTCTCACCGCCTCCATAGCCTCCTTTGGCTCTGACATGGCAAGGTTAAAGGAGGCTATGGCCACCTCCAGCATGTCCGCCGTGGGCTCCTTGGTGGTGATGTACTGGAGCGCCATGCCGGGGGCGCGGATTATCCTTGTGAATATGTTTTCGTACTTCGCGGCGAGCTTTAGCACCTCATAGCTTATTCCTGCCACCAGCGGCAGGAAAACTATGCGGGAAAGCAGCCTGAGCCAGAAGCTCTCGTTCCAGCCCACCAGGGCGAAGAAAACTATGGATACCGCCATGACGAGGAAAAGGTAGTTGGTGCCGCAGCGGGGGTGGAGGCGGCTGTGCTTCATGGCGTTTTCCGGGGTGAGGGGGTCGTCCGCCTCATAGCAGGCGATGGTCTTATGCTCCGCCCCGTGGTACATGAACACCCGCTTTATATCCTTCACGCTTGCGCAGAAGAATATGTAGCCTATAAAAATGCATAGCCGCACAAGTCCCTCCACCAGGCACTTTGTGGCGGAGGCGGCGGCGCTGCCGCGGAAGATAAGGCTGCTTATGAACTGGGGCAGCAGGAAGAACAGCCCTACGGACAGCGCCACGGCCAGTATCACCGCAAGGCCCATTACCACCTTTTCCACCGACTTGCCCAGCTTTTCCGACAGCCACTTCTCGAATTTTGTGGGCTCCTCGTCTATGGGGTCGCCTATGAGCTCCGCGGATCTGGTGAGGGTATTCATGCCTATGGTAAGGCTCTCCACGAAGGCCACCACGCCCCGCACTATGGGCAGGCCGTAGAAGGTACCCTTCTGAGCCTTTGTCTGATATTCTTTATAATCCAATATTATGCGGCCCTTTGCGTCCCTGACCGCCATGGCGATGCCGCCGGGGGCCTTCATCATGACGCCCTCCATAACGGCCTGACCGCCGACAGAACATTTCTTCATTAAATTACTCCTTCCGGCGCCTATTCCACGCCAAGATACATTATAACATAAGAGGTTTGAAATAGTGAAGTAGGTATCAATATCTATGATTTACTTATCGACATAATACGGCAAATATGCTACTATCTGTATGGGTGTAATAATTCGTAGGGCGCTGGCGGTCGGCACGCCATCCGAAAGGAGGTGCTGCCTGATGCTGCTAACCGTAACGTTCCATATCTTCGGATATACAGTAACGATAAAGGTAAAAAAGCAGAACCGCCACCCTGCCAGGTGACGGTTCTATAACTTAGAAACCTAAACCATCAGGCCGACCGCTTTGGTCTTGCCCTACTGTTATTATATCCCGGCCGCTCCCGCATGTCAATGCGGGGCGGCTTTTTTTGTGCTGTTTTTTAGCCTACCGCCTTGAGCAGCATGTAGAGCTTTGCGATGCTGTCGTTGTCGCCGCTGTCGCCGCAGGTAACGAGCATCATGTACTTGCCGTTATCGGTAAGGGCGGAGGTGTTCGCCCAGCTCTTGCTGGAGAAGGTGTTCACATAGGACTTCACGTTGGAGAGGTACTGGGCGGTGGTGTAGTTCCAGGGCTGAGCCATCTGGGGCAGTATGTTCTTATACGCCTTGTTCTTGGGTACCTCGAAGAAGGCTACGACCTCCCAGCTGCTGCTGCCCTCCCAGCTTGCGGAAATGCTCTTTCCGTAGCCGGAGCAGCTCGCCTTGCACTTTTCGCAACTGGACTTGCCCAGTATGGCGTTCTGGATGTGGTGCAGGTTGTGGAAGTAGGACTTTGAGGTGCCTACCTTCTTGCGGTTGTTGTGGCCCATTACCACCGCTACCTGAGAGCCCTGGGCCGTGGTGGTGTGTACGTAGTAGTAGCTCTTGCGGAGCACATAGTCATAGTAATAGTATGTCTTGCCCTTCTTTTCGCCGATATAATTGCCGTAGATGGGGTAGTTGTCCGCGCCGGGTATGCTGATGCTGCCCCACTTTTCGGAGCTGGAGCCGGTGCCCTTGCCCGCGGGGGTGCCTATGGCGGCCATGCCGGTGTTGTTGGAGGTCACGTTGCCGCCGTTTGTGCCGGTGTTGTTGTTGGGCTTCTGCTCAACCACGTTGCCGCTGGTGAAGGTGAAGTCCTGAGCCCGGACGAAGCCCCGGGTGCCGTTGTAGTCCACATACAGGAAGCTGCCGGTGCTGTCGGTGCCCAGCACGGTGAAGGTCTTGCCCCGCATATTGCGCAGCTTGGTAGCGCCCTTGGTGGAGCTGGTGGCGGTAGAGCGGACGTATATGTTCTTGTCCTTGGATACGGCGCTCTTGGCCTTGTCGTACATATTCACGCCGGAGGCCGTGCCACCGGTGGAGCCGGCAGTGCCGCCGCTGGTGGGCAGGTTGGCTACGTTGATGGAGCCGGAGCTTGTGCTCCTGAGGTTGGATATGGCGCTTGCGGGTACCCAGCCGGAGACGCTGCCTATGGTGACGTATACCTGGGAGCCGGAGGCGTCGCGGTAGTTGACGGTGACGTTGCCCGCGTTCTGCACGATGCCTACCGTCTTGCCGTTATTGGTAATAGCAGTGCCCGCAGCGAGGTTGGCTGAGAAGGTGCCGCTGGCGGTGTTCTGATTCTGATTTACATAGGGGGTGGGTGCGGGGGTGGGGCTGGTCGCGCCGCCCATGGTGTTGCCGCCGTTGGTGGGCAGGTCGGAAAGGCTTATGGAGGAGCCGTTCCTTCTAAAGCCGGAGAGGGAGGAGGCGGCTACCCAGCCGGTGACGTTGCCTACGGTCACGTTTACCTGAGTGCCGGCCGCGTCGCGGTAGTTGACGTTGATGCTGCCGCCTACGCTTACGGGGTAGTTGGTGCCGTTTACGTTTATGGCCGCCCCGGTGGCGATGGTGGCGGTATAGGTACCGGTAACGCCTGAGGTCGTGCCGCCGGTGGTGCCGGAGGTGGAGCCGGAGGCAGAGCCGCCGGTGCTCTTGTCATAGCCTATGCCGGAGATGGCGGAGGGGTATACCCAGCCGGTGTAGGTCTTGCCGTCATAGCTGATGGTGACGTTGTACATGCCGGACTTGTTGTCCTGCCTGTTTATGGTGACGGGGCCGCTGACATACAGCTCGACCTTCCTGCCCTTGGTGTCCTTGTAGACGGGGGTCTGGGCCGCCGCCGTGCCTACGATATTATAAGCGAAGGCGGGAAGTGCGGTCAGCACCATCAGTGCCAGCATGGCCACTGCTACGATGCGGATAATAGTCTTTTTCATAACGCTTTCCTTTCAGAGTGATTTCTTATTTTTCTTTCTTTTGGGATACGTCCTCATCATCGTCGAACACGAAGGCGGCGCGAAGAGGGTCGTAATCCTTTTTTTCGGCGGACGCGGCGGTCTTATGCCCCGCCGCCGCAGCCTTTCTGTCGGTCTTTTTCGAGGAGTACACCATCATGACTATCAGGCTTGCAAAGCCCAGCGCCCAAAGGGCGATGGCTATGGGGGAGCCGTAGGCTATGACGCCAAGATACTCCAGAAGGTTGGATACCGTCAGCAGCACGCCGGATATGGCAGCCAGTATGCGCAGGCCCTTGACGTATTGCTCCCTCGGACAGTTCAGGTACTCGTTCTCATACAGCTTGCCGCGCCCGACTATGGCGGCATATATGAGGTACACGCCTATTATAAGGCTAAAGAGCGAAAGCATATCGCTTCCCAATGATTATTTCCTCCTGATTTTATCAACCAATATCCCTTATTTCAAGGCATATGGCAATGATTTAAAATATTGTTCAAAAATGTATTGGCTGATTTCGTGATTTTTCAGCGGGCGCGCCCTTTACAGCCTCTTCAGCTTTGCGCCCTCCTTGCCGTCCTCCACCGCGAAGCCCATGGCCTTCAGCTCCTCGCGGATCTGGTCTGCCCGGACCCAGTTCTTGGCCTTGCGGGCTTCTGCGCGCTCGTTTAGCAGAGCGACCGCCTCTTTGGGGAATTCCTCCGACTTACTGTGCTGGAGTATGCCCAGCACGTTGGTCATATCGTCAAAGAGCTTTGCCGCCCTTTCCAGCGCTTCCTTACTTCTGGGCTCTGTTACGAAGGTGTTGACAGCCCGGGCGTAGTCGAACATTGCGCCCAGCGCGTCTGCGGTGTTCAGGTCGTCGTCCATGGCATCGCAGAACCTCTTTTCATGCTCCGCAAGGGAGGCGAGGAAGCTCTCGTCCTCCTCCGTAGCGGGGCCTTCCTTAGCTTCGGCAAGGCGTTCCCGGGCGGTGCGGATACGGGTGAGGGCGGTGTTGGCCTGCTCGATAAGCTCACGGGTGAAATTGATGGGGTTCCTGTACTGGGCGGAGAGCAGGAACAGGCGGACGGCCTCAAGGTCGAATTCCTGAGCTATGTCCCGCACCAGGCGGAAGTTGCCAAGGGACTTGGACATCTTCTGATTATCTACATTTATATAGCCGTTATGCATCCAGTACCTTGCGAAGGGCTTGCCTGTGGCCGCCTCGCTCTGGGCTATCTCGTTTTCATGGTGGGGGAATATGAGATCCTGGCCGCCCGCGTGAATGTCAAAGGTGGGGCCCAGCAGCTCCATGCTCATGGCGCTGCACTCTATATGCCAGCCCGGGCGGCCTTTGCCCCAGGGGCAGTCCCATGCGGGCTCGCCGGGCTTGGCGCCCTTCCAGAGGGCGAAGTCCAGAGGATCCCTCTTCAGGTCTCCCGGCTCTATGCGCGCGCCGGACTCAAGGTCGTCTATGGACTGGCCTGAAAGCTTGCCGTAGCCCGGGAAGGAGCGGACGGAGAAATATACGTCGCCGTTTGCTACGGGATATGCATGGCCCTTTTCTATGAGGGTCTCCACCAGCCTGATTATCTGGGGTATGTGCTCGGTAGCCCGGGGATTGCAGGTGGCAGGCTCGGCGCAGAGGCCCTCCGCATCTGTTTTGTATTCCTTTATATACTTATCCGCAAGCTCCGGCACCGTGGTGTGCTCCTCGTTGGCCCGGCGTATGAGCTTGTCGTCTATATCTGTAAAGTTGGATATGAACCTTACCTTGTAGCCCTTGTATTCAAGATACCGCCTGAGGGTATCGAACACCACCAGCGGCCTTGCGTTGCCTATGTGAATAAAGTTGTATACCGTGGGGCCGCATACGTACATGCTTATCTCGCCCGGCACCAGCGGCACCAGCTCCTCCTTTTTGCGGGTCATGGTGTTGTATATCTTCATAAGTATCCCTCCTTGAAAAATTGCGTTCAAACTTTACCAAATTACATTTTAGCATAGAGTTTCTAATATGGCAAAGAAAAAAGCGGAGAATATCCGCTTTTTACAGGCGTTCATCCATCTATTCGCCCATCTCGCCCGCTATCATAAGCGCCCCGGTAACCGTGAGCCTTTCCCGGGCGTCCACCTGATAGTCCAGCGCCGCGTTGTGTATGGCCTGCGCGTCCGAATACTTTCCCTCAGCCTCAAGGAATTCGGATATCATGCCTGTAAATTCTTTAAGGGCCGGGTAGCGGAAGGTTATACGCCCCGGCAGCGGGCCGCCCTCCTCCCGGGAGGTGGCGTATATGAGTATGTTGGGCGGAATCGCCCGAAAGCCCGCTGTGACGGAGGATATGAGCCTTATGCCATCGCCGTCCGCAGCTATATCGTCCAGCAGCAGTATGAATTTAAGCGGCTGGCCCGAAAGCCTCTGCAAAAGCCCGGGGATATGTGCCGTCTCCCCCTCGGGGACAATTATCAGCCGCACTTCAGGCAGCTCCTGAAGCAGTGACACCGCCTGAGCCGTTTTGCCGGTCCCCATGCCGCCCAGCAGCAGCATGTTCACCGCCTTCTCCCCCCGCATGAAGCGTATGGTGTTTTCCATCAGCCGGCTGTGCTGCTCCTCATAGGCGGAAAGCGGAACTATCGCCTCCGGCTCCTCCATAGGCGTCAAGCGGCCATCTTCAATTCTGAAGAAGCGATGCTGTAAAAATTCCCCCGTACCGTAGGATGCGAAAAAGTTCCATATATCTTCGGTAAGCTCGCCCCAATCAGCCGTCTCGAGAAAGCGGCGATACATCTCCTCCAGCGCCTCATCTGATACGAAGCTGTCCGTAAGCCCGGCCTGGCCGTATTTCCATGGGGTAAACTCCAGCGGCAGCTGCGCCGCCTGCTCTTCCTCGCTATTCCGGCGCGGAAGGTTTGATATGCTGCCTCCCGACCATATGGCGGTGGACTTCATGGCCACAGCGTCGTTTGTCCTTGAGCTTCTGCCCCTTTCACTTATGAGCTGGGCTATGCGCTGGGACGTTAAGGTGGAAAGCTCGCCCATTATCTCAAGCCGCTCCCTCATGGCCATGAGCTGCGCCTCATCCCGTATGCCCCTGGCAGCAGAGAGGGCAAAAGGGTGTTCCGTCTGTATTATTTCGTATAAAAGCTGATCCCGCCACAGGTCCCCTGTGACCCTCCTGGCGGGGGAGGACAGCATATATTCCGTGAGCCTGTGATATGCGCCGAGTGCTCCCGGGAAATTGGCTGCCCAGGTATCCATGAGCAGCTCCCCCATGAGCTCCGCCGCCTTCGAAAAGCCCCCGAGCCTCAGGGTCATGGCAGCCGCGGCCGCCAGCGCCTCGCCTGGATTCATATCCCTCAGTCTCATACACGCCTCTCCTTTGCGCCGTTTATAATATAGGTCTATAGCCTCTTTAATAATACCACAGCATACGCCTTGCGGCAATCGCGGCAGGGTGATATAATTTCAGAAGCAATAATCGTTTTCGTGGCATAATAATGAAAATGAGATAGGTTCTTCTCGCCGGCTCTCGCTGTAACGGCAATACGGCGGTTCAGATTAGTGCGCTGTTTGATTTTATATAATATAAAGGAAATATAACCATGTCAAAGAAGATTATCCTAACGGGCGGCGGAACTGCCGGCCACGTCACACCCAATCTGGCGCTGCTGCCAAGGCTCAGGGCGGAGGGCTACGAGATACACTACATAGGCACCGCCGATGGAATAGAAAAAAGCCTTGTGGGAGGCCTTGAGGGCGTGACCTATCACACCATATCCGCCGGCAAGCTGCGCAGGTACTTTTCGCTGAAGAACCTTACCGACCCATTCAAGGTTGTAGGCGGCATATTCCAGGCCAAGCGCATCATTAACAAGGTAAAGCCGGACGTGGTGTTTTCAAAGGGGGGCTTCGTATCGGTGCCCGTGGTCATAGCGGCAAAGGGCATGGCGCCCATAGTAGCTCACGAGAGCGACTATACTCCCGGCCTGGCCAATAAGATAACCGCCAAGTTTGCAGACAGGGTATGCGTCACCTTCGAAGATACTCTAAAATACGTCGGCGCAAAGGGCGTCCATACCGGCACCCCCATACGGCCCGAGCTTTACCGGGGCGACAGGCAGAGGGGGCTGGACTTTACCGGCTTTTCCGGCGAAAAGCCCATACTCCTTACCATGGGCGGCAGCCAGGGCGCCCAGGCCATAAACGACGCGCTGCGATCGGCGCTGCCGCGGCTGACCCGCTCCTTCGACATTATCCACCTCTGCGGCAAGGGCAAGAAGGATGCTTCCATAGCCGAACCGGGCTATGTCCAGTACGAGTACATCTCAAAGGATCTGCCCGACCTTTTCGCCGCGGCGGATATAATACTCTCCCGTGCCGGCGCCAACGCCATATTCGAGTTTCTGGCACTTGCAAAGCCCGCCCTGCTTATACCGCTGCCCCTTTCCGCCTCCCGGGGCGACCAGATACTCAACGCCGGCTATTTTGCCCGCAAGGGCTACGCCATGACGCTGGATCAGGCCAACCTTACGCCGGACACCCTGTTCGACAGCATACACGACCTTTACAACAGAAGGCTCAGCTTTATTTCCGCCATGAGCGGCGACTCCACCGCGGACGGCACCGATGAGGTGCTGGACGTCATACGGTCCGAATCGGAGGGGAGTAAAAGATGAACTGCCACAAAAGAAGCAACGGCAAAAGCAGGGACAGCTACGGTTCCTCTGTGGCCCACAAGGCGCTTACCAAAGAGGTAGTGGCCCAGAGGCTTGCTCTGCCCAACGGCCCCGAGCACATGATGCACTACGCCTCCGAGGCGTTTCCCTTCGCTTACGAGCTGTTTTCGGAGGGCAACTCCGCCGCGTGCGCTTTTCTCTGCCGCTGCGCAAAGCAGGAAAAATACACAAGGCAGCTTAACGATATCATGGGCAGCGAGCGCGAGGCCCTTCGAAACGCCCTGCTTTCCAATCAACCCAAGCTCCGCAAGAATGCCGCGGTTCTCATGGGTCAGCTGAAGGTCCCCTCGGACGTGAAATACCTGAAACAGGCCCTTTCAGTAGAGGATACCCGCTTCGTGCGGCCTTCGATGCTGCTGTCCTTAGGCGCAATAGGAGGGGATGAGGCCAAGGCGGCTCTCGCCTCATATACTATACAGCCGGCAAACAGCGAGGATGAAAAGGTACACTTCGAGGCGGAAACAGAGGCCTACAAAACCGCCATGCGAAGCTTTCTCACCTTCGAAAAGCACGAATTTACCGCGCTTCCCAGGCCATGCGAAATAGAGCTGCGTTCCCCGGATAAGCTATCCGACCCTTTGGCCCGGGAGCTTGCCGAGCATGGTTTCAGGGTGTCCGCCGTACACCGCAGCGACGTACACGTGCATACGGAGGACATGATGGGGCTTTTCGCCTGCCGCTGCTTTACCGAGGCGCTCATCGAGATATCCGCCAACTCAAACCCCGACCCAAAGTCCATGGGCATAAAGGCAAAGAGCTTTCTCGAAAAGCTGCTGCCCGCCTGCCATACCGGCAAGCCTCCCTTCGGCTACAGGCTGGAGATAAGGGGGGAGGGCAATATAGACCGGCTGGCCATCGCGCGAAAGATGATAGCGGTCATGGACGGCGAGACGCTGCTCAACTGCCCCAACAACTACGAGGTGGAGATAAGGGTGGAGATAGGCGGCAACGGCGGCGCGTTCATGTACGCAAAGCTGCTCACCATAAAGGACGAAAGGTTCAGCTACCGGCTCCAGGCTCTGCCCGCCAGCATGCACCCCGCAACGGCGGCCGCCATACTGAAATACGCGGAGTTCTTCCTGGGCGGAAAGGACGCCAGGGTGCTGGACCCCTGCTGCGGCAGCGGCACATTTCTCATAGAGCGGGAAAAGCTTTACCCCTGTGCCGGCCTTACCGGGGTTGATATATCAAACAAGGCCATAGACATAGCCCGCAGCAATGCAGAGGCCGCCGGCAGCATTGCCAAATTCGTACACAACGACTGCATGCGCTTCACTGCGGAGCGGCCATATGACGAGCTGGTGGCAAATCTCCCCTTTGGCAATCGCGTCGGCAGCCATAAGTCAAACGAAAAGCTTTACGCCGGCATATTGGAAAACCTTCCCAAATGGCTCCGCCGGGGCGGCGTGGCAATACTGTACACCATGGAATACACTCTGCTCAAGAAGCTGATTCGCGAGCATCCCGGCTTAAGGCTCGTCACGGAGGTCAGAACGGAGGCGGGCGGGCTAATGCCGGCCGTGTTCGTGATAAAGATAGGGCAATAGGTTTTCGAGTAAATGGCTCATGCCATTTACTCGAGTTTTTTTCATTCTCTGCTTGCGCCTGCGGCGCGGACAGCATCGAATACAGGGAAAGCCTTGCTTCGCAAGTGCTTTTTGCGGATTTGCCGCACTCCCCCCAGGGGGCCTTCTCTTGCCCCTGCGGGGCAATTCACCTTGTGTCGCCAAATCCGATTTATGCCTTAAGGGGCTGCGGCCCCTTAACAACCCAGAGGGTTTTGCTTGTAGTATGAAGAAGTGGCAAAAGCCGCTTTTTATGTTATAATGAAATAAACAATAAAATAAAAAAAGGAGGGATACCTATGGAAAAAACTGTAGAGCTGCTGATGAAAAATGCCTCTCTTCTCGATGTTGAACTGGTGGCCGGCGCACTTAAACAGGAAGGCATACCTCATTTTATAAAGGAAAAGGGGCCGGGCGGGATATATTGCGGCGGCGCCATTATGGGAGCAGATCTGTACGTGCCGGGAGAATGCCTGGAAACAGCCATGGATATAGCGGAAGACGTGCTTCTTAAACAACCCGATACCCGTGCGTAAAGCAATATGACACAAAGGGCCGCAAGGCCCTTTGTGTCTGTCAAAAAAACCCAGGGTTGATAAGGGGCCGCAGCCCCTTGTGTTTAATCCGGCTCTGACGACACAAGGTGAATTGCCCCGCAGGGGCAAGAGAAGGCCCCCTGGGGGGTATGCGTCAGAACGGATGAAAGCCCAGAGGTTTTCGTACTTTGCATTCGGTGCTGACCGCGCCATAGGCGCAAGCACCGGATGAAAAAAACTCGAAAAAGTGGCGTTTAGCCACTTTTTCGACAGCATCAAAGGGCCGCAAGGCCCTTTTTTGTTCTCCGCGCGACTGTTCCACGTAGAACATTTTTCGGCTTTTATTTATTTGTTCTACGTGGAACATTAACCAATTATTGTTTATTCCACACGAATGCATTATAATCAATAAAGAAAATCCGGTACTGATCTTTCAAATGGCACAGCCATTTATGCAAAAAAGGAGGATACATGGCTAAAATAATCGCCGTAGCTAACCAGAAAGGCGGGGTAGGCAAAACCACCACCACCGTCAACCTTTCGGCATGCATTGCCCAGCAGGGCAAGCGGGTGCTGTGCGTGGATATCGACCCTCAGGGCAACAGCACCAGCGGCCTTGGCATAGATAAGGAGGCCGTACAGTACAGCGTATACGACGTGCTGATAAACGGCGTGAACCCAAAGGAAGCAATAGAGCACAGCGTGGTGGAGGGCTTGGACATGCTCACCGCCCGCAAGGAGCTTTCCGGCGCTGAGGTGGAGCTGGTCAACGCAATGGCCCGGGAGACTGTTCTCAAGCGTGAGCTGGATACCCTTCGGGACAGCTACGACTATATATTCATAGACTGCCCCCCCAGCCTTGGCCTGCTCACCATAAACGCCCTGACCGCGGCGGACACGCTGCTGGCCCCCATACAGTGCGAGTACTTTGCCCTGGAGGGGCTTTCCGACCTTATGAACACCGTAAAGCTTGTCAAGCAGCGGCTGAATACCGATCTTCAGGTAGAGGGAGTAGTCCTTACCATGTTCGACGCCCGCACCAACCTTTCGGGGCAGGTTGTGAACGAAGTAAAGAAGTTCTTTAAAAATAAGGTTTACGACACCATAATACCCCGCTCGGTGCGGCTAAGCGAGGCTCCCAGCTTTGGCCTTCCCATCACCCTGTACGACCCCCGCTGCTCGGGAGCCAGGGCATATAAGGCGCTTGCCAACGAGCTTATAGGCAAGGAGAATTAAAACATGGCTATAAAAAAAGGACTCGGAAAGGGACTGGACGCACTTTTAGGGGACTATCAGCAGCCGCCGGAGGAAAGCGTTAAGGAGATAGACGTAAACCTCATAGACACCAATTCATCCCAGCCCCGCAAGAGCTTTGATAAGGAAAAGCTGGACGAGCTGGCCAATTCCATAAAAAACCACGGCATAGTACAGCCCATCGTCGTGCGCAGGACAGGGGAGAGGTACACCATAGTAGCCGGCGAACGCCGCTACCGTGCCGCCCGCATAGCGGGCCTTAATAAGGTACCTGTAGTTGTAAAGGATATGGATGACTATCAGGTGATGGAGGTGGCCCTCATAGAAAATATACAGCGGGAGGACCTGAACCCTATCGAGGAAGCCACTGCTATACGCTTCCTTATGGTTCAGAACGACCTGACACAGGAGGAGGTGGCGGAGAGGCTCGCAAAGAGCCGTCCGTCCATCGCCAACACCCTGCGCCTTCTCAACCTGCCCGAGGAGATACAGCAGTACCTCAAGGATGGCAAGCTCCAGTCCGGCCATGCAAAGGTCATACTCAGCCTGCCTGAAAAGCCAATGCAGTTCCGGCTGGCCGACAGGATAGCGGAGGGCGGGGTATCCGTCCGGGAGGCGGAAAGGCTTGCAAAGGCAATGCTTCAGCCCGGGCGCGAAAAGAAAAAGCCTGAACAGCCGGCGGACACCGACCTTAAGTTCGCGGAGGACAGGCTGCGGGACAGGCTGGGCACAAAGGTGAGCATACAGGGCAGCCAGAGTAAAGGAAAGGTAATTATAGAATACTATTCCCGTGACGAACTTAACGGTATATACGATATTCTCATAAGGGAGTGAACCGGATGAAATATCAGGGAATAAAGCCTGTGTATAACGTATGGCTGAGCAAGGACGACGGCAAGTACTTCGGTCCAGGCGTAGCCATGCTTATAGAAGGTGTAAAGCGCACCGGCTCGCTGTCGTCGGCAGCCAAGGAAATAGGCATGGCCTATTCCAAGGCGTGGCGCATTATAAAGCGCAGCGAGGAGCTTACGGGCTGCAAGCTGCTTTTATCCCGCACAGGCGGCGCACACGGCGGCGGCGCCTGCCTCACACAGGACGCCGAGCAGATACTTTCGGACTTTACCGCCTTCCGCAAAGAGGTGGATACTGAGATAGACAAGGCTTTTAAGAAGTACTTTGCCAATTAAAAATATGAAAAATAACAAAACCACTTACATGGACCTCTTCACATCTTTCTTCCGCATAGGTCTTTTTACCTTCGGCGGCGGCTATGCCATGCTGCCCATGCTGGAGAGGGAGTGCGTGGAAAACCACAGCTGGGCTACCCGTGACGAGCTTCTGGACTATTTCGCCATTGCCCAATGCACCCCCGGCGTCATCGCCGTGAACACCGCTACTTTTATAGGCTGCAAGGAGAAGGGATCTCCGGGCGCGGCGATAGCCACCCTGGGCGTCATATGCCCCAGCATAATCATAATACTCATAATAGCGGCCATACTTACTAATTTCGCCAGCCTTCCCGCCGTAGGGTACGCCTTCAACGGCATAAGGGTGGCCGTTGCCGTGCTCATACTCAACGCAGTGATAAAGCTCATAAGGAGCAATCTTAAACAGCCTGTTTCCATTCTGATATGCGTGCTTGCCTTTGCTGCGAGCCTGTTTAGCCTGTCCCCCGTCGTAATAGTGCTGTCCGCGGGGGCCGTTGGCATAGCATACGGATATTTCGGGAGGCAGAAATGATATACCTTCAGCTTTTTTATGAATTCTTCAAGACCGGGCTTTTTGCCGTAGGCGGCGGCCTTGCCACCATACCCTTCCTTTCCGCCATGACCGATAAATACACATGGTTCACCAAGGCGCAGCTTGCGGATATGATAGCCGTGGCGGAATCCACCCCCGGGCCCATCGGCGTAAATACCGCCACCTTCGCGGGGTATAACGCGGCAGGCATACCCGGTGCGATAATTGCCACATTGAGCCTTGTATTGCCGAGCTATATTATAATACTTGCAATATCAAAGGCGCTGCAAAAATTCCGGGACAATAAATACGTGAACGATGCCTTTACGGGTCTTCGCCCGGCGGCGACGGGGCTTATTGGGGCGGCCTGCTATTCCGTAATGGTAATAGCCCTCTCCGGCAGCACGCTTTTCGGCTGTATCGACCTCAGGCGGCTCATATTCTTTGGGCTGCTGCTTGCCGTTACAAACATAAAGCGGCTGAAGGGCCTGCACCCGATAATATTCATAGCCATAGCCGCCGTCGTTGGCATAGTTTTCAGGCTGTAAAGGGAGATATATGTAGCATATGTATATAAACCCCTTGTTCAGCGGCTCCTCCGGCAACTGCACTCTTATAGGCGCGGACGGCGGCCTTTTCATGGTAGACGCGGGCAAAAGCGCCCGCGCCGTATCGGCTGCCCTTGCCCTTGCGGGGGAAAGAATAGAGGACATAGCCGCCATATTCATCACCCATGAGCATACAGACCACATAGCGGGCGTCGGCGTGCTTTGCAGGCGTTACGGCATACCGGTATACGCCAACGCCGGAACATGGCAGGCCATGGAGCCGCTTATAGGCGAGGTGCCGCCGAAATGCATACGTGTATTCGAGAGCGGGCGTGATTTCTTCATAGGCGGCGTATCGGTGCTGCCCTTTTGCATACCCCACGACGCGGCGGAGCCGGTAGGCTATTCTTTTTTGGGCGGCGATGGCAAAAAGATCACCGTAATGACCGACATAGGGCATATGGACAGCCGCCTTATATCCTGCGCCGCCGGTTCAGACATACTTTTGATAGAATCAAACCACGACGAGGAGCTGGTAAGCTCCTGCCGTTATCCCTACCCTACCAAGCGGCGCATACTTTCTGACATCGGCCATCTTTCCAACGCCGGCTGCGGCCGGGCGCTGTGCGGCCTGTATTCGGCCGGTGTGCGGCGGGCGATACTGGGCCACCTGAGCCGGGACAACAATTTCGAGAGCCTTGCCCTTGAGACGGTGCGCTCCGAGCTTTTGAATCAGGACATACCGGAGTCTGAATTCGCCCTTGCCGTGGCCCACAGGGACAGGATGACCGGGAGGTTTGACGTATGACGGTAAAGCTTATATGCGTAGGCAGGCTGAAGGAAAAATTTTACGGCGATGCCTGCGCCGAATTCAAAAAGCGCATATCCCGCTTTGCTGACGTCAATATCATTGAGGTATCAGACGAAAGGGCGCCGGAGCAGCTGTCGCCCGCCGAGATGGATCAGGTGAAGCGTGCGGAGGGGGAGAGGATACTCTCAAAGGTTGCCCCCGGGGACTATCTCATCGCCATGGACCTGAAGGGGGAACAGCTCACATCCCCTGAAATGGCGTCGCGGCTTCAGGGCATAATGAATTCCGGCGGCAGCAGGATCGACTTCGTCATCGGCGGCTCTCTGGGCCTGTCTTACGAGGTGCTTCAAAAGGCAGACCTCAGGCTCTGCTTCGGCAAGCCCACCTTCTCCCACCAGATATTCCGGATAATGCTCCTGGAGCAGATCTACCGCTGCTTCAAGATCATAAACAACGAGCCTTATCATAAGTAGAGTATTTATGCCTTCTTTTCTTTCTCTTTTCAGGAGAAAAGAGAACAGAAAAGAAGCAAAAGAAAGAGAAAAGCCCAACCCTTTTATTATGAAAAAGAAACAGGGAAAAGGGAAGATCCCAACTTTAACTGATATATTTTTAAAAGGGTATAATAAATGAAAATCAGAAAAAGCAGAATGGAAGATGTCAATGATATAATGAATATCATTGCCGCGGCAAAGCAATATATGGCCAGCCACGGAAACACGACCCAATGGGTAGACGGTTATCCGGGAGAGGACATAATAATATCCGATATTAAAGACAACAACAGCTATGTAATTACCCATAACGATATAATAGCGGGGACATTTTCATTTATTATAGGAAAGGAGCCCACCTATCAGGTCATTAAAAACGGGGAATGGCATTATGACAGGCCCTACGGTACTATTCATCGCCTGGCTTCAGGGGGGATAATCCGGGGTATCTCAAGGGCGTGCTTTGAATATTGCCTCCATCAGATGGATTATATCCGCATAGATACCCATAAGGATAATATTTCCATGCAGGCCGCCATTGAAAAATTCGGATTCAAAAAATGCGGCAATGTATATATGCTGAACGGTACTGAGCGTATAGCATACGATTATTTGAGATTATAATATCCATTTCCATTCTATTTTTTGTTTCTCCGGTTTTTATGTCCTTTTATCTTTTCCTGTTTTCGTTGGGCTTTTCTTTTCTCTTTGCTTCTTTCTGCTTTTCTTTTCTCCTGAAAAGAGAAGAGAAAGAAGGTGTAAAGCTCTATTTCTGATTCTCCGATTCTCTGATTCTCCGATATGCTTATTATTATATAAATATATAGTAGTATCCGTAATAGTCGTGTCAGCAGCGTTGAAAATGCCAAAAAATTCAGCTGCCGCCTGAAAAACCGATATTGACAACCAGTTGGCAACACGTGGAAAAACACCCGCCTTATCAACGCTTTCAACAGCGCCAATGTTTCCACATTCCGTCAACAGCATATCAACAGGGTTTATCAACGATTTGCAAATTGTTTTCCGCCTCGGCCGCGCCTGAAGCGGCATAAAAAAGCGCGGTTTGTGCCGGTCAACATTTTGCCAACACAATATCAACTGAGGTTGTCAATGTTTTGGTAGTTTAATGCTGCACCAAATTTATCCGCTTTGTCATAAAGTCGCTTGAATTTTCCTTAAAGTCAAGTATTTAAATTATTTTGTAAAATATACTTGACATAAAGGCGGGTAAGTGATAACATGTTCCCATAAGAGAGATCAGAGATAAATCAGGAGGGAATCATAATATGTCTAATAGCTATGTGCTTGGAATCGCCGTAGGGATAGCCTTCGGAATAATGCTTGTAGCCTTAGTATCGTGTTATTTGAAAAAGAGGGGAAGGGGTATAGACCAATACGACGAGCGGCAGAAGCTGGCCCAGCTAAAGGGCTGGAGGGCGGCCTTCGCGGCCTCTGCCTTCTTCAATATTATAAACGCCGCAGTAGTGGAGGCGCGGGGCCCATGGTCCGGCATGATGGTGATGGCGATATGCTCCCTCTACGTGGGGGTAGGGGCATACGCGGCGGTGTGCATAGTTAAGGACGCATACACGCCGCTGCACAGGAGCGCGGGAAGGTATATACTGCTCCTGCTGGCGCTTGCCCTCGTCAATATCGCCATAGGCGCGCTCAACTGCCAAAGCACCGGCCTCATTAAAAACGGCATGCTCACCATGAGCTGGGTGAACTTCTTCGCCGCGGCGCTCCTGATAGGCATAGATGCGGTGTACGCCATCGACGTTTTGGTAAAGCGGCGCAGGGCGGGCGGCCTGGAAAGGGAGGAATAGGTCGGGGCCTATGAAGAACCTTAGGATGAAGGCAGCCCGGGCGGCAATGGACATGTCCCAGCAGCAGCTGGCCGACGCCGTAGGCGTTTCACGCCAGACCGTCAACGCCATAGAGAAGGGTGATTACAACCCTACTATAAACCTCTGCATCGCCATCTGCCGCGCCCTCGGCCGTACACTGGACGAGCTGTTCTGGGAAGAAGGGTAGAGAAACTGATAAGCAATGAATACGAGGAGCGGCTTATGCCGCTCTCAGTCTGTCAAAAAACCCCAGGGTTGATAAGGGGCCGCAGCCCCTTATGTTTAATCCGGCTCTGACGACATGTGCGTCAGAACGGATGAAAACCCAGAGGTTTTCGTACTTTGCGGATTTTGCCGCCCGGGAGCGAATGCGAGAGGCAAAACCCGTAAAACTCAAAAAAGTGGCATTCAGCCACTTTTTTGACACTCTGAGAGCGGCTTATGTCCGCTCTTATTTATATTTCGTTAAAAATGAATCAACAAAAATATAATCCGTCAATATTTGACAATAGCTAAATATAGTCGTTAAGTAGTTAATGAGCCTTAATATATTGTGGAAAACGGTAAATTTGATAAAAATCCAACAAAATAAGGATTTTTTCGCAATAATATATGAACTGAATGTGAAGAAATATATTGACTATTTTTATATGACATGCTAAAATCTTAGCGTGGATAGAAACTTTATTTACACATTTTTAAGGTTTTTGAATTTAAAAGCCTTTTATCTTGCAGAAAAAGCGAATCGATAAGCAATAATATGTTTTCAATAAAATAAGAAAGGACTAATTTTGATGGAACTTATCGTAAAAGTAAACTCCTTCCTTAACGGCATCGTAATGGGCTGGCCGGGCATGATCCTTCTGGTAGGCACCGGCGTGTATTACACAATTCGCTGCGGCGGGGTACAGTTCAAGTGGTTCGGCTACATAATGAAGACCACCATCGGCAAGATCTTCGAAAAGAAGGAAGCCGGCGAGGGCGCCGTAACTCCCTTCCAGGCCGTGTGTACCGCTCTGGCGGCTACCGTCGGTACCGGCAATATCGCCGGCGTTACCGGCGCTATCGCCCTCGGCGGCCCCGGCGCGGTTTTCTGGATGTGGGTATCCGCCCTGTTCGGAATGTGCACCAAGTTCGCTGAGGTCACCCTGGCCATACACTTCCGCGAGCGCAACGACAAGGGCGACTGGGTAGGCGGCCCCATGTACTACATCAAGAACGGCCTCGGCAAAAACTGGGCCTGGCTGGGCACGCTGTTTGCACTGTTCGGAATGCTTGCGGCCTTCGGCATAGGCAACATGACCCAGATCAACTCCATAGTTACCTCTATCTCCGGCACCATCAACTCCTTCACCCCAATCAACGTCAACGCTGCTAACCTCATAATCGGCATCATAGTGGCGGCGTTCTGCGCAATGGTGCTGCTGGGCGGCCTCAAGCGCATAGGCCAGGTCACTGAAAGGCTGGTCCCCTTCATGGCGGTGATCTACATAGTCTCCGCATTGATAATCTTCTTTGCACACATAGGCAACATAGGCAACGTGCTCCGCGGCATCTTCGTGGGCGCCTTCACTCCCTCCGCAGTTGTCGGCGGCGTTGCCGGCGTAACCATCTCCGCCGCTATCAAGCGAGGCGTCGGACGCGGCGTGTTCTCCAACGAGGCCGGTCTTGGCTCCGCTCCTATCGCCCATGCCGCTGCGGATAACGACTCCGCTGTGCATCAGGGCTGCTTCGGCGTGTTCGAGGTATTTGCGGATACCATCGTCATCTGCACCCTCACCGCCTTCGCCGTGCTCATGTCCGGCACTCCCATAGAGTACGGCCAGGCCGCGGGCGCTCCCCTCACCATAGCTGCGTTTTCAACCACATTCGGCAGGGCGGGCGGCGTCATAATCTCCGTCGGCCTCACCCTCTTCGCCACCTCCACCATACTGTCCTGGTGCCTGTACGGTACCCGCTGCGCGGAGTTCCTGTTCAAGTCCACCAAGGTCATCAAGCCCTATCAGATCATATTCTGCCTCGTGATAATCCTGGGCGCCGTCACCGAGCTTTCCCTGGTATGGGATATCGCCGACACCCTCAACGGCTTCATGGCTATCCCGAACCTTGTGGGCCTGTTAGGATTGTCGCCTATAGTCATCAAGCTCACCCGCGAATACTTCAACGGCGTGCGCCTGGGCGAGAGCAACAGAAAGTAATCTCAACAGAAAACCCATCCATCTCCATCAAAGAAGCGGCTTTCCTCAGGGGGGCCGCTTCCCGGTTTATTTACACAATTTTTATCGCAAAAAATCTTTTACAGCGGAAAACACTCAAAAAAAATTTGCCTGTCCGCTTATTACGGACTTAAAAAGAAAGGCTGAACTTAATATATTTGACAAAAGTGTTGCAAAAGCATAATTTATGTAGTAACATTAAGGCATTGAAATAACTTATTAGCCATCCGTCCGGTAAAAAACATATGTCCGTATTTTAAGGACATATAAAAAATAAAATAATTTTATTTTCTTTAAAAACATCGATATAAACCACTGCTGTCCGCAAAGCGCGGACATTTGTTTCCGGATAACAAACTTTTCATCTTGCAAAAGGCAAGAAGCTACCTTATAATCTTTCTATCGTTTCGTGCCGTCGGCAAAAAACCGATGGTTCAGGCATATAGCATATATGCCATAAACAAAAAAGAAATATAAATGGAGGAAAAAATCATGAAGAAGCTCATAGCCCTGCTCCTTATCGCAGTGCTGGCACTTTCAGCAGTAGCCTGTTCTTCCCAGCCCGCGGGCACCGAAGCCCCCGCTGAGGGTACCGAGGCCGCCGCGCCCGCAGACGGCGCAAAGGTCGTAAAGATAGGCGTATTCGAGCCCGCTTCCGGCGACAACGGCGCAGGCGGCAAGCAGGAGACCCTTGGCGTTCAGTACGCCAATAAGGTACAGCCCACCGTCGAAATAGGCGGCGAGACCTACAACGTAGAGCTGGTGATAGTGGATAACGAGAGCTCCAACGACAAGGCCCCCACCGCGGCCGCCAACCTGGTTGCTCAGAACGTATCCATAGTCCTCGGCTCCTACGGCTCCGGCGTATCCATAGCCGCGGGCGACGTATTCAACAAGGCCGGCATCCCCGCCATGGGCATCACCTGCACCAATCCCCAGGTCACCAACGGCGTGGACTGCTACTTCCGCATCTGCTTCCTCGATCCCTTCCAGGGCACCGTTCTTGCTAACTTTGCAAGCAAGGAGTTCGGCGCGAAGAAGGCATACTGCCTCTCCAAGCTGGGCGACGATTACTCCGGCGGCCTGTGCCATTACTTCGTAGAGGCCTTCAAGGCTCTCGGCGGCGAAGTAGTTGAGGAGACCTTCCCCGAGGGCAACTCCGACTTCACCTCCTACATCACCACCGCCCAGAACAGCGGCGCTGAGGTATTCTTCTCCCCCGTATCCACCGAGGCTGCGGCGCTGATAATCGACCAGGCTGCGGGCAACGGCATGACCATGCCTATCCTGGCCGGCGACACCTGGGATTCCAACGTCATAACCGGCGCTGCCAAGGGCAAGAACGTAAAGGTCTGCGTTACCACCTTCTTCGATGAGGGCGCGGAGAGCGAAGCCGCAAAGGCCTTCGTATCCGGCATCAAGGAGTGGATCAACAGCGACGCTACCGCTAAGGCCAACAACGGCGGCAACGACATGATCTCCGCCGTGACCGCCATGGGCTATGACGCGTACTTCACCGCCCTCGAGGCGCTGAAGAACGCCGGCTCCACCAACGCCGCCGACGTGCTCAAGGCTCTGCCCACCACCACCTATGAGGGCGTGACCGGCGCCATCGCCTTCGACGAGACCGGCGACGCCATCCGCGACGCGGCCTTCGTTAAGGAAGTTGACACCGCCACCGGCGAGTGGAAGTTCGTGGCTATCCAGGGCGTAAACTAAATTAAAGGACTAAACCCAAGCGTAAGCACCGGGCGGCGGGTAACCGCCGCCCGGATAGTATAAAAACATTTCTCTTTTCCTTCCGCAAAACTCCACCACCCCCGGAGGTATCTTAAATGGATTTTATCAATACTAACCTGCCGTATCTGCTGGCAGGCATATCCGTAGGCGGACAGTACGCCCTTATAGCTATAGGCTATACCATGGTTTACGGCATACTGCGCCTGATCAACTTTGCACACGGCGACGTTTTCATGTGCGCCGGCCTCATAATGATATACGCTGTAACGTGGATGCCGCTGTATATTGCCATCCCCTTCACGCTGCTTGTGACGGTGCTCATAGGCTTCCTCATCGAGCGTGTAGCGTATAAGCCCCTGCGCACAGCCCCCAGAATGTCCGTCATGATAAGCGCCATAGGCGTGAGCTACCTTCTCCAGAACGTGGCGCTGTACGTTACCGGCGGCCTGGCCAAGATGTACCCCACCATACCCTGGATAAGCAATACGGTGACCATAGGCACCGCTACCACCAAGGTAGTTACCATAATCACTCCTATACTTACCCTTGTGCTCGTAATAGCTCTGGTAACCTTCATTCAGAAGACAAAGATCGGCATGGCCATGCGCGCCGTGTCCAAGGACTTTGAGACCAGCCAGCTTATGGGCATAAAGATAAACAACGTAATCAGCGCTACCTTTATAATCGGCTCCTTCCTGGCTGCCGTAGGCTCGCTGCTGTATTTTACAAACTACGCGGCGGTAATACCCACCTCCGGCGCCATGCCCGGCCTTAAGGCCTTCGTGGCTGCGGTGTTCGGCGGCATAGGCAGCATACCCGGCGCGGTAATAGGCGCGTTTATAATAGGTATTTGCGAAAACATAATAAAGGGCCTGGGCTGGACCACCTTCTCAGACGCCTTTACCTTCGCCCTGCTCATAATAATACTCATCGTCAAGCCTACCGGCCTCTTCGGTGAGAAGGCCAACGAAAAGGTATAAGGGAGGGGGAGAGTATAATGAAAAAGCTCAGCAAAAACAACATAATCACCATCGCCCTTATAATAGCCATATACGCCATTGTGTTCGTGCTGGAAAAGGTAATAGATTCCAACTCCATGCTGTTCATAGTGCTCAAAAAGGGCGCCATATACGCCCTGGTGGCGGTTTCCATGAACCTGCTTAACGGCTTTACCGGCCTTTTCAGCCTTGGCCAGGCGGGCTTCATGCTCATAGGCGCATACGCTTACGCAATATTCACTATACCCGTGGAGTACAGGGACGCCGTATATCAGTACTTTGACGGCGGCATAGTCCAGTTCTCAATACCCGTCATACCCGCGCTCATACTGGCGGGCCTCGCGGCGGCGCTCTTCGCCTTCCTCATCGGCCTTCCGGTGCTGCGCCTCAAGAGCGACTATCTCGCGATAGCAACACTGGGCTTTGCAGAGATTATCCGCGCCTTCTTCCAGTGGGATACTCTTGGCCCCGTCACCAACGGCTCAAACCTGCTTAGAAAATTCCCTACTTTCGATTCCACTTTGTTCCCCTTCACAGTAGCCGGAATTTGCATACTGCTCATAGTGCTGCTTATCAACTCCTCCTACGGCCGCGCCTTCAAGGCAATAAGGGATGACGAGATAGCGGCGGAGGCAATGGGCATAAACCTGTTCAAGCATAAGGAGATGTCCTTCGTGATAAGCTCCTTCTTCGCCGGCGTAGGCGGCGCGCTGCTGGCCATGTTCCAGACAACAGTTCAGGCAATGGCCTTCAAGTCGGCCATGACCTATGAGATACTGCTCATAGTCGTCATAGGCGGCATAGGCTCCGTTACCGGCTCGGTGCTGGCCTCCTTCCTGTTCATTGCCTGCTCCGAATGGTGGCTCCGCTTCCTGGATGCCGAAACCTACATAGGCGCGTTCAAGGTGCCTCTCCTGCGCGCCGGCTTCCGCAAGGTGGTGTTCTCCATCATCATAATGGCTGTCGTGCTGTTCTACCGTCAGGGCATAATGGGCGACCGGGAGCTGAACTTTGACAGGATACTGAGGAAACGCCAGAAATTCATCGAAAAAACGCAGAGGGGGGGCAAGTAATATGTCAGAAAACGTACTTCGCCTTGACCATGTTACCATGCAGTTCGGCGGCGTAGTCGCCGTGAACGACCTCTCAATGGAGGTAAACGACAAGGAGATAGTTGCCCTCATAGGTCCCAACGGCGCAGGAAAGACTACGGCCTTCAACTGCATAACCGGCGTATATGAGCCTACCAACGGCATGGTGAGCTTCATGGGTAAGACCATGGTATGCAACCATCCCCAGGGCAAGATGAAAAAGCTGTACACGGGCGACCTTTACCCGGAGTTCAGCCATGTGGTCAGCCCGACGCCGGACCATATAACCAAGCTGGGCATAGCCCGTACCTTCCAGAATATCCGCCTGTTCAGGAGCCTTACGGTATTCGATAACGTGCTTATCGCAAAGCATATGAGGGCAAAGCAGAACGTATTCACCGCCACGCTGCGCCTCAACGCCAAGGAAGAGAAGCGCATGAGGGATGAGGCAATGGCTCTGCTGAAGGAGCAGCATCTGGAGCACCTGAAGGACGACATAGCGGGCAGCCTGCCCTACGGCCTCCAGCGCAGGCTGGAGATAGCCCGCGCTCTTGCTACCGATCCAAAGCTATTGCTCCTCGACGAGCCCGCTGCGGGAATGAACCCGCAGGAGACAAAGGAGCTCACCGAGTTCATCAGCCAGATAAGGCAGGAATACGACATACCCATACTGATGATAGAGCATCACATGGATCTTGTTATGGCCATAGCCGAGCGCATATACGTGCTGGATTTCGGCCGGCTGATCGCCTCCGGCACCGCCGCCGAGGTACAGGACAATCCCGACGTCATAAACGCATACCTGGGGGTGGATGAAGATGAGTAGCCTGCTTGAAATACGCGATCTTAAAGTAAACTACGGCGGCATAGAGGCGCTGAAGGGCGTTTCCTTCGACGTGAAAGAGGGGGAGATAGTCACCCTCATAGGCGCGAACGGCGCGGGCAAATCCACCACGCTGCGGGCCATAATGAGCGTCGTCAACCCCGCCTCCGGAACCATCAGCTACGAGGGCAAGGACATCACCCACGCCGCTACCCACGATATAGTTCAGCGCGGCATAGTGCTGGTGCCTGAGGGCCGCCGGGTGTTCCCGAACCTTACCGTCCTTGAAAACCTGCGCATAGGAGCCTATCTCCGGGAGGACAAGGACGCCATAGAGCACGACATAGAGCACGTTTACAGCCTGTTCCCCAGGCTTAAGGAGCGCCACTGGCAGCAGGCCGGCACCCTCTCCGGCGGCGAGCAGCAGATGCTGGCCGTTGGCCGCGCGCTCATGGCAAAGCCAAAGGTTATGATGATGGACGAACCCAGCCTTGGCCTGGCGCCTCTGGTGGTAAAGGATATATTCTCCATAATCCGCCGCATCAATGACGACGGCGTGACCGTCCTCCTCATAGAGCAGAACGCCAACGCGGCGTTGAAGATAGCCGACAGGGGCTATGTGCTCCAGACCGGCAATGTGACCATGACCGGCACCGGCATGGAGCTGCTCAACGACGAGAGCATAAAAGAGGCATACCTGGGCAAAAAGTAGAATTTCGAAAAAGTGGCAAGGCCACTTTTTCGAGTTTTTTCGGGTTTTGCCTCTCACATTCGTTCCCGGGCGGCAAAACCCGCAAAGTACAAAAACCTTCGGTTTTTATCCGTTCTGACGCACATGTCGCCAGAGCCGGATTGAACATAAGGGGCTGCGGCCCCTTATCAACCCCGTGGTTTTTTGACAAAGTGAAAGAGCGGCATAAAAACCGCTCTTTTTTATCGTTTTCTAATTTTTTATTTATATATTTTTTTATTTATATATTTCCCGTTGGCTTTTCTTTTCTCTTTGCTTCTTTCCCACCATCAGTTGACAAAGGCACACAAGGTTTTAGGAGCCAAATAGCACGGCATAACTGCGTCGTCCTCATTTGAAATACAACCAGTATTCCTGCACTCGTCCTCCTTGTTCTGCCATACTCCTTGGCTTCTAAAACTCAAAGACCCTAAAGAGCTTGTGCGCTCTTGTCAACTGATGGTGTCTTTTCTCCTGAAAAGAAAAGAGAAAGAAGAGAGAAAGAAGAGAAAGACAGGTAAAACCCATCAATTCCCCTTTATGCGCTTTTTGAGATCCTTGAACACCTTTGAAAGCTCGGGGTCGAACCGCATGTCGTCCTCAATCTTGTTGCAGGCCGAGATGATGGTGGAATAGTTCCTGCCGCCGAACTGCTCGCCTATGGCCTTCAGGGAAAGGTCGGTCATTTCCCGGGAGAGGTACATGGCAACCTGGCGGGGATATGTGACGTCTGCCGTGCGGCGGGAGGAGGTCATGGCGTCTACGGATACGCTGTAGAAATCCGCCACCACCTGCTGCACCATGGGCACGGTCACGCGGCGCTCCTGCACGTCCTCGATTATGTCCTTCAATGCGGAATCCGCCATGGAAAGGGTAATGGGGGTGCCAAGGAGCTTTGAGAAGGCCACCACCCGGGTGAAGGCGCCCTCCAGCTGGCGTATGTTGGCGTTGGCCTTTGTGGCGATGAGGGAAAGCACCCGTGGGTCGATGATTATATTCTCCTGATCCGCCTTTTTTTGCAGTATTGCCATGCGGGTCTCGTAGTCCGGGGACTGTATGTCGGTTATGAGGCCGCCCTCAAAGCGGCTCCTCAGGCGCTCCTCAAGGGCGGGTATCTCCTTGGGGGGCTTATCGGAGGATATGACTATCTGCCTGCCGCTGGTGTGAAGGGTATTGAAGGTGTTGAAGAACTCCTCCTGGGTGGTGTTCTTGCCGGCGATGAACTGCACATCGTCTATCATGAGCACGTCCACATTGCGGTACTTGTTGCGGAACTGGGCGTTGGTGTTGTCCTGAATGGACTGTATCAGCTCGTTGGTAAAGGTCTCGCTGGTGACGTAGGTTATGCGGGCGGAGGGGTTGTCCTCCTTTATTTTGTTGCCAATGGCGTGCATAAGGTGGGTCTTGCCGAGGCCAACGTCACCGTAAATGTAGAGAGGGTTAAATGCCTTCGCCGGCTGGGCCGCCACGGCCTTTGCCGCGGCGTAGGCTATATTGTTGCTGCCGCCTATTACGAAGGTATCGAAGGTGAAGCGGGGATCCAGCAGGGACTCGCTGCGGCGCTTTTTTTCCGCCATGAGCTTCTCATACTTGGGGCGCTCGTCCCCGCATATGAACATGGGCCGGAGGTTCACGCCTGAGGCGTGGGACAGGGCGTCAGCTATCTGGTCGGAATAAAGGCTCTTGAGGGTGTCCAGAGTCACCTCGTTCATGGATTGCAGTATCAGCATATCGCTGAGTATGCAAACGGGCTCCAGGCCGGATATCCACAGGCTGTAGCTCATTTCGGTCATTCCTTCTTTTATTTCGGGCTGCGCCTTTTCCCAAATAAGCTTGCAATCTAATAATTCGTCCATGATTTCCCCCGAAAACAAATAATTGATAACAACACGTTGATAAATTTGTCAACGTGTTGATAAGTACGTTGATAAACCCCCTAAAGACAGCAAAAAGCCGTGTGCCGGCTTTTTTATAGAGAAAATATACCGTTAAGGGGAACGCGGGCAGGCCGCAGAACCCTTGCGCCTATCAATAATATCAAATCCCGCGTGGTTTATCAATATGCCAAAAATACCAAATTTTTACCCTTTGTGATAACGGAGGGCGCGAATACACAATATGTTGTGTAGCGCCAGAATAATTATTTTTAATGCCCCGAATATTCAAAAAAGCGGCCTTTTTCCTTGACAGATGGGACATATTTCTTATATAATCTAAAACTGACGGTTTGCGTAATGGCCTGGGCGCCATAGGCGTTCCGGCTTAATATGCCACTGCTGTGGTATAAATACCTTAAAACGGAAAGAGGTGCAAAAGATGCTCCAGACTTATCAGCCCAAGAAGAGGCAGCGCAAGAAGGTTCACGGCTTCCGCTCTCGCATGTCCACTAAGAACGGCCGCAACGTGTTGGCCCGCAGGAGGCTCAAGGGCAGGAAAAGGCTGTCCGCGTAATAAATACGCTTTGACAAGTGTCACGGCAAGCTGAGCTTGCCGTGAGTTTTTTCTCGACGACACGATCCTTCGGATCCACTGCTAAGGACGCACAAGGGTGAAACGCTGTTTTTCTTTGAAACGGAATAAGACCTTCCGGTATGTCTACCGCAAGGGCAAGTCGGTGCCCTCCAGAATGCTTGTCATGATATACAATAAGTCAAAGACGGGCATGGTAAAGGTGGGCTTTTCCGTAAGCAAACGGATAGGCAACAGCGTCACCCGCAACCGCATCAAGCGCAGGCTCAGGGAAGCCTTTCGTCCCTTTATACCCGACATAACGCCGGGCTATGACATTATCTTCATTGCGCGGGACGCGGTTAAAGAAGCCGATTTCGGCCACATTTCAGCCACGATGCAAAACATGCTAACAAAATCCGGCCTTATGGGCAACAATAAGAATGCCGATAAGGCGGCCAGGGTACGGCAATGATAAAGGAAAGGGTGCAGCGCCTGATGGAGAGCCTCATAATAGGCTACCAGAGGGCCATATCCCCGAGATTCCCCCCATGCTGCCGTTACCGGCCTACCTGCTCCGCCTACGCCCTTGAGGCTATACGGGTGCACGGCCCCTGGAAGGGCCTGGGCCTGGCTCTATGGCGGGTGCTGAGGTGCAACCCATTTTCCAAGGGGGGGGTAGATCCCGTACCGCCCAAGAAGATGGAGTATAAGGGCAAATAACTACTATTTTACGAAAGCGAGGAAATTCGATGCAAGGCGATTTCTTTTTGACTACATGGTTCCTGGAAGCTATGAAATGGGTATACTCCAACGTAAACAGCGTATTTTTAACTATACTCATCTGCACAGTGGTGCTCAGAGGCATCACCATTTTCTCGGATATAGCCACCCGTAAATCCCAGGCCAAGATGAACGGCATTCAGCCGGAGCTGGCAAAAATACAGAAAAAATACGCCAATGACCCCCAGAAGGCCCAGATGATGAGCCAAAAGCTCATGAAGGAGAGGGGCGTCTCCATGTGGGGAAGCTGCCTGCCGCTGCTCATAACCATGCCGCTGTTTTTCTGCTTTATAGCCGCCTTCCGCTTCTGGGGCTATGAGGAAACAATAAAGCTGCTGGTTTCTGACAATGCCGAGGAGCTCCTCAGGAGCTTCAAGTTCCTCTGGGTAAACAACATATGGCAGCCCGACAACGGCCTTTCCCCCGTCATACAGGAGGGCAGCAAATTCCTTGCCAACGTAAAGGATCTGGATAGGCTGCTCTATTTGCAGAATAACCCGGAGGTATGGGAAAAGCTGGTACAGCTTGGAATAGCGGTGAACGAGGGCGGCGCCTTCCGCTTCCTCAACACCCAGGCCGCCATCGACGCCTACAACGCCGCCGTGCAGCCCCTGCTGCAGGTCTATGCCGGCCATAACAACGGCTGGTTCATACTGCCCCTGATAGCCGGCGGCACCCAGTTCCTTGCCAACTGGATAATGCAGAAGGGTCAGCCCGCGCCGGATCCAAACAATCCAGCCGCCTCCACCAATAAGATGATGATGTGGCTGTTCCCGCTCATGTCGCTGTGGTTCTGCCTGAGCTACAACGCGGCTTTCGCCATATACTGGATACTCACCAGCGTATTCATGGTGCTGGTGAACCTTGTGTTGAATAAGAAGTTCCCCCGGGCCGCCGTTACCCAGGAAGGAGGTAAGAGGTAATGCCAAGGACAATCGAAGCCTCCGGCCGTTCAATCGATGAAGCCATCTTCAAAGGCCTGAAGGAGCTGGAAATCTCCATAGACGAGGTGGAGATAGACATAATACAGCATGAAAGCAAGGGCATACTGGGCATAGGCGCCAAGCCCGCCATAGTAAAGCTCATAGAGAGGGAGCCTGAGGATATATCGCTGCCCGAATATCTCCGGCCCGAATATCAGGAGCGGGAACGCCGGGAGCGCCGTGACCGCAGGGAGCCAAGGCAGGACAATCGGGACAGGCGCGGCCGCCGGGACCGCGGGCTGCGTGAGGATAGGGAAGAAGGCAGCAGTGAGGCTCCCGTAGCAGAGGGGATCGCCAAGGAGGACGAGGCAAACGAAATAGCGGCTCAGGCCGTATGCGAGAAGCCCGCCGAGAGCCGGGAACGCAGGGACAGGCGGGGCCGCAGCCGCCGCGACCGTGACAACCGTCCCCGCTATCAGGCCAAGGAGCCCCCGGAGGGCTTCACCGAGGAAGCGGCGGAGGGCAATCAGGCGGCGGATTTCGTGAAAGGCCTGCTGGAGCGCATGCACGTGGACGGTACAGTGCTGGCAAACGTAGGCGAGGATGGCGTCCGCCTGTACATCGATAAGTCCACCATGGGCATGCTCATAGGCCACAGGGGAGAGACTCTGGACGCCATGCAGTACCTGACCAGCCTTGCGGTGAACCGCAACCGCAAGCAGGACGGCTACACCCGCATATCCATAGATACCGAGGGATACCGGGAGAAGCGGGAGGAAACCCTTGCCCGCCTTGCAAAGCGGATAGCCAATCAGGTAAAGGCCACCGGCCGTCCCCGCACCCTTGAGCCCATGAACCCCTACGAGCGCCGGGTGCTCCACGCCACACTCCAGAACAACCCCTACGTGGCAACCCGCAGCGAGGGCGAGGAGCCCAACAGGAGAGTGGTCATCTACCCCAAAAATATGGACGAATAACTGATAACAACAAAAGGACGGCAGAAGCCGTCCTTTTACTATGCCCGCTTTCTATTTTCTATTATGTTCCCGTTGGGCTTTTCTTTTCTCTTTGCTTCTTTCTGCTTTTCTTTTCGTCCGAAAAGAAAAGAGAAAGAAGAGGTAAATAAAATTACCGTCACTTTCCAACGCAGAACCTGGAGAATATCCTGTCCACCACGTCTGCGTCCACGCTCTTTCCGGTTATCTCGCCCAAGGCGATGAGCGCCGAGCGAAGGTCGGTGGCGATGCAGTCCGCCTCCTCTGTTTGGAGGGCGGAGGAGAGCGCCGCGGAGCATTCCCTAAGGGCTGCGATATGGCGGCTGTTTGTGACGAGGGCGCTTTCGCACTCCGGGGCGATAAGCTCCGCTATGCGGTCTATGAGCGCGCCTATCCCCTCGCCCGTGACCGCGCTTACGCCTATGGCCTCCACGCCGTACTCCTTTGCAAGGGCGAAGGCGGCGGCGCCGTCTGAAAGGTCGCTCTTGCATATTACCGCCAGCTTTCGTCCGGGGGAGGCCAGCAGCCGCCGCTCCTCGTGGGACACCGCATCTCCGCCGTCCATGGCGATGAGCAGCAGGTCGGCCCTGTCCACTATATCTCTTGCCCGGGATATGCCTATGCTTTCCGCGGCGGAGTCCGCCTCCCGCAGGCCCGCCGTGTCGAAAAGGCGGGCGGTTATGCCGTTTATGAGCAGAGTCCCCTCCAGTATGTCCCGGGTGGTTCCAGCCTCCGGGGTAACTATGGCCCGATCCTCGCCCAGCATGGCGTTGAAAAGGGAGCTTTTGCCGGCGTTGGGCCTGCCCAGTATGGCTATGCGCGCACCTTCCCGCACCATTCGGGAGGCCATGCCGCCGGATATGAGGGAATCTATCTCCGCCCTTGCGGCACGTATACCCTCGGGGAGGGCAGAGAATACATCCTCCTCCAATTCCTCCGGGTAGTCTATGGCCGCGTCTATGCCGGAGAGCAGGTCAAGTATTTCCTCCTCCACCTTTTCTATGCTGCGGGATAGGGAGCCCTGAAGCTGCTCCAGCGCCGAGGCGGCCCCACGGCTGGAGGAGGCGTTGATAAGGTCCATTACCGCCTCCGACCTGGCCAGATCCAGCTTGCCGTTGATAAATGCCCGCCGGGTGAACTCCCCGGGGCCTGCGGGGCGGAGGGGCAGCTCGGAAAGCCGGGAAAGCACCCGCCTCGATACGGCGTAGCCCCCGTGAATGTACAGCTCAGCCATGTCCTCGCCGGTGTAGCTTTTAGGCCCCTTAAAATAAACCGCCATAGCGTCGTCGATAGGCGAACCGTCCGCCCCGGTGATGCTGCCGTGGGCAACGTACCGGTGCTCTATTTTGCCGGAAAATACCGCACGAAGGGCGCAGAGCGTATCGGGGCCGCTTATGCGTATCACAGCTATCGCCCCGCCTACGGGGGTGGAAAGTGCGTAAATGGTGTCTGTCATGGTTCTCTCCTAAATATGCGGATAAACATCACACATATATTATACTATAAACATCGGGAAATAAAAATATTTCCCACACGTCTGACGAAAAAACATGGGGTTGTTAAGGGGCCGCAGCCCCTTAAGTTAATTCCGGCTTTGACGACATGTGCGTCAAAACGGATGAAAAACCGGAGGTTTTCATGCTTTGCGGGTTTTGCCGCCCGGGAGCGAACGCGAGAGGCAAAACCCGAAAAAACTCGGAAAAGTGGCGGATAGCCACTTTTCCGAAACTCATCGGGAAATAAAAATATTTCCCACACGCCCATTTTCTGCTATAATGTAGCTTGGAAGAAAATCAGAGGTAAATAACGCATGAACACATATTTGGGCGGAATATACGACGTGGCGGTGCTGGGCGCCGGCCACGCGGGCTGCGAGGCGGCATTGGCCTGCGCCCGCATGGGCCTGAGGACCCTCTGCCTTACCATGAACCTGGACAGCGTAGCCCTTATGGCCTGCAACCCGGCCATAGGCGGCACCTCAAAGGGGCACCTTGTGCGGGAGCTGGATGCGCTGGGGGGCGAGATGGGGGCCGCGGCGGACGATACCTTTATACAGATACGCATGCTGAACACGGGCAAGGGCCCGGCGGTGCATTCACTCCGCGCCCAGATGGACAAGCGCCGGTATCACGAGCGCATGAAGCGGGCCCTGGAGCGGGAGCCGCTGCTTGACCTGCGCATGGGCGAATGCGAGAGGATACTGCTGGAGAAGGGCAGAGTTTCCGGCATCATCGCCGGGGGCGGCATAGAGTACCGCTGCCGGGGAATAGTCGTGGCTACAGGAGTGTACCTAAAGAGCCGCATATTGATAGGCGACTACGTTACGGAATCGGGGCCTTCGGGTATGCTCAGGGCAAATTTCCTCTCGTCGTGCCTTACGGATATGGGCTTTAAGCTCCGCCGCTTCAAGACGGGTACTCCGCCCAGAGTAAACAGGCGCAGCCTTGATTTTGAAAGGATGGAGCCCCAGTACGGCGACGTGCCCTCACCCAGGTTCTCATTTATGAGCGGGAAGGGGGAAAGGCCGCAGCAGCCCTGCTATCTCACCTATACCAACCCCCGCACCCACGAGATAATACTGAACAATATCCACAGGAGCAGCATGTATTCCGGCCTTGTGACCGGCACAGGCACCAGGTACTGCCCCAGCATAGAGGATAAGATAAAGCGGTTTGCGGACAAGGACAGGCATCAGCTTTTCATAGAGCCGGAGGGGCTTTCCACAGAGGAGATGTATGTGCAGGGCATGAGCACCAGCCTGCCCTACGACGTGCAGGTGGAAATGCTGCGCACCATACCCGGCCTTGAGCGGTCGGAAATAATGCGGGCGGGGTACGCCATAGAGTACGACTGCATAGACCCCAACACCCTGGACACTACCCTTGGCAGCAAGGATATACCGGGGCTGTACTTTGCGGGGCAGATAAACGGAAGCTCCGGCTATGAGGAGGCCGCTGCCCAGGGCATTTACGCCGGCATAAACTGCGGGCTGTACCTCAAGGGGGAGGAGCCACTCATACTCTCCCGGGGAGACGCATATATTGGTGTACTGGTGGACGACCTTGCCACAAAGGGCACCAACGAGCCATACAGGATGATGACCTCAAGGGCGGAATACCGGCTGCTGCTGCGGCAGGACAACGCGGATCTGCGCCTTACCGAAAAGGCCCGCAGGACCGGGCTCATATCCGAGGAGCGGTACGCGAAGCTCATGGAAAAGGAAAGCCACATGGCAAAGGCCATGGCCGCCCTGAACAAGACGGCCCACCCCAGCCGGGAATTGACGGCGCTGCTGGAGGCAAAGGACGGGGGAGGGCTCAAGAACGGCGCAAAGCTCATGGACGTGCTGCGCCGGGAGGGCATAAGCTATACGGAGCTTATGCGGGTATCCGGGCTTCCGGAAATTTCGGAGGAGGCCCGGGAGCAGGTGGAGATATCCGCCCATTACGAGGGCTATATAGACAAACAAAAGAAGCAGGTTGAGCGGCTTCAGCAGCAGGAAGGCATGCTCATACCCGACGGGGTGGACTTCGCCAATATGGAGGGCCTGCGCCTTGAGGCAAGGCAGAAGCTTTCCGCCATACGCCCGAAAAATATAGGCCAGGCCAGCCGCATAAGCGGCGTATCCCCGGCGGATATAGGTGTGCTGCTGATACAGCTCAAGCTCCTGGAGGAAAAATAGATGGATATACAGACCGTCATAAAAGCCATACCCGGCGTGACAGAGCCTCAGGCGGAAAAGCTCTGCCGCTATTATGAGATGCTCATGGACTGGAACAGCCGCATGAACCTTACCGCCATAACCGGGGAGGATGAGGTGCTTAAAAAGCACTTTGCAGACAGCCTGCTGCCGCTGGAGCTTATTCCGGAGGGGGCAAACCTTATAGACGTTGGCACCGGCGCGGGCTTCCCGGGGCTGCCCATAGCCATCGCCCGGCCCGACGTGAGGGTGACGCTGCTGGACTCCCTCAATAAGCGCATAGGCTTCCTCAGGGAGGTGTGCAAAGAGCTGGATATAAATGCGGACTGCATACACGATAGGGCAGAGGATGGGGGCAGGAACCCCGCCCTTAGGGAGAAGTTCGATATAGCCGTATCAAGGGCGGTAGCCCGGGTATCCCCCCTTGCGGAGTACACCGTTCCGTTCGTGAAGGTCGGCGGCAGGTCGCTCATGTACAAGGGACCCCAGGCCGCCGCGGAGCTGAAGGAGGGCGAAAGGGCGCTGGAGCTTTTATGCTGCACAGGCGAGATAAGGTCATACCCGGCGGAGTGGGGAGAGCGCAGCGTGATAATCCTCACAAAGCGGAAGCCCACCGCCAAAGCCTACCCGAGAAAGGCCGGAACGGCGGAGAAGAAGCCTCTTTAGCGAAAAACTTATTATTCAGGAGAAATAAAGATGTCCTTTGAATTTACCCTTCGTCCCCGGACTACAGAAAGCCAGCGCAGGCTGCTGGAGATACCCGTTGAAAAGATAGTGCCAAACCCCAACCAGCCCAGGGTGACCTTCGACGATGAGACCATAGCCGAGCTTGCCCAGAGCATAAGCCAGGTAGGCCTCATACAGCCGCTGGTGGTGAGAAGGAGCGGCTCCGGATATGAGCTGGTAGCCGGCGAACGCCGCCTGCGCGCCTGCAAGTCTCTGGGAATGGAGACAGTCACCTGCATAGTAGAGGACTCAATGCAGGAGGAATCCTCCGCCATGGTGGCACTCATAGAAAACCTTCAGCGGGAGGACCTGCACTACATGGAGGAGGCACAGTGCTACTATGCCCTGCTCAACAACTACAACCTCACCCAGGAGGAGCTTGCAAAGCGACTTGGCAGGAGCCAGTCCTCCATAGCAAACAAGCTGCGGCTTTTGCGGCTCTCCCCCGATGTGGTGTCCGCCATTCGTGAGAACGGCCTTTCAGAGCGCCATGCCCGGGCGGTGCTCAAGCTAAAGGACGAGGAGGTACAGCTGGCCGTCATAAAGCGCACGGCGGAAAAGAACCTCTCCGTCAAGGACACCGAGCGGCTGGTGGAGAAGACCCTGGATAAGCTGTACGACGAAAAGCGCCCCGGCGCGGCCCCCCGCCCTGCCATAATACGCCAGGTGCGGGACTACCGGCTGTTTATGAACACCGTCAATTCGGCTATCGCCGTGCTGCGGGAATCCGGCATGAACGTGGAGGTGGAGCAGGAGGACCTTCAAAACGGCGTGGATATACACATAAGGATAACTAACGAATAAGGCAAACAAAGCAAAAGGAACGGTTTAGCCGTTCCTTTATTTATGCCCTAAAGCCTGTTTTGTTGTTTTCCGTTGGAATTTCCGCTGTTTCAAAGGTTCTTTTTTTATTTAAGGTTGGCTTTTCTTTTCTCTTTGCTTCTTTCTCCTTTTCTTTTCAACGAAAAGAAAAGAGAAAGAAGAGAGAAAGAATCTTACATCAATTCCCGGCGAACAGCCTTACGGGGAGGATGAGGTAGTAATATTCGTCGCCGGTTTCGGGCTTTACCACGCAGGGGCTTATGTTGGTGTTCATATCCAGGCAGACGTATTCGTCGTCCAGCACCTTCAGCACGTCGCTGAAGTACTTGGCGTTGAAGGCGATGTCTATGTCGCTGCCCATGCGGTCTATATTGACTATTTCCTTGCTGGCGCCTATCTCGCTGTTGGCGGTGATGGTCACCTGACCGTCCTCAAAGGAGAACCTTACGTGGTTCTTCTTGCTCTCCCGCGCCATGAGGGATACACGCTCTATGCTGTCCAGCAGCTCCGTGCGGTTCACCCGCACATGGGTGGTGTGGCTGTCCGGCAGTATCTGGCGGTAGCGTATGAACTCGCCGTCCATAAGGCGGGTGATTATGCGGGTATGGCCCATGTCTATCATGACGTGGGTGGCAGAGAATACCATGTTGATCATCTCGTCGCTGTCGTCCAGTATGCGGCTTATCTCTAAAAGGCCCCGGGCGGGAATGACCGCGTTTTTGGCGGCGCCGGATACCGTTACAGCTTCGGTGCGCATGGCCAGACGGTATCCGTCCAGAGCTACCATGCTCATCTTGCCGTCGGCAAGCTCTATGAGCACTCCACGGAGTATGGGCTTGGAATCGTCCTGTGCCGTTGCGAATATGCACTGGCGTATCATGTTCTTTAAAGCCGCCTTGGATATGGCGATAGAGAACTCCCGGTTGACGTCGGGCATGGAGATGTAATCCTTGGCGTTTTCCACCTGCATGGTGGTGGTGGCCCGGCCGCTCTCTATGAGCAGCGTGCTCTTATCAGCGGAAAGCAGTGTCTCCTCCGCGGGCAGCCTGCGGACAAGCTCCGAAAACAGCCGCCCGGGCAGCACACAGGCTCCCTGCTTTTGGATATCTACGTTAAGCGTAGCTTCTATCTGGAGCGAAAGGTCTGTACACCTTAGCAGCAGCGTATCGCCTATGGCTTCGGCATATATGCCCTCGAGTATGCCTACCGAGGACCTTACTCCCAGCGCCTTTGAGACCGTAGCCACGGCGGCGTTGAGCTCAGCCGTATCAACTGTAAAGCGCATATGCGTCCCTCCCTGGAATGGATGATATCGTTTATATTTATTATACTATATTTCAACGGCGGCGCAAATATTTTTGTGAGGCGCGGCAATATGCATTTTACGCATATTTATACATTTTTGCAATGCTTTCTTCTTATTATAATAAAAGCCATTGAAAAATCCCTGATTTTATGTTAAAATTAATAAGTAAAATTTTGTATTACAGGCGTGCAAAACAGATGGAAATTAACCGCTTGCGCTTAAACCAGTACCGCAGCTATGCTGCACTCGATCTGCGGCCCGGCCCCGGCATAAACGCCATAGTGGGAGACAACGCAGAGGGGAAGACCAACAGTGTGGAGGCGGTTTTTCTTTGCGCCTTCGGAAGGTCCCACAGGACCTCCCGGGACGCCGAGCTTATTATGCGGGGCTGCGCCGGCGGATACGTGGGGGCGGAGCTTACCAACAATACGGGCTCCCATCTTATAGAGATAAAGCTTCGGGACGGGGAGCGCAAAAAGATATTCATAGACCGGCAGATGGCCTCCCGCTCAGGGGAGCTTATGGGACTGCTGAATGTTGTGATGTTCGCCCCGGAGGACCTTTCAATAGTAAAGGATGGCCCGGCGGAGCGGCGGCGCTTCATGGATATGGAGCTTTCCCAGACCCATCCGGCCTACTACTACAGCCTGCAAAGGTACAACTCGGCGCTTAAGCAGCGGAACGCCCTCTTAAAGGAGCCTGACAGGATAGCCCCCGGCATGCTGGAGACCTGGGACGAGCAGCTCGCGGCGCTGGGCGAGGAAATCGTAATGGACAGGTGCGAATTCATAGACGGCCTTTCCACAATAGCCTACGACCTGCATAAAAGCATCACGGGGGGCAGGGAGAGGCTGGAGATAGTGTACGAGCCGGACATAGACCCGGAGGACCCGGAGGGCATTTACGGCGCCATGCTCAAGGCGCTGGACAGGAGCAGGGCGGAGGATCTCCGCCGGGGCTTTACCACCGCAGGCCCCCACCGGGACGATATAGGCATAGCCCTGTCCGGCATAGACGTGCGCACCTTCGGCTCCCAGGGCCAGAAGCGCACCGCGGCGCTGTCACTTAAGCTTTCGGAGCTCGCCTTTATAAGGGAGATAAAGGAGGAAGCCCCGGTGCTCATACTGGACGACGTGCTCTCTGAGCTGGACGAGGGCCGGCAGCAGCTTTTGATGGAAAGCATGAAGGACTGCCAGTGCTTTCTGACCTGCACCAGCCTTGAGGGCTTAAAGCGGGCGGGCCTGGGAAATATGAAGGTGTTCCGCTGCAAGGGCGGCGAGATGCGCCCGGAATGATACGGAGACAGTTTGTCAAAAAGCCCCGGGGTTGTTAAGGGACCGCAGTCCCTTAAAGTAATTCCGGCTTTGACGACATGTGCGTCAAAACGGATGAAAACCGGAGGTTTTCGTTCTCTGCGGGTTTTGCCGCCCGGGAGCGAATGCGAGAGGCAAAATCCGAGAAAACTCGCAGAAGTGGTCTTTAGCCACTTCTGCGAAATGGAGGAATATATGTATCTGCATATAGGCGGGGATAAGGTAGTGGACGATGAGGAAATACTCCTTATATTGCCCCGTGAAACAGTAATGCATTCATACGACAACCGCCGCTTCATGGAGACCGCCATAGGCTCCGGCCGCGTGGACGACGTATCCGGCGGCGAGCGGGACACATACATAATCACCGCCGTCCCCGAGGGAATAAGGGTATACGCCTCGGCGGTAGGGGCAGCTACAATAGCTAAGAGATAATTTACAGAAGGGCATAAACCATGGAACAGAACAACCACACAAACTACAACGCAAACGAAATACAGGTCCTTGAGGGATTGGAGGCGGTAAAGCGCCGCCCCGGCATGTATATAGGTTCTACGGACGTGCGGGGACTGCACCATCTGGTCAAGGAGCTGGTGGATAACGCCATAGACGAGGCGATGGGCGGCTATTGCACCCATATAGAGGTAACAATACACCCCGACAATTCCGTATCCGTCCGGGATAACGGCCGCGGCATACCCGTGGGCTACCATGAGAAGATGCACAAGTCCGCGCTGGAGGTGGCACTTACCGTGCTGCACGCGGGGGGCAAGTTCGGCGGCAGCGGCTATAAGGTATCCGGCGGACTTCACGGCGTGGGCCTGTCCGTGGTAAACGCCCTTTCCAGTAGGCTTACGGCGGAGGTCCGCCGGGACGGCATAATATACCGCCAGGAATACGTAAACGGCGACCCGGTGACGGGAGTAGAGCAGGTGGGCACGTACGGCGATGACACGGGCTCCGGCACTACCATAACCTTCCTCGCCAACGACCAGATATTCGACACCCTTGATTACAACTACGATACCCTGCGGGGGCGCATGAGGGAGCTGGCCTTTTTGAACAAGGGCGTAGCCATAACCGTCACGGATGAGCGCACGGACCCCGTACAGAGCAAAAAATACTGCTATGAGGGCGGCATAATCTCCTTCGTGGAGCACCTGAACAAGAGCAAGGACGTGCTCCATGAGGACGTTATGTACTTCGAGGGCAGTAAGGACGATCCCGCCAAGCAGCAGGTGGCCTCCGTTGAGGTGGCCATGCAGTACAACACCGACTACAACGAGAGCGTGTTTACCTTTGCCAACAACATAAACACAGTTGAGGGCGGCACGCACCTTCAGGGCTTCCGCAGCGCCCTTGCCCGCAGCATAAACGACTACGCCCGCAAGTATAAGCTGCTCAAGGACAACGAAGCGAACCTCTCCGGCGACGACGTCCGGGAAGGACTTACCGCCATAGTCAGCGTAAAGCTGGTGGAGCCCCAGTTCGAGGGCCAGACAAAGACAAAGCTGGGCAATTCCTATATGAAATCCCTTGTGGACAACGTGGTGGGCAACGGGCTTGGCTTTTACCTTGAGGAGCACCCCCAGACCGCAAGGCTGATAATAGATAAGTGCATAACCGCATCCAGGGCGAGGGAGGCCGCAAGAAGGGCCAGGGACCTTACCAGAAAAAAGACCGGCCTGGAGAACATATCCCTCCCCGGCAAGCTTGCGGACTGCAACAGCAACGAGCCGGAAAAGTGCGAGATATTCTTAGTGGAGGGCGACTCCGCAGGCGGCTCCGCCAAGATGGGCCGCAACCCAGAATTTCAGGCAATACTGCCCCTTCGCGGCAAGATACTCAACGTGGAAAAGACCCGCTTGGATAAAATGCTTGCCAACAACGAGATACGCTCCATGATAACCGCCTTCGGCACAGGCATAGACACCGAGTTTGACGAGAGCAAGCTCCGCTACCACAAGATAGTCTGCATGACGGATGCGGACGTGGATGGCGCGCATATACGCATACTGCTTTTGACCTTCTTCTACAGGCACATGCGGCCTCTGATAGAGCACGGCCACATTTACGCCGCCCAGCCGCCCCTTTATAGAATTACAAGGGGCAATAACATATGGTATGCCTATGACGACGAGCAGCTGGGAAGGATACTCAACGAGATAGGCCGGGACCCCAAGCCGCTTATCAACCGCTATAAGGGCCTTGGCGAGATGAACCCGGATCAGCTGTGGGAGACCACCATGGACCCGGACAACCGCATGATGTATCGGGTACACCTTGAGGACGCCATACGGGCGGACGAGATATTCTCCACCTTAATGGGCGACAAGGTAGAGCCCCGCAAGGAGTTCATAGAGCAGAACAGCAAGCTGGTAGTGGATCTGGACGTATAAAGGAGCAATAAATGGACGACATCACCAACAACCCCCGCATAACGCCGCTTGATATAGAGCAGGAGATGAAGAAATCCTTCATTTCCTACGCCATGGCGGTAATAATAAACCGCGCCCTGCCCGATGTGCGGGACGGCCTCAAGCCGGTGCACCGGCGCATACTGTACTCTATGGGAGAGCAGGGCTTCACCCCGGATAAGCCCTTCCATAAGTCCGCCCGCATAGTGGGCGACGTGCTGGGCAAATACCACCCCCACGGGGACAGCTCGGTCTACGACGCCATGGTGCGCCTTGCACAGGACTTCAACACCCGCTACCTGCTGGTGGAGGGCCAGGGCAACTTCGGCAGCGTGGACGGGGACGGCGCGGCGGCGATGCGCTACACCGAGGCCCGCCTTTCCAAAATGAGCCTTGAGATGCTGGCGGATATAGACAAAAATACCGTGGACTTCATGCCCAACTTCGACGAGACGCTGGTGCAGCCCACGGTGCTGCCCAGCCGCTTCCCCAATCTGCTGGTAAACGGCAGCAACGGCATAGCAGTAGGCATGGCCACAAACGTGCCGCCCCATAACCTCGGGGAGGTCATAGACGCATACGTGGCCCTCATAGACAACAGGGACATATCCATCGAGGAGCTTATGGCATACCTGCCGGGGCCGGACTTCCCCACGGGAGCCACCATAATGGGAACCGCGGGCATAAGGCAGGCATACAGGACGGGGCGCGGCAAGATACTGGTACGGGCAAAGACCGAGATAGAGCCAATGGCCAACGGCAAGAGCCGCATAGTGGTAACGGAGCTGCCCTATCAGGTGAACAAGGCCCGATTGGTGGAAAAAATAGCGGAGCTGGTGCATGAAAAGCGGGTGGAGGGCATAACCGCCCTTAGGGACGAGAGCAACCGCAACGGCATGAAGGTGGTAATAGAGATAAAAAAGGACGTGAACGCCAACGTCGTTTTAAATCAGCTCTATAAGCACACCCAGCTTCAGGATACCTTCGGCGTGATAATGCTGGCTCTTGTGGATGGGGAGCCAAAGGTGCTCAACATCAAGGAGATGCTGTACCACTACCTCAGGTTCCAGGAGGAAGTGGTGACCCGCCGCACAAAGCACGATCTGGAAAAGGCCAAAGAGCGGCTTCATATATTGGAGGGCCTGCTCATAGCCATGGCCAATATAGACGAGGTCGTGGATATAATCAAGACCTCCAAGACCCAGAGCGAGGCCAAGGAACGGCTGAACGTCCGCTTCGGATTGACGGATAAGCAGAGCCAGGCCATACTGGATATGCGCTTAGGCCGCCTTACAGGACTGGAGCACGACAAGATACAGGCGGAGAGGGACGGCCTTGTGGAGACCATCGCCTATTACGAAAGCGTCCTTGCGGACGAAAACAAGCTGCTGGGCATAATCCGGGAGGAAATACTGGAGGTCCGCCGCAAATACGCCGATCCCAGAAGGACCGAGATAGCCCAGATAACAGAGGATATAGAGCTGGACGACATAATACAGCCCGAGGAGATGACGGTAACCCTTACCCACTTCGGCTTCGCAAAGCGCACCAGCATGGATACCTATAAGGCCCAGAACCGGGGCGGCAGGGGCATAACCGGCCAGACCACCCGTGAGGAGGATTTCGTTGAGCACCTGTTCGGCTGCAACACCCACGACGAGATAATGTTCTTCACCAACATGGGCCGGGTGTTCAGGATGAAGTGCTACCGGATACCCGAGGCGGGCCGCACCGCCAAGGGCACCGCCATAGTCAACCTGCTGAACCTTAAAGAGGGGGAGAAGGTGACCACGCTGTTCCCACTGTGGGAGGAGGGAAAATACCTGAATCTCATCACCAAGGCGGGCATAATCAAAAAGACCTCCATAGAGGAGTTCGACAATATCCGAAAGGGCGGAATGATCGCCCAGAACCTCAGGGACGGGGACGAGCTTATTGCCGCCATAATGACGGACGGCAGCGACGAGATAATAGTGGGCACCAAAAAGGGCAAGAGCATACGCTTCAGCGAGGAGGACGTGCGCCCCATGGGCAGAAGCGCCACCGGCGTCAAGGCCATAACGCTGGAGGAAAACGACAGCGTGGTGGGGGCCGAGAAGGTTCGCCCCGGCGCCTCCATACTCTCCATATCCGAAAACGGCATGGGCAAGCGCACCCCGGAGGAGGACTACCGCACCCAGACCCGGGGCGGCAAGGGCATAATAGCCATGGCCCTCACCGAAAAGACCGGCGATCTGGTCTGCATGAAGGCGGTAGGAGCCTCCGATATAGAGGAGGACGTAATGATAATAAGCTCCGAAGGCACCATAATAAGGCTGCCCGTGGAGCAGATATCCGAGATATCCCGCAATACCCAGGGAGTGCGCCTTATGCGCACCGAGGACAGGGTGGCCTCCGTTGCCATAGTTCCCCACGTGGACCCTGACGGGGAGTAATAAAACAGAGGGGACGGCAAGCTGTCCCCTTTATATGTCTGTAAAGGAACATGGTATATGCCGCTTATACGCCTCGCACAGCTTTTCGCCGCCGCGGGACATACCCTCTACGGAGTAGGGGGCATGGTGCGCAACCCGCTTCTGGGCCTGCCGGTCACGGATAACGACGTTACCTCCTCCATGACGCCGGGGGAGGTAATGGCCATGTGCCGGGATAAGGGCATAAAGTATCTGGACATAGGCGCGGCCTTCGGAATGGTGGAGCTGCACTATATGGGCGGGGTATTCCAGCACACCACCTTCAGGCGTGATACATACCCAACAGGCGGCGGGCACCGGCCCCGGGCGGTAAGCTACTCCGGGGACATAAACGAGGACGCCTTCCGCCGGGACTTTACTGTGAACGCCATATATAAAAATATACTGACAGGCAGCATAACCGACCCTACCGGCGGCATGCAAGACCTTAAAAACAGGCTGCTCAGAGCTACCTCAAGGGATCCCGCCGTCATAATGGGAGACGACGCCCTTCGAATAATGCGCATGGCGCGCTTTGCCTCGGAGCTGGGCTTTGAGGCGGAGCGGGGCACATTGGAGGCCGCAAGGGCCTGCGCGGCGGGGCTTGCGGACATATCCCCGGAGCGCATACGGGAGGAGCTGGACAGGATACTGCTCTCCGACGCGAAATACGGCATTCCCGGGGGGCCGTACAGGGGGCTTGAGCTGCTGGACGAGCTGGGGGCCATAGACGTGATACTGCCCGAGCTGGCCAAGGGCCGGGGAGTGGCCCAGAAGCCCCAGTACCACAAGTACGACGTGCTTCACCACTGCTTTCACGCGGTGGACTGCATAGAGCCAAGCCTTACACTGCGCCTTGCCGCTCTGCTCCACGATGTGGGCAAGCCGGCGGCGCTTCAGGCCACGGGCTGCATGTACACCCACGACAGGCTGGGCGCGGATATTGCCCGGGGAATACTGGAAAGGCTGAGGTACCCCTCCGCCGTCATACGGGACGTTACGGCGCTTATACGCAACCACATGTTTGACCTTCGCACCGAGGCAAAGGAAAATACCATACGGCTATGGCTTCAGGAGATGGGTATAGAGCGCTCGCGCCAGCTCATAGCTCTCCGCCGGGCGGACGTTCACGGCAGCGGAAGGATAGAGGGGCCGGTGGAGTCCGCGGACAGGTGGGAGCGCATACTGGAAAGCATGATAGCGGCGGGGGCGCCCTTTGAGGAGCGGCAGCTCGCCGTGACGGGGGCGGACATAGCCGGCTACCTTGGCATACCCCCTTCTCCCAGGATAGGGTACATAAAGGCGGGGCTGCTCAGGCACTGCGCCAAGCGCCCGGAGGACAACAATAAAACCGCGCTGCTTCGGCTCAGCCGGGATTTGGTAAACAATTCGTGACAGTTTTGCCATTTTGCCCTATATACACTTGCAATACCCATGGGAAAAATGTAAAATAGGTTGATTAGGTATGAAAATTATAAGGGTGCGTATGCACATACGGCAACCCTGACCCTGAACGGAGGATATAAGTGGCTATTTCGCTGGAAGTTAAAAAATTCGTAAACACCGAATACGTAGGCAAATTTGCGGAGATCGAGCTGCCCATAGCCCAGCCCGAAGACGAGGAGCCCCCAAGGAAGGCCAGAAAGAAGCCGGACAAGAAGGATAAGAAGGAAAAAAAGGCTTCCTTTATTCGCAAAAGGGCGGATTATGACGGCGATGACGACGATTATGACGATATAGACAGCGAGATCGAGGCGGAGCTGGACGCGGAGGAAGAGGAGGAGCGCAGAAAGTCCCGCAGGGGAGGCCTGTTCGGCAGGAGGCGCGCCGACGATCTTGACGACGAACTGGACGACGAGCTTGACGAGGAAGAGGACGAGGCCGCCAAGGCCCTGGCCCGCCGTAAGGCAGCCGCTCAGGAAGCCCGCCGCGTAGCCGCCATGTTTGACGATGCTCCCAAGGCATCCCGTACTTCCCAGCCCGTAGAGGCAGAGGAAGAATATCAGGAGCCGGAGCCTGAAGGCCCCCGGACAGAGCGCGCTCGGATACACTACATCGAAGAGGGCAACGGGGAGCCGCTGATACTCGTACACAGCGTAGGCCAGTCCTTCTATACCTGGCGCAACATGTTTTCCCGCCTCAGCCTTAATTACCGGGTGATAGCCATAGACCTGCTGGGTCACGGCTATTCCTCAAGGCCTGAAAACTTCAACTATACCGTTGAGGAGCAGGCCATGACGCTGGGCCTGTTCATGGACGCAATAGGCGTGCAGTCCGCCCACATAATGGCATTTTCCATGGGTTCCGCCTACGCGCTGCGCTTTGCGCTGGACAACCCGGAGCGGGTAGGCAAGATGATGCTCATAGCCCCCGGCGGCATTTCCCCCGAGATGCCGCTGGCCATAAAGCTCATGGACAGCAGCATACTGGGCGGCGTGGCCTCCATGCTCTACGGCATGCGCACGGTGGAAAAGGTGCTTTCCGAGTGCTATTTCGACCTTGCCCAGATGATGAGCCCGGAGGTAGTGGGCGAATACTACAAGACCATATCCGACCGTGAGTCCCGCTGGGCGCTGCGGGCTTCCTTCCACAATTTTGACGATGAGAGCGTGGTATCCAGGCTCCGCTCCCTTGAGGCCCCCGTGCTGATGCTTCAGGGCAGCGAGGACAAGTGGCGTCAGGGGGACGACTCCGAGCTGTACCACACGGCGATGCCCTACGCCGGCTTTGCCACCATGCGTAACGCAGGCCACCTGCTCCATGAGGAAAAGGCGGAAAAGGTCATCGCGGCGATTCTCGAGTATATTCCGGCCATACAGCCGGAGGGGTAAACATAAAAATATCGCCCACGCATTGACATACGCAGGCGATACGGGTATAATACTTATAGGGTAAGACCGAAACGGTCAGCCGAAGATTAGATTGGACTTCCCATTTCAGGGAATAACCGCACTGGTTCCGACAGGGCGGTTATTTTTTTATGGTGATTGTCACCGATTTGAACTCGCGCAGTAATGCGAAAAGCATCATCAGGAATTTCATCATATTACACACCTCCTTTCGGATGGTGTGCTGACCGCCGATTGCCCTATGTATTATACTTGTAGATATTATAACGCTCATGCGGAATTTTGTCTATCGCATCCCGCTTTTTTATTCACCATTCCTTCATAGCATTATTTGCTCTTTTATGATACAATAACCATGGCTATATGCCGATATATATAAAAAGAGGAAAACGAATTGAGAAAGAGACGGCTCGGGTCGATACTGATAAGCGCCGCGCTTATCGTCATATTGGCCGTATTTTTAATAAACCTCAGGGAGGGAAGCTCAAAGGCCCCGGCGGACGCGGTTACATTAAGCGAGATAATGATATCCAACAAGGGCTCCGTGCCGGACAACCTGGGCGGCTACCCCGACTATATAGAGCTGCACAACGGCTCAACGGAAAAGGCGGACATATCCGGCTACGGCCTGTCCGACAGCCTGCTGGAGGGCGCAAAGTATGTGTTCCCCGCAGGTACGGTGCTGGAACCCGACGCTTATGTGGTGGTCTGGTGCGGCGGCGAGGCGGAGGACGGCATGCATGCCCCCTTCAAGCTCAGCGCGGGCGAGGAGGCGGTGCTGTTCGACGCTTCGGGAAGGCCCCTTGATACGGCTGTGCTCAACTCGGTGGACTCCGGAATGGTGCTGCGCCGGGAGGGGGAAGTATGGACACAGGCAAAGCCCTGCCCCGGCTATCCCAAGACAGAGGAGGGCATGGCGGAGTATGAGAAAAGCCTCAAGGAGACGGAGGATATAGGCCTCTACATCAACGAGTTCATGGCCAGCAACGCTACCACTATCTGCGACAGCTTCGGCAGCTATTCCGACTGGATAGAGCTATACAATTCAACGGATACGGACATGGACATATCCGGCTTCGGCATATCGGATAACCTGTCCCAGCCCATGAAGTACAGGTTTCCGGATGGGAGCACCATAGCCGCCAAGGGCTACCTTGTGGTATTCTGCTCCGGAAACGAGGGAATGCAGAACGGGGAGCTCCACGCGCCCTTCGGCCTTCGCTCCTATGGGGAGGACGTGGTGATTGCCAACAGGGCCGGAAGGATAATCGACAGCTATTCCTTCAAGAACCAGGAGACCGACGTCTCCATGGCCCGCATACCCGACGGCGCCGGCGAGTTCCAGTCCAATTCCCAGCCCAGCCCCGGCTACCCAAACACCGGCGCAGGCTACTCCGCATTCGACGCCGCCAACAGGCTGCCCCTTGGGGGGGTGTACATAAGCGAGTTCGGCGGCTCCACGGGAAGCGTGGCTTCCGACTGGGTGGAAATATACAACTCTACGGGCAGCGCCGTGAGCCTTGCGGGCTACGGCATTTCCAACAACCCGAAGAACCCCGCAAAGTGGGTATTTCCAGATATATCCATAGAACCGGGCGAATACCTGCTGCTTTACGCTACGGGCAGCGCCGACAAGGCTCAAAAAAAAAATCTCAAGCTTAATTTCTGCATAAGCTCCACAGGCGAGGCGCTGTTTTTTTTCGACCCCAACGGAAAGCTCATAGACAAGCTCTCCGCAGGGCGCATGAAGTCCGGCCAGAGCTACGGCAGGGACGGCTCGGACAACCGCTTTTACTATGCGGAGCCTACCCCCGGCGCCCAGAACGGCAAGGGGTATGAGGGCATAACCCAGCTCCCGGCCTTCAGCGTCACTCCCGGCATATACGATAATGCCGTCACCGTGGCCATTACCGCGGGCGAAGGGGAGACAATACGCTACACCACCGACTGTACCACTCCAAACGCAAGCTCAGAGGTGTACAGCGGCGAGCTTTCCCTCAGCAAAAACTCCGTCATACGAGCCGCAGCCTTCAGGGACGGGTATCTCTCGGGGGACGTGGCTACCGCAACCTATCTTTTCAGGAGCGACGGCGTGAACCATGCCCTGCCGGTGGTGACCCTCGTTACAGACCCGGACAATCTCTGGAACAGCAAGACCGGCATATACGCCACCGGCGACCAGTTTGACCCGGACGCCGCCTCCTACGCGGACACCCTGAAATCCGCCACCTACTATCAGGCAAAGTTCGCCACCGAGGAGCAGGTGGATGCCATATGGGAAAAGCCCGCGGCGTTTTCGCTCTTTGACGATAACGGGAAGCAGGTCTTCACCCAGAACGTGGGCATAAGGATAGCAGGCAGCTTTGGCCGCGGCAGGGCCCAGAAGGGCTTTAACGTAATAGCCCGCAAGGAATACGGCAAGGGCTCCATGGAGTACCCCTTCTTCGAGAACCGCCCCTATACGGAATACAAGGCGGTGGTGCTGCGGGCCGGCGCGCAGGATCAGAACCGCAGCAAGATAAGGGACGAGCTGGCCAGCGGGCTTTTAGAGGGAACTGACATAAATATACTCTATCAGGCCTACCGCCCTACGGTGCTTTACCTCAACGGCGAATACTGGGGGGTGTACTTCATGAAGGAAAAGCGCAACCGCTTCTTCGTGGCCCAGCATGAAAACACGGAAAACAACGTGGACTTAGCCATAGGCAAGGGCTTCAAGCAGCGCAGCTACGGCGACAACTCCGACTGGGTGAGCCTTTACGAATACGCCACCAGCCACGACCTTTCCTCCGCCGAGGCGTATGCCTACGTTTCCGAGCGAATGGACGTGGACAGCTTCCGGGATTACATGATAGCCGAGATATACAACGGCAACACGGACACCTACAATTTCCAGTATTACCGCCTCAAGGGCGGCAAGTGGAAGTTCATATTCTACGACTTCTGCTGGGGCTTCCAGAGCCCAGGCCACGAGACGCTGGCCTTCCGCATGGGCAAGACGCCCAGCGACGTATGCTCTGCAAAGCTGTTTGCCGCCATGCTCCAGAACAAGGGCTGGAGGGACAGCTTCTGCCGCCGCTTCGGGGAGCTTCTCAACACCGCCTTTGCCCCGGAGCGGGTGAGTGCGCTCATAGAAGAGCTTTACGGCTATGTGGAGCCGGAGATAAAGCGGGAGCGGGAAAAGTTCAATAAGGATACGTTTATGGGAGTGAAGCAGCCCAATACAAACCTGGGAACCTACGAGGGCTTCCAGAGCGAGATAAGCAAGCTGAAGGATTTCGCCCAGAGGCGGCCAGAGGAGCTGAAGCGGCAGCTTCAAAGCAACCTGGGCCTCAGCGATTCCTACATGAAGGAGGTGTTCGGCTAAAATGGAAAAGGCCAGAAGGCCGGCGCGCACGAAAAAACGGCCGGTACAGTACCGCCACGAGCTGAAATACTACATCAACCGGGGAGACTACGAGATACTCTCAAGAAGGCTGCGCTCCTGCATGCAGCAGGATGAGAACGCCCAAAAAAACGGCGGCGAGTACTTTATAAGGAGCTTATATTTCGACAGCCCCGCAGACGACGCCCTCTGGGAAAAACTGTCCGGAGTGGACGAGAGGGACAAGTTCCGCATACGGGCATACAACGGCTGCGACGACGTGATAAAGCTTGAGTGCAAGCACAAGGAGGGAAGCTACATAGCAAAGCAGTCGGTGCGGCTCAGCAGGGCCGAGTGCGACAGCCTTATCGGCGGGGACTACGCCTTTCTCATCTCCCGCCCAGAGCCCTTCGCCCGGCGCATGTTCGCGGAGTTTGCCACCAAGGGCCTGCGCCCCCGCGTAATAGTTGACTATACCCGGGAGGCCTACGTTTACCCCGTTGAGGATGTCCGAATAACCTTCGATAAGGATATACGCACCGCATACCGGGGGATCGACCTTTTCGACATGACACAGCCTACCTATCCCGTCATAACCGATGGCGACCTTGTGCTGGAGGTAAAGTTCAACAACTACCTGCCCGGCTATATAAGGGAGCTTTTGCAGATAGATTCCCATACCCGCAGTGCCGTGAGCAAGTACTGCATATGCAGAAAGTTTGAGTTTTAGGAGGACCACATGATAAGCTTTTCCGACCTTTTGACCATCACCATGAACCCCGTTCAGGTAATACTTACCCTGATAGTTGGCCTGCTCGTGGGCCTGTATGTATGGTTCATATATAAAAAGACCTTCAGCGGCGTCATGTATTCCCGCACCTACGGCATGACGCTGGTGATGATGACCATAGTTACGGCGCTGATGCTGATGCTCATCAACAACAGCCTGACCCTCAGCCTTGGCATGGTGGGCGCCCTGTCCATCGTCCGCTACCGCACTGCCATAAAGGATCCCCTTGACACAGCCTTCATATTCTGGGCAGTGGGCGAGGGTATAGCCGTGGGCACAAAGTTCTATGACGTGGCCATAATCGCCGGCATAATAATAGGCATATTCGTGCTGCTGATCTCAGGCTCAAGGGGCAAGGGTGGCGCCCAGAGCTACCTCCTCATAATCCACTACAGCGAGGCGGCGGCGGACGCCATACGCAAGATGACCAAGCAGCTTCCCGGCGCCCGGCTCAAGAGCAAGGTAGTGCGCCCCGGCAGCATAGAGCTTACCATGGAGCTGCGCCTCAAGGAGAACGAGACGGGCTTCGTAGAGAAGTTCACCAGGGTGGAGGGCGTGTACGATGCAAGCCTTATCACTCATCAGGGAGACATAGTGGCGTAATACCCTCTTTTGAAATTGAAAGGGAGAGATCATGCTCAAACGGTTTGCGTCCTACTACAAGCCCCATAGAAGGCTGTTCTATATAGACATGTTTTGCGCGCTGATAATATCGGCGTGCAATATGTTTTATCCCATAATAGCCAAGGATATAATCAACGTTTATGTGCCGGAGAGGGATATGCGGCGGCTGGTGCTGTGGTGCTGCGTGCTGCTGGGCATATACCTGCTCAAGGCCGGCATGACCTTCATTGTGGACTACTGGGGTCATATCGTAGGCGTGCGCATACAGGCAGATATGCGCCGGGAGATGTTCGACCATCTTGAAAAGCTGCCCATAAGCTTTTTCGATGAAAACAAGAGCGGCGTGCTCATGAGCCGCATGACCAACGATCTTCAGGAGATATCCGAGCTTGCCCACCACGGGCCGGAGGATATATTCCTCTCGGTGGTGATGCTCATAGGGGCGGTGATATGGCTTTCCACCATATGCGTGCCGCTGGCGCTCATACTGCTAATAATGCTGCCCTGCACCGTGTTCATAACCACAAGGGCGCGCCTTGGGCTGAACAGGGCATCCCAGGAGACACGGGTAAAGATGGGCGAGATAAACGCCAATGTGGGCACCGCCATATCAGGCGTAAGGGTATCCCGGGCCTACACCGGAGAGGATCACGAGCTGAAGCTCTTTGACGTGCTCAACCGCCAGCTCACAGGCATACGGAGCAAGTATTACAGGGCCATGGCCTGGTTCTTTACCCAGGCGGAGCTGCTGATGGACCTTACCTATCTGGCAATACTCTTTTTTGGCGGCCTTTTCTTCTTCAGGGGAAGCATAAACGCCGGCGAATACACCGCGTTCCTGCTTATGGTATCCAACTTTTTTAACCCAGTCCGAAAGATGGTCAACATGTTCGAGCAGCTTCAGGCGGGTACGACGGGCTTTAAGCGGTTTACGGAAATTATGGACGAGCCCCCGGAGGAGGACGCCCCAGACGCCATAGACGCAGGCAGGCTGGTGGGGGACATCGCCTTTGAGGACGTATCCTTCCGGTATAAAAACAGCGACGCCAAGGGGGCGGAGAAGGTGATAAAGCACCTGAACCTCCGCATACCCGCAGGGGAGACGGTGGCTCTCGTCGGCCCCTCCGGCGGCGGCAAGACCACACTCTGTAACCTCATACCGCGGTTTTACGACCCGGAGGAGGGCCGCATAACCATAGACGGCACCGACATAAGGGATTTCACAAGGGTATCCCTCCGGCGCAACGTGGGAATAGTGGCCCAGGACGTATTCCTCTTTGACGGCAGCATAGCGGACAACATACGCTACGGCAACCTTGACGCCACGGACCATGAGGTGATAGAGGCCGCGAAAAAGGCCCGCATACACGACTACGTCATGACCCTTGAGGAGGGCTACGACACCCAGGTGGGCGAGCGGGGGGTGAAGCTTTCCGGCGGCCAGAAGCAGCGCATATCCATAGCCCGCGTATTTCTGAAGGATCCCGGCATACTGATACTGGACGAGGCCACATCGGCTCTTGATAACCAGACCGAAATGGAGATACAGCAGGAGCTGTTTGAGCTTGCCAAGGGCCGCACCTGCATAATAGTGGCTCACCGGCTTTCCACCATAAAGAGCGCAAACGAGATAGTGGTGCTCACGCCCTCCGGCATAGCCGAGCGGGGCAGCCACAGGGAGCTTATGGCCCTTGGCGGCATATACGCCAACCTCTATAATTATCAGATAATAGACCTATAAAGGAACGAACAAGGTATGAAGATTACGGTCATAGGCTGCGGGCGCTGGGGCTCGTTTATAGCGTGGTATCTCGACAAAACGGGACACGGCGTAAGCCTTTACGGACGGGAAGGCTCGCCCCACATGAAACAGTTCAGGGAGAGCCGCACCAACGGCATAGTGACGCTGCCCCAAAGCATACGGCTCATATCCGCCATGGAGGAGGCCGTAAAGACGGAGCTGATAGTGGTATCCGTGGGAGCCCAGTCCTTTAGGGAAGTGGCTGCGGACATAGCGGCGCAGGGCTATAGGGGCGACCTTGTGCTGTGCATGAAGGGCATAGAGCAGGGCAGCGGCAAAAGGCTTTCGGAGATAGCTCTTGAATACCTGCCAGAGAGCGGCGTCGCCGTATGGATAGGCCCGGGCCACGTTCAGGAGTTCGTGGCGGGAATACCCAACTGTATGGTGATAGACGGCACCTCGGAGGAGCTGAAGGAGCGTCTGGTGACACAGTTCAGCTCCAGCCTCATACGCTTCTATTACGGCCGGGACCTCATAGGCAACGAGGTAGGGGCCGCCGCAAAGAACGTCATAGGCATAGCGGCGGGAATACTGGACGGCATGGGCCTCACAAACCTTAAGGGGGCGCTCATGGCGCGGGGCACCCGGGAGGTGGCCCGGCTCATAGTGGCTATGGGGGGGATAGAGCATTCCGCCTACGGCCTCTGCCACTTGGGGGACTATCAGGCCACTGTGTTTTCTCAGTTCAGCCATAACCGCGCCTTCGGCGAGGCCTTCGCCAGGGGGGAGAAGTTCGGGAAGCTTGCCGAGGGATACTATACCGTGGAGGCGCTCATGGAGCTTTCGAAAAAGTACGGGGTGGATATGCCCATATCCCGCGCCGTGCATAAAGTGCTGTACGACGGCGCAAGCCCCAGAGACGAGCTCACCGCCCTGTTCATGCGGAGCCTTAAAAAGGAGTTTTAGATGTACATAGACACCCATGCCCACCTGACGGACGGCGCCTTTGACCATGACAGGCAGGAGCTTATAAAGGGTCTTGCCGCCGGGGGTATAGGCAAAATAATAGAGATATCCTGCGACCCGAAGGATTTCCCGGTTTCCGCGGCCCTTGCGGAGCAAAACCCGGGCATATACCTCGCCTTCGGCATTCACCCCGAATTCGCGGAAAGCTGTACGGAAAGCGATATCGCCGCGCTGGAAAAATACCTGCGCCACCCCAAATGCGTTGCGCTGGGGGAGACGGGGCTGGACTACTACTGGAAGCCCTACAACAGGGAAAAGCAGCTTGAGCTGTTCCGCCGCCAGCTCGACATGGCCATAGAGCGGGACATGCCGGTTTCCATGCATATCCGGGAGGCATACGGGGACTGCATGGAGGTGCTGGAAAGCTACGGGGGAAGGATAAAAGGCGTTATGCACTGCTTTTCGGGCAGCGCCGAGATTGCGGAGCGCTGCGCAGGGCTGGGGCTGTACATAGCCTTCGGCGGTGCGCTTACCTTCAGGTCAAACAAAAAAGGCCCGGCGGCCTGCGCCGCCACTCCCATTGACAGGCTTCTTACCGAAACCGATTGTCCCTACATGGCCCCGGAGCCCCACCGGGGAGAGCGCAACGACCCCGGGTATATACCCCTCATCTGCGATAAAATGGCCGAGATAAAGGGAGTAAGCGCAGATGAGATGGCCAAGAGGGTGGAGGAGAATGGGGCGCGGCTGTTCGGCATTTGAAATGATTTTTTGAAAAAATCAATGCTTGACAAACGCCGCACATACGTGTTATTATCCCAACAAATAATATATCCGGGCAGGGCAAACGGCCCATGCAAAAGGGAAAGGAGAGCACTTATGATAAACACCGCTATTACCATGTACGGCATGATGATGTGCTGCTCCATGTCCCTCGGGCATGGAGAGCGCTTGCGTTGCCTGCAATAAAGCCTTTTGCATTAAAGGCGGTATTTTGATTTATAGGCCGTAAGCGCAGAGCTTGCGGCTTTTTTAATGCAATACTTCGGATTGGAGAAAAAGATGGAAGCACGTGAAATGATAGCCATAAGGGGCCTTACAAAGACCTTCGGCCTGAAGGCGGACGCCGTTACCGCCCTGAGGAACATCGACCTTTCCATAAGGGAGGGGGAGATATTCGGCATAATCGGCCTATCGGGCGCGGGCAAGAGCACGCTGGTGCGGTGTATGAACTACCTTGAGCACCCCACCGAGGGCAGCGTAACGGTGGACGGAAAAAAGCTGGGGGCGCTGAACAGGACGGAGCTGCTCAACGCCAGAAGGGGCATAGGAATGATATTCCAGCAGTTCAACCTGCTGATGCAAAAGACCGCCCTCGATAACATCTGCTTCCCGCTGGAGATAGCGGGGGTAAGCAGAAAGGACGCCATAGACCGGGCAAGGGAGCTCCTGAAGCTGGTGGATCTTGAGGACAGGGAAAAGGCCTATCCCGCCCAGCTTTCCGGCGGGCAGAAGCAGAGGGTAGCCATAGCCCGGGCCCTTGCGCCCAGCCCGAAGGTGCTGCTTTGCGATGAGGCCACCTCCGCCCTGGACCCCACCACCACCCGCTCCATACTGTCGCTGCTGAAGGAAATAAACAGGACCCTTGGCATAACCATAGTAGTTATAACCCACGAGATGAGCGTTATAGAGGAGATATGCGACAGGGTAGCCATCATAGACCACAGCCAGATAGCCGAGGTGGGCGAGGTATCCGACATATTCATGAACCCAAAGACGGAGATAGCGAAAAGGCTGCTGTACGCCAGCGGCAGGCTGGGGGAGGAGGTGCTGGGAGAAAGGTGCCTGCGCATCATATTCGACGGAACCCAAACCTCCAGCCCCGTCATATGCGACATGGTGCTGGAGTGCGGCGCCCCGGTAAACATACTCTTTGCGGACACAAAGACGATTGAGGGCAAGATGCACGGCTACACCCTCATACAGCTCCCGGAAAACCGGGAGCTTGGAGATAAGATGAAGAAGTACCTCGATCTCCACGGGGTACAGTACCTTGAGGAGGCATACCATGTTTGATCCGCAGCTTGTGAAACTCTTTGGCGACGGCATACTGGAGACCTTATACATGACCCTCGTATCCACCGCCATATCCTACCTGCTGGGCTTGCCCATAGGCGTACTGCTGACCACCTCCGCCCCCGACGGCATAAGCCCACGGCCTGTGTTGTACAGGACGCTGGACGTGGTGGTGAACATACTCCGCTCCGTGCCCTTTCTGATACTCATGGTGTGCGTGCTGGGCCTCACCCGCTTCTTAGTCGGCACCATCATAGGCTCCACCGCGGTAATCCCTCCGCTGGTAATAGCGGCGGCGCCATATGTGGGCCGCATGGTGGAAGGCTCCCTCAAGGAGGTGGATCACGGCGTGATAGAGGCGGCCCAGAGCATGGGCGCGTCGGTGTTCCAGATAATCACCCGGGTGCTGCTGCCCGAGAGCACCCCTTCACTCCTCAACGGCGCGGCGATAGTCACCACCACCATACTCTCCTACTCCGCCATGGCGGGCGCGCTGGGGGGCGGCGGACTGGGTGCCATAGCCATAAACTACGGCTACCACCGCTTCCAGCCTGACATGATGTGGATCGCCGTGGTGCTGCTGGTGCTGCTGGTACAGCTCATTCAGCTTATCGGCGACAGGCTGGTAGTGAAGTCGGATAAGAGAAGAAGATAGATAATTGAGCCGTCAGGCTTGATATATAAAAATTTTTATAATTTTTCAGGAGGAAAACAAAATGAAAAAGCTGATTGCAATCGTACTGACCCTTGTACTGGCGCTGTCCTTCGCGGCCTGCGCCCAGCCTGAGGCGGCCCCTGCCGAGACCGCAGCCCCCGAAACGACCGAGAGTGCCGCTCCCTCCGAGCTTGTAAAGGTCAAGGTAGGCGCTTCCGTCACCCCCCATGCGGAGATACTCAATGCTGTAAAGGATGAGCTCAAGGCGGCGGGCTATGACCTTGAGGTGGTGGAGTTCACCGACTATGTGCTGCCCAACACCGCACTGGAGCAGGGGGATCTGGACGCCAATTACTTCCAGCATACGCCGTATCTTGAAAACTTCAACGAGGAAAACGGCACCCATCTGGTAGCTGTAGGCAAAATACACTACGAGCCCTTCGGCATCTACGCAGGCAAGACCTCTGACCTCTCCGCTATCCCCGAGGGCGGCTCCATCGCCATACCCAACGACGGCACAAACGAAGCCCGTGCGCTGCTTCTGCTGGAGGCTCAGGGCCTTATCAAGCTGAAGGAGGGCATCACCTTTACCGCTACCGTGCTGGATATAGCCGAGAACCCCAAGAATCTGGACATAAAGGAGATTGAGGCAGCCCAGCTGGCCCGCTCCCTTCAGGACGTGGACGCGGCGGTCATAAACGGCAACTACGCCATTCAGGCCGGCCTCAAGGTAAAGGACGCCCTTGCCATAGAGGATAAGGACTCCATCGCCGCCGACACCTACGCAAACGTGCTGGTGGTAAAGGAAGGCCATGAGAACGACGAAGCCACAAAGGCGCTGCTTGCCGCCCTCCAGAGCGACACCGCCAAGAAGTTCATGGAGGAAAAGTACGAGGGCGCTGTCATAGCCGCCTTCTAAGGCATACAGCCATATAAATTTATTGGAGCCCCGGCAGGGGCTCTTTTTTTTGGTTATAATAAACGATAATATATTTTTAAGGTGTTGTTTTTAATGACGCAGGAATTGCACCGGTACCGTATAAAAAATGGCGGCGCGGTGGCAAAAGCGGCGCAAATAGGGCATAAAGGCCGAAGGATTCACTCTTAAGATAATAAAGAAACAAGATTGACAAAATCTATACAAAAGTTTATTATTTTAATGCAGGAATAACTGCATAAAATAAGTAAGGGAGAAGGAAAAGAATGGATAATCTGCTGCATTTTGTTCAGACGGTGAACAGCTATCTTTCGGACTATATTCTGGTGATACTTCTTATCGGCGTAGGCCTCTGGTACTCCATCAAGACCAACTTCGTTCAGGTGCGCTGCTTTAAGGAGGGCATGAAGAAGGTATTCGGCAACCTCAAGCTCAACGGCGAAAAGCATGAGAGCGGCATGAGCTCCTTCCAGGCCCTCGCCACGGCTATCGCCGCCCAGGTCGGCACGGGCAACATCGTGGGCGCCTCCGGCGCGATACTCACCGGCGGCCCCGGCGCGATATTCTGGATGTGGGTAATAGCCTTCTTCGGCATGGCGACGATATACGCGGAAGCCGTGCTGGCGCAGAAGACCCGCATAAAGGGCGAGGACGGCCAGATAAAGGGCGGCCCCGTCTACTACATAACCACGGCCTTTAAGGGCGGCTTCGGCAAGTTCCTCGCTGGCTTCTTCGCCATAGCCATAATACTTGCGCTGGGCTTCTTCGGCTGCATGGTGCAGTCCAACTCCATAGGCTCCACCTGCTCCACCGCCTTCGGCATACCCAGCTGGGTAATGGGCGCCGTGCTGGTGGCTATCTGCGGCTTCATATTCCTCGGCGGCGTGCAGCGCCTTGCTTCCGTCACCGAGAAGATAGTGCCCATAATGGCGGCCGTATTCCTCGTAGGCGGCCTTGCGATACTCATAGCGCGCATCAAGTACGTCCCCGCCACCTTCGGCATGATATTCAAGTATGCCTTTAAGCCCCAGGCCATAATCGGCGGCGGCTTCGGCGCGGCGCTGAAGATCGCCCTCAGCCAGGGCGCAAAGCGCGGCCTGTTCTCCAATGAAGCCGGTATGGGCTCCACCCCCCACGCACACGCCCTCGCCAACGTCGCTGAGCCCCACGATCAGGGCTGCGTAGCCATGATAGGCGTGTTCATCGATACCTTCGTGGTGCTGACCCTCAACTCCCTGGTGATAATCTCCACCATGTACACCCCCGACGGCGTGCTGGCTAACGGCTATATGGGCGCTGTTGTGGATACCATAGGCAAGGCAAATCTGGCCCAGACCGCCTTCGGCACCGTGTTCGGCGCCGGCTTCGGCAATATGTTCGTGGCTATCTGCCTGTTCTTCTTCGCCTTCTCCACCATACTGGGCTGGAACCTCTTCGGCAAGATCAATATGCAGTACCTCTTCGGCGATAAGTCCTATAAGATCTACACCGTGATAGCGCTGGTGTTCATCTTCCTCGGCACCCTCGCCTCCAACGACCTGGTCTGGGAGCTTTCCGACATGTTCAATCAGCTCATGGTCATCCCCAACGTCATAGCCCTCTTCGCCCTCACAAAGATGGTTCAGGGCTGCACCAAGGGGCTCAAGAAGTAGGAAACAGAATAAGAGAAGCAAAAAAAAGAGCCCTGCGGGGCTCTTTTTGCGTGCCGTTTATTTGTTTAACGTTATCTCCGAGGGCAGCCAAAGCTCAAAGCCGGGGTGGAAGTAATAGCTCGCGGTGCAGGAAAGCTCGCCCTCGCTGCCGCTCCATTTCCATTGGGAGGTATCCTCAGGCGGTTCGGTGAAATATTCGGCGCAGTCCTTTTGCAGCTTCTCCACCGCTTCCGGCGCTTCAAGGGCTATGCCCGCCAGCCTCCAGAAAAGCGGGTAGTCGTCTGAAACAAAGGCGCTCAGCTGCTCCTCGTCCCCCGGCTTCTGATTATAGCCGAAGCTGATGCCGCACTGCCGCTCCACGCCGCCAAAAAGCCGCATATTGACCATTACGACCGTATTGCAGCCGTCTTTCGTGAGCCGCATTATGGCGATGTCGTCCGGAACCTTGTCGGTAGTCATGCGGGCGTCCTCCGCCTTGTAGCCCTCAAGCCCGGCCTCATCCAGCGCCCACTCCATCTCCCGCACGTCCTCCGGCGGGAAGGTATAGTCCCCGGGGTCGAGCTTTTCGGCGCTTTTGCAGGCGGTGAGCAGGAGCAGGGGAAGGATAAGGGTTGTTATCAGGCGCTTCATACTTTACTCTCCGTTTATTTATTTTATTATTTTCGCGGCCTTCAGCACCATGCACGCCAGCAGCAGGAAGCCCAGATAGCCTATGAGCACGTAAACTATGTTCATAAGGCGGTTGAAGGGCAGCAGCAGGCTTGCCGCTATGCCAAGGGCGGCAAGGAGTACGGATATGCGGCGGAAGCGGAGGGAGCCCTCCTCCGCGAGGCGGAAGGCGGTCTGCCAGAGCAGCGGCACCGAGGCCGTGTATATGCCGGTGACTATCAGTATAGAGAATACCCCGCTCGTCACGGGGCTTATGCGCCCCGCCAATATGAGCATGGGTATCTGCGCCCCCGCAAGCTCGTCTATGTTGAGCATTATCGCGAAGTATATCAGGAGCATTCCTATATAGAAGGCGATAACGCCGCCAGCCGCACCGGCGGAAGCGCTCCTGATGCTGCTTGCGCTCTTGCCGATGGAGGTAAGGTAGCTGGCCAGCCATACCACGCTTATGCCCACGTAGCTTATGGACGCCAACACCCAGCTGCCGGAGGCCCGAAGAAGCTTCATATCGGGTATCTTTGCTATTATCCCCGCCGCCGCGGCGAGGTTCGAGCGGCATATGGTTATCACGCCCATGAGTATGACCATGACTATCATAACAGGCCCTATGCGGCCCAGTATGCTCACCAGATTGTTGAGCCCCAGCATGACGGTTGCGCAGGCCAGCACGCCTATGGCTATGGCGCCGATTATGCGGGAAATGCCGAAATACTGCTCCACCGCCGCGCCCGCCGCCGCCACCATGACTATGAAGCAGAGGTAAATGGATACCGTGGTGAAATAGTGATACGCCCTGCCCAGCCTTTTGCCGCAGTAGTATACGTATACGTCCTCAGGCTTATTGAACTGCTCCCGGTATCCGGCCCGGATGAAGGACACCGCGGCGAATATCAAAAGGCCCATGCAAAGGAGTATACTGAAAAGCCCCGCCATGCCGTAGCAGGCGAAGTATTGAAGTATCTCCTGGCCTGTGGAAAAGCCGGAGCCCATCATGTAAGCCACATACGCCCCGGTTATACCGGTGGCGGCCCTTATATCCAGCCTGCTCGAAGCCGCCGCCCCGCCCGCGGCGGCATTTATGGTCAAATTTTCAGAGCGCATATTAGCACCTCTTTTGTCTGAATAAGTGAACTGATGGTATTAAAATAACAAATAAGAGGGCAAATGGCAATACCGATTTTACTGGACAACCGTCCCCATTTCCTATAGACTCTTATATGGCCCTGGCCGCAAAGAAAGCGTAAATATTATAATTTACATATAAGGAGAACCAAAATGCGTATAACTACGCCGGAAAACGACATTCAGAGTGTGCTTTTCACAAGGGAGCAGATAGAGGCGCGGGTGAGGGAGCTGGGGGCGGCGCTTGCGGAGGAGTACCGGGGCAAGCAGCCTCTTATGGTGTGCATACTCAAGGGCGCGTCGGTATTCTATACCGACCTTTGCAGGGCAATGGACTGCGGGGTGTTTATGGACTTCATAGCGGTGTCCAGCTACGGCGTAAGCTCCAAGTCCACAGGCGTGGTGCGGATAATCAAGGATCTGGATTCCAACATAACCGGCCGCCACGTGGTGATCGTGGAAGACATAATAGACAGCGGCCTTACACTCCAGTACCTGAAGGAGCTGTTCGCCTCAAGAAAGCCCGCTTCCATGAAGACGGTATGCCTTCTTGATAAGCCCCGCCATGGGGGTGGGATAGGCGCGGACGCGGTGGGCTTTGACATACCTGACGAGTTCGTGGTGGGCTACGGCCTGGACTATGCGGGCCATTACCGCAACCTGCCCTATATAGGTGTGCTAAAGAAAGAGGTATATGAATAAGGCGGGGGAGAACCCCCGCCCAAAGCGGTATGAATATCATGAATTTTTTCAGTCTATGCCGAGCAGGACCCTAAGCCAGCCGAAGAACGTGATGTCTCCGGTCTTAGGGGGGAGAACCAGCACCGGCTGTACCGGGCCATGGTATGATGGATAATAGCTGTCGCCAGTGCTGCCGGGCGTGTCGGCGCCTTCCATGCCGCCCTCAGGCTTATATTCAAGAAGGAAGGGGGAGAAGCTGTCGGTTTCAAACATAAGGCCGTATTGGGTCGGGGTAAGCGTTATTTCCTCTTTATCCGTATGGTTTTCGTCCTTGTAGTGATAAAGCTTAAAGGCAACGTCCTTATGGCTTTCATAGCTGGTGCCGGCGGGATAGGGAAGGTATACCGTTGCTTTACTGCCGGGGGCGGGCTGTATCTCGTTTCCGCTTTTGTCCATATAGGTCAGCTTCATATACAGGTACTTCGTGCTGTTGTTGGCGTCCGCCTGCTCCTGCATGGGATACTCTGCCTTAAACTTAAAGCTGCCGCTGCCGTCTGCTATGATCAGGGTGGCCTCGCTCACTTGCGATCCTATATTTTCCTTAACTTCGGTGGTGGTGGCTTTAACATACGGCTTCTTTTCAAGGTATATATAGTTGCCGTCCTTCTCGTTGCCGTCCTTGTCTTTTATTTTTATCAGTTTGTCATTCTTATCGTACCATTGCAGGACGATAATATCCGCGTAGCCCGTCATAGTCCTGTCCACGGTGAATATGGAAAGATCGGTGCCTTGCAGCCTGGCGCAGTTCAGAAAGGCAGAGAAGCCATAGCGGGCGCATAGGCGGCCGGATTCGTCAGTAAACGTATCAGTGTGGGGCTTAATGGCGAGTTGGGTGGAACCCGCCTTATTGCTGTCATAAAGGGGAGAATGCCAGCTTGAGGACTTTACCGATACTGCGCCCTCCGGCCCCCGGATGAAAAAGGGCTTGTTGTCGCTGAGGAAGCCGTCGTTTCCTCCCAGCTTGTTTTTGTCGAGGGCGGATATATCCGCACCTTCAGGTATTTCAAACGTCCAAAGGCCCTTATCGGGATCGTATTTAATGAAGTTTCCATTAAGGCCGGTTTTCTCTGCAAAGGCGGCGTCCAGAGCAGTGTCACCGCTGCCGGCAGGAACCCACTTTTCTCCCATCCAGAATTTATTGATGTTCGAGGAAAAGATGGTAAGCATCTCGTTCTTGATAACGGCGTCGGCACCGTTGAACCACTTTATATGGAAGGTCTCCTGATTTTTGCCACTGGCATCGAAAAAGTGGTTGAGAGGCACGCCATTTTTTACGTCATCACGGTTAATCGTTTCATTGTTATTGGAGGACTGTACCTCGGCCCTTGCTGCATCGCTGCCGGGCGGGAGGAGCTTTGTAATTATTTCGCTTTTTGGGACTGAAATGTTACCGTCTATAAGATATGATAATGTGCCGTCTACATAATTTGAATTTTTTACATAGGCTCCATTATCAGGCACTATCCTGTCCTCGCCGGGCTGCGAGTTGGCTATCTTGAAGGCTTTGGTCGAGGTGTGATTTACACGGTACTGTATGGTGTGGTATGTCGTATTGCCATCTTTATCTTGAAGCTTCAGCAGGAAGGCATGCTTTTTATTAGATGGGATAACTATGACGCTGTTGCCGTCATGGGTAACGTCAGCGATTGTGAAGCTATGGCTTACCATGGGGTTGTTGGACTTGTCACGACCTACCTCATAAAGATGGAGCGACTTTATCGTAGCCTTGTTATCTTCGATCTTGCTTTCATAGTCAGCAGAGGTGGGATCGGCATAGCTCGTGCCGCAAATGCCGTACTTCACGGTATTTTCAGGCAGGTTCTTTATGTAAATATCAACAAATATAAACTTGTCTTCCGAATGATCAAAGTAAGCGTTCTCCCATTTTTCCTGGTTGAGATCATAGCTTATAGTTATCGCGTTGTCGTTGCTCGTGTGATCCAGCGTTTTGGGAACGGTCAGGCTGGATTGCCCGTCGATCTTTTCTATGTAAATATTTTGGCCCCCGGCAAAGCCGGTAAATGCGACGTCGTCGTTATCTTCCGCATAGACGCCCACTTCCATGGCCAAAATAAACAACATGACCAACAGGAGCGAAAGTATCTTCTTCATTAGCTTTGTTCCTCTTTTACGTATTATATGGGCATTTTAGCATAAAAGGGCCATAGCTTCCTTCGACTGCGAGTGTAAAAATCATAGCTATTATAGCAAAAGGACACTGCGGGGGTGTCCTTTTGCTGTTGGCGGAGCAGGTGAGATTCGTCCGGCGGCACTGGGGCAGTGCCGCCGCCAGCTCGGGGAACTCGGAAACCGTTCACTGGACGCTTTCCGCCCCTCACGGGGACGTTCCCTTCGAATCTCACTATTACAACTACAACTGCAAAAAAACAACCACCCGAATGGGTGGTTGCTTTTTTGGCGGAGCAGGTGAGATTCGAACTCACGGACGGCTTTCGACCGTCACACGATTTCCAGTCGTGCCCGTTATGACCACTTCGATACTGCTCCATAACCGGTGCGGACGAGCCTACGTCGCCGCACTTGATTATGATACAATACTTTTCGTATAATTGCAAGAGGAATATGCTAATTTTCTGCCGTGCAAGCTATTCCTTTATGGATTCCAGCCGCTCCCGGAAGCACCTGGCAACTATCTCATACCCTTTTTCGGTGGGGTGCAGGCCGTCACCGGATATGAGCTGGCTAAAGGGGCTGCCTATGCACTCGAGAAATGCGGAGCGCACGTCAACAAAGGGCAGCTCCTCCGACCGGGCCAGCTTTGATATGGCGACGGAATACAGCTCCTGATAGCGGTATATGGAAAGAGGCGTACCGAGGAACTTCAACAGGCTGCACCTGTCAACACCTTTGGATATTATGTATTCATAGTACTTATCGGAATCCACCGGCGGCAGCGACATTAGTACCGGTGTTATGCCTGCGCCGCGCAGCAGTCCTATGCATTCCCGCAGGGTGGCTTCAAAATCGGCAAGGGCTGTGACGGGCTGATGGGGGTAGTCCGGATCCCAGCCTATGGCCGGCCAGTCGAAGTTGCAGTCGTTGCCGCCGTATTCCACCAGGGCGTAATCCGGCCTTTCCCCGGCGGCTATGGCCTTTTTAATGAGTCCCAGCCCGCGTTCCGCGGTGTAGCCGAAGCGGGAGCGGTTATCAAGAGCTATGTCCAGCCCCTCCATCTGGGGCAGAAAAACCTCGGTATAGCAGGAGCGGTACCTTCCGCCCTCATACACCGTGCCCTTCATTATAGAATCCCCGAATATTATGGCGGTCTTTTCCGGCATGTGAACCTCCCATATGAAGTATGAAGCGCAAAAATCATACAATAATTTTAAGTATATTATAACGGGGCAAGGTTAAAGGGCGGTTAAAGGAATGTGAATTAAAAGGAAACACCGCCCCGGGCAGCGGGACGGTGTTCAGTCTGTCAAAAAACCCCAGGGTTGATAAGGGGCCGCAGCCCCTTATGTTTAATCCGGCTCTGACGACATGTGCGTCAGAACGGATGAAAACCCAGAGGTTTTCGTACTTTGCGGATTTTGCCGCCCGGGAGCGAATGCGAGAGGCAAAACCCGTAAAACTCAAAAAAGTGGCATTCAGCCACTTTTTTGACACTCTGAACACCGCCCCGGGCAGCGGGACGGTGTTTTATTTGCGTGCTGCAAAGATCAGTCGTCTCAGGTATCGCAATCCTCGTCGGGATTCGGAGTGACCGCGGGAGGCGTTATGATCTTTGAGCTGTCCACGGGCTTGGCTACGACCACACAGCGCTGGTTGCGTGTGCCCAGGCCGCTGTTCCAGCTTTCGCCGTAGCAGGTGATAAGCGTCATGCGTGAATCGCCGGTGTCGTAGGCCATCACGGTTTCCGGTACGTCGTCTATGCCGTAAATGTCAACGTTGGTAACGGTGAAGGTCATGGTGCTGCCGTCGTCGTATTCCACTATTATCTCCTCGCCCTCCTCCATTTTGGGGAGTACGGAAAAAACGCCCGCTACCTTTTTCCAGGATACATGGCCGTTGAATATGGCGTTGCCGTATTCCCCGGGGGAGGCGCTGGCATCCAGCCATGCGGCTACCTTCTCGGAATCCACCGTTCCCATGGTGTACACCGTGCTGCCGTCCTCGGCCTTGACCTCCCTGCCCTTGCTGTCGGTATAGGGCACTATGCCCACCGTCTCTACCGGGAAGCTTATTTCCCTGCCGGTAAAGTACATCATCACGGGTATTTTTTTGACGTAGGGGGTGGGCTCCGGCGTGGCCACGGGGGTCTCTGTAACGGCGGGGGGGGGGGGCGCCTCGTACTTGCCGGGCAGGTATACGTACTGGCGCAGCACTATTATGGCCGCAAATAATACCAGAGCGATGCTTATGCAGGTCAGTATGGTGTTGCGGAGGCTCCTTTTGTTTTTGCCCTCCCCGGGCCCGGCGGTGTTGGCTTCCGGTTGCGCTGGATTTATATTATTTTCTTCCGGAGTGCTTTCCGGGGTGCTGCTCTTATTTTCGTCCATAGCGTTCTCCAATGCTTTCGGTTTTATTTACTGGTTTATTATATCATCGGGGTTATGGCCGTACAAGGCGGGATTTGTGAATAATATAGGCATAAATGGGGCTTTATGCCGCCGCAATATATTGTATGGGCAGGGCGGCGCGCCCACAAGTTTATTGATCGTTAACAAATTCTTAAAGATAAACACGACATTTTTTCTTGATTATTGGCTATAATAAGGGTACACAAAGGGCGAGCGAAAAGAGCATCGCCGGACTATTCTATCGGGAGGTATGAATAAAATGAAAAGAAACGTTTCTAAGGTCCTTTCGGTCCTGCTGATAGCGGCGCTCATGCTTAGCTTTACCGTGGTCGCTTCCGCAGAGACCAGAATGTACGCCACCGATGCGGTGAACGTCCGCAGCGGCCCCAGCACCGGCTATTACATCGTCGGCAGGCTTGAGAAAAACGACATGGTGATGGCTACCGGGCGCGTATACGACGGATGGTATGAGATACAGTGGGGAAGCTACGGCTACGCCTATGTAGCGGGCAACTATCTCTCCTATTCCAAGTATGAGCCCGGCTACTGCTATCCCAACAATCGCGGCGTCACCCTCAAGGTATGCCCGGATTGCGGCGACACCTATTACTCCACCACCGCGCTGAACGTGCGCCGCGGCCCCAGCACCAAGTACTCCATCGTGGGCTCCTTGAACAGGGGTCAGAAGTGCACCGTCATAGGCAAGAGCGGCAACTGGTATAAGCTGCTCACCGCCGACGGCTCCGACGCTTACGCAAGCGCAAAGTACCTGAAGCTCTATTCCTCTGGCAGCGGCTCCACCCCCAGCGTGCCCAGCTACCCCAACGGCAACTACGGCACCTATTACGCCACCACCGGCCTTAACGTCCGCCAGGGCCCCAGCACCAAGTACCGCGTGGTATACACCCTTGACAGGGGCGAGGCTGTGACCTTCACCGGCCAGACCAGCGGCAAGTGGATATCCGTAAAGACCCGCACCGGCGTGCAGGGCTATTGCAGCAGCCTGTACCTCACCCAGAAGGGCGGCAGCTACAATCCCGGCGGCAGCAGCCAGGGCAATAAGTACTACTGCGGCAGGTGCGGCAAGCAGATAACCTACGGCAACGCCTACTGCCCCAACTGCGGCGCGAGGATCGACTACAGCGGCGGAAGCTGCCTGCCCAACGCGGAGCTCACCGTGGGCGGCCAGTATTCACCCAACTACAAGACGTGGCTCTACTCCTCTCCCAGCACCTCCAGCACACAGATCTTTGACCTGTACCCCGGCGACAGGGTGATGGTTAGGAGCTACACCCCCGGCAGCTCCTGGGCATACGTTCAGGTGCTGAGGAGCGACATCTCCTACAACGTCGGATATGTGCTTGTAGACGCAATCAAATAACTTCGTTTCGCGGAAGTGACTTCGGTCACTTCCGCGAGTTTTTTTCGGTTTTTGCCTCTCACTGCGTTCCCGGGCGGCAAAACCCGCAGAGTACGAAAACCTCCGGTTTTCATCCGTTTTGACGTACACGCCGTCAAAGCCGGAATAAATTTAAGGGACTGCGGCCCCTTAACAACCCCAAGGATCGCAAAAGGAGCGGCAAATGCCGCTCCTTTTTGCGTGCTGTAAGCTCTATCCAATTTCGCTGCCGCCGGGGATGCTTTCCGGCTCCATTACGGTGAGCATGGAGAGGGTCTCCCCCTCGTCGCCCTCGGTTATGGAGGAAAGTATCATGCCCTGGCTTTCTATGCCGGCTATCTTCCGGGGGGCAAGGTTCGCCGCGATGACCACCGTGCGGCCTATGAGCTTTTCAGGCTCCGGGTACCACTTGCGAATGCCGGAAAGTATGGTGCGGGGCTGGGCTTCGCCGCAGTCCAGCGTGAACTGCAGAAGCTTCTTGCTCTTCTCGACGAACTTGCAGTCTATGACCCTGGCGGTCTTCATCTTTACCTTGCAGAAGGTGTCAAAGTCTATAAGCTCCTGAGGCTCCTGGCCCTTGGCCTCCTCTGCCTTGGGCGCGGGGGCTGCGCTGGCGGAGGCTTCGGCGGCGTGGGAGGCTGCGTTCTCCTTTTCCAGCTCCTCAAGCTCCTTCTTAACGTCTATGCGGGGGAACAGGGCCTCCCCCTTGTGAACCTTAGTGCCGGCGGGCAGCTTGCCGAAGGCCCGGGCCTCGTACTCGGTGAGCTCGCCGGAAACGCCAAGCTGCTCAAAGAGCTTAGGCGCGGTGTTGGGAAGGTAAGGCTGAAGGAATATGCCAACTATGCGGAGGCTTTCCGCAAGGTTGTACATGACAGTGGCCAGCCTGTCCTTTTTGGCCTCGTCCTTTGCCAGTATCCATGGCGCGGTCACGTCTATGTACTTGTTGCATGCGCCTATGAGGGCCCATATGGATTCCAACGCCTCGGGGGCCTTGAACTCGGTCATGTACTGCTCCACCTTCTCCGGCAGGCCATCGGCAAGGGCGATTATGGGCTCGTCCTCCTCCGGTACCGGGCAGGCGGGGGCGGGGACAACGCCGCCGAAGTACTTGTCTATCATGCTCACCGTGCGGGAGAGCAGGTTGCCAAGGTCGTTTGCAAGGTCGGAATTTATGCGGTAAATAAGCGCCTCGTTGGAGAATACGCCATCGCTGCCGAAGGGGACCTCCCGAAGCAGGAAGTAGCGTATGGCGTCCACGCCGTAGCGGTTGCAGAGCTTGACGGGGTCCACCACGTTGCCCTTGGACTTGCTCATCTTGCCGCCCTCAAGTATCAGCCAGCCGTGGCCGAACACCTGCTTGGGCAGGGGCTCGCCCAGCGCCATGAGCATTATGGGCCAGATTATGGTATGGAACCTGACTATCTCCTTGCCGACCAGGTGGACGTCCGCCGGCCAGTATTTTTTATACAGGCTGTCGTCGTCCGAGCCGTAGCCCAGCTTTGTTATGTAGTTGGAGAGGGCGTCCAGCCAGACGTATACCACATGCTTCTCGTCAAAGTCCACGGGTATGCCCCAGGTGAAGCTGGTGCGGGATACGCAAAGGTCCTCAAGGCCCGGCAGCAGGAAGTTGTTCAGCATCTCGTTGGTGCGGGCGGGGGGCTGTATGAAGTCGGGGTGATCCTTTATATACTGTATGAGGCGGGGGGCATACTTGCTCATCTTGAAGAAGTAGCTCTCCTCCTTGACCTTCTCCACCGGCCTGCCGCAATCCGGGCAGCAGCCGTCCTTGAGCTGGCGCTCCAGCCAGAAGCTCTCGCAGGGGGTGCAGTACCAGCCCTCGTAGGCGGACTTATATATGTCACCCTGCTCGTACAGCTTGCGGAATATCTTCTGCACGGCCTTTACGTGGTAATCGTCGGTGGTGCGGACAAAGCCGTCGTTGGATATGCACATGAGCTTCCAGAGATCCTTGAAGGAAGCTACTATCTCGTCCACGTACTGCTTGGGGGTAATGCCCTTGGCCTTTGCCTTGCGCTCTATCTTCTGGCCGTGCTCGTCGCTTCCGGTGAGGAAGTATACGTCGTAGCCCGTCATGCGCTTATAGCGGGCGATGGCGTCCGCCGCCACGGTGGTGTAGCTGTGGCCTATGTGCAGCTTGTCGCTGGGGTAGTATATGGGGGTGGTGATGTAGAAGGTCTTTTTCTCTTGCTCTGCCATGTATCTTCTCCTTAGCGGGTCGCCTGATTTTTCTTATTTATATAGCCGGTTGCCCCATTATCCTTTATAGTTTATTTACTTGGGCCGGCTTTGTCAATATTTCGGGGCCAAACCGGGGCAAAATGATTCCCGCCCTTTCCGCTTTTATCTTTGCCCTTAATATGATAAAATACTATTAAAAATGTACGTTTTCAGAGGAGGCCCCCTGTTATGGATAAAAACCGGTTTTTCAGAGCCATACCCAAGGTGGATACGTTGATAGAGCAGTGCGATTCGGCGGGGCTCTTTGACCGCTACGGCCGGGAGATCACCGTTGACTGCATTCGCGAGCGCACCGAGGCCCTCAGAGAGTTCATAGGAAAGTCCGAGGACGAGACGGAGATCATCCGCCGCACGGAAAGCCTCCTGCCCGACATAGCGTCGGCGGCGGCGGGGCTTTTCTCCCCCAACCTGAAGCCCGTCGTCAACGCCACGGGCACCGTGCTGCACACCAACCTTGGGCGGGCGCTCATATCCAAAAAGCATGCGGACCACCTTATGGCGATAGTCTCCGGCTATTCCAATCTGGAATACGACCTTGAGGCGGGGGCGAGGGGGGAGAGGTATTCCCACTTTGAAAAGCTGCTCTGTAAAATAACCGGCGCGGAGGCGGCCATGGCCGTAAACAACAACGCGGCGGCCGTAATGCTCACCCTGTCCGCCCTCTGCCGGGGCGGCGAGGTGCCGGTATCCCGGGGGGAGCTGGTGGAGATAGGCGGCAAGTTCCGGGTGCCGGACGTCATGGCCCAAAGCGGCGCAATAATGGTAGACCTTGGCACCACCAACAAGACCCACCTTTCCGATTACGAGGATGCAATAAACGAGAACACCGCCGCGCTGCTGAAGGTGCATACCAGCAACTTCCGGGTGGTGGGCTTTACCGAGAGCGTAAGCGTGGCGGAGCTTGTGGAGCTGGGCGATAAGCACGGCCTGCCCGTCATAGAGGACATAGGCAGCGGCGTGCTGATAGACCTTTCCAAATACGGCCTCACCTATGAGCCTACTGTGCAGGAATCCATAAGGGCGGGGGCGGCCATAGTCTGCTTCTCCGGCGACAAGCTGCTGGGCGGGCCTCAGGCGGGCATAATAGTGGGCAGGAAGGAATACATAAAAAAGATAAAGAAGCACCCCCTGACCCGGGCGTTTCGGATAGACAAGTTCACGGCAGCCGCATTGGAGCTTACCCTTCAGGAGTACCTGTCGGAGGAAAATGCCATACGGAACATACCCGTGCTGCGCATGCTCACACAGCCGCCCATGGAAATTCGGGAGCGGGCGGAAAAGCTTGCCGCCATGCTGAAAAACGTCAATGCCCGGGTGGAGGTAGTGGATTGCGAATCACAGGTGGGGGGCGGCTCCATGCCCCTTGAAAGGCTTCGGAGCAGCGCCGTTGCCATAAAGCCCAACGGCATGACCACCGCGGCCTTTGAGGAGGCGCTCAGGCGTGCGGAAAGGCCGGTTATATGCCGGGTACAGGAGGACAGGGCGCTAATGGATATGCGCACGGTACAGCCGGGCGAGACAGAGCTTATCGCGGCGGAGGTCGCCGGGATACTGGGGGTAAAATAAAATATGAAGAATATAATAGTAGGCACAGCCGGACACATAGACCACGGCAAGACCACCCTCATAAGGGCGCTCACCGGCCGCAATACCGACCGCTGGGAGGAGGAGCAGCGCAGGGGCATAACCATAGACCTGGGCTTTACCTGGTTCGACCTGCCCAGCGGCAACAGGGTGGGCATAATAGACGTGCCGGGGCATGAGAAGTTCGTAAACAACATGGTGGCGGGAGTAGTGGGCATGGATCTTGTGCTGCTGGTCATCGCCGCGGACGAGGGCATAATGCCCCAGACCCGGGAGCACGTTGATATACTGGGGCTTTTGGGCATAGAAAAGTGCATAATCGTATTGAACAAGTGCGACCTTGTGGACGAGGACTGGTTAGAGATGGTAAAGGAGGACATACGGGAGGAGCTAAAGGGCAGCTTCTGCGAAAACGCGCCCATGGCAGAGGTATCCAGCGTCACCGGGGCGGGTCTGGACAACCTGGTGAGCCTGATCGAGCACATGGCAGAGGAGGAGGTCACCCCCAAGGACATAGACACCATACCCCGGCTGCCCATAGACAGGGCATTCTCCATATCCGGATTCGGCACCATAGTTACAGGCACACTTATTTCCGGCCGGATACGCAAGGAGGACCAGCTTGAAATATACCCGGTGGATAAAACCTGCAAGATACGCAGCATACAGGTACACGGCAAGGATGCGGAGGAGTGCTTTGCCGGCCAGCGGGTAGCCATAAACCTTTCCAATATCAAGAAGAACGAAATACACCGGGGCTGCGTGCTGGCCCCCGTCAACAGCATGAAGAACACAATGATGCTGGACGTGCGGCTGCGGGTGCTGTCCTCGTCAAACAGGGTAATAGACAACCGCACGCGGCTGCACCTTTTTACCGGCACCAGCGAGGTGCTGTGCCGGGCGGTGCTTCTCGATAAGGACGAGATAGGCCCGGGCGAGAGCGGCCTTGCCCAGCTCCGCCTGGAGGGGGAAATAGCCGTGCGCCGTGGGGACAGGTTCATAGTGCGCTTTTATTCGCCCATGGAGACCATCGGCGGCGGCGTTGTCATAGAGGCCAACCCCGCAAAGAAGAAGCGGTTTGACGAAAGGGCCATATCCGAGATGACCGTCAAGGAGGAGGGTGGCCACGGGGATATGATAGAGCTGATAATCAAGCAGCACAGCGATTCCGCCATAACCGCGGCGGAGGTGGCGAAGCTCACCGGCCTTACCGCCGAGGAGACCATGGCGGAGGTGGAAAAGCTCGCGGAGCAGGGGCTTGTCGCCACATTCCCCATGAAGAAGGATATCTATCTTATGCACGCCTCCTACCGGGACAAGGTGGCTGACGATATGGTGGCATACCTTGAGGATTTCCATAAAAAGAACCCTTACAGGCTGGGCAGCCGCAAGGCGGAGCTTAGGGTGCGGTTTTTGAGCAAGCTCAAGCAGAACGTATTTGACGAATTCATGCAGCGCCTTGAGGGCACGGGGCGCATAAAGCGCAGCGGCGAGTTTATCTGCGAGGGGGGCTACGAGATACCCCACGACGAGGTATATAAGCAATTCGAAAGCGCCCTGACTGCGATGCTGGACAAGGCGGGGTTTGAGTTTATAAGACTTGCCGATATACAGCTGCCCGGCATACAGCCCGCCATGGCGGAGGATCTTTTGCAGCTTTTAGCCGCCGAGGGAAAGGTGGTGCTGCTCTCTGACGACCTTATTACCCTGCCCAAGTATACCGACATGGTTGCGGCAAAGGCAAGGGAAATACTGGCCGCCGAGGGCAAGATCTCCATCGCCATGATACGGGACATGATAGGCACCAGCCGCAAGAGCGCCAAGCCGCTCCTCGAGTACCTGGACAATATACGCGTCACCAGGCGAAACGGCACCGAGAGCGAGAGGGTGGCGTATTAAAGAAAAGCCTGACAAAAAATACAATTGCAGATGAAAAATCCCTGTCGGAGCTTCACCGGCAGGGTTTTGTTTGTGTTGGAGTTTAACTATTGCCGCCTGATTCCAAACCGCCCCCCAAAATCATTTATCATCCTCCGTCACAGCCCGGCTATGTCGTCGAGCAGGGCGTCTACCTCGGCTTGGGTGGTTGCCCAGCTCGTGCAGAAGCGCGCGACAGTACCCAGGGGCGTGGCCGCTCCCTCCTCGAAGTAGTAGCCCCGGGCCAGCGTTTCCCTTTGCTGCGGGGTCAGTATGACGAACTGCTGGTTGGTGGGGCTGTCCACCCAGAAGGGTATGCCCTTGGCCGCAAAGGCCCGCTTTATCTGCATGGCAAGCTCGTCGGCCCGCCTCGTCCTTTCAAAATACTCGCCGCTCTCCAGCATGAGCGCAAATTGCAGCCCCATCAGCCAGCCCTTTGCCAACACCGCGCCGTGCTGCTTCATGTACGCCTTGAAGCGGTATTGGAGGCGGGGCTCCGTGATGATGAGGGCCTCGCCGAAAAGTGCGCCGCACTTTGTCCCGCCGATATAGAACACGTCCGTAAGCTCCGCAAAGTCCTTCAGGGTAAGGTCGTTATCCTCTGCCCCCAGGCCGTACCCCATCCTGGCCCCGTCCACGAACAGGTACATGCCGTATTTTTTGCAGACCTCGCTGATGGCGCGAAGCTCCCCCTTGGAATACAGGGTGCCCTGCTCGGTGGGGAAGGAAATATATACCAGCTTGGGCTCCGTAAGGTACTCCGGGGCGCCGCCCTCGTAATACTCCGCCGCGCAGGCGGCGATATGCCGCGAGGTGAGCTTGCCGTTGGTATTGGGGAGCCCGAGTATCTTGTGGCCGGTGCTCTCGATGGAGGCCGCCTCGTGGCAGTTGATATGCCCGGTGTCGGCCGCGATAACGCTCTGTACCGGGGAAAGCGCCGCCGCAATCGCGACGATATTCGCCTGCGTCGCGCCGGGGACGAATTTTATCATGGCGTCCTCCCTGGCGATCAGCTTCTTTATGACCGCCTCCGCCCTGCCGCACCACTGGTCCTCACCGTAGCCCGCATAACTGGCGGCGTTGATTTCCGTAAGCCCGTCGAGTATGGACTCAAGGGCCCCCCGGTTATAGTCGTTGTTAAATCTTATCATTTCAAATACCTCCTCGTCATTCCACAGCCCGCGGCAAGCCCTTATCGTATACTGTCGCGTGAATTTATTATACAATCATTTATGCTTTTATAAAATATACCATCAGTTGACAAGAGCACACAAGCCCGAAAGGCTTGTTCAGAGTGTCAAAAAAGTGGCTGAACGCCACTTTTTTGACACTCTAAAAGGAGCAGCCTGCGCTGCTCCTTTTATATTGCCTGTAAGCTTTAGCCTACGATGAAGCCGTACTTCAGGGGATCGATGGGGTCGATGGCATAGGTGGCCTCGCCGGTAAGGTAGGCGGTGCCGGTGATGAGAGGTATGACGGCCTTGTAGCCGCACTCATCGACTTCCTTCTCGATAACGCCCTTGAACTTGGTGCCCATGAAGGATTCATAGATGAAGGGCTCGCCAACCTTCAGCTCGCCCTTTGCATACAGGGTGCCCAGCTTGGCGCTGGTGCCGGTGCCGCAGGGGGAACGGTCAGCCTGTGCCTCGCCGAAGATGACCACATTGCGCTTGTCGGCGTCGGGGGATACGTTGTGGCCGTAGAACTCCACCAGATCCACTGTGGTGATGTCCAGGCGGGGATGCTGTATCTTGATCTCCTTGTTGATCTTCTCCATCATCTTCATGCCCAGCTGGGTGAGGTAGGGAACGGTCTTTTCGTTGATCTCGTCCACAAGGCCCAGCTTGTCGGTATCCACAAGGGCAAAGAAGGAGCCGCCGAAGGAAATGTCAAAGGTGATCTCCTTGCCGTCGATGACCACCTTCTGGTTGGGCTTATACAGGAAGGCGGGGACGTTCTCGAGGGTTACGCCCAGCACCTTGCCGTCCTTCACCTCGGCCTTGGTGCGGATGATGCCGGCGGGAGCCTCAAGCACTACCTCGGTGTAGGGCTCCTTGGCCTCTACCATGCCGGTCTCAACGGCCACGGTGACGGCGCCTATGGTGCAGTGGCCGCACATGTTGAGCCATCCGCCGGTATCCATGAAGAATACGGCAAAGTCGGCCTGAGGATCGATGGGCTCGCAGATGTACGCGCCGAACATGTCGTGGTGGCCGCGGGGCTCGAGCATCAGGGCAGTGCGATAGTGGTTATAGTGCTTTTCCAGCCAGTGCTTGCGCTCGATGGGGGTGTTGCCCTCGGGCTTGGGGAAGCCGGAGTACACTATACGGCAGAATTCGCCTGCGGTATGGGCGTCGATGGCCTTGAAGCTCGCTTCGAACCTGTCAAGGTTTATCTTGGGGTTGTAATTCATGACCTGCTCTCCTATTTATTATATTTTAATGGCGCAAAAGAAGGCGCCAAAATGAAAACGCGGGTTACTGTAAAAAAATTTGCTGTTGCGGAAAAATGTTTTCGTCATGCCGTGAAGGAGGGACTAATGAAAAATTTATCAATCCCCAGTGACTATTATCACTCAAACAGATGCAAAAGTCAATAAGCGAATGCCCTCCGGCCATGTTATTTACTGCTGCCTGATAAATATTTTGCTATTGCTTCACAATCGGTATTGAAAAAACCGATGATTTATGCTATCCTGTCCCGGTAGAGAAAAGCGCTGCTTCAGCGCGGAAAGTATAAAACCCGGTGGAAACGGGCCGCATGGGGGCGGATAGGTACTGGTGTGCCTCCTGGTCTTCAAAACCAGCCGTTGGGCGTTAGTAGCGTCCTGGGTGGGTTCGATTCCCACACGTTCCCGCCACCAAACGTTCGCGCCCCAAAAAGTTATTTTGGGGCGTGACTCATATCGGATAAATATTTGATGTACCCCAAAGTAAATCAACATACCATATTTTGTGTTCAAAAAATTCACGAATACAACAGTTGGTAATCTTAAGCCAACCAAAGCCGGCATTAGAAAATGTGAAGGCTAATTTTCACGGTTGCGATAGACTTTTACAATATATTGATGTATAATTAACTTTGCGCAGGGGGCAGTCTGTTCTAACGAATAGAAATAACTGATGGCGGCTTCCTGTCCGATCAACGTTTCTTATAATAAATAAAACCATTAAAACCATTATTATTAAAAAGGAAAAGGAAGGGCATCATGAGGAAAATCAAACTTTTGCTCAAGCAGCATGTTGGCGCGCCTTGCGCGGCAATAGTAAAGCCCGGCGACAAGGTAGAAAAGGGCACACTGGTAGCCACTCCCACCGGTCTCGGCGCAAACATCTTCTCCTCCGTTTACGGCACGGTAGAGGAAGTAACCGACCAGGCCATAGTGATCCAGCCCGACGACGAGCAGCCTGACAAGTACATCCCCATAAAGAAGAGCGACAGCAAGCTGGAGATGGTCAAGGAGGCCGGAATAGTTGGCATGGGCGGCGCAGGCTTCCCCACCGGCGTAAAGCTGGGCGCAGACCTTCAGGGCGGCTACATACTCGTGAACGCGGCAGAGTGCGAGCCCGGCCTCAAGCACAACATAATGCAGCTTGAACAGCAGGCTGAAAAGACCGTCCGGGGCGTTGAGTACTGCATGGAAATGTCCAACGCCAAAAAGGCTATCTTCGCCATCAAGCGCAAGAACGCCAGGGCCATCTCCGCCATAAAGAAGGCCATTGCCGACAAGCCTGATATCAGCATTCATCTCCTTCCCGATATTTACCCCATGGGCGAAGAGCGCGCGGTAGTGCGCGAGTGCCTGGGCATTCTCCTTGAGCCCACCCAGCTCCCCTCCGCGGCCCACGCGAACGTGGTAAACTGCGAGACCGTCCTCCGGGTAGCCGAGGCTATCGAGGATCAGAAGCCCTGCATATATAAGAACATATCCGTAGTTGGCAAGGTACATGGCGGCCCCGAAGCACAGGTATTCATGGATATGCCCGTAGGCATTTCCGTTGAGGATATGCTGGACAAGGTGGGCGGCATCGACGGCGAGTACGGCGAGATAATAATGGGCGGCGCATTCACCGGCCTTCCCACCGAGCTCGACGCCCCCACCACCAAGACCACCGGCGCTATCATAGTCACCATACCCTTCCTCGATCTCCATGGCGCAAAGGTAGGCCTTCTGGTATGTGCCTGCGGCGGCGGCGAAGCCCGCATGCGGGATATAGCCAAGAAGTACAACGCCGAGGTCGTATCTGTGACCTTCTGCAAGCAGGCCATCGAAGTAAAGCCCGGCGCGCCCCGCAAGTGCGAGAACCCCGGCAACTGCCCCGGCCAGATCGCAAAGGTGCTGGAGATGAAACGCGCAGGCGCGGAGTACCTCATCATCGGCAACTGCTCCGATTGCTCCAATACCGTAGTTACCTGCGGCACCCTGAAGATGGGCTTGAAGGTAATACACCAGACCGACCATGTGATGCGCACCATACATCACCCGCTGTACAGGCACCTGACCATCAGCAAGACTGTGGATCAGGATCTGAGCGAGTTTTAATGCACTTAAGCTATCGTGAAAATGGCTTTCAGCCATTTTCGCGATGCCAGAATTTTAGTGGTTTAACTTAAGCCAAAACTTAAGTACCAAATATAATTTATATAGGAGGAAACACATGTCTATTTCAGCCGAATACGCACTTGAGCACAAAAACGACCCCGCCGTATTGTGCTGCAGAGCAGAAGCTGGCGTAGTGCTTTCCGAGCACAACCTGGAAGACCCAGCCATCTTTGATGACCTGGTAGAGTCTGGCCTGCTCAAGCTCGACGGTGCCGTAACCATCGGTCAGGCCATGGGCGCAACCCTCACCAAGACCGCTGACTCACTCACTCCCCTGACTCCCGACCTTCTCGAGGGTATGAAGGAAGTAGAGGAAGAGGCTCCCGCCGCTGAGGAAGCCGCTCCCGTAGCTGCCGCTCCCGCAGCCGCTGCCCCCGCAGCAGTTAACGGCGGCGTACTTAAGATTCATATCGACGAGGGCAAGGGCATTGATCTGGAGCTCCCCATAGGCGCTTTCGCAGCTGCCGGTACTGCCGGCGCTGTAGTACCTGCCACAGTAGCAGGCGCTGCCGCTCCCGCAGAGGAAGAGGTAGAGGAGAAGGTTATCCGCACCCTCACCCGCAAGCACTTTAAGATCACCGAAGTAAAGCGCGGTCCCGAGACCAAGATAGAGGGCACCACCCTTTACATCCGCGAAGGCATCGAGAAGGAGTGCATAGATTCTCAGGAGCTGGTACACGATCTGAAGATCGACATCATAACTCCCGCTGAGTATCACACCTATTCCGAGACCATCATGGACGTACAGCCCATCGCCACCAAGGAAGGCGACGATGTACTGGGCGCAGGCGTTACCCGCGTTCTGGACGGCGTCGTAATGATGCTGACCGGTACCGATGATAACGGCGTACAGATCGGTGAGTTCGGTTCCTCCGAGGGTATCCTCGATGAGAACATCATGTGGGGCCGTCCCGGCTGTCCTGAGAAGGGTGAGATCTTCATCAAGACTCAGATGACCATCAAGGAAAAGACCAATATGACCCGTCCTGGCCCTCTGGCAGCACACCACGCTACCGACATCATCACCCAGGAGATCCGCGTTGCTCTGAAGAAGCTGGACGAGAGTCTGGTTGTCTCCACCGAGACCTTTGAACAGAAGCGTCATCCCCACAAGAAGAAGGTGGTTATCGTCAAGGAGATCATGGGTCAGGGCGCTATGCACGACAATCTGCTTCTCCCCATGGAGCCTGTCGGCATGCTGGGCGGCAAGCCTAACGTAGACCTGGGCAACGTCCCCGTAGTCTGCAATCCTCTTGAGATACTGGACGGCGCTGTGCATGCCCTCACCTGCATCGGCCCCGCTTCCAAGGAAATGTCCCGCCATTACTGGAGAGAGCCCCTGGTTCTCGAATGCCTGGCCGATCCCGAGATCGACCTCTGCGGCGTAGTACTCGTAGGTTCTCCTCAGATCAACGGCGAAAAGTTCTACGTATCCCGCCGCGTAGGCCAGACCGTAGAATCCATGGACGTTGACGGCGCATTCGTAACCACCGAAGGCTTCGGCAACAACCACGTTGACTTCGCAAGCCATCTGGAGCAAATAGGTATGCGCGGCGTTCCCGTAGTGGGCATGTCCTTCTGCGCGGTACAGGGCGCTCTGGTGGTCGGCAACAAGTACATGACCTCCATGGTAGATAACAATAAGTCCGAGGCCGGTATCGAGAACGAAGTCCTTGGCTGCAACACCCTTTGCCAGGAAGATGCTGTACGCGCCCTCGCAATGCTGAAGGCACAGATGGCCGGCGAAACCGTAAAGGCTCCCGAAAAGAAGTGGAACCCCAACGTTAAGGCCACCAACATCGAGCTGATCGAGACCGCCACCGGCAAGAAGATGGATCTGGTACCCAATGAGCAGTCCCTGCCCATGAGCCAGAAGCGTAAGGAAAAGTACAACTAAAGATATGCTTAAGTTCGGCGATAAGATCATCTACATAGAAGGCGTTCTTGTGGAGATAAGGGATGACGGCTCCGCCGCAATAGACCTTAAAGGGCGTCTCGGGTATCTTGAGATACCTCAGTGGATGCTGCTCCATGAGCATCCATTGGTAGTCGGCCAGGAGTTTGGCTGGAACATGAGTTTTCCGGAACAGCTCGGGCCTGTGGCCGCCCCCGTCCGATACCCTGAAATAACCAAAGCCGCAGAAGGAGAGACCTTTGTGATGGAGGGCAGGGTAAACGACGTACAGGACGGAGCCACGGGTTTGCAACTCACAAACTGCCCGGGTGGTTTCCGATTCCCCATGCGAATGTTCCTCACGGACTACGAAATAAAGAATGATCAGCCTGTGGCATGGACGATGAGCGCCCCTAAGCAGCTCAGCGCCGAGCCAAACAAAAAATACGTAAGCAATCACGATATGTACATGAGAAGGCAGGCAGAAATGCAGGCCAAAAAAGATAATTGAATTTTAATAGGAGGATAAAAATGAACTTAACAGTTGTTAAGGGACTGCAGTCCGAAATTTTCGTTCCCGTTACGCCTCCGCCGGTATGGGCACCTGTAACCAAGCCCCTGAACGAGATGGTAATAGCCCTCGCTACCGCAGCAGGCGTACATCGCAAAGAGGATAAGCGCTTCAATCTGGCCGGCGACTTCACCTGGCGCGAGATCTACGACAGCACTCCCTCCAGCGATCTGATGGTTTCCCATGGCGGCTATGATAACAGCGACGTCAACAAGGACATCAACTGCATGTTCCCCATCGACAGGCTCCATGAGCTTGCCAAGGAAGGCTTCATCAAGGGCGTAGCTCCCGTTCATATAGGCTTCATGGGCGGCGGCGGCAACATCGAAAAGTTCACCCATGAGACCGGTCCGGCAATTGCCAAGCGCCTCAAGGATGAGGGCGTAGACGCCGTATTGATGACCGCTGGCTGAGGCACCTGCCACCGCTCTGCAGTTCTTGTGCAGAGAGCAATCGAATCCGTAGGTATCCCCACCATCATCATCGCGGCTCTGCCCCCCGTTGTTAAGCAGACCGGTACCCCCCGTGCCGTTGCTCCCCTGGTTCCCATGGGCGCAAACGCCGGCGCTCCCCACAATGTAGAGCAGCAGACTGCAATAGTTAAGGCTACATTGGAGCAGCTGGAGGAGATCACCACTCCCGGCACCGTAGTACCCCTTCCCTTCGAATACCAGGCCAAGGTCTAATCCTCAAGGGAATAAACAATAATGATCCCCCCGCTATGCGGGGGGATCATTATTTCAGTCTGTCAAAAAACCCCAGGGTTGATAAGGGGCCGCAGCCCCTTATGTTTAATCCGGCTCTGACGACATGTGCGTCAGAACGGATGAAAACCCAGAGGTTTTCGTACTTTGCGGATTTTGCCGCCCGGGAGCGAATGCGAGAGGCAAAACCCGTAAAACTCAAAAAAGTGGCATTCAGCCACTTTTTTGACACTCTGAGAGAGGCTGTTTAGCCCAGATCCTGCTTGTTCATCTTATCCAGCTGCCTCTTACGCCTCATGTTTTCCCGGCAGAGGAAGTATATGCCAAGGAGTATCAACGTGGGCAGGTTGGTACCGAGGAAGGTGGTGAGCATACTGACCACTATTTCACCTGTGGTGGCCCCGTCGAAAATGGCGAAGCTGAGCAGGGCTATGAGGGAGTAGATGAAGGTAATTGCCGGCAGTATGAGGCCTATATACTTATTGTCCATGCGGGAAAGGAATATCTCCAACACACACAGCCCAATGGGCAGAACTATGAAAAATAAGAACGTCATAATGCTGAAGTTTACCATCTATTGCCCCTCCTTGCGGGTCTTTTTATACTCGTTTATCAGAAGCTTGGCGGTGTCGAAGTCCAGCCTGTCGTCTACGGCCAGATGCTTTACCATTGCTATGTAAGGGTCGGACTCGGTAGATTCGCTCATTTTTATCTTCTGGATAAGCCGGTCCAGCCGCAGCCGCACTGTGGGGTAGCTTACGCCGTACTGGGCCGCAATCTCCTTCAGGGAGCCTGAGGCAAGCAGGAACCGCTTTATGAAGGCAACGTCTTCCTCCTCCAGGTTTGCAAGCCACTCCGGTATCATCTCTATTGCCATAGGACATAAACTCCTTTCTAATAATTAAAGTATAACCTAAATAATATTAAAGTCAATAATAAAGTTTATAATTCAAAAAATTGACATACATTCAAAAAGGCCAGGCATGCTGTTGACGCTTGCATATGCAGACAGTACCATCAGTTGACAAGAGCACACAAGGTTTTATAAGCCAAACAGCACGGCATAACTGTGTCGTCCTCATTTGA